>Ga0308161_1000907_pt1 | contig 40333 bp, 31 predicted proteins | sample PhyFR2_FD_201034 | JGI IMG/M metagenome (GOLD analysis project Ga0308161, IMG submission 201034) | Phyllosphere microbial communities from UC Gill Tract Community Farm, Albany, California, United States - DLSLF.R2 | ecosystem: Host-associated > Plants > Phyllosphere > Unclassified | place: USA...
GCGTCCTACACATTGGTTCGTTTGCTTGCTTTGTTCAGTTTTCAAAGGTCTACAGTGTTGCGTTAGCAACTTTTATATCATATCAGAGTGACAAGTGATTGTCAACACTTTTTATAAAAGTTTTTTTCGCTCGTTGTTTTGCAACAACGTGTCGGCTGCCTTAGCAACTTAATCATAATAACAAATGATTTGTTATTTGTCAACAACTTTTTTCAATTAATTTGTTGTTATATCAACAACGATCCATCAATTTATTTTTGCGACTTCGTTATAATATCATCTGTTTTATCGTGCGTCAACCTTTTTTTCAAAAAAGTTTTTTTGATTGTGTCGGTCATTTGGCACATGTAATAATATACCAACTAAACGGCTATCGGTCAATCATTTTCTATTTATTTTTATGGATATTTTGCAAAGCCGTTCAATGACTAATTGAGGCTTTTTTATCGTTCGCTATTCATGCGTTTTCTCGTTACAAATATCCTTTGACAGCCGTCTCAACTTGCTTTTTCAATAAAAACAAAAACCAACGCCTTTTTAAAAGACATTGGTTTTCGACTGATTATCGCATCGTTGGGAATAATAATACATCCCGGATCGATTGGGCATCTGTCAAGAGCATGACTAAACGATCGATACCGATTCCTAACCCTCCGGTTGGCGGCATACCATATTCTAGCGCTTCTAAGAAATCTTCATCCACACCATGGGCTTCATCATTTCCAGCTTCGCGTTCTTTTTCTTGTGCTTCAAACCGTTCCCGTTGATCGATTGGGTCATTTAGTTCTGTAAAGGCATTGGCAAATTCTCTACCAACAATAAACAGCTCAAAGCGATCTGTGAAACGACCGTCTTCTGGATTTTTCTTCGCCAAAGGAGAAACTTCGACTGGATGTCCAAAGACAAATGTTGGTTGCTGTAAGGTTTCTTCAACAAACGTTTCAAAGAATTCATTGATGATATGTCCTACTGACATAGCATCCGTTATTTCTACATGATGGGTTTTAGCCAATTGACGTGCTTCTTCGATGCTCATTGGTTGCCAGAAATCAACTCCGGTTTCTTTCTTGATGGCATCTACCATATGGATCCGGGCAAAATCACTCGCTAAATCAACTGTTTGTCCATCATATTGGATCGTCGCAGTTTGCAGTACTTTTTCTGCAGCATGACGAATGATGCCTTCAGTTAAGTCCATGACATCTTTAAAATCCGTATAGGCAGTATACGCTTCTAGCATCGTAAATTCAGGATTATGGGTCGTATCGATTCCTTCGTTTCTGAACACACGCCCGATTTCATAGACTTTTTCCATGCCGCCTACGATCAATCGTTTCAGATGTAACTCTAGCGCGATACGCAAATACAAATCAATATCTAATGCATTGTGGTGTGTAATAAATGGACGTGCCGCTGCACCGCCTGCTTGATTATGGAGTACTGGTGTTTCGACTTCTATATATCCTTGACCATCTAAGTAACGACGGATTTCACTGATGATCAAGCTGCGTTTCATGAATCGATCAAAACTTTCTTTGTTGCTGATCAAGTCTAAATAGCGTTGACGGTATCTTTGTTCAATGTTTGTTAGACCGTGATATTTATCTGGTAAAGGACGTAATGCTTTCGATAAAATGACGATTTCTTTGGCTTTGACTGTTACTTCGCCGGTATCTGTCTTCATGATTTCCCCTGACACACCAAAGAAATCACCTAGATCTGCATGTTTGAACACTTCATATGGTTCATCTCCAACTTGATCTTTGCGGACATATATTTGGATTTGGCCTTCGCGGTCTTGAAGATGGGCAAATCCAGCTTTCCCCTTGCCCCGTTTGGTTACAATTCTTCCAGCAATACTGGCAGAAAGATTCATTTCAGCTAATTCTTCTTTGGTTCGTTGATCAAACAACTCATGCAACTCGGCAGAATTATGGGTGCGCTCAAATCGCTTCCCAAAAGGATCGATACCTTCTTCCCGTAATTTGTCCATCTTTTCACGGCGAACCAGCATTTGATCGTTTAATTCTTCTTGTGTTTGTCGTTCTTCTGTCACGAGTTTTCCTCCATTCTTAACTTGTGCTTCCTTCTTATAATGCCAATGAACAGCCAAAAAATCAAGCCGAACTTTTGAATCAGCTTGATTTTACAGCTTATTTACGAAAGTTTTATCGCTTCTTGCGCTTCGGTTTTTTCTACAAAAGCATCTAGCAGATCAAACATGGTTTGTTTGTCCTCCGCTTGATTGATCGCTGCTTTGACTTTCGCCGCACGAGAGGTACCTTTCAAATAATAGGCGGCATGTTGCCGAAATTCTCTGGAAGCCACTTTCTCCCCTTTTAAATCAGCCAACCGCTCTAAGTGCAGTTTTGCCGTCGCGATTTTCTCTCTGGCTGAAGGTTCCGGCAATAGTTCCCCTGTTTCTAAATAGTGTCGGGTTCGATGGATCATCCATGGATTGCCCAAAGCTGCTCGGCCGATCATCACTGCATCCGCCCCCACTTCTTCCAACATACGTTTCGCATCTTCCGGCGTCCGGACATCCCCATTCCCCATAAATGGAATGGTAAGATTCTGTTTGACACGCTTCAACACAGACCAATCAGCTGCACCTTCATACATTTGTACTCTCGTTCGTCCATGCATCCCAATAGCCGCAGCCCCGGCGGCTTCTGCAGCTTGGGCATTTTCAACCGCAAAGACATGTTCGTCGTCCCAGCCAATCCGCATTTTGACTGTCACTGGTTTATCGATTGCGCTAGACACCGCATGCACCATTTCATAGACTTTGTCTGGATCAAGCAGCCACTTCGCTCCAGCCTCTGCTTTGATGATTTTGTTCACTGGACAGCCCATATTGATATCGATAATATCAGCCGTCGTATGTGCAGCAACAAATTGCGCTGCCTCAACCAAAGAAGCTTTATTGCCGCCGAAGATCTGAATACTCAACGGATGTTCTGTTTCGTCGATGAATAGCATATCTAAGGTTTTTTTGTTTCTTAATTGAATCCCTTTATCACTGATCATTTCACAAACCACTAAACCCGCACCAAATTCTTTGACGGTCACGCGAAAAGCTGAATTGGTGATTCCCGCCATCGGTGCAACAACAACGCGATTGGGGATCTCAACGTTCCCAATCGACCATGTATGTGTTTCTTTCAATTATGCACTCGCCTCTTTCTTTAAATCAGCTAGTTCCATTTCGTCAAAATGATATTTATTGCCACAGAAGGCGCACACTGCTTCAGCACCATGGTCTTCATCGATCATCGCTTGTATTTCTTGCGCGCCCAGCGTAATGATTGCTGTAGCAAACTTTTCTTTGTTGCAATCACACTTGAATTGAACAGGCAGCTTCTCTAACACTTCTACACCAGCTTCTGGCATCAAGGTCATCAATATTTCTTCAGGCGTTTGTCCTTCATCGATCAAGGTAGAGACGCGAGGCAATTCTTTCAGTCTGGCTTCAATTGCTTCGATGATTTCCTCACTGGCACCGGGCATGATTTGCAGCATAAAGCCGCCTGCTGCACGAATAGAGTCGTCTGTTTCCACCAAGACACTCAATCCTACTGCCGAAGGAATTTGTTCTGAAACAGCTAAATAGTAAGTAAAGTCTTCACCTAATTCACCTGATACGATCGGCGTTTGACCGGAAAACGGTTCTTTAAGACCTAAATCTTTAATGACCGTAAAAATACCTTGGTCACCGACAGCACCTCGCACATCCAATTTTCCAGCAGCATTTAGCGGTAAACTGATATGCGGATTTTTTATGTACCCTTTAACGTCCCCGTGGCCATTGCTATCAACAATGATCGCTCCGGCAGGACCATTTCCTTGGATTTTTACTGTTAATTTGTCTTCGCCTTTTAAGGTACTGCCTAACAAAAGGCCTCCAACCATGCTGCGTCCTAATGCAGCTGAGGCAGTGTTCCACGTTTGATGACGTGTTTGCGCCTCCGCTACTGTATGGGTAGCTGATACCGCATATCCACGGACATACCCGTCATACGCTAGGGCTTTAACTAGATAATCTTTCATCTTCAATCTCCTTTTTTCCATTCATTAGTGAATCATACTAGGAAGTGTCTTTTTTTTCAACTGTCTGTATTCGATTTTAGAAAAGCCTACTTATTCATAAGAAAAAGCACCGAGTTTCCTCGATGCTTTTCAGTGCTTATTGATTATGCTTTGTCATCTGGTTCATGTGTGTCTTCGCTGTTGCGTCGAACATCTTCCAGTTGTTGATCAAAGTCTTTGCTTTCATGATCGTCGTGATGCGCAGTTGCTTTTTCGGCAGCTTGTTTTTCAGCGTCTTTTTCTTCTAACGCACGTTTTGCTTCTTCAAAAGTCTGTGCTTTTTCACTTGGATATTCTGAATCCTCAGTACCTTCAGGCATTTTACCTTCTTCAAACAACGATTTGATTGCTTTAGCATCCAATGTTTCGTGTTGAAGTAGCTTTTCAGCGATCAACTTATGTTGCGCACGGTGTTCTTCGATGATTTCATGGGCTTTTTGATGTGCATCCATTAAAATCTTGCGCACTTCTTGGTCGATTTCGTATGCCACTTGTTCAGAATAGGCTTTTGTTTGACCATAATCGCGGCCAACAAATACTTGGTGGTTGCCTTCGTATTGAACTGGCCCCAATTTGTCGCTCATGCCATATTCAGTGACCATACTTCTTGCTAATCCAGTCGCTTGTTCAAAGTCATTTGATGCCCCAGTAGATTGTACACCGAAGATGATTTCTTCTGCTGTTCGTCCACCTAACAAGCCAACGATTTGTTCAAACATATCTTCTTTGGTCATCAAGAATTGATCTTCTTTTGGTAAAGCAATCATGTAGCCGCCAGCGCGTCCTCGAGGGATAATGGTTACTTTATGCACCACACGGGCACGGCTCAAGACCAAACCAACGATGGTATGACCCGCTTCATGGTATGCTACCATTTCACGTTCACGTTTATTGATCACACGGTCTTTCTTCGCAGGTCCGGCAATCACGCGGTCTTCTGCTTCATCGATATCCGATGCATCGATTTTTTTCTTGTTCCGGCGCGCAGCAACCAATGCTGCCTCATTCAAGACATTTTCCAAATCAGCACCGGCAAAACCTGGTGTTTGTTGGGCAACGACTTTCAAATCAACATCATCTGACAATGGTTTGTTGCGGGCGTGGACACGTAAAATCGCTTCACGACCTTTCACGTCTGGACGGCCAACTAAAATTTGACGGTCAAAACGACCTGGACGGAGCAATGCTGGGTCTAATACATCAGAGCGGTTTGTTGCAGCGACGACGATCACGCCTTCATTGCCATCAAACCCATCCATTTCAACCAACAATTGGTTCAATGTTTGTTCACGCTCATCATGTCCGCCACCCATGCCAGCGCCACGTTGACGGCCGACAGCATCGATTTCATCGATGAAGATGATCGCTGGCGCATTTTTCTTCGCTGTTTCGAACAAGTCACGGACACGGCTTGCACCGACACCGACGAACATTTCGACGAAATCTGAACCAGAGATCGAATAAAACGGCACGCCTGCTTCTCCGGCTACTGCTTTAGCTAATAGGGTTTTACCTGTCCCTGGAGGGCCTTCAAGCAAGACACCTGCTGGGATCCGGGCGCCTAATTCGACGAAACGTCGGGGATCTTTTAGGAATTCCACAACTTCTACAAGTTCTTGTTTTTCTTCTTCTGCACCGGCTACATCTGAGAACCGAACACGGTTGGCTTTTTTGTCGGCTTCTTTGGCTTTGGATTTACCGAAGTTCATCACTCGGCCACCGCCGCCACCGCCACCGCCACCTTGTTGACTCATCATCATATAGAAGAAGAAGATAATGATCACGATTGGTAAGAAGCTGATCAATAGTGACAACCAAATCCCACTATTTGACTCTTCTTCAATCGTGGTTTTCACCCCTGCGGTTGATGCAAGGCTGGTTACTTCACTCAATGTGGAGTCATTTGGCAACACAATGGTTGTAAATCGAGTTGAGCTTGATGAAGAATTTCCGCCTAAAACGGATAAACTATTGTCATTGCTGACTGTCTGTTCTTCGTTGTACTCTCCTACGATTCGATACACACCATTGGCGGGTTGTACAGTAAACTGTTTGATTTTCCCGTCTTTCAGTTGTTCTGTAAATGTAGAATACTCAATCGTTGGTGTTTGCTGGCTGCCATTTCCAAAAATGAAATAAACGACCATGACCATCGCCAACAAGACGAGTACATAATATAAGGTATTTTTTACCATACCGTTATTTTTCTTATTCATGCGTACCTCCCTGGCTATTTTGTTTTATCAATCCTGACCATTTGATTGTATCACAATTGATTTAGAACAGTCACTAATTTGACTGATAAACACTTGGTTTCAATACACCCACATAAGGCAAGTTGCGGTATTGTTCTGCGTAATCTAATCCATAGCCGACCACGAACTCATTTGGCACATCAAATCCGATATAATCAGCTTCAATATCAACCACTCGGCCTTCTGGTTTGTCTAGCAGTGTAACGATTTTCACCGATTTGGCTTTGCGGTATTTGAATAAATCAACCAAATAAGCCAATGTACGGCCACTGTCGATAATATCTTCCACAATCAGTAGATCTCGGCCTTCAACATTGGTATCCAAATCTTTGACGATCTTGACCTCTCCAGATGAAATCATGGCATTGCCATAACTGGATACATCCATGAAGTCAATTTCTAAGTAACAATCCATCTCACGCACGATATCTGCCATGAATGGGACTGCACCTTTCAACACACCAACAACCAACGGGTTCTTATCAGCATACGCTGTTGTTAGTTCTTGACCCAACTCAACACAACGATTTCTGATCTCATCACGTGTAATCAAAACTTTTTCAATGTCTTTATCTAGCATAAAGTTCTCCTTCCAACTCTTACTCCTGATATTTATAAAGAAGTATGTAGTGTATTTTATCAGTTTCCGCCGCAATACTCAAATAGGAAAATACGTAAGGGATCAAGGCTACGACTTCTTGCCCAGGGGTCGTGACGACCCAACTTTTTTCCCGCTGTTCATTTGGTACTTTGCCGTCAATGAAGTAACGACTGATTTTTTTGCGCAGATTGGCTTGCAATTGAATCCGGTCTCCCGGTTTTCGTTTACGAAGGATCAGCTCAGATGAATAGTTTAGCGGTAAATCTTGCGAAAACTCCGACCAATTTGTGATTTTTTTGGGAATTTCGATATGATCACTGCGAAAAAATCCGATCCATTCGTTTTCTGACAAGAATAAGGAACTGCCAATTCCCACGCGCATTTCTTGTTTCGACGACACAACCGTTTCTGAAGGGACTGATTTTTGTTCCAATATCACGACATCGTAACTGCGGCGTATCTGCCAAAGACCTCCCATGTCGATCTGCCATTGTCCTTGCGGCGCGTCCAATGCGTCTAGAACTTGTTGCAGTTGTTTGTGGTTCAACGCCCCTTGCTGGCTATTGGTTTGTTGCAGTAAGCCTGAAAAAAACCAATACCTGGCCGCCTTAGACAAATCCGACAGTTGCTCCAGCCAAACGATTTGCTGATTTTCTCTGCGCTCGACATAACGGGACAACCATTCTTTTTGCAGGTCAGCGATCAATTCTTGCCCGTAAATCATTTCTTCAGATAATTGTTGGAAATGCGGAATGGTCTGTGCATTTTCTTTTTTCAGCGTCGGAATGATGTGATGTCTGATTCGATTGCGCAAATAAAGATCTTGTTGATTGGTTTCGTCCTCAAAATGAGGGACTTGATTTGCCGCAGCAAATATATGAAGGTCTTCTTTGCTCAGTTTTAGCAACGGTCTTAGCAAGATACCCTGGCCAAAATGTTGCGTTTGCCGCATACCAAAAGCGTTATGCAGGCTGCCATCTCGCACCATTTTCATTACCATGGTTTCCGCTTGGTCGTCTCCATGATGGGCCGTCAACAAGATGGGGTAGTGGTCATGTGCCATGATTTCTTTAAAAAAATCATATCGGAATGCTCTGGCGGCCGCTTCCACTCCAACTGCCGGACGCTTTTCCCATGTTCTTTCGACATACACTATGCCCCGCGTGGCACAATAGGTGCTGAGGAAAGCTGCTTCTTCTTTGGACGCCGTCCTTAATTGATGATTGACATGTGCGACAGCAAAGGGTTTATCCTTTTGATCAGCGAATAACTTTTCCATCGCTGTCAACAAAACCATCGAATCTACGCCTGTCGACACAGCCAACAAATAGCGCGGTCGCGGAATCGATGTGCAAGATGCCAATTGCTGCCGAAGTGTTTCAATGACCATCCGCTTCCCTCCTTTGATTTGTACTCAAGAAAGAAAGCTGAAACAAAACAATCCAATGGTTTTGTCCCAGCTTTCGTCTAACTTGCTATTCACCTTTTAGTTGCGTCGACCGCCTCGGCCACCGCGTTTTCCTTCAGTGTTGCGACGTAATGATGACAGACGATCATCACTATCTTTAAGAAACGAACTCATCAATGAATCGAAGTCTTGTTTATTTGTATTGGCAGGTTGATTGCGTGAAAAAGATTTCTTCGGATTCGGCCGATTGAATTCTTTTTTCGGGTACTCGCGTTTTTCCTCTGGTTTGTCTTCTGCTTTTCGGATCGACAAACCAATTTTCCCATCATTCCCAATGGCTGTAACTAGCACAGTGACTACATCGCCAACAGTTAATACATCATGGATATCTTTTACAAAACCATTTGATACTTCACTGATATGTACCAAACCAGTTTTCCCCTCACCCAAATCAATGAACGCACCAAAATTTGTAATACCTGACACTTTGCCCTTTAGTTTCGCTCCAACTTCGATTGACATATAAAAAATGTTCCTCCTAATTTTAACCCATTTGAAATTCATTCAAACTACTCGATCGAGTAGGTATAACCTTGCTAATCTTGTGATGCTGTTGTCGACTCGGTACTGTCCTCAGTCGCATCCCCTGTTGTGTCTGTTTCATTGCTATCCGGCAAAACAGGATAGATCTTCTCGTCGTCCTTTGAGTAGAACAGACGGCTGCGGGCTAATTTTGCCACGTATTCATCATCTTGCAATAAAGCTACATCTCTTGCTAAATCGGCGTTTTCTTTTTCAGCAGCTTCTTGTTTTGCGATCGTTTCCGCCTTGTATTCATTCAACTTCTGCAATCGCACTTGATCATTGAACAACTGGATACCGACAATGGCAAACAGTGCCAATGCTGCGATGAAAAAAACGGCGAGTCGGCGTCGGCGAAAAATAACTTGACGCCGTTCTTTTTCAAACTGCGCAAATTTTTCTTTTGCATAATCCGTTTGCAGCAGTTCTATTTTGTTTTTATCTTTTGACAATTGAACTCGCTCCCGTCGTTACGCTTGTTTTTTACATTATACCAACATACACATGGCTTGTCTAACTGAAAATGCCGTAAAAATCAAGCATTTTCTGAAATTCTTTCTTCTGAAATGAGCTCATACATTTTGGCAGCGTCATCTTTTTTGGTTGACTCGTGCAATTCTCTAACTTTGATTTCCAAGACTTTATTGCCAAACTGGATGCGCACAGTATCGCCTACTTTGACATCCGAACTCGACTTCGCTAGTTTACCGTTGATTTGGATACGTCCTTTGTCCGCAACTTCCTTCGCGACTGAACGACGCTTGATGATTCTTGAAATTTTAAGGAATTTATCTAATCTCATGTTTTCCACCTCTTAATATTTTTTTCCCGAATGGGACGAGCAGCCATTCTCTGACTGTTAATAAATTGATTTTGAGCGCTGTAAAGATAAAGATGCCCCCTCCGATGATCACACCACCGATACAAAAGAGAAACGCTTGCCAGCGATGTGCCAATGTCCCGTTGATCAAAATAGAGATACCGGCATAATACAAGAACAATCCGCTCGTCATCGCAGCTAAGCAGGCAAACAACTTCTTGCCGTATTTCCCTTCAAACCAGAACTGATTCAAGTTACTTGCTTTCCCACGGTGTTCTGACCAGACAAAACAGGCAAGCGTGGCCGCTAAGCCCAGCAATGTACTGAGACTTGCACCTGCTGTACCCAAATAGACCGTTAACGGCCACATTGTTGCACCTTTCGTCAATAAGCCAACCGCTGCGGCAATCAATCCAAAACGAAAGACATTTCGGCTTTGCTGGATACTCTGATAGGCTTGGATCGCAGCCATCAACGCCACGGAAAAGACAAACAAGACCAATGTCGTATTGCCTGATCCATCCTTAAACAACGCAAAATTGATATAGGGCAGCAAAATAGCCAAACCGACAGCCGAAGCCGAAGCAATACCGATCGTGAGCCGTAAATACATTTTGGCCGACTTCTCAAAAAGTCTATGATTTCTGACTGTCAGATATTTGGTCAACGTGGGCAAGAACGTTGAACTTAAAGCCATCGCAATCACCAATCCCAATTGTACCAATGGTTGGCCGCGATCATAGATCCCTTTAGCAATACGGGCACTTTGTGCAGGCATACCGCCAGCATCCAAGGCATTCGTCAACAAAAAAGAATCGATCAGCTGAAATAAAATCAAGAAACCACTATAGACCGTCAGCAGGCCACCTTCCAGAAAAAATCGCTGCCGCAGTTCACCCGCCTTTAGACCATTGCTTCTGCTGCTTCTCAGTGAAATCGTTTTACCTTCGATTTGCCGACTATAATAGCTTAAAATCCGCCATGCCGCAAGTCCGCCTATCAACGCCCCAGCCATTGCCAAGGTGCCTGTTTGATAAATCGTCCAGCCAAACCGTTGGAAGCACATCGCTGCAAATAGGATCACACCTACCCGCAACAACTGTTCCACCACTTGCGAAACAGCAGTGGGTACCATTTGCAGATTGCCTTGAAAGATACCGCGATAAAATGTCAACGGCGGCACGAACAAGAATGTAAAAGAAACCACCCGGATCAAATTGGCCAATTGCGGATCGCCCATGACTTGTGCGATAGACCCGGCAAAGGCAAAGGTGCCGAACCACAAACCGACAGAGGACCACATTACGTAAGGGATCATCACCTGTAGTTTTTCTCTGCGTTTCAGAGGATCGATTTCTTCCGCCACGATCCGAGAGATAAATTGCGGCAGCCCTGACAAGGCCAACGTCATCGCCAATCCATAGATCGGATAGACTTGCTGATAGACATAAAATCCTTCATCCCCCACCAAATTCTGAAAAGGGACACGGTAGATCGCACTTAATATTTTCGCGATGAACGATGCGATGGTGAGAATAAATGCGCCTTCCATCGTGCGTTTCAATTGTGATTTCGGCATCTCATCGGACCCTTTCCCTTAGTTTGCTGCTTGATACTTTTGTTCTCGCAACGCTTTGACAAAGTCTTGTACTTCTAATAACCAAGCACTATCTTTCATTGTTGGCGGAATCTGCAATTTGATCGTCATCTGTTCTCGCTCAACACCCATGGTGGCTTTAAGTTTCGTGGCGCTTAACGCTTCAAACAATTGTTCTACTGAATATTGCTTGGTGCCCACTTTGCTCAGGGTAAAATGAATCGATTGCTGTTGCTTGCGAATCGTATCCAACAAGGCACGATCTCCGTTCATCTTGATCTCACCCACAGTCAGCAAATGAACCACTTCCGTCGGGTACTCGCCGAAACGATCCAACAAGTCATCTTGCAACTCATCCACCGCTTCTTGGGTATCCAGCTCACGAATACGTTTGTAGATTTCAATTTTTTGCCGTTCATCTTCAATATAAGTTGTTGGCAAGTAGGCATCGATACCGAGATCGATCTCGACGGTTGTTTTTTCGGTTTGAGCATTTTTGCCTTGCTTGCGGGAAACCGCTTCTGAAAGCATTTGTGAATACATATCAAAACCGACCGCATCGATAAACCCATGCTGCTGCGCACCCAACAAGTTCCCCGCACCGCGGATCGATAGGTCCCGCATGGCAATTTTAAAACCGGAACCTAGTTCGGTAAAATCTTTGATGGCTTGCAAACGCTTCTCACTGACTTCATTTAAGACTTTTTGTTGTTCATACATAAAATAGGCATAAGCAACCCGGTTGCTGCGCCCGACCCGTCCCCTTAATTGATATAAGGTCGACAAGCCCATATAATCGGCATTTTCCACAAACAACGTATTGGCATTCGGAATATCGACGCCCGTTTCAATGATCGTGGTCGTGACTAAGACATCAAATTGACCTTCAATAAAGTCAAACAGTGTGTTTTCTAATTGAATTTCTGTCATTTGTCCGTGGGCATATGCAATGCGTGCTTCTGGAACCAAGGCTTGAAGTTCTTCTACTTTTCGTTCAATCGTATCCACACGATTGTACAGATAAAAGACTTGACCACCACGTGCCATTTCTCGTTGGATAGCTTCCCGAACCGCCCCAGGATTCATTTCCATCACGTATGTTTGGATCGGATACCGATTTTCCGGCGGTGTTTCAATGACAGAGAGATCACGCACCCCCAACATCGACATATGCAAAGTACGCGGGATTGGCGTAGCGGTCAGCGTTAAAACATCTACTTGCGAGCGCAACTGTTTTAATCGTTCTTTATGTTTGACGCCAAATCGTTGTTCTTCATCGATCACCAATAAGCCTAGATCAGCAAAGACAACGTCTTTTGACAACAGCCGATGGGTGCCAACTAAAATATCCACTTGGCCTTTCTTGACTTGTTCGATGGTTTCATTTTGTTGCTTTTTGGTTCGAAAACGGCTCAAGACACCGACATTGACTGGGAATCCTTCAAAACGGTCCACCATGGTTTCATAGTGTTGCTGCGCCAAAATCGTCGTTGGCACAAGGAAGGCCACTTGTTTGCTTTCTTTAATGGCTTTAAAGGCCGCTCGTAATGCGACTTCTGTTTTCCCGAAACCAACATCTCCTACGAGCAAGCGATCCATTGGCTTTTCTTTTTCCATGTCTCGTTTGATTTCTGCGGTACTCCGCAGCTGATCATCGGTTTCTGAATACGGAAAGGCATCTTCGAATTCTTTTTGATAGCCATCATCCGGTTGAAAAGCAAACCCTTTTTCTGATTCGCGTTTGGCATACAGCAAGATCAGATCATCTGCAATATCCTCAATTTTCGCAGTGACTTTGCGTTTGGTTTTTGCCCATTCGCTGCCGCCGAGTTTATTGATTTTTGGTGTTTTTGATTCTGATGCTACATACTTTTGAATAAGATTCAATTGCGTGACCGGAATGAACAGTTTATCTTCATTTTGATAAAGGATCGTCATATAGTCTTGATGGACACCATCGACTTCTAACGTTTCCATGCCAATATATTTACCGATTCCGTGGTTTGCATGTACCACATAATCTCCGGTCTTCAATTCGTTATAACTCTTTAAGCGTTCCGCATTGGTGACATTTTGGCGACGGGTCCGCTTTTTGTTCATTTTTTGGAAGATCTCTTTTTCCGTCACGACGACTAGCTTGTCTTGCGGCATTTCGAAACCACTTTGTAACGTTTCAACCACGATTTGTGTCCGACCTGTAAAGAGCCGTTCTTTTGATGTTTGGACAGCATATATGTCATGATCACGTAAATCTTGTTCCAACTTTTTGGCCCGTTCTAGATCGCTGACTAGGAAAATCACCGTTTGCTGTTGTTTCTCCCAGCGATCGACTTCCACTTTCAACAAGCCCATTTGACTGAAAAATTGCTGCATTGGCCGATATTGAAATTGGTGGATCGCTTGAAAACGGATATTGCCCATCCCTTTTTGGAACAACGAGAAAAAGCTTGTCACAAACGTTTCTTTTTGAATCAATTGGTGCACATCGATGCCGAAACGCTGTTCGGAAAAGACCCGTAATTCGGCTAGCTTTTGGGTGTGCCACTCCGCTTCCTCGCGTTCAATTTCACGATTGGTTTCCATAATACGCGCATAATCATCAATCATCAGCAACGCATCTGGTGCGAAGTAATCTAAAATCCCAGTTTCCTTACTATATAAGAGATCTGCATAAAAGCGTGCATTTTCGCCGGGGATTCCTGCTTGCCACTCCGCCGCTAACTGACCGAAATAATCCTGCAAGAAGTTGCGGTCCACTTCCTCTTTGGTAACGGCCAATCTCTTGTTCAGTAATTCTTGGATGCGGACTTGTCCCCCGGCTAGATCTTGCCCAGAGAAGACAAGTTCGGAAGTTGGCAAGATCGTCACCTCTTCTAAAGCTTCAACTGAGCGTTGTGTTTCCACGTTGAAAGAACGCATCGAGTCGATTTCTACATCGAACAACTCGATCCGTATCGGGTAAGCGGCACTCAAAGGGTAAATATCTAAAATACTGCCGCGGATACTGAATTCTCCAGGTTTGCCAATCATTGACTGGCGTTCATAGCCCATCAAAACCAACTGCTGCGGCAGCGCATCTAACTCGATCTCATCACCGATATGCCAGTGCAATCGGTTGGCTTGCCATGTTTCTTTAGCAGGCAAATATTTTCTCAAGGCTGCAACTGGCAAGACGTAAATACCAGCTTTTCCTTGTGCAACGGCATTGAGGGCAGTCACCCTTTCTTCTCGCGCTTCTGGAGAAGAAAAAGCCATTTCTGCAGATAAGACTTCATCTACTGGAAAAACATAGACGTCTTCGATCACATTACGCAGATCTTCCGCCAATTGATTGGTGTAGTATAAATTAGGCGTCACCACGATGACTTGTTTATGAAACGACTGATAAGCGCCTGCAATGGCTAACGTTTTGGCAGATCCTGCCAAGCCCGTCAGCAATTGCCGCGGTGCTTGGTCTTTCAGTTCTTGATGCCAAGCAGCGACAGTCGGTACTTTATTGATTAATTCGATAACGTCCATTTTGGCCTCCTTAATTAAATCGATTCATTGTGGCAATAAAGTCGCCGTTGGTCAAGTAATCAACACTGGCATCAACCGCCTGATCAATACTACCAAGAACAATAGGTAAATCATCCTTGCCAAACGGACTCAGTACATGATCCACGACTGTTCGCCCAGGCAAAGGACGATCAATCCCCACTTTGATGCGGTCAAAGACTGTCGTATTTAAATGAGCGATAATACTCTTGATACCATTGTGACCACCAGCGCTGCCTTTTTGCCGTAAGCGGATTTTGCCTAACGCCAAGTCTAGGTCATCATAGACAACGACCAACTCTTCCGGGTAAACACCGAAGTATGTCATCAAAGGTCCTACCGCACGGCCAGATTCGTTCATAAATGTTTGCGGCTTGACCAGCAAAATCTTTTCGCCGTTTAAAAAAAAGGTCGCCACTTCTGCTTCAAAGGCCGATCCTTTGAATGAGGTCTGGTGCATTTTTGCTAACGCATCCACCACCATAAAACCGATATTATGTTTTGTTTTTTCATATTTTTTGCCGGGATTGCCCAAGCCAACGATCATTTTCATTTAGGCATACACTCCATTAATTCGCATCATCTGCAAGTCTATTTTGTTTATTTTATAATTTTTTTTCGTCAAACACAAAATACTGGGCACAATTATATGCCCAGTTGTTCTTACCAGTTGATTATAACACAAAACTGACTGTTATGGTTACGCTCTCTTGCTCAGTTTTTATCTTTCTTAACAAATCTTAATGAAAGCTTGATATATAAAGATTTTGACGTAACAACAAAGAAAGCATTTACAACTAAAACAGTAATATTTTGTGTAATATTGTTGTGCAAATCACATGACAAATGTTGTTGGAAGTGTTAGGATATTAGCGTGTAAAACAATTAAGTGGAAGGAATGATACACAGATGACTGCAAAAACGAACAAAAAAGATCACCAAAAGGTAATTCTTGTTGGAGACGGTGCGGTTGGTTCTAGTTACGCATTTGCGTTAGTGACACAAAACATTGCGCAAGAAGTCGGAATCATTGATATAAATACAGCAAAAACAGAAGGCGACGCAATTGACTTGTCACACGCTTTGGCATTTACTTCCCCTAAAAAAATCTATGCGGCTTCATACGCTGATGCCCACGACGCTGACTTAGTCGTTATCACAGCAGGTGCGCCTCAAAAACCAGGCGAAACACGTTTAGATTTAGTGCATAAAAATTTAAAAATCAATCGTGAAGTCGTTACGCAAATTGTTGACTCAGGCTTCAATGGTATTTTCTTAGTTGCAGCGAACCCAGTTGATATCTTGACTTACTCAACTTGGAAATTCTCTGGTTTCCCTAAAGAACGCGTCATTGGTTCAGGTACATCATTAGACTCTGCACGTTTCCGTCAAGCGTTGGCTGAACTTGTCGATGTCGATGCACGTAACGTTCATGCCTACATTTTAGGCGAACACGGCGATTCAGAATTTCCAGTTTGGTCACATGCCAATGTGGCTGGCTTGCAAATTTATGAGTGGGTCAAAAACAATCCAGATATCGATGAAGAAGCGATGGTCAACTTATTCTTTAGCGTTCGTGATGCCGCTTATACGATCATCGAGAAAAAAGGCGCGACGTTCTATGGTATCGCTGTTGCCTTGGCCCGTATCACTCGTGCCATCTTAGATGATGAAAATGCAGTATTGCCATTGTCTGTTTATATGAATGGTGAATATGGCTTGAAAGACATCTATATCGGTGCCCCTGCTGTCATCAATGCGCAAGGTATCCAAAAAGTCATCGAAATTCCACTAACAGATGCAGAACAAGATCGTATGGCTGCTTCTGCAAAACAATTACAAGATATTTTGGACGAAGCTTTTGCAAAACTTGAAGCTGAAGAAAAAGCATAAATTTTGCTCTCTAAGCGATTCAGCACGAGGGGTACTTTGGTATCTCTCGTGCTTTTTTCTATGAGCTGGCCACCAGAGCACTTACTTTAAGATAGTTTAAGATTTCTCTATTTTTCAAGAAACTTTCATGTGCCTAGTTCGCTTTCATCCTAGAATATGGTATTATTTAAACGTTCTTATTGTTTATTATGACATGGAAAAAAAGGAGTAATTGAATGACTCGTTCGAACAAACATAGCAATACAAACAGCAAAACGAAGAAGATCATTCTGATCGTCTTAGCAGCTTTGCTTGTAGTGATTGCCGGCGGTTATACCTATCGGAGTACATATTATGCCACACGATTCTTGCCTAACACCAAAATAGATGGCGTCGACATGAGCAATAAAACCGTTGCCGAGGCCAACACCTTGCTGCATGATCGTTATTCTCAAGAAGATTTCACCATCAAAGACGGAGATAGCGAATGGAAAACCGTTAACCTGGCACAGTTCGGTTTGCAAACAGACTTTACCGATGAATTGCAATCGATGAAGGATGATCAGAATCAGTGGCGCTGGGGGATCTCGTATGTATCCGCTACGGAAGAAAAAGACTTAGGCAATGTGTCTGTTGATCAAGACACGTTGACCACTGAAACAAAAAAAATCCAAACTGAATTAGAAACCTTGAATGAAGACCGGACCAAATCTGCAGATGCGACCTTAGAAAAAGGTGAAGATGGATTCACGATCAAACCAGAAGTCGTCGGTGATGCCATCGATGTTGATCAAGCCATGACAGATTTGCAAGAAGCCATCGTTAGTGGTGAAAAAGAGTTGGATTTGACTGCGTATGAAACGAAACCAACAGTCACTTCAGATGATGCAGATTTGACCAAAGAAATGGATGCATTGAACAAAATCGCCCAAGTCACAGCGACTTATTCGATCAATGGTTCAACCTTCCAGATCCCTACGGATACAATCATGGACTGGTTGTCTTTTAAAGACGGCGAAACAACGATCGATGAAGACAAAGTACGAGCTTATGTCAGTGACCTAGGTGACAAATACAATACCAGCACCAATTCGTCAACATTCAATAGTACCAAGCAAGGGGAAGTCACTGTTCCGGCTGGAACACTGAGCTGGACGATCCAAACAGATACCGAAACTGCTGCGTTGATCGACGCTTTGAAAACAGGGGAAGACTTCACCCGATCACCAGTTGTACAAGGCAGCGCTGATGCAAGTGGGCCATTATTCGGTAATACGTATATCGAAGTCGATCTGAAAAATCAGCATATGTGGTATTACAAAGATGGCGAAGTCGTCTTAGAAACAGATATTATTTCTGGGAAACCAAAGACCCCTACCCCAACTGGTGTCTTCTATGTCTGGAAAAAAGAAGAAGATGCAACTTTGACCGGTGAAGATTATGCCTCTCCTGTTGATTACTGGATGCCAATCGATTGGTCAGGTGTTGGGATCCATGATTCCGACTGGCAAACTGAGTACGGCGGCGACCTTTGGAAGACCCGTGGTTCTCACGGCTGTGTCAACACACCGCCAGGCGTGATGAAAGAACTTTATAGCAAAGTTGAAGTGGGTACACCTGTTATCGTGATTTAACAAAAAAACTTTCGACATTTTGTCGAAAGTTTTTTTAGTATCTATTTTGACGCGTCACCGTGATTGCCAACACCGCGATCAAAATCACAGACACCAGCCAAATCGTACGATGGAACATAATCGTCCCTAGCAAACTACTGAAGAGCGCTCCTAGAAAAAAGCCGCCGATGATCAAAGCAATCGAAATGATTTTCGGTGTCACAGTCGTATCTTTCTTAAAAAGTCTCAGATACAGATAGTCGGCCAACGAGCGCAAATTGCCCGTGGTCATCGTCGTAGCATAAGGCATCCCAGCTAACTTGCGATAGGCAGCATATTGGATGGCGGCAAAAAAAGACAAGCCTGCATCGACAATGACATTGGGCAAACTTTGGGCAAAGAAGCCTAAAATGAAAATGCCAATGGCTTCAAAAATCAGCGCCGCATTTTGCCAAACGATCCAGCCTCCCGTTGGAAAATGATGCTGCAAATAATTGGTCACCATGATCCCAATCAAAAACAATGTGATCGGCGGCACATAATGCATCGCTTGAGCAACATTTCCCGTTGAAAGATTGATCCCCAGTAAAATGACATTCCCCGATTGCATACTGGCAAAGACTTCGCCATGAAAGAGATAAGTATACGCATCTAAGAAGCCCCCTGCCATGGCGAGAAGGATGCCGACAGGCAAACTCTCATGGACAACCAGTGTCGCCTCGTTTTTTGTTCCCTTACTTATTTGTTTTTGCATCATTCTTCCCTCTTACCTTTTCAATGGTAGCTGTTTCATTCCTCAGATAGGAATTATCGTTTACGCTTTTTTTGACGCCACAAGCAACAGAGCCAGCTAATCAACACGGCTGTCAATGCGCCAGCAGAGTCCAACATCACATCTTGGAACAACGGCGTCCGACCACCAGTCAGCATTTGATGATACTCGTCGATCCCAGCATACCCTGTCGCTGCCAACCAAGCAAAAAAGGCTGCCAACCACAGAGGCACTCGTCGATAGACCAACACAAAAAACAAACTACCGCTCAATACGAAATAGGTAAAAAAATGCGCCCCTTTACGGATAAAAAATTCGACAAACGAAAAATAGCCCTTAGCTGCAATACTCACTTCTGAACCCGCATAAGCAAAAGAAATACCTGACAACCAATCTTTCAAGGGTTCATTTTTCAAAAGGCGCGACAATAAGCCAATCTGAGATTGCTGCTCATAGGTTTGAGAAGAGCTAATAAACAGCACCAAGATCACTGCGACGGCCACAAAAAAATAAAAATTTGAATCTTTCAGTAACTTTCTCATCATTTCCACTCCTCATTTTCTTATCTTACCATTTCCATTGATCGATGCAACCACTTTTATTGAGTTATGCTATACTTGAATAGGTTCACTATTATAAAGGGGGTTTGATAGGGATGACCTATTCAATCAATTGGAATCTTGAAACGATTTTTCCAGGAGGCAGCCAGTCTGAAGCGCTGCAAGAACGATTAGCACTTCTGACAGAACAAATTACCAAGTATCGGACACAAGTCGATGGATGGACACCTGGTGGAGAAGATACCGCCGCTGGTTTAGCGGATCTACTCGATTTATCTGCAACCATTAGCCAAGGTTTTTCTCAATGCGGCAGTTTTATCAATGCGCTATTGTCAGCCAATGTCAATGACAATCAAGCCAAGTTGTTATCTGGCGATCTGTATGCCAAACTACCCGCACTGCAAGCGGCACAAACCGTTTTTTCAAAAAAATTGACAGAAATTTCTGAGGATGACTGGCAGACATTGATGACCAACTCATCTTTAGCACCCGTTGCTTTTCGTTTAGGTGAAATTCGCCGCGATGGCAAAGAATTATTGTCCGAAGCCGAAGAAAACATCATCAATACTCTCAGTCTGGATGGTTTGAATGCTTGGAGTCAGCACTACGATACGATCGTGGCAAGTGTTGAGATTCCATTTAAGCAGGCGGACGGCACAACGATCACCTTATCAGCGGGTCAAGCCTTCAACAAAATGATGGGGGATCCCGATGCTGAAGTGCGGGCACAACTATTTGACACTTGGGAAAAAACCTGGGCAGAAAAAGAAGACCTATTCGCTGATACGTTGAATCATTTAGACGGCTTTCGTCTATCTACGTTCAAATTACATGGTGTGACTGATTATCTGAAAGAACCTTTAGACTATAATCGTCTGCAAAAAACAACACTGGACGCTATGTGGGGCACGATTCAAAAAAATAAACAACCGATCGTCGATTTCTTGACGCGTAAAGCCAATCTTTTCGGCAAAGAGAAAATGGCTTGGCAAGACCAAGACGCACCGATCATCTTAGGCGATATGGAAGAACGAACTTATTCTTTCGATGAAGCAGCCGACTTTATTTTGACCAATTTCCGCAAATTCAGTCCAAAAATGGCTGATTTTGCCAAAAAAGCTTTTGAAAACAGTTGGATCGAAGCGGAAGATCGTCCCGGTAAACGCCCTGGCGGTTACTGCACGAGTTTACCTGAAACCAAAGAGTCACGGATTTTTATGACCTATAGCAACTCCGTCAACGAAGTAGCCACGTTAGCCCATGAACTTGGTCATGCTTTTCATAGCAGTGTCTTATGGGAACTGCCGGAACTAAACCGGAACTATGCCATGAATGTAGCCGAAACAGCCAGTACCTTTGCTGAATTGATCGTGGCAGATGCAACATTGAAAGAAGCGACCACTAAGGAAGAAAAAATCAACTTGTTAGATGCCAAAATGCAAAATGCGATTGCGATGTTCATGAACATCCATGCCCGTTTTATCTTTGAGAACAGCTTCTACCAAGCACGACAAGAAGGATTGGTGTCACCTGCACAAATCACAGAAATGATGACAGCGGCCCAAAAAGAAAGTTATGCAGACGGGCTTTCTAGCTATCATCCGCATTTCTGGGCTGCAAAACTGCATTTCTTTATTGATGATGTGCCGTTCTATAACTTCCCTTATACCTTTGGTTATCTGTTCAGTATGGGTATCTATGCCTTTGCCAATCAAAAAGGCGCAAGTTTTGAAGAAGAGTATATCGCACTTCTACAAGATACTGCCTCCATGACTACAGAAGAATTGGCCCAAAAACATTTGGGCGTCGATTTGACCAAGCCAGATTTTTGGCAATCAGGCATCGATATGGTCTTGCAAGATATCGATACGTTTATGGAATTGACCGAAGAATATGTATAAAAAAAGACCGTTGCAGCGAAAAAACTGCAACGGCTTTTTTAGGTATTCAGCAGGGTCAACCCAATCGTGAGGTATCCAGCATACAGACACCAAATCAAGTAGGGCACAAATAGGTACATCGCTTTCTTGTCTACTCGGGCAAACAAGACCAAACAGATAACCACAGATAAGATCAGCAAAATGATCACGACCGTTCCTGCCCAATAGGCTTGCCAGCCAAAGAAGACAATACTCCACAGAAAATTCAGCACTTGTTGGATCCCAAAAAAGAGATAGGCTTGTTTCTTAAAGATGGGGTTGCCTTTTTCGGTGATCAAAAAATAGAGCGCGGTACCCATCAAAGCATACAAAAAGGTCCACACAATACCAATGATACTGCCTGGAGGTGCTAAAAACGGTTTATCCATTTGTCCATAGACACCTGCGATATCCCCTGCAAATACACTAGAAATGATACCAGTTGCTTCAATACCGATGACACAGACGAGCCAGAGAATCAATTTCATTTTGGTCACTCCTTCTTTACCCTAATGGTACCATTGAAAGGACTAAAAGAAGACACTGCATGCTCACAGGCCATTTTCGGCTTTTCGCCGAGTGCGGTCGATATATTTGTACAAAGCCCCAAAACGCCCGCGGTAACTTTTTTGCCATGGTTTGTCTTTACCGCAAAAATGCAGCAGGGCAGTATGTTCGATCACCCAATCTAGACGCCACTCACCCAAACTGATCGTTTCGTAGGTTCGATTTTTGCGCACATCGTAATTATAGATATGGTCTGGTATCGCAATGATCCGATCTCCATATAAGCCATTCAGAATATCTTGATCCGGCAAAAACAAATTCAACTGATTTTTTTTGATAAACGCCGCTATCTCCGCTTCTTTGACTTCATTTCTTAATTGCCGCAAATTCATCAGCAAGACGCCTGAATTAAAATACCCTTCAGACTCATAGTTGCCTAAACGTACTTTATTCAACACTGTCGTCATTTCTGTCAATTTGGCATGGCTGGCAGCAGCGTACAGTGATTCGCCTAAAGGCAGTTCGTACAGCGGCAGCAAATCATTGATGCATAGAATATCTGCATCCAAATATAAAATGCGGTCTAAATCATTGGGCAAATAGTTTTGTGCCAGCAACCGGTAGTAGATAGATTCAGGATAACGATCACTGACCGGTGCTTCTTTGAAGATCGAGCCCGATCCGATCACCACAGGGTGGTACTGGATATCAAACTGCTGACAAAAAAAGTCCAGTTCATCTGTTTTGAGCAAGGCCTGCTCTTGCAAGACATAGACATGCATGTCTTCAAGATTGACATGCTGTTTGATAGAATACAAGGTCGTTTTTAATTGTTCGATAAAGCGATCATCGATAGAAAAAAGCAAATTCATGGCAATCACTCCACTTCTAGATTCAGCTGTCCCCCGAAAGTGTCAGCGAACTTTTGACTCTAGTATACATGATTTATGTGATTTTTCTAAATCATAACAGCACAAAAAAAGATGACAGTTTCTTGAACAACCCCAATTTGAGCCATGATACTTGGCGTCCTCTGGTTCAATTTGTTCACTGATCCTGTCATCTAGCGCATTCATTAAAATCCATTTTGGTCGGATACTTCTTTAAACCAATGCCCCGACTTCTTGATCGTACGTTTGGCATCGTTTGCCAAATCGACTGAAATAAACCCATAGCGATTTTTGTAGGCGTTGGTCCATGACCAGTTATCCATACAGGTCCACATATGATAGCCGACACAATTCGTGCCTTCTTGAATCGCTTGATGGACATACTTTAAGTGATCCTGGACAAATTCGATACGATAGTCATCTTCGATCACGCCTTGCGCATTAACAAAGCGACCTTCTCCTTCGACCCCCATCCCATTTTCGGAAATATAGCATTTGATATTGCCATAGTTCTCCCGCGTATTGGTCAAAATATCGTAAATGCCTTTTTCGTAGATTTCCCATCCACGATACGGGTTCATTTTTTTGCCAGGCATGTCATAGGTATCAAAATAATCATCTGGCATCGGTCCATGGCGATGATCAACAGCGGATTCTTTGGCTTTGATCCGTCTAGGCTGATAATAATTGATGCCTAACAAATCTACCGTGTTCTCTTTGATCGTCGTCAGATCTTCTGCTTCCATTTCGGGAACCATATCTAGATCTTTGATAATGGTGACTAATTCTTCCGGAAATGTTCCTTTGACGGCAGGGTCCAAGAAGGAACGGTTGAAGAAGGCATCTGCGATCGCCGCCGCTTTGACATCTTCAGGATCATTCGGGTTTCGTGGATAGCTTGGTGTCAAATTCAAAATAATACCGATCTCTCCGCCAAGATCCATTTGATGATAGGCTTCGATAGCTTTGGCACTGGCTAAATTTTCATGAAAAGCTACTTGAACAGCATGCTTCAGATTGATCTCATTGGGATAATGGAATTGGTACAAATACCCTGCTTCGACTGGCACGATAGGTTCGTTATGGGTGAACCACTTTTTGACACGATCGCCAAATAAAGTGAAACAAGTTTTAGCAAATTCGACATAGGCATCTACAGTTGCACGGTCCAACCAACCGCCTTTTTCTTGTAATGCCATTGGCATATCAAAGTGGTATAGGTTCATAAACGGTTCAATCCCATTGGCGATCAACTCTTCGATATACGCATTATAAAAAGCGACGGCTTGCTGATTGACTGCGCCTGTTCCCTCAGGAATCAAACGACTCCATTGGATCGATGTTCGGAAAGAATTGTGTCCGGTCGCTTTCATTAATTGAATATCTTCGCGGTATCTTTTGTATACTTGCGAAGTCTTGTCTGGTCCAACCTGATCAAAAAATTTCTCAGGCGCTTCTTGATACCAATGATCCCAGATACTTGGACCTTTGCCATCTCCTTCAAATGTGCCTTCTGTTTGCGGACCGCTGGCAGCTGATCCCCACCAAAAGTCTTTTGGAAATTGATATGCCATTTTCGTCACTCCTCATTCTTTGTTACCTTAAGCATAAATGAAGCCTTTACAAAAATCAATCCTTTTTAAACAAAATGTATAGACATTTAAAATAAAACGTGATACATTGTTTCGTGTAATCGATTGCAATAAAACATTTTAAGGAGTGGTAGTAATGAATGGTTTTATGGATAAGCTTTCTGAAAAGATTTTGCCGCTAGCCAACGCGTTGGGGCAAAACCGCTATTTGACAGTGTTAAGAGATGCATTTATGCTGTCGTTTCCGATCACCATGTTCGGATCAATCGTTGTTGTCCTGAATAATTTACCTTTTTTCAGTGATGCAACCAAAGGAACTTTGGGTACACTGTTTGGGAATGGACAAAATGCAACAATGAGTATTATGACCGTCTTTGTCACCTTCGGTATTGGCTATTATTTATCGAAATCTTATGATGTGGAAGGCATCTTTGGCGGTGCTGTTTCTTTTGCAAGTTTCTTGATATTGACCCCGTTCTTTATGACAACTGAATCTGGTGAAACGATTTCTGGTGTGTTGTCCTTGGATCGTTTAGGCGCAAAGGGCATGTTTATCGGAATGATCGCTGCATTTCTTGCTGCTGAGATCTATTGTCGTGTCACCAAACGCGGCTGGCAGATCAAGATGCCTGATGGTGTACCGCCTGCAGTTTCGAAATCATTTGCAGCGTTGATTCCTGCCATCATCACATTGACGGTATTTTTGGTGATCAATGCGATCATGACTGGCGTCTTCAATGCCAATCTGCATGATGTGGTCTATGAAGTCATTCAAAAACCATTGACTGGTTTAGGCAGCAGCTTGCCTGCCACTTTATTGGCACTCTTCTTCGTTCAATTCTTATGGTTCTTTGGCCTTCATGGTCAAATCATCGTCAATTCTGTGATGGATCCGATTTGGAATACCTTGATGTTGGATAACTTAGAAGCTTACCAAAATGGTGATGCATTGCCGCATATCGTCACTAAACCATTTATGGAAACCTTTACTGTCGGTTTAGGCGGCTCAGGCATGACTTTAGCCGTTGTCATTTTGATGGCTTTTGTATTAAAGAAAAAACAATACCGAGATGTGGGTCGTCTGGCCTTGGCTCCTGGTATCTTCAATGTCAATGAACCAGCAATTTTCGGGATGCCGATCGTGTTGAATGCCACGATCTTGATTCCTTGGGTCGTAGCACCTTTAGTTGTAACGACTTTCAACTATTTGGTGATGGCGGCTGGATTGGTTCCTGCACCTACTGGTGTTTCTGTCCCTTGGACAGTACCTGTTGTCTTTAGCGGGGTTCTTGCCACCAACTCATGGTTAGGCGGGTTATTGCAAGTGATCGATGTCGTAATCGTTGGCTTGATTTGGTACCCATTCTTGCGGGTCTTAGATCGTCAAGTGGAACCTAGTATCGAACAATAAGATGTACCGCAAACAATCGCGATTGTTTGCTTGCACCCCTGCCGACAAAACCTTTTTGTCGGCAGTTTTTTTATCTATTTTCAGGAAAAAGCAGTCCGCGATTGTCGAAACCGTTTTTTTCCGCTATACTTCTCTCGAGGTGATCAGATGCCAAAATACCAAGAAATTGCGGATATTTTGCGAAATCGCATAAAAAATCAAACCTATCCCCCGGATAGTTTACTGCCCAATCAAATTGATCTGGTTGCTGAGTTTGGTGTCAGTCGAATGACAATCAAGAAAGCCATCGGCATCTTGGCAATGGAAGGCTTGGTGTACGCACAGCGAGGCGCTGGAACCAAAGTGCTGAACCATCCCTTTGTCAACAAAGATACGACAGCTCTAACGATCTATGAAGGACTCTCAACCGAAATGGCAAAAGCCGGACGCACCCTAACAAGTACAGTCATCGACTTTCAAGTGACTTTCCCTGATGCAACGATCCAAGAGAAACTGATGTTAAAAGAAGAACAACCTGTCTATATGATCGTCCGACTGCGGGTACTTGAAGACGAACCATTTATTTTGGAGCATACCTATATGCCGGTTCATCTTGTGCCCAATTTGACCCGCAGCCATTTAGAGCAATCGATCTATGCATATGTCAAAGGAGATCTAGGGGTGCAATTTGCAGGTGCTTACCGAACGATTTCCGCCGACAAAAGTTCCGCCTTTGATCAACAATATCTCCATTGCGAAACAGATGATCCGGTCCTTGAGATCCAGCAAATCGTTTACCAAAAAGATGGACAGCCCATCGAGTTTTCCCGCAGTCGTAATCGTTATGACAAACGTGCCTATTCTTTCTTAGATGTTCAGAGTTAAAAAAAAACGACTTCGCAGTCATCAAGCTGCAAAGTCGCTTTTTTTATTTTACCTGAGATAAACGCGGCAACGTCACCAATTCTGGCAGCGTGGTAATGTCTTGCAATTGATATGCGCCGGCTGAAAACTGGTCTTCTATCAATTTGTTGACCGCGAATACTGCTACTTCTGCAGTCATGTTCGCTTCTTCTTCACCAAAAAGCACGATTTGATGCGGATCATCTTTCCCACCATCAGAAATTTTGACGACAAATCGTTGACTGCCAAAGAAACCTTTTTGCATCACCCAAATGAGCATGGCCATGATGGCGCGTTGCTTGAACACACCGGCCATCCCTGCTTTTTTGATCCAGGCCAGCAAAGCAGTGACACTGTTCTGATCAAATCCAAGATATGTTGTGTATGTTCTGGAAGAATCATTCCTTTGCAACATGTGTTGATCTGCAAAATCAAAGTTATAGCTGCGCAGCTGTCCCAAAGACTGGCCAAAGCTGGACTTTTTTCCATACAGGAAGTTTTCTGTTTTTTCTGACCATTTCGGATGTTGATAGGTCCGATTGAGTTGCGCGAAAGTCCATTTGACCGCGGCTTCTCCATGTTTATCGCCTAGTCCGAGGAGAATATCAATGTCGATATCCTTGACCTCTGGATGTTGACTCGCATATGTGGCTGCTGCCACATTCGTAATACCCGGCGCTAAGCCCAACCCAATCAAGCGGCGACTTGTTTCAGGTGCAGGCAGTTGCGCAACTGCCAAAAAATCACTATTGGCGCTGATGTCCAGGTAATCAATCCCCAATGCTTGGCATGTGCTGACAAATTTGGTGTTGCTTTGATCCAAACAAACGATGACCATATCGATTGCTGCCAATTGTTCTGGCGCGATCTCCTTTGTGAGATCTAGTTGACGTGTGGCCAATATCGGCGTGAACGTGTGGGCAAACGCGTCCATTTTTCCTTGATTTCTACCCATCAGCACAATTGTATAACCTTTCTCTATCAATCCTTTGACGATCACTTGACCAACTTGTCCATGACCGCCGATGACTGCGATATTCTTCATATGTTTTGCTTCTTTTATTAGGGATTGATTGATTCAAAACAGTAAAAAAACAGACCCTTGACGACCACTGTCTAAGGGTCTGTTAGCTGCCTTTTTTTATCAAACCAACTCAGGCTTTCGTTGGTTTGAATCGCTTCAAGCGCAAGGCATTGAGTAAGACTGAAACCGAGCTGAAACTCATAGCAGCGCCAGCGATCATCGGATTCAACAAAGGACCGCCAAAAAGATGCAGCAAGCCCATCGCTACAGGTATACCTAATACATTGTACGCAAAGGCCCAAAAAAGATTCTCTTTGATGTTTTTGATGGTGGCCCGGCTCAGCTCAATAGCAGCTGGCACATCCATCAAATCACTGCGCATCAAGACAATATCTGCAGATTCGATCGCGACATCTGTCCCAGAACCAATGGCCAAGCCAATATCCGCTTGTGCCAAAGCGGGTGCATCATTGATCCCATCTCCCACCATAGCGACCTTCTCTCCATTCTGTTGCAAGAGGGCCACTTGATTGGCTTTGTCTTCTGGCAAGACCTCACTAATCACTTGATCGATACCTACCTGTTTCGCGATTGCGGCAGCTGTGGCCGTATTGTCCCCCGTGATCATTGCAATGTGCAATCCCATCTCATGCAGACGCGCAATGGCTTGCTGGCTGCTGGCTTTAATGGTATCTGCCACTGCAATCAAGCCAATTGCTTCTCCATGGCGGGCAGCATACATCGGTGTTTTGCCGTTTGCTGCCAACTGTTGTGCCTGTTGCACCAAGCCAGCAACTGATATGCCTTTTTGCTGAAGCCATTTTTGGTTCCCTAGTAAGACTGTTTCGCCTTCAACTACACCTTGAATCCCGTGACCAGGAATAGCTTCAAAATCTGTGGTAGGCAATAATGTCAGCTGCTGCTTGTTGGCAGCTGCGACGATTGCTTCTCCTAAAGGATGTTCAGATCCTTTTTCAACAGATGCTGCAATTTGCAGCAACTCTGATGCCGTATGTCCAGAAATAGGCAATACGTCTGTAACTGCTGGCTTGCCTTCAGTGATCGTACCTGTTTTGTCAAAAACAACTGTTGTGATACTTCTGGCAGTTTCCAGCGCATCCCCACTCTTGATCAAGACGCCGTTTTCAGCACCTTTCCCGGTACCAACCATGATGGCAGTGGGCGTTGCTAACCCTAATGCGCAAGGACAAGCGATCACCAACACAGATATCGTGATCGTTAATGAAAAAATCCAGGACTCTTGCCCAAGGAAAAACCACGCCAAGCCAGCCGCAATCGCAAGAACGATCACGATTGGTACAAACACACCAGATACTTTGTCTGCCATCCGCGCAATCGGGGCTTTCGACCCTTGAGCATTTTCAACCAACTGAATGATTTGTGCCAATGTGGAGTCATTGCCGACCTTTGTCGCCTCATACTGAAAGGTACCATTTTTATTCAAGCTCGCGCCGATGACTGAATCGCCTACCTGTTTTTCGATTGGCAGGCTCTCACCGGTGATCATCGATTCATCTATAGCAGAGCGGCCGGAAGTAATCACACCATCTACCGGAATCTTCTCCCCTGGTCGAACGACGATGAGATCGCCAGTGACCACTTCGGCAATGGGCACTTCGACTTCGTCGATAACACCAGCTTCTCTTCGAATCACTCGGGCTTTTTTCGGTGCCAGATCCATCAATTTTTTGATAGCTTCTGAAGTTTTGCCTTTAGAGACAGCTTCCAGATATTTTCCTAGGGTAATCAATGTCAGAATGACGGCAGCTGATTCATAGTAAAGATGCATGGCATAATGGGTCGTTCCTAAATAGACCATAACCGTGCCATACAAACTGTATAAGAAAGCTGCACTCGTACCTAATGCGACCAATGAATCCATATTGGGATGACCCTTGATCAAGGCTTTGTACCCCGTTACAAAAAAGGGACTGCCTAAGATCATCACGGGAATAACCAGTATAAACTGCAGCGTCACAAAGGTCCCCGGATGGGCCATCGGTGACAAAAAACTTGGGATAGGCAAACCCACCATCTCGCCCATTGCCAAGTAGAACAAGGGCACTGTAAAAATAGCAGATAGCCAAAACCGCCGCCACAAGTGCTGCATTTGGCTTTCTTTATCCTGTTGTGTCGATTCAGAAACAGACTGTGCGTCGTACCCTGCCTCTTTGACAGCCGCTTTGATGGCTTCTGGCGTGATGGATCTCTCATCGTAAGCGACAGTCAGTTTTTCTGTCGCCAAATTGACAGCAGCAGATTGGATGCCTGACAGCTGCTTGACTGCGTTCTCTACTGTTTGTACACAAGAGGCACACGTCATGCCTTTGATTGCAAAGACGGTTTCTTGTTGCGAGCCAATCAATTCGTATCCTGCATCAGCAACAGCTTTTGCCAACTGCGCTTCATCTACTTGCTGCTCATCATACCGGATATGCAACTTCTCTGTTGCTAAGTTCACGTTGGCCGTTTCCACACCGGTCAGCTTCGCAGTCGTTTTTTCCACGGTTTGCGCACAAGAGGCACACGTCATGCCTTTCACAGCAAAATTGGTTTCGATCATGGTGTTCCTTCCTCCTCTAAAGATTGGGGTTCGATGATGCTGTTCACATTTTTGTTTACAACTGTAATCATCTTTGTCTATACTTTACCTGTATCGTTTACACTTGTCAACGATTTTTGTTCAAAAAAAGCACGTTCACGAAGAACGCACTTTTTTCCTTGCTGTTTAAGCGTTTTGGCCATTTTCTTTGATCAAAGATTGGTACCAATAGAAACTATCTTTCTTGATTCTATCTAAACTACCATCTTGATTTTCATCTTGGTCGACATAGACGAAACCATACCGTTTTTGATACCCGTTCAACCAACTCAACAAGTCCGTGAAGGACCATGTGCAATAACCTAAAACTTCGGCTCCATCGCTGATTGCTTCTTTGATGGCATGGACGTGTCCGGCTAGATAATCGATCCGATATTGATCATGGACTTGCTTGTCTGTTGTCAACTTATCGTATTCTCCCAGACCATTTTCTGTAATAATGACCGGGATCCGATAGCGGCTCGTGATTCTTCGCAAAGCCACACGCAGCCCTTGCGGATCAATTTCCCAATCCCAATTGGTGCGTTCAACAAATGGATTCTCCGCTTTTTTGAACATTCCTGGTGTTCCTGTTTCTTCACTGCTGCCTTTTTTCCCTGTGGTATTCATTTTCCCTGCACCAACACCATCCAATGGGTTAAAGGCATTGGTCGATGTTTGATAGTAATTGATACCTAAAAAATCTGGTTTTGCAGAACGCAGCAAGTCCATATCCCCTGCTTCGATGGTTGGGGCAATACCTTGCTCGACCAAATAGTTGAAGGCCGCCTTTGGATATTCTCCCCATAAGTAGACATCCAGCCAATAATGGGCCATCAAGTCTTCCGCATTCTCCGCTGCTAAGATATTTTTTGGATCACTATTAATTGGATAATTCGGTGAATAAGCGAAACTAGGGCCAATTTTACCCGGCATACCCATTTCATGGAACGTGTTGATCACTGTCGCATTGGCGAGGTTGGCGATGTGATTGACTTGGTACATCCGTTTTGGATCAGTTACGCCTGGTGGGTGTGCCGCCAGCAGATAGCCCAATGACGTAAAAATATTTTGCTCATTCAAGCTGACCCAATAGTTGACCTTGCCGCGAAATGTCTCAAACAAGACCTTTGCATAGTTGTTGAAATCAGCAATGATCTCACGTGATTCCCAACCGCCGTATGCTTCTTGCAATGCTTTAGGCAGATCCCAGTGGTACAACGTGACCATTGGTTCGATCCCTGCAGCCAATAATTCATCGATCAATGCCAGATAAAAATCGATCCCTGCTTGATTCACTTCCCCACGACCGTCAGGTAAAATACGTGTCCACGCAACTGAGAAACGATAGGTTTTCAAGCCTTGTTCTTTCATCAGTGCGACATCTTCTTTAAAACGGTGGTAGTGATCCACTGCCACATCTCCATTGGTGCCTTTAAATGTTTTGCCTGGGATCCGTACAAAATCATCCCAAACTGAAACACCTTTGCCGTCTGCTTCCCAAGCACCTTCTACTTGATAAGCAGCCGAAGCTGAACCCCATAAAAAATCGGCGGGGAAATCTTTTAACTGTTTATGATCCATTGTTTGCCCTACTTTCTGATTGTTGATAACCCTTACTTCTCTAGTATACCGATTATCTGCTGTTTTGTCTTGAATTATCCGAACAAACATAGTCGATCAAGTAAGTTTGGGCTAGTTGGTGCGTGGGATCACTGCTCAAACTGTGCTTGATACAGTGCCGCATAGCGTCCGCCTTTTTGCAATAAGCCATCGTGGGTGCCTTGCTCCACTATATTGCCTTGTTCCACGACCAAAATCAAATCAGCATGGCGGATCGTTGACAGGCGATGGGCAATGACAAAGGATGTTTTGCCCTGCATCAATTCTGTCATGGCTGATTGAATCAGCAATTCTGTTTGGGTATCCACATTTGACGTTGCTTCATCAAGGATCAGCAAGTCAGCATCTAATAACATCGCTCGAGCAATCGTCAGCAATTGCTTTTGTCCTTGTGAAATCCCCGCACCGTCTTCTGAAATGATCGTTTGATATTTATGGGGCAATTTGTCGATAAAATCATGGATATGCGCCGCCTTTGCAGCTGCTTCTACTTGCGCCAAAGTAGCGTCGGCTTTCCCATACGCAAGATTTTCAAAAATCGTTCCTGTAAATAGCCAAGTATCTTGCAAGACCATCGCATAACTGCCTCTTAGACTCTTCCGCGTCGCTTGACGAATATCATGACCATCTAAACGAATCTCCCCACTATCCGGATCATAGAAGCGCATCAGCAAATTGACAATGGTCGTTTTGCCGGCACCCGTTGGTCCGACGATCGCCACTAGACTACCGGGCGGCACGGTCAATGATACATCCCGTATGATCGGCCGATTCCTTTGGTAGCCGAAAGACACATGGTTTAAAGCCACCTCACCCGCGACTTCTTTAAACGCATAAGCATCCGGCACATCAGAAACCTCTGGTGCTTCATCTAACAAACGGAAAATCCGCTCTGCCGCCGCTAAGGCTGATTGCAAATCGCTGAAGATATTAGCCAGTTCATTGATTGGTCCTGAAAATTTCCGTGAATACAATACAAAAGATGATACATTCCCTAAAGACAAGTGACCAAATAAAAAGAGCAAAGCGCCAAAAATACTGATCAAAGACAAAGAAATATTATTGATAAAATTGATGGAAGGTCCTGTCATACTGCCGTAGTATTCAGCATTGTAGTAAGCATCGACTGCATCCTGATTTTTTTCATCAAAACGTTCAATGATGGCTTCTTCTTGATTATACAATTTGATCGTTTGCTGACCAGAAATGATTTCTTCAACAAATCCGTTCAATTCCCCTAGCTTGCGGGAACGTCGACTGAATAGCGGTTGGAATTTCCCCATCAAATAGCGGGTCAACAAGACTGATGCCGGAACCGTCACCACAAAAATCAAGACAAGCACTGGCGAGATCAAAAGCATCATTGCGAAAGAACCAACGATCGTCACTATACTGCTCAAAACTTGGATGGCATCGCTGGCTAACGAGGTATTGATCGTATCGACATCATAGCTGACGCGACTGATGATGTCCCCTGTCGCCACCCGGTCGAAATAGCCAATCGGTAGTTCAGTGATTTTGTCAAAAATATGCTTGCGCATCGTTGCAACGACACGTTGGCTCAAACGAATCATCAGTAGCGAGATCACATAACTCAACACAGAAGACGCGATATAAAAGACCAGCATCAACCCACAATAAAAGAAGACTTTATCGAACAAAACTTTTCCTGGTCCTAATTGAATGGCATCGATCGCATAGCCGGAAAGCAGTGGACCGACTAAAGCAAATAGATTGCTGGCCATCATCAAGAATGCTGCTAAAAATAAAAGACCTTTACTATCATAGAGATACCCCCACAAACGCAGCAGGGTTTGTTTACTATTCTTTGGTTTTTCGGCAACTTTTCGATTAGCCATTGACCGCACCTCCTGTCTGTCCTTGATAGATCTCTTGATAAATCTGATTTGTCGCTAGTAACGATGCGTGCGTGCCAAACCCATTGACGCCACCATCTTCTAGTACCAAAATTTTATCAGCATGCTGAATTGAGCTGATGCGCTGGGCAATCAAGATGGTTGTTGTTTCGCGGAAATCTTCTTTTAAGACCCGTCGCAAACGGGCATCGGTTTGATAGTCTAATGCACTGGCTGAATCATCTAAAACCAATATTTCTGGTTCTCCCGCCAAAGCGCGGGACAGCAGCACCCGTTGTTTTTGCCCGCCACTGAGATTGCTGCCTTTGGCATGTAATTGATGGCCAAAACGTTCAGGTAATGTTTCAATAAATTCTTTGGCTTGTGCCCGTGCTGCGGCTTCTTCCAACTGTTCTTTCGAAAAACGACGCCCAAAAGCAATATTCTCCGCAATGGATTCGGCAAATAAGATATCTTTTTGCAGGACGATCCCAAAAAGTTGATGCAGTTCCTCCGAAGGAATCGTTCGCAGATCCCGGCCATCGACGCGAATCTGTCCGGCGGTGGGATCATACAGACGCAATAATAACTTCACGATCGTGGACTTGCCGCTTCCTGTCGCTCCGATGATCCCAAGAGTCTCTCCAGTCAGTAAAGAAAAATCGATCTCTTTCAACACTTGATTGCCATTCGGATACGTAAAGGAAACATGATCGAAGACGATATGGGATACTTCTTTTTTCACTGGACCATCAAGCACCCGCATATGCTGCGGCAATTGCAAAACCGCTTGAATCCGATCCGCCGAGGCCAATCCTTTAGAAACAATCACAAAAATACGGGTGATACTCAACATCGCATTCAAAATGATCGTAAAATAAGTCAAAAAGGCAATGATCACTCCTGGCTGGGTCAACCCTTGATTGACGCGAAACGCACTGACAACGATCACTAGTGTCAGCCCAATATTCAAAAAAAGGTCCATCAAAGGTGGCGTGGCGGCCATTGTTCGATTGGCATGGGTTTCAGCAGCGACCACGCCGCGATTGACTTGATCAAAACGGGTTTTCTCAACGTCTGCTTTTGACAATGCTTTGATCACCCGAGCCCCAGTCACATTCTCTCGCACAGTCCGAACCAGTAAATCCACTTGCTGCTGCAAAGTGGTAAACAAAGGAATCCCACGTTTAGAGATCAAGACCGCTGCCATCAATGTGAAGGGCAGCACACCTACCAATACCAGCGTCAAGACTGGATCGAGCGTCGCAGTGATCATGATTCCCCCCAGCAAAAGAATCGGTGCGCGGATACCTAGGCGCTGACTCATCCCCACCGTTTGGTGAATATTATATGTATCGGTGGTCAAGCGGGAAACCAATGATGGCACACCTACCGATTCGATTTGCGGGATCGATAAGTAACTGACTTTGGCAAACAAATCATGGCGGATATGTCCTGTTGTATCTCGGGCAACACTCGAAGCCATTCGATTGGCCACAATGTTGGTCACAACGGCAATCACCGAACAAATCAACATCACCCCACCCCATAGAAAAATCTGAGGTACTTCCTTGGTAGGAATCACCGTGTCAATAATATAGGCCAATATCCAAGGCAAGAGCAGATCCATCAATGAACCGAAAAACTTGATACTTACACCAAGGGAGATGCGACCGACATAGGGTCTGATATATTGTTTGAGTAAATTCATTCCCCCACCTCTGCTTTCTCTAGCAATTGTTGGGATTTTTCTTTGACCACCGCCAGCTGGTCTAGTAATTGTTTTTGTTCTTCAGCGGGAAAATCAATCATCACTTGGGCATTCCATCGTTGCAAAATGTCTTGGATCACAGGTATGAGTGCACGCGCATCTTCTGTAGGGTAAACCAACAATTGCCGACGGTCTTCCTGACTGGTTTGCCGTGTAACAAATCCCTTTTCTTCCAAAACCGCTAGTTGGCGGGCCACATTGCTCTTATTGACAAAAATCAACTTTGCCAGTGCCTCTTGGCTAATCCCAGGCTGACGGCAAATATTCAATAGATAGGTGTGGTGCATCGCCCCTAACCCATATTTTTTCAATTCTTGTTCTCGATATAAAGTCGCCATGCGGGCGATATGGTTGATTGAACGAATAATGGCTTCCATCTTATCTTTCCTCTCTGCTGTTCTGACTTTTTGCTTGCTTTCTAGTATAAAGAAAAATCGTTGCGAACGCAACGATTGATGTAGTCTGCCCTCAATGGTCAATAGCACATCAAACAAAGAAGAAGCCTCCGCACAAATTGGCAGAGGCTTACATTGTTATTTGATTGCTGTGCTTGTCTTTTTCGACCATCGCCACCACCAAGCGGCATACCCAATCGGTAATATCAGCCATGCTGCCATCGTAAGCCACAAGGCACTATCAAAATACCATGGCGCATCGTAATCTACTACCAAAACATTCGATCCCACTTTCTGCTGCACAGTCACCACACCAATCGTACTTAGTTGGATATCCTCTCTCGTAAGGGACTTTTCGTTCAGCGTCAGTTCTGTGTACCGATAATTGATGATCGGCACTTGCACCCAGTCAGCGCTGTCCCCTTGCCAACGTACCGTCAGCTTGCCATTTTCTACCGTCTTTATGACAGTATTGTTGCCTTCTATGATTTGCTCCCCATAGGCATCATATTTGTTTTCAGTGGTTTCTTGGTAAATCGGCACATAATCCGGTGTGGAGCGTTGATAAAGATCCAACGCTAAGGATTTGTCTGTTACAAAATAAGCAGCTTTCAATTCAGCGGCAGAGTCTGTTCCTAGATAGGTATGGTTGCGCAAAGTCACCGCAGCTTCATCTGAGTGCCATTCTCGCATTTTGTTCGTCGTTTGGATCAGCACTTGACCACTACTCAACAGCACCAATAAGAGGACCCAAACTGGTTTGACCAACTGCTGACCTTGGTAATAAGGGATCAGCAAGCATAGACCTGCAATGATCAACACCGTGGCGGGTACAAAAAAGCGAAATGGGAACTGGATCAATGCAATCAATCCATTATCCAAACTGCCCAGCCATGTCCAAGGCACAAAATTGGTGGCTAAAATGAAAAAAACCGCCGCCACCCAAGTCAGTAACTTGAAGTCACTGGTCAACTTGGACCATACTTTCACCGCACCACAAAAGAATAGGGCACAGAGGATCGGCAGCAGTATCGGTGTTGACCACCAGTAACTGCTTGTACCAGTAATCGTATTGTTTTGCATATTATGGTTGACAAAAGGCGCCAAAAGCTGATTATTCAAATACAGATCCGCCATCCCCACCCAAATATTCGCTGTCAATACCATAAAAATAGCGACGGCACCAACCAATTTGATGATCAGCTGACGTTTGGCCTGCGGTTCCTCACTGCGAAAGAATGCACGAATAAAAAAGGGTCCGTACATCAAGACCAGCAAAATACTTGAGAACACATGGATTTGAAACAAGACGGCGACCGAGACACCCACAGCAAATGGCCGCAACCTTTTTTCTTGGCCTAATGCAATCAACGGAATCAGACATAAAGGTAAAACTGCCGCACCCCAAGCAGAGAAGCCTTGTCGTTCGATCCAGTATTGGATCGAATACGTCGACATATAAAAAATCCCCATTGCTGTGGCCAACCAGCCATTTACCTTGAGGTGCCGTAACAGTCCATACATCGAGAAGCCTGCCAACAGATACAACAAGCCATTTGACAGCAATTGATACGCATACCAAGAAGGACTCAACAGAACCAACAGCCCTTGAAAGTACGCAAAAAAAGGGCCATACAATGCATTGACGATCCGCCCAGATTGCTGGAACCCATAGATCGATAAAAAGTACTGGAAATTGCCTTCTTTGATTTGCTGACTGGTTTCATAAAAGCGATTGAAGTGAAAGACCACATCGGACCCTAAGATCATGCCTTTGCCAATGATTTGCGGCAGCAAAAAGACGACACTCATGCCAATCAATAGCAAAACCTGCCCCATCAGCGGATGCTGTTTTATTTTTTGCATAAAAAAACCTCCTTGCACCTTTTCTAGTACACTCATAAAAAGAGTACCAGATAGTCGCATGGAGGTAAAAAATTAGAATCAATGTAAAGGGATACATGGGGAAAATTTAATCATTTGTCGGTTATTTTTCATTTATCCATAGATACCAATGGTTTTTATTGGGTGATGGTTTGCCAACTTTCCAACAACTCTGACAACAAACTTGCTACCTGTGCTGCAGGTTGCGGATCTTTTCGGACATTGGCTTGGACCAATTCATCATACATATAGCCGTACAGTTGATCCAAATCTGCTGCGATCTCTCCACCTTGTGCAGCATCCAAAGCATAGCGCAATTCCAATAGAATATTTTGGGCTTTGGTCAACTGCTGATGGGCTTTAGCTGGCTGTGCCTCAGTGATGGCGATCTGCCCTAATTTGACGTGTTTGACAGCTGCTTGCAACAGCATTTCTATCAATTTATTGGGGGAGGCGCTCATCACTTGGTTTTGCAGATAATTGTTTTGCATTTGCTGATAATTCATTTCTTTCTCCTCACTTATAAATCAAATTCCACGAAAGCTGCACCATCTTCTTGTTGCAGATAGGTTTTGACCAAATTGTTCGGCCGATTCAGCCGGGCCAATTCTTGTTTGATCACTTGCTGCTGTGCTTTGAGTTGGGCCAAAAAATCTTGATAGGCATTCATAACTTGTTGGGCTAACGCCGCTGTTTCAGGACTATGCACTGAATCAGTGGTCAACCCATCAAGCAATGATTGGTTTTGTGTCATCAAGGCTGCCGCTTCTTCAACGGAGCCTTGCCATTGATTGAACCCTGCCAAAATGTGGGTCAAACGGCTATCAAGTGTCTCAAAAGTGTCCATCGCTCGATCCTTTCTACGTAGCATCCTATCCGTGTTTCATTAGCTGCTGGAGGTTGTTGAAAATTGACTCGTTAAATAGCTCAATTGACTCTCAGCTTCCATCATGACCGTATCTAGTTTGGTAAACATCGTGACATATCGTTCTTTTTTCATCGCCAAAATATCGTCAAACCGCTCGATCTGCTTATTCAAATCTTTGATCGTGGTATCATAGGTCGCCGATTTTGTTGCAATCACGCCTTTATTGGTAGAGGTATTGACGACATAGCTATTGGCCAATTCTTTCAACGCCAGTGTATAGCCGCTTTCTGTCGTGGTAGATGTTCCATCTGCTGCTTTGGTCTTGGTCGACACATAAAAGAAGGATTTGACTGCTGACGGATCCGCCGCGATCGCTTCTTTTAATTTGGTCGTGTCTAGACCTAAAGTGCCTTCATTATCGACATTGGAGATACCCAACTTGTTAGGCGTCAATGCTGAGCCGCTGACAGAAGGAATCGTGATCAAGTTTCTTAATTGAGCTTGCAACCGTGTCAAAGCACTGTCTCCGACTAATGCGCCGGTAGTGTTGTCCTCGCTGCTGGGGTCCCCGACAGCCAACTTTTCGCCGATAAAGCTCATCAAACTGTTGTACTGGTCCACCAACCCTTGGACGGCATCAACGATTTTAGACGTGTCATTGGTTAGCGATAGGGTCACATGCTCATCACTTTTTTTGGCCAATGTCAACGTCACGCCATCAATAACGTCCGTCACACTGTTGCTATCTCGAGAGATAGCCAGTCCATCCAGCTCGAACAACGCTGGCTGACCTTGGGTCGTGGTTGCTGTTGCACCAATGCCTAATCCTTCGACAGCGTCGCCATCGATTAAGAAGGTTTTGTCCCCCATTTTGCTATTGGTCAAAATCAAGCGATTATCAACAATACTTGCCGCAATCGAGGTTGTTTTGGTTTGTTCATTGATTTTGGCTGCGACGTCTTTCAGGGTTTGTTCACTGCTGATTTCAATGGTTGCAGTGATCGCTTCTCCTTTGTCATCTACTTCAGCACTTGTCAAAGTCAGTTGTCCACTAATATTCAAGGCTGTCGTACTGCTGTCAGCTACTTTAGTCCCCGTGACTTTGGTAGCCGTCGCCAATTGATTGACTTTCAGATCATAAGTGCCTTCTGGCGCATCGGTCGTTCCTGCGATCGACGCAATACTGCTATTGGACGTGGTCACCTTCTTGGTTTGATAGGCATCAACTTTTTGCAACGCCTCAACTTTGTTCAGAAAGTTGGTTAAACGGGTACTGATATCACTCCATGCTGTCTTTTGGGCAGTGATCGTGGTGATTTTGTTTTGCGCCCGGGTCTTATTGACGGAATCAGCCGCCAATAAACTCTCGATATCATCTGATGTGATCCCTGAATAACTGCCTA
>Ga0308161_1000913_pt1 | contig 40150 bp, 36 predicted proteins | sample PhyFR2_FD_201034 | JGI IMG/M metagenome (GOLD analysis project Ga0308161, IMG submission 201034) | Phyllosphere microbial communities from UC Gill Tract Community Farm, Albany, California, United States - DLSLF.R2 | ecosystem: Host-associated > Plants > Phyllosphere > Unclassified | place: USA...
TCATCGACGGACAGCATCCGACCCGTTCTGTCATCCGCTTGATCGCACGGCGTCCCTGGCGCCTGGCCGTCGCCGTGCTGGCGTTCGCCGTCAAGGAGATCCCGGTGTGGTTCCTGCCGGTCATCACCGCGGCGATCATCGACATCGTCGCCTCGCACAGCGACGTCACGGGCGTGCTCTGGTGGTTCGCGCTGGCCGCCCTGCTGCTCGTGCAGAACTATCCGAATCACCTCATCTACACGCGCAGCTTCATGACCGTCGTGCGCGACCTCGGCGCCGACCTGCGCAACGCCCTCACGGCGCGGCTGCAGAGCCTCTCCATCGGCTACCACACGCGCGTGAGCGCCTCGATCGTGCAGACCAAGCTGGTCCGAGACGTCGAGAACGTCGAGCTCATGCTGCAGCAGGTCACCCACCCGCTGCTCTCCTCGACGATGGTCATGCTCGGCGCGCTCACCATGACCGCCATCGCCGTACCGCAGTTCCTGCCGGTGTACGCGCTGGCGGTGCCCATCGCGATAGGCATCCGCTACGGCATGCGCAAGCGCTCGCAGCTGCGCAACGAGGAGTTCCGCCGTGAGATCGAGACCCTGTCCGCGCGCGTCGGCGAGATGGCATCGCTCATCCCCGTCACCCGCGCGCACGGCCTCGAGCAGACGGCCATCACCCGGGTCGCCGACGGCGCCGACGGCGTACGCCGCGCAGGTCTGGATCTGGATCTGCTCAACGGCAGGGTCGCCTCGATCTCGTGGGTCGCGATGCAGCTGCTCGGAGTCGCCTGCCTCATGCTCGCCGCGGTGTTCGCGATCACCGGCATCCTGCCGATCTCGCCCGGCGAGGTCGTGATGCTCTCGACCTACTTCACGCTGCTCACGGGCGGCCTCACTCAGCTGCTCATGCTCATTCCCGTCGGCGCTCGCGGCCTGGAGTCCGTGCGCTCGATCTCCGAAGTGCTGCAGGAGCCCGACGTCGAGCAGAACTCCGGCCGGCGGATCGTCGGCCGCGTCGACGGCGAGATCGTGCTGGATGCCGCCACGCACCGCTATCCGGATGCCGACGACGACGCGCTGCACGCGATCGACCTGCGCATCGCACCCGGCGACACGGTCGCCTTCGTCGGCTCATCGGGTTCGGGCAAGTCGACCCTGCTCAACCTCGTGCTCGGCTTCGTGCGACCCAGCAGCGGGCGCATCCTCATCGACGGTCAGGACATGCAGGAGCTCGACGTGCGCACCGTGCGTCACTCGATCTCGGTCGTGCCGCAGGAGTCGGTGCTGTTCGAGGGCTCGATCTTCGACAACGTGACCTACGGGCTTCCGGAAGCGACGCCGGAGCGGGTCGAGAGCGCGCTGCGGGATGCCAACGCGTGGGAGTTCGTGCGAGAGCAGCCGCACGGGTGGGACACCGTGGTCGGCGAGCGCGGCGCCCGGCTCTCCGGGGGACAGCGCCAGCGCCTCGCGATCGCCCGCGCGCTGGTGCGCGACCCGCGCATCCTGCTGCTCGATGAGGCGACGAGCGCCCTCGATCCCGAGTCCGAGGCGCTCGTGAAGGAGGCGCTCGAACGGCTGATGCGCGGGCGGACCACCCTGATCGTCGCCCACCGACTCTCCACCGTCCGCCAGGCGGACCGCATCGTGGTCCTGGAGCACGGGCGCATCGTCGAGCAGGGGTCGCATGACGAGCTGATGGCGCTCGACGGCCGCTACGTGCAGCTGCACCGCGCCCAGAACGGCAGGCCGCCGGTGATCACGGGCGCGATCCCGCTGCCGACGGCATCGGAAGCCGCGCGCGACCCGGAGCCACAGGGCATGATCGTCCCCAGGGAGGCCCGCTCATGACACTCGCGCTCACGCGCACCGCCGCCGCGCTCAGCGTGACCGACGGCGAGACCGAACTGATGCGCTACGTCTTCGTGCCGGACACGCCCCAGCTCGAGGCCCCCAAGCCCTACATCGACCCGATCCGCACCCGGGCCGGACGAGTGGTGAGCCTGTTCCGTCCCTGGGACCACGTCTGGCACAAGGGCATCGCCTGGTCCCTGCCGGTGGTCGGCGACGAGAACTTCTGGGGTGGGCCCACGTACCTGCGTGATCAGGGTTACGTGCAGCAGCCGAACGATGGTACGCAGCGGCACGTCGGCGTCGTCGTCGCGGTCGTCGAACACGACGTGGCGACCTTCTCGCATGATCTGGAGTGGATCTCCGAGCGTGGGCAGCGCATGTTCACCGAGCGCCGATCGCTCACGGCCCGGCTGCTCGACGACACGGCCTGGGCGCTCACGTTCGAGACCTCGATGACGAACGCCACCGACGGAACCATCGCGATCGGTTCGCCCACGACTCGCGGGCGCGAGAACGCCGGATACGGCGGCCTGTTCTGGCGCGGACCGCGTTCCTTCACGGACGGCCTCCTCGTCACGGCCCAGGGGACGGGGACGGGCAGCGCGCTGCGCGGGCAGCGTCACGAGTGGATGGGCTACGAGGGCCGGCACGACGAGGTCGATGCCGCGTCCCTCGTGGTCATGCTCGATGCGGCATCCAACCCGCATCACCCGCCGCAGTGGTTCGCCCGGTCCGAGGAGTTCGCCGCACTCAACCCCGCACCCTTCTTCAGCGAGGAGGTGTGGGTGCCGGCAGGGGAGGCCGTGTCGTTCCGGTATGGCGTCGGCGTCGCGGACGCCGACGCCGGCGACGCCCGTCGCATCGCCGATCGGCTGCGGACGCTGCTGTAGCCGGCCGTCCACGCGTCCGGCCGGACGTACTTGAAACGTTATGATCAACCCAATCCGAGGAGGATCGATGCCATCCCACATCCCGCCCGCCGGCGCACTGCGCTGCGTGCTCGTCGGCACCGGCGCCGTCGCCAACCTGCACGCGAAGGCCGTCGCCGCGCACCCGCGCGCCGAGCTCGTCGCGGTCGCCGACATCAGCGCCGATCGGGCCGCCGGCTTCGCCGAGCAGTACGGGATCCCGGCGTCCTACGGTGACTACGACGACATGCTCGCGGCCGAGCATCCGGACGTCGTCCTGATCTGCACCCCGCCCGCACCGCACCGTGCGCAGGCGCTCGCCGCGTTCGCCGCAGGCGCGCACGTGATCGTCGAGAAGCCGCCGGCACCGTCGCTGGACGAGCTCGACGACATGCGCGCGGCGGCCACCGCGGCCGGCAGGCAACTCGCCGTCGTCTTCCAGCAGCGCACCGGCACTGCCGCCGCGCACGTCCGCGAGCTGCTGCGCGCCGGCGCGCTCGGGCGGCCGCTGGTCGCCGTGTGCCAGACGCTGTGGTTCCGCGACGCCGACTACTTCGCCGTGCCGTGGCGCGGCAGGTGGGAGACCGAGGGCGGCGGGACGACCCTTGGCCACGGCATCCATCAGCTCGACCTGCTCGCGCACCTGCTGGGCGACTGGTCCTCGGTGCAGGGGCGGCTGTTCCGGCTGGATCGCGAGACCCAGACCGAGGACGTCTCCACCGCCACGATCGTGTTCGAGGCGGGCGTCGTCGCGCAGGTGATCACCAGCGCGATCTCGCCGCGCGAGACCAGCTCGATCCGCATCGACACGCAGAAGGCGACGGTCACCGTCGACCACCTCTACGGGCATGGTCACGAGAACTGGCGCATCACCCCGGCTCCCGGATTCGAGTCCGAGGCGGAAGGATGGGCGTTCCCCGATGTGGAGGAGCGCAGCGACCACGCGCCGCTGCTGCGCGACGTGTTCGACGCCCTGCTCGACGGCAAGCCGCTGCCGCCCACGGCGGACGCGCCCGCGCGCTCCCTCGAACTGGTGGCCGCCATCTACGCCTCGGCCTCGGCCGACGGCGCGGTGATCACGCCCGAGATCCTGGCTACGCATCCGACGCACCGCGCGGGCTTCGCCAGCCCCGTCATCGACCTGCGGGCATGATCCCCGGGTCCGTCGGACCCGGGCGCCTGCCCGAGCTGTTCCGCGACCCCGTCTACGACGGCGCCACCGACCCGCGTGTGGTCATCGACGACGACGGTCGCTGGTGGATGCTGTACACCCAGCGCCGAGCCAACCTCGAGGATGCCGGGTCGGGGGTCGCGTGGGTTCACGGCAGCCGCATCGGCGTCGCAGTCTCCGACGACGGCGTGAGATGGCGGTACGAAGGGACACTCGAGCCCTCGGCGTCGGGTCTGTTTCTCACGGGCGGCCCACCGCCGGCATCCGTGGACCGCACCCACTGGGCCCCGGAGGTCGTCCATGACGGCGAGCTGTGGCGCATGTACTTGACCGAGATCGACGGCATCCCGGATCGTTGACCGGGGCACGCCCGCACGATCGTCGAGTACGTCTCCGACGACCTGCGGGCATGGAGGCGGATCGGACCGCTGGCGCTCGGCAGCGATCGGGTCATCGATGCCGCGGTCGCGCGGACGCCGGACGGTCTCTGGCGGCTGTGGTGCAAGGACGAGGCCAGGGACTCGGTGACCGTCGTCGCCACCTCGCCCGATCTGCGCGCGTGGCGCATCGACGGGGTCGCCGTCGGCGGACGTCCCCACGAAGGCCCCGACGTGTTCGAGCTCGGCGGCTTCTGGTGGATGATCGTGGACGAGTGGCGGGGGATGGGCGTGCACCGCTCGGGCGACGGCATCCGCTGGGTGCGGCAGGGCGGCGCGGATGCCGTGATCCTGGACGCGCTGCCGGCCGGTGGGCACGGTCATCACGGCGCGCACGTGCGAGCGGGCGACGACGTCTGGTTCTACTTCTTCGGCCGGGCGGCGGATGCCGAGCCGCATGCTCAGGAGGAGGACGGGCGTGCGTCGGTGGTGCACCGAGTGCGACTGGACGTCGTCGACGGCGTTCTCGTGGCACGATGAAGATCACATAAGGGAAACGTTGTAGAACAGATTCCGGCCTGGGTCTTGCGAAACGTTTCAATTTTGGTTAGTTTGCAGGGAAGCGCTTTCCGAGAGTCCCTGGAGGCGCACCCGCACCCACATGGACATGGACGTTCAACGGCTCGACCCGACGAAGACGTCCACAGAGAGGACAACGATGTTCAAGAAGCGACTGGCGGCCGGAACCGCCCTCGCCACAGCGGCTGTGCTGCTGCTCGCCGGCTGCTCCGGGCAGGCGGCCGATCCCAAGGCGAAGGCCACCTTCGACCCGAAGGAGAAGGTCACGCTCAACCTCGCCTTCTGGGGCAACGACGTCCGCGCCGACCTGTACAACCAGGTGATCGCGGAGTTCAACAAGAAGTACCCGAACATCAAGGTCAACTCGACCTTCCTCGGCTTCCCCGAGTTCTGGGAGAAGCGTCAGACCGAGGCCGCCGGCGGTGGCCTGCCCGACGTCATGCAGTTCGACTACTCGTACCTGCGTCAGTACTCCGAGAACGGCCTGCTGCTCGACCTCGACCCGTACATCGGCGGCATCATCGACAAGAAGCCGCTCGCCGACAACATCCTCAAGATCGGCGTCGTCGACGACAAGACCTACGCGATCCCGACGTCGACCAACGCCTGGGGCTTGTTCACTAACCCCAAGCTGCTCGAGACCGCTGGGGTCTCCGACTTCGAGGGCGGCAGCTGGAGCGACTACGCCGACTGGATGAAGTCGGTCACCGACGCCTCGGGCGGCGCCTTCTACGGCGGTAGCGACTACACCGGACGCATCCAGAACTTCGAGATCCAGCTGCGCTCCGAGGGCAAGAACCTCTTCAACGAGGACGGCACCGCAGGCTTCGACGAGAAGCGCCTCGCCAAGTTCTGGAACGAGGGCGCCGCCGTGCGCAAGGGCGTCGGCATCCCTCAGCAGAAGGTCGAGGAGCTCACGCCCCTCGGCGCGTTCGACTCCGCCAAGACGGCCAGCGAGCTGACCTGGGACAACTTCGGTGCCGGATACCTGAAGAACCTCGGCGCGGACTACACCGAGCTGAACCTGGTCGCCCCGCCGGTCACCAAGAAGGGCACGAAGGACCTGTACCTGAAGCCCTCCATGCTGCACGCCATCTCGGCGAAGACCAAGCACCCCGAGGCGGCCGCGACGCTGGTGAACTTCCTGATCAACTCGCCGGAGTCCGGCAAGATCTTCGGCACCAACCGCGGTCTGCCCGCGTCGTCCACGGCGCTCGCCGCGGCCGACCTCGACCCGCTGAGCCAGCAGATCAAGGACTACGAGACCTCCATCAAGGACCGTCTCGGCGACGCCCCGCCCGTGCCGATCGTCGGCTACGGCAGCCTCGAGGAGAAGTTCCGCGTGCTGGGCACCGAGCTCAACTTCGGGACCATCACGGTGGATGACGCCGTGAAGCAGTTCTTCGCCGAGATGGACGTCGTCCTCAACCAGTGAGATCCGGCGGCGGGCCGGATCCAGCATCCGGCCCGACGGCCGCACTCCCGCCGCCGTCAGTCACGAACCCCGAAGGAGGACCCCGTGAGCACCACCGCGACCAGGGTCATCGTCACCGAAGACCGCTCCAGCGCCCATCTGCTGCGCAAGAGCCGCCGCGAGGTGGACCCCGTCCGCCCCGGCCAGCGCGCCCGTGTCCGCCGTGAGACCGCGGCGGGATACGCCTTCCTCACCCCGTGGCTGATCGGATTCCTGGGGCTCACCCTCGTGCCGATGGTGTACTCGCTGTACCTGTCGTTCACGCGGTACAACATCTTCGCCCCGCCGAAGTGGATCGGCCTGGACAACTACATCCGGCTGTTCACGAAGGACCCGGTGTTCCTGCAGTCGTCCGAGATCACGCTGATCTACGTGTTCGTGGGCACTCCGATCACGCTGGCCGCGGCGCTCGGGACGGCGATGCTGCTGAACTACCGCGACAAGGGCTCCGGGTTCTTCCGCTCGGCGTTCTACGCGCCGTCCCTGATCGGCGCATCGGTCTCGATCGCGATCGTGTGGCGAGCGATGTTCGCCACCGACGGTCCCGTCGACTCCGGCCTGCAGGTGTTCGGCATCGACCTGGGCGGATGGATCGGCAACCCGTCGATGGTGCTGCCGATGATGATCCTGCTGCACGTGTGGACCTTCGGGTCGACGATGGTCATCTTCCTCGCCGGTCTCAAGCAGATCCCGAAGGAGCTGTACGAGGCGGCCGAGATGGACGGCGCCGGCGCCTGGCGTCGATTCCGCGCGGTGACCATCCCGATGCTCTCGCCGGTGATGTTCTTCAACCTGCTGCTCGGCCTGATCGGCGCGTTCCAGGTGTTCGCATCCGCGTACATCATCTCCAACGGGTCGGGCGGCCCGGCGGGCATGACGAACTTCATCACCGTCTACCTCTACAAGCGAGGATTCTCCGACGGGCAGATGGGCTACGCCGCCGCCATGGCCTGGGTGCTGCTGATCGTGGTCGCGCTGCTGGCATTCATCCTCTTCCGCACGCAGAAGTCCTGGGTGCACTACGCAGGAGACGACAAATGACCTCCACCACCATCGCCGGCGACGCCCGCCCGGCGGTCGCGCCGCGGCGCCGGATCAAGCGCAAGACCGTCCAGACCGTCGTCTGGTTCATCGGCCTCAGCATCCTGACCGTCATCGTCCTCTACCCGCTGCTGTGGCTGTTCCTGGCCACCTTCAAGCCGAACGCCGAGTTCGGCACGAACCCCGGTCTGTTCCCCAACCAGCCCACCGTCGACAACTACGGCAAGGTCATGGAGGGCATCGCGGGCGTGCCGATGTGGCGGTTCTTCCTGAACTCGTTCATCCTCGCCGTCTCGGCCGTGGTCGGCACCGTGCTCTCGTCGGCGCTGGCCGCGTACGCGTTCGCCCGCGTGCAGTTCAAGGGGCTGGGGATCTTCTTCGCCGCGATGATCGGCACGCTCCTGCTGCCGTTCCACGTCGTGATCATCCCGCAGTACATCATCTTCAACAAGCTCGGCTGGGTGGACACGTTCATCCCGCTGATCCTGCCGAAGTTCCTCGCCACGAGCGCGTTCTTCGTGTTCCTGATCGTGCAGTTCATCCGCCAGATGCCGCGCGACATGGACGAGGCCGCCCGCATCGACGGCGCAGGTCATCTGCGCATCTTCTGGTCGATCATCCTGCCGCTGATCAAGCCGGCTCTGATCACCTGCGCGATCTTCGCGTTCATCTGGGAGTGGAACGACTTCCTCAGCCCGCTGCTCTACCTGACCAGCCCCGAGAACTACCCGCTCCCGATCGGTCTGCGGCTGTACAACGACGCCTCCTCCGGCGGCGCGGACTACGGCGCCACCGTCACCGCGTCGTTCGTCGCCCTCATCCCGATCCTGCTGTTCTTCATCGTCTTCCAGCGGTTCCTGGTCGACGGCGTCGCCACGCAGGGACTGAAGGGCTGACGATGACCGCGGCAGGGCGACGCGAGGCGAGGGCCGTGGCGCGTGAGGCGCGCTCCGGCTCGGGCCCGGTCGGAGCCGGATTCGACCCCGGCCCCCACCCGGGCGCGACGGCGAAGTTCGGCCTGTTCGGCGAGGCCCTCACGGTCGGCCTGCTGATCACGCTGGTCGCACTTCCGGTGGTCACGCTGCCGATCGCCCTCGCCGCGGGCATCCGCCACCTGCGCCGCTTCGCGGCGGCCGAGGACTCCCGCGCGGCGCTGTTCTGGGACGACGTGCGCGCCGGCATCCTGCCGTCGCTCGTCGTCGGCGTGCCGGCCGCGCTGATCGCGGCCGTGCTCGCTGTGGACGTGGTCCTCGCGCGCACCGGCGCCCTGCCCGGCGGCGAAGTGGTCGGCGTGGTGGGCTGGGCCGGCCTCGTGGTCCTCGCGACGGGTGTGCTGGTCGTCGCCGGTAACTGGTCGCCTTCGACGCGATGGACGGATGCTGTGCGCGCCGTGCCCGACACGGTGCGGGCGGATGCCGCCGGCACTCTCTACCTGGCGGCGACGGCCGTGTTCGTCGGCGTGGTCACGTGGGCGCTGGTGCCGCTGTTCATCCCCGCCATCGGCTGTGCGGCCTTGGCGGTCGTCGCGGTGCCCTCGCGGCGTCGTCGCCGCTGACCTCCCCCGCGGAATCCCGCGGAATCCCTGCAGTCCCATCCGAAAGGTCCTCCTCATGATGAGCTCACTCGCACGACGTGGTCGAGCGCTCGGTGCCGCCGTGGCGCTCGTCGTCGGCGGCCTGGCGCTCGCCGGCTGCGGCGCCGCCGCGCCCGAGGCGAAGTTCGACCCCGATGCGAAGGTCTCCCTCGACTTCGCGTTCTGGGGCAACGACGACCGCGCCGACCGTTACAACCAGCTGATCGAGGCGTTCAACGAGGAGCATCCGAACATCCAGGTCAAGACGACCTTCAGCGACTACCCCAGCTACTGGGAGAAGCGCGCCACCGAGGCTGCCAGCGGCAGCCTTCCGGATGTGTTCCAGTTCTCGGACAGCTACCTGCGCCAGTACGCCGAGAGCGGGCATGTGCTCGACCTGTCGACGGTGAAGAAGTACATCGACTTCTCCGCTTTCGACGGCTCCCTGCTGGGCACCGGCCGTCTGGACGGGACGCAGTACTCGCTGCCCACCGGCTACAGCGTGTGGGCGAACTTCGTCAACGACGATCTCCTCGCGCAGTACGGAGTCGCGTCACCGGAAGGCGGCTCCAGCCCCGCTGAGCTCGACGACTGGATGGCGGCGGTGACGAAGGCATCCGGCGGCAAGGTCTACGGCGGCACGGATTACACGCAGCGCATCCAGGGCTTCGAGCTGGAACTCCGTGCCCACGGTGAGAACCTCTACACGCAGGACGGGAAGCTGGGCTTCACGAAGAAGCAGCTCAAGGAGTACTGGGCCGGCGGCGCGAAGCTGCGCGACGGCGTGGCCGTGCCGCAGCAGCGGCTGGAGGAGGTCAGCCCGAAGTCCGGCCTGGGCGTGCAGCTGACCGCGAGCGAGATGAGCTGGAGCAACTTCCTGGGCGGGTACCTGGCCGATTCCGGGGCGAAGTCCATTTCGATCGTCGCGCCGCCGGCCGCGGTCGAGGGTGCGAAGGACCTGTACCAGCAGGGCGGCCTGCAGATCGCGATCGCACCGAACTCCAAGCACAAGGAGGCGGCCGCGATGTTCCTGGACTTCATCGTCAACAGCGAGCAGGCCGGGCGGATCTTCGGCACGACGCTGGGTTTCCCCGCCTCTTCGAGCAAGCTCGCCGGAACGAAGCTGGAGGGCGTGGACAAGCAGGTCGCGGACTACATCGAATCCGTCTCGGACCGGATCGGCGAGGCGCCCCCGGTGCCCGTGGTCGGCTACGGCTCGCTGGAGCAGAAGTTCTGGGATCTGGGCAAGGAGATCGGACTCGGCACCGTCACGGTCGACGACGCGGTGGACCAGTTCTTCGCTGAGGCGGACGTCGTCCTGCAGTGAACCCTGCGGCTCCCGCGCCCCGTCGGCGCGGGAGCCGGGCCGCAGGATGAGAAGGTGGATTCCAGCACGCCTCCTTCGGAGGCCGGTCTGAGGAGGGGAGCACCCATGGCAGTGGGCGTGAAGGATGTCGCGGCCGCGGCCGGAGTGTCTGTGGGCACGGTCTCCAACGTGCTGAACCAGCCGGACCGCGTCTCCGCGCGCACCGCCGAGCGCGTGCAGCAGGCGATCCGGGAACTCGGATTCGTGCGCAACGATGCCGCTCGCCAGCTCCGTGCCGGTCGCAGCCGCAGCATCGGGCTGGTCGTTCCCGACATCGGGAACCCGTTCTTCGCCGATGTGGCGCGGGGCGCGGAGGACCGGGCGGCCGAGGCAGGCATGACCGTGCTGCTGGGCAACAGCGACGAGAGCGACGTCCGGCAGGAGGCGCACCTGGAGCTGTTCCAGGAGCAGCGCGTGAACGGGGTGCTGCTGACCCCGGCATCCGACGACCTGTCGTCGCTGCGTCGCTTCACGGATGCCGGGATGCCGGTCGTGCTCGTGGACCATGAGGTCGACGAGGGCGAGATCCCCTCCGTGTCGGTCGACGACGTCGAGGGCGGCCGCCTCGCGGTCAGGCACCTGCTCGACGCGGGGCGGCGCCGGGTCGCCTATGTGAGCGGACCGCGCTCCGTGCGCCAGGTCGCCGAGCGACTGGAGGGTGCGCAGGCCGCCATCGCGGAGGTTGCGGGTGCGACCCTCGAGGTCATCGAGCAGGCCTCACTGACCGTGCTGCAGGGGAGGGCCGCAGGCGAGGCGCTCGCCGCGCGTGCAGAGCAGGACCGGCCGGATGCCGTGTTCGCCGCCAACGACCTCCTCGCCGTCGGACTGCTGCAGGCATTCAGCTTCGCCGCCGGCGTTCGCGTGCCCGAGGACATCGCGATGGTCGGCTATGACGACATCGACTTCGCCTCGGCGACGGTCGTCCCGCTCAGCTCGGTGCGGCAGCCGGCCCGGCTGCTGGGCAGGACGGGTGTCGAGCTGCTGCTCCAGGAACTCGACGGCGCCGAGCACGACCGCCGCGTGCGGTTCCAGCCCGAGCTCGTCGTGCGGGACTCCAGCCGGGGCTGATCTCCTCGGAGCCGTTCAGCTCGCCGGAGACGGAGCATCGCCTTCCGTGTCACCCTTCTTCGCGTTCCGGCGGCTGATCTCGGCGCGCGCCTGCGCGAGGATGTCCGGGCGGAAGTGACCGATCCACTCGCCCACGCGTCCGTCCTGCCAGTCGGCGTCGAAGACGGAGGGTTGAATGCCGACGAGCGCCCGGCCGTCGGGGCCGGCGCCGAAAGCATCCGCATACGCCTTCCTGGTCGCAGGACTGCCGTTGCGGCGGAAGTCGACCGTGCCGTATCCGAGGATGCCGACCGCGGAGCCGAGCGACTGCGCCGCGGCGGCCAGCGCGTTGACACCGGCTTCTCCGACGGCCTTGGCCATGGGGTTTCCGGCGACCATCTTGGCATCCTTCTTCAGCGGCCTCACCGTGCCGGCCTCGACGATGTCGTTCCAGGCGACGAAGCGGACGTTGCCCCAGTCGTCGTGCTGCTCCAGGCCCCCGGGACCCGCCACGAGCTTGGCGCCTGACAGGTTCCTGCGCAGCTGAGCCGCGCGGAGCCAGAGGAGCAGCGCGACGATCGCGAGGGTGATGAGGATGCTGAGGATCATGCCGAAGGGCTTCCCCACGCCGGCCATGCCCAGAAGCACCCCGATGAGGAACCAGAGCAGCACCCCCGCGACGATCAGCAGGCAGCCCGTGGTCATGAGCGTGTTCCGGATCACCTGCTTCGCGTCGCCGACGGCGAACTCTTCGGGGCGGGTGGGGTCGATGGACATCTCGAGCTCCTTCGGTTTCGATGTCAGTCACGTCGGTGTCCCGCAGACGCTAGTCGCCCGCCGTCGACTCCGGAATGGGCAGTTCTCTCCGCCGGAAAGCAGGGTCCGGTCTCGATGGCGGGGTCGTCGAAAGCTACCCTGAACCCATGTTTCGCGGAATATCGCTCCTCGTCCTGGCGGTGCTGGCCGTCTGCGCCGTCGGGTGCGCAGCCGACGCGGTACAGGAGGCAGAGAGCTCCCAGAGCCCGGAACCGACCGCGCCGCCGCGACCGGATCGATCCGCCACCAACTGGAAGATCGGCAGCGTCCGGCTGATCAATCCCTGCAACGCCCTCCCCGCCGATGAGGTCTCCGCCCGTCTGGGTAACCCGGGAGCAGCGGTGAACGTCATCGAGCATGGGTTCGATGCGCCGGTCACCGAGGACGCGTACGAGGCGCTCACCGACGAGGACAAGACCCTGAGCTGCTGGCTCACCCCGCCCTGGGGAGACGTGCACTTCGAGGCGACCCTGGCCGGCCGCGAGGCGGACCGACGCGGTGAGTACACCGCGACGGGCTCGAGTTCGGGGATCCACGGCATCTCGGCGGGCTATGCCTGGAGCCTGGAGATCGAGGCCAGGGGGGCGTTCGCGACCGAGGCCGATCAGAAGTCGGCGACGCTCGCGCTCGCCGACACGATCGAGAAGAACCTCGAGGACCCTGCCCTGAGCCAGCGGCCCTCGTGGGATCCGGCCGACGGTGCGGACCCGTGCGGCGTGCTCGACTACGACACCGCCCAGTCCGTGCTCGACGGGGACAAGCAGCTCATTCCCGAGGTGAAGGCGCTGGAACCCATGTACCGGCGTTCGTACACGCATCGACCGGACAGCACGTCTCCAGCGGCCAAGAGCTGCGGGCGCGAGGGGCCGTTCGTGTCATCGGTCGACATCCCGAAGCCTTCGCACGCGGTCATCGACGTCGTGCTGTCGCAGCAGTCCGTGCTGAAGTTCGAGACCGGCGGTGACGGTGAGCCCGTCTCCGGGCTCGGGACGGAGGCGATGTGGAAGGGCGATGAGCAGGCGAGTCGCGGGTCGCTGCTCATCCGGACCGGGCACGGCTATGCCACGCTCGAGGTGTCGTACGGACTCGCCTATTGGTACGACAAGAAGAACGAAGTGCACCGGCCTCCGGTGCCCACCGCGGCTCAGCTGACACCCCTGGCGAAGACCCTGCTCGCGCGGTTCCCGGAGGAGCGTTGACGCGCTGACGTGCCGTAGTCGGGTGCTCATGCCGCTGGATCCCGCTCACGGAGATGCCGCGGACGATCGTGGCTCAACTGGTCGGCAACCACACACGCATGGTCGACGGGCCGCGCTGCGCCCAGGAGTGGTAGGGGACGAGCGCGACGTCGGCGGACTCGCCCGTGTCCCGACGCCGCACTTCTGCGCTGACGCGTCCGTCGACCTCGACGGGATCCGCTGCGAGAACCGCCTCGGCGACGTCGGCGCCGAAGTCCACCGACTCCAGAGCCAGCACCTCCGGGCCGCGCTCGACGACGACGCAGCCGCGCACCGCGTCCACGCGGGGGTCCGGCGCGGTCACCCGCGGGGCCACCGGGAGGTCGAGCTCGATGACGTCTCCCGCGCGGAACGCGCGTCGCAGCGCGAAGGATCCGGGAGCGGCGTCTGTGGCATCCTCGCTTCCGAACCGCACGGCAGCGCCTGCGGCCCAGGCCGGCACGCGCAGTGTGAGCGTCCACTCGCCGTCCTCCACGACGGTCACGCGGATGCGGCCGTCGGCGGGATAGGCGGTGCTCACCCGGAAAGCCGCGACCGTCCCGTCGGACAGCGTCGTGCGAACGGATGCAGAGGCGTACTGATGCAGTTGGACGCCGTCATCGTCGGCCGTCGCGAGGTAGGCGGCCAGGCTCGCGAAGGTGCGTGCGACGTTCGGCGGGCAGCAGGAGACCTCGAACCAGGGCGCACGAAGCGAGGACTGCGCGCGGGGGGACGTGGCATCCGGGTCCGCAGCCTGCGCGGGCACGCGCTGGTGCAGCGTGTTCGCATAGTAGAAGGCGCGCCCGTCCGGCGCGGGCGATGTGGCCACCACATTGAACAGCGTCCGTTCGATGAGGTCGGCGTACTGCGGCCCCCCATCGGCGAGCAGGAGGCGCCACGAGAACATGATCGATCCGATCCCGGCGCAGGTCTCCGAATAGGCGCGGTCCGGCGGCAGCTCCCAATCCTCGCCGAAGGCCTCATCCGAGTGATGGGCGCCCTGCCCGCCGGTGACGTAGGTGCGCCGCTCGACCGTGCGCTGCCACTGGCTCCGCAGGGCGTCCAGCAGGTCGGCGTCCGCGGCGTCCACGGCCACGTCGACGGCTGCGGAGGAGAGATAGTTCGCACGCACGGCGTGGCCGCGCAGCACGTCGGCGTCCCGGACCGGCACGTCGTCCTGGTAATAGGACCGGCCGAACCCGATGTCGGCGAGCGTGTGCCTTCCGTGGCGCTGCACGAACAGCGCCGCCTGGTCGAGGTACCGACGGTCGCCGGTCAGGCGGGCGAGCTCTGCGAGCCCGACCTCGACCTCGGCGTGGCCGCAGATCGCGTCCCGGCCGTCGGATCCGAACTCGCGGCAGACCAGGTCGGCGGCGCGGACGGCGACGTCGAGCAGGCCGTCGTCGGCATCCGGCCGTGTGCGCCCGCGGGCGACTGCTGCCTGGAACAGGTGTCCCAGGCAGTACAGCTCGTGGCCCCATTCCAGGTCGGACCATCGCTCGCCCTGGCCCGGCCTGCCGAACCTCGTGTTCAGGTAGCCGTCGTCCTCCTGCGCGGCGGCGACCCGTGCGACGATCGCGCGGAAGCGCTGCTCCAGATCCTCGTCGCCGGTGCGGCCGATCTCCCAGGCCAGCGCCTCGAGGTACTTGTACACCTCGGAGTCGGCGAACTCGCGACCGCGACGCCCCTGCGGCAGGGTGCCGGCGGCCGCCAGATCGAAGTTGGGCAGCCAGCCCTCGGACTCCAGCTTCGCCGCGATGTGGGCGAGCGTGTTCGTGCCGTTCACGCGCTGGCGCTCGGCCCAGAAACCGTCGTCGATGCGGACCTCGTCGATGCCGAGCGGTCGCAGGCGACCGCGGGCGGGGACGACGGGAGCGATGGTGTGAGAAGTCATGTCAGCCCTTGAAAGCGCCCGACATGAAGCCGCGCACGTAGTGTCGTTGCAGGATCAGGAACAGCAGGATGCACGGCAGTGCGAGCACCACCACGCCGGCCTCGGTGGCGCCGTAGTCGACCACGCCCTGCACCTGGCCGCGCAGGTTGGCGACCGCCAGGGGAAGGGTCATCCGGTTGCTGTCGTTGATGAGGATCAGCGGCGCCATGAAGTCGTTCCAGGCGGTGAGGAAGGCGAACAGGCCGACCGTCACCAGTCCGGGCTTGACGGCGTGCAGCAGCACGCGCCACAGCGCGCTCCAGCTGGAGCATCCGTCGACCATCGCCGCCTCGTCGAGCTCCCGTGGGATCGACTCGAACGAGATGCGCATCATGAACATCGAGAAGGGCAGCTGGAACATCGTGATCACCAGCGCCACCCCGACCAGGGAGTTCTGCAGGCCGACCGCGTTCAGGATCACGTACAGCGGGATCAGCAGGGTGGCGTACGGCACCATCAGGATGGCCAGGGTCAGCAGGAACAGCGCATTCTTGCCGGGGAACGAGAACCGTGCGAAGGCGTAGCCGCCCAGCAGCGAGATGACCAGGGTCAGCGCCACAGTCAGCACCGAGACGACGGTCGAGTTCCACAGGTACACCCAGATGCCCGCCTGGTACTCGGTCAGGGCTGCGTAGTTGCCGAAGCCCCAGCCCTCGGTCTGGCTGGTGCCGGCCAGCGGGCTCACGCTCGAGACGGCGGTCCAGATCAACGGGTAGAGGAAGATCAGCGCGAGCGCGCCGGTGAACACCCAGTACGGGATGCCGAACGCGAGCGGCATCCGCCTGGACTGCCGGTGAACAGCGCCGGGGGCGACGATCGTGCGGGTCGTGTCGGGGACGGTCGTGGTCATGGTCTCAGCTCTCGTCCGAGCGCCCGAAGGCGCGCATCTGGAAGACGTTCACGACGACGAGGGCGAGCAGCACGATCACCGAGAGGGCGCCGGCGATGCCGAGGCTGTTCTGACCCTGGAAGGCGACGTTGTAGATGAGCTGCACGATGGTCATCGTGGAGTTGTCGGGGCCGCCCTTGGTGAGGATGTAGAACTGCTCGAAGGCGAGCAGGGATCCTGTCACGCACATGATCGTGGTGAGTGCGAAGGTGGGCCGCAGCAGCGGCACGGTGATGTCGCGGAAGGTCTGCCAGCGGCTCGCGCCGTCGATGCGGGCGGCTTCGTACACATCGTCCGGGATGCCCTGCAGGCCCACCAGCATGAGCAGCATGTAGAAGCCGGCGTAGCGCCAGACGATCAGGAAGATGGTCGACCAGAGAGCGCCGGTGGGCGTGCCGAGGAACGTGATGCCCCACGACTTCATCAGATCGGCGAAGGGTCCCGCGATCGGCGAGTAGAGCACGTAGAACAGCAGGGATGCGGATGCCAGGCCCAGGGCGCTCGGCACCAGGAACGCCGTGCGCAGGAATCCCTTCCAGCGGGTGGACTCCTGCACCAGCAGCGCAAGCCCCAGCCCGAGGGTGATCAGGATGACGGTGGTGATGACCGTGTACAGCAGCGTGAAGCGGATCGAGTCCCAGAACAGCCGGTGGTTCACGGCGTCGACGTAGTTCTCCGGGAGGTTGACGCCCTGGTTGCCGCCCAGCAGAGGCCAGTCGGACGCCGACATCTGGAAGACCAGCACCAGAGGGACGATGAACAGGCAGGCGACGAAGATCGCCGTGGGGGAGGCGTACAGCCACCCCTGGACGGGGCCGCCATAGCCGCGGCGGCGCCTGCGACGCGGCGTCGTGCCCGGTGCCGTCGCCGGCGGGGCGGAAGCGGTGAGTGCCATCTCGATCCAATCGGTTTCGGCGGAAGCGTTGCGGGGGCTCGGGCGGACGGCCGTCCGGCCGTCCGCCCGACGGGTCACTGGCCGAGGACGGCCGTGATCTCCTTGTCGTCCGCGTCGACGGTGTCGGTGCCCTTGAGCACCGCGTTGCGCACCAGGGTCAGCCACGGGCTGCCAGGGGCGTTGAACGCCTGCTGGAAGTTCAGCGCCACGGGGGTGTCGCCCTTGGCGGCCACTTCGTTGATGGTGACCAGGCGCGGGTCCTTCGCCGCGTACTCGTTGTTCGCGAGGTCGCCGCGCGAGACGGCGTTGTCGTCCTTGGCGAGCACGCCGACCTGGGCGTCCTCGGACATCATCCAGCTGAGGAAGTTCCACGCCTGCGCGGCCTTCTTCGAGTCCTTCGAGATGCCGATGCCGTCGCCGCCGACGAACGTCGATGCGCCGCCGTCGACACCCGGGATGCCGGCCACGCCCGCCTCGAACGGGAGCGAGGAGAGCAGTGTGGCGGGGAACGGCATGACGCCGACCTTGCCCTCGCTGAACGCCGCGGTCCACGTCGGCCCCGCCTCGTCGGTTGAGCTGGGCAGCACCGCGCCGGCGTCTGCCAGACCCTTCCAGGTGTCGTAGACGGCCTTGGCCGAGTCGCTGTCCAGCAGCGCCTTGGTGCCGTCCTCGTTCATCACCTGGTCGCCCGACGCCCAGATGGAGGGGAACCAGGTGAACACCAGGCATCCGCCGCAGTTCAGGCCGGTGGCGGTTCCGTAGGTGTCGGGCTTGTTCAGCTGCTGCACCTTCTCGGCAGCGTCCGCGAATTCCGCGAGCGTCGCCGGAGCCTTCTCGGGGTCGAGGCCGGCCTCCTTGAAGAGCTCCTTGTTCCACATCAGCATCGACAGGTCGAGCACGAACGGCAGCACGTGCTCCTTGCCGTCCAGGGTCCCGGCGTTCAGGTGCCCCTGGTTGATCTCATCCTTGTAGTCCAGCCCGTCGATCTGCTTGGTGATGTCGGTGAACAACCCCTGCTTGACCCAGTTGGGCACGTAGACGATGTCGGCGGCGAACAGGTCGGGCAGACCGCCCGAACCGGCGGCGGCGCCGACCTTGGCGACGTAGTCGTCGTTGGGCACGACGGTGAGCTCCACCTGGTTCTTGTGGGAGTCGTTGTAGGCCTCCACGAGAAGCTTGGCCTGCCGCTCCATGGGTGCGCGGGTCCACAGTGTCAGCTTGGCGCCGTCGTCGGTGCCGTCGGCGGTGATCGGCCCGGCGGGCTTGTCGTCGGATGCCGGGGCGCAGGCTGCAAGACCGCCCGCGATCGTCCCCGCCGCGGCCAGCGCGGCGAGACCGCGCAACAGGCGGCGCTTTCCGGTGGTGTGCATGTGATGTCTCCTCTGGCTCTTCTTCGAGCGGATGCTGGGCTTGCACCGCCGAGGGCAATTATCGAAATCTACGAAAACCCTTTCGATCATGTATAGCGCGGACAGATGCGGCCGGTCAAGGATGAATCCGATAACCTTTCGCTACCGGCAGTGAGGGGACGCGATGGCCAACGGCGCAACCAGGGCAGTGACGCTGAGCGACGTCGCCAGCGCCGCAGGAGTGTCCATCTCGACGGCGTCGAAAGCGCTGAACGACCGTGAGGACGTCTCCGCGGCCACGAAGGCGCGTGTGCTCGCGGTCGCCGAGCGGATGTCGTTCACTCCGAACGTGATGGCCCGCGGGCTGCTCGCCGGGCGCACCGGTACGGTGGGCCTGCTCACCAGCGATCTCGAGGGCCGGTTCATGATCCCCATCCTGATGGGGGCGGAGGATGCCTTCGGAGCGGGGCGCATCAATGTCTTCCTGTGCGACGCGCGCGGCGATGCGATCCGCGAGCAGCACCACCTGCGCGAGCTGCTCAGCCGGCGCGTCGACGGGATCATCGTCGTCGGCCGCCAGACGGATCCGAGGCCGTCGCTCGGTCAGAGCATCCCCGTCCCCGTCGTCTACGCTTACGCTCCCTCGGATGACCCGCGCGATGTCTCGCTCACGCCCGACAACGTCGCCGGTGGACGATTGGCCATCGAGCACCTGCTCGCGTGCGGACGCACCCGCATAGCGCACATCTCGGGCGATCCCGCCTATGCTGCCGCGCAGGACCGCCTCGAGGGCGCCCGGGCTGCACTGGCGGACGCCGGCCTGGAGCTGATCGGTGCCCCTCTGCTCTCCGAGTGGACAGAGCAGTGGGGGCGCGATGCCGGTGCGATGCTGCTCCAGCAGCATCCGGACATCGACGCGATCTTCTGCGGATCGGACCAGATCGCCCGCGGAGTGCTCGATTCGGCGCGCGATCTCGGCCGATCCGTACCCGACGATCTCGCCGTGATCGGCTACGACAACTGGAGCATCCTGGTGGAGAACTCCCGGCCGGAGCTCACCTCGATCGATGCCAATCTGCAGCTTCTCGGCCGTCGCGCGGCCGAGAAGGTGTTCGAGGCGATCGACGGGGCGGAGACGCAAGGCGGCACGCTCCAGCTCCCCGTCCGGCTGGTGATCCGCGGTTCGACCATCGCGCATCGATGATCCAGCCCCGACAGGGCAGCGGAGACAGGGGACGGAATGCTGCTCCCGCTCGCCAGCCTCAAGCTTCCGTCAACTCCCTGACCCCGCCTTCGCCCCTCAGGTAGCCTCGAGGACATGCCAGCCGCGACGACGCAGTCCACGACGACGCACTCCACCAAGCGCGAGGCCTTCGGCTCTCGCAACGTGTTCATCCTCTCGGCCATCGGATCGGCGGTCGGCCTGGGCAACATCTGGCGCTTCCCGTACGTCGCCTACGAGGGCGGCGGCGGCGCCTTCCTCATCCCGTATCTGTGCGCACTGCTGACCGCCGGCATCCCGCTGCTGTTCTTCGATTACGCGATCGGGCACCGATTCCGGGGGTCCTCTCCGCTGGCGTTCCGCCGCATGCACCGCGCGGCCGAGCCGCTGGGGTGGTGGCAGGTGCTGATCTGCGTCGTGATCGCGACGTACTACGCGGTGATCATCGCGTGGGCGGCGATGTACACCTGGTTCTCCGCGCAGGTCACCTGGGGGGCCGGCAATGAGAACGACTTCTTCTACAAGGACTTCCTGCAGATGGGGGACGTCTCCCAGGGCGGCGTGTCCACGCAGTTCGTGCCGCAGGTGGGCCTCCCGCTGATCGCCGTGTGGCTCGTGGTCATCGTGATCATGGGCCTCGGCGTCAAGCGAGGCATCGGCCGTGCGAACACCGTGCTCATGCCGCTGCTGACCGTCATGTTCGCGGCGCTCGTGGTGCAGTCGCTCTTCCTGCCGGGCGCGGTCGACGGCCTGAACGCGTTCTTCACCCCGAACTGGAAGGCCCTCGCGGACCCGGCGGTGTGGGCCTCGGCCTACGGGCACATCTTCTTCTCGCTGTCGGTCGCGTTCGGCATCATGGTCACCTACTCTTCGTACCTGAAGCGCAAGACCGACCTGACGGGTTCCGGCCTGGTGGTCGCCTTCGCGAACTCCGGCTTCGAGATCCTCGCCGGCATCGGCGTGTTCGCCGCGCTGGGCTTCATGGCGCAGGCGCAGGGCACGGATGTCGCGCACACCGCGACGGCGGGCATCGGCCTGGCGTTCGTCGCCTTCCCCACGATCGTCTCGAACGCGGCGGGCGGATCGATCATCGGAGTGCTGTTCTTCGGCGCGCTGGTCTTCGCCGGTGTCACCTCGCTGATCTCGGTGCTGGAGGTGGTGGTCGCCGCTCTCCAGGACAAGCTCGGCTGGGGTCGCGTCCGCACCACGCTGGTCGTCTCCATCCCGATCGCACTGATCTCGATCGCGATGTTCTCGACGACCACCGCGCTCGCCGTGCTCGACACCACCGACGCGTTCGTCAACGCCTTCGGCATCATGGCCGTCGCGCTGGTCGCGGTGATCGTCGTCGCCTGGCTGCTGCATCGGCTGCCGGCGCTGCGAGACCACCTCAACCGTCGTTCGAGCTTCACGGTCGGCTGGTTCTGGATGCTGCTGGTCGGTGCGCTCGCGCCGATCGTGCTCGGCTACCTGTTCGTGAGCGAGGTCATCGCCAAGGTCTCCGAGCCGTACGGCGGCTACCCGGGCTGGTTCCTCTCGATCTTCGGCTGGGGCATGGTGATCGCCCTCGTCGTGCTGGCGATCCTGCTGTCGCTGCTGCCGTGGAGTCACCGCTCGCACGCCAAGGACGATCCGGACTACGACGAGTTCCTCGTGGAGGAGAGCTACGCGCCGGATGCGGAGACCGGCGCGGTCAGACTGCCGGACGCCGTCGCGGAAGGAGCCCGGTCATGACCCCGATCGCCGTCATCATGATGATCATCGCGATGGTCACGGTCTGGGGCGGCCTGATCGCCGGGATCGTCAACCTCGCCCGCCACCCCGAGGTCGCCGACGCCGAGCCGCAGCCGCCCGCCGAACTGTAGGGCGCGGCGGGGGTCACACCCGCGGAGCGCCCGTCGACTCGCGCCAGCGGATCGTGAGAAGGTCCGCCGGCCGCTGCGGCGCATCATCGCCCCGCAGCGCGGCGATGAGCCGGGCCATGGCGTGGGCGCCGAGGCGCTCTCGGTCCTGTGCGACCGTGGTGAGCGGCGGCACGAGGAAAGCGCTCTGCGGATGGTCATCCCAGCCGGTGATGCTGACGTCGCCCGGCACCGACCATCCACGGGACATCGCCGCCTGGATCGCGCCGGTGGCGATCAGGTCGTTCGCGGCGATCACCGCGAGCGGCAGGATGCCGTCGGGCAGCGCGGCGATCGCATCCACCCCGGTCTGGCCGCTCCAGTCGCCGTCGACGACACCGATCGACGTGAGCCCGAGCCGCTGCACGCTGTCCGAGTACGCCTGGCGGCGCGCACGCGCGGAGGGGAAGTCCTGCGGACCGGCGATGTGCAGGAATCGGGTGTGTCCCATGGCCGCCAGGCGCTCCATCATCTCAACGATGGGGGAGGCGTCCGTGAACAGGCCTGCGGCATGCATGTCGTCATCGAATTCGCCGGCGGAGAGCACGACGGGGTCGTCCTCGTCGAGGGGCGGGGTGTGCAGCGGCGTGAAGGCGAGCACGCCCTCGTACTGACCCGAGCCGACGATCTCCGCGAGGCGCTCGCCTCGTTCGCCCGGGTTCTGGGGGAGACTCACGACCTCCACCGCATAGCCGGCCTCCTGCGCTGCGGCCACCGCGCCGGGGATCAGGCTGAGGGGGTTCATGCTCGCGACGGGCACGACAACCGCCAGTCGACCTGTGCGCCGTGTGCGCATCGACCGTGCGGCGAGGTTCGGGCGGTAGTTCAGCTCGGCCGCGGCCCGCAGCACCCTCTCGCGGGTGGCCTCCGAGATTCCCGCCCGTCCGGTGAGCACGAACGACACGGTCGACTGCGAGACGCCCGCCGCCCGGGCGACGTCGTTGCTGGTCGCACGCTTCTCCATCGATCTCCGCTTCCGATCATCGGCATCCGCTGATTCGTGCTTGACGCGCGATCCGCTCTCACCGATACTACCTAATACGTCTTTGTAATACGTATTAGCAACGAGAGGCACGCGGATGCTCAGGATCGGAATCATCGGCACGGGTGGGATCGCGCAGGCCCACGTCGAGGGCTATCGCGCGTTCCCGCACGAGTGCGAGATCGTGGCTCTCGCGGATGCCCTCCCCGGGCGGGCCGCCGAGAAGACCGTCGCGTTCGGGGTTCCAGATGCCGCTGCCTATGACGACCCGGCCGAGATGATCGCCCGCGAACGGCTCGACCTGGTCAGCATCTGCACGCCTCCTTCGACCCACGCGAGCCTCGCGATCGCCGCCCTCGACGCGGGGGTGAACGTGCTCGTCGAGAAGCCGATGGCGCCCTCGCTGGAGGAGTGCGATGCGATGCTGGCCGCCCAGGAACGGTCGGGACGCCTGCTGTCGGTGGTGGCCCAGAACCGGTTCCGCGATGACCTCGCCACGCTCAAGGAGGTCGTGGATTCGGGCCTGCTCGGATCGATCTCCCACGTGCGCGTGGACTCCGCCTGGTGGCGAGGACTGCCGTACTACGACCTGTGGTGGCGCGGCACGTGGGAGAAGGAGGGCGGCGGGTGCACGCTGAACCACGCCATCCACCACATCGACCTGCTGATCTGGCTGCTCGGCCGTCCGGACGAGATCACCGCGATGCTCGCGAACGCCCAGCACGACAACGCCGAGGTCGAGGACCTCTCGATCGCCGCGCTGCGCTACGAGACCGGTCTGGCCCAGCTGACCAGTTCCGTGGTGCACCACGGACAGGAGCAGGAGATCGTGATCCAGGGTGCGAACGCCCGCATCTCGCAGCCCTGGAAGGTGGTCGCCGAGCGGTCGCGCCCGGACGGCTTCCCCGAGGAAGGCGGTGACGCGGCTCTCGTCGCGCGCATCGAGGCACTCATCGCGGGCCGCGCACCGCTCGCCCATCGGGGCCACGAGGGCCAGATCGGCGACGTGCTGGCCGCCATCCGCGAGGGGCGCGCGCCGATCGCCGACGGACGCGACGGTCGCAGCGCCGTCGAGGTCGTCACAGCGATCTACAAGGCCGGGTTCGAGCGGGAGCATGTCGCGCTGCCGCTGTCGGCGGCCGACCCGTACTACCGGGCAGGGCAGCTCGTCGCGCACGCCCCGCACTTCCACGAGAAGACGGCCTCGCTGATCGAGGCGGCGTCATGACCTCGTCGTTCCCGGGCGGCACGTCGCTGTCGCAGCTGGACGTCTACGACGACGCCGCATCCGACGGCGTCTGCGGGGGCAGCCCCCACACGCACCTGGTGTCGACGGAGGCCTACATCGTGATCTCGGGCGAAGGCTCCCTGCAGACGATCGACGGCGCAGGCTTTCGGGAGACGACGCTCGTCCCCGGATCGGTCGTGTGGTTCACGCCGGGAACGATCCACCGCGCGGTGAATCGCGGGGGCCTGCGCGTGATCGTGCTGATGAGCAACGCCGGACTCCCCGAGGCGGGTGACGCCGTCATGACGTTCCCGTCGGAGGTCGTGGCGCACGCCGCGTCGTATGCCGCGGCGGCATCGCTGGGCGATGTCTCGGATGCCGCTGACGAACGGGCTGCACGTGCGGCACGGCGCCGAGACCTGGCGGTCGCCGGATTCGAGAGGCTCCGAGACGCGGTGCTCGACGGCGACCGCGGCGCGCTGGAGGCCTTCCACCGAGCCGCCCTCGCGCTCGTCCGGGATCGCTCGGCAGGCTGGGCGGACCTCGTCCGGCAGGGGCCGCTCGCGCAGGCTCAGAACTCCCTCGCCCTGGCATCCGCCGTCGCCGAGGGCAGTGCGGCGCACCTCGCCGACGCCCGCGTGCACGACGCGCTCGCCGCGTCCGGCGAGCGGAGCTTCGGCATGTGCGGCCGCCTGCGCACCTACGACGTCACCGACAGGGGGAACAGCTGATGTCCTTCACGTTCGACCCCCTGCCCCAGCCGGTCGTGGGACCAGGCGAGTTCGTGTTCGCCGCCGTAGGACTGGACCATCCGCACATCGACGGGATGACGCAGGGCCTGCTCGACGCCGGCGGCACGCTCGCGCTCGTTCACGACCCGGACCCCGGGAAGGTCGCCGCCTTCACGGCGCGCTTCCCGCAGGTGCGCGTCGCCGACTCCGAGGGGCAGGTGCTCGAGGACCCCGACATCCGACTCGTCGCCAGTGCCGCGGTCGCGGCCGACCGTGCGCCGCTGGGCGTGCGGGTGCTCGAGGCGGGCAAGGACTTCTTCGCCGACAAGCCGGCCATCACCACCCTCGACCAGCTCGAGGCGGCCCGCGAGGCGACGGCGCGCACCGGCGGCATCTTCGCCGTGTACTACGGCGAGCGGCTGACCTCGGAATCCGCGCTGCTGGCCGGGCAGCTCATCGACCGCGGCGCGATCGGCAGGGTGCTGCAGGTGGCCTCCTTCGGCCCGCACCGGCTGGGCACGGGCCGGCCCGAGTGGTTCTTCGACCCGGAACGCTACGGCGGCATCCTCTGCGACATCGGCAGCCACAACTTCGAGCAGATGCTGCACTTCACCGGTGCGACCGACGGCGAGATCGTCAGCGCGACCGTCGCGAACTACGCCCACGCCGAGACCCCCGGCCTGCAGGACTTCGGCGACGCGCACGTCGTGCTCGACAACGGGACCACCGGTTACGTCCGCGTCGACTGGTTCACTCCGGCAGGCATCGACGTGTTCGGCGACGGACGCACGATCATCCTCGGCACCGAGGGCTACATCGAACTGCGCAAGTACATCGACGTCGCGACCGGCAACGGCGGGAACCAGGTGCTGCTCGTCGATCAGGACGGGCAGCACCGGTTCGACGCGACCGGCATGACCGGTTACCCGTACTTCGGCCGGCTGATCCGCGACTGCCTCGACCGCACCGAGACGGCGATGACGCAGGCGCACGCCTTCAAGGCGGCCGAACTGAGCATCCTCGCCCAGACCTCGGCCCGCGTGCTGGCGCAGCCGCCGGCCGGGCTGTAGCCGGCGTCGGCGCTCAGCGCCGCGCCATCCACCCCGCCACACGCTCGATGGTCCTGCCGAACCCGGGCTCCTCGGGGCGGTTCAGATGCCCGTGGGCGGTGCCGGGTTCGAAGGACACGTCGATGTCGACACCGGCATCCGCCAGCGTGCGTGCGAACAGCTCGCCCGACATCCGCAGCTCATCGACGTGGCCGTTGACCATGATGGTGGGCGGGAAGCCGGCCACGTCGGCCGGTGTCGCCCGGCCGGGGACGGCGGCGAGGGGTGCATCGGTGACGTCGCCCCCGAGGTAGGTCTCGTACATCGCCAGCACGGCGGCCGGGGTGAACACGTCGGCGTCCGGGTTCGCGTCCAGCGCCGCCCGCAGCTCGGCGTCGGGCGCGGGCTGCACGGCCAGCATGGTCGGGTAGGCCAGGAACACGCCGTTCGGCAGGGGGAGATCGGATGCCGGTGCGTGCCCCAGCAGCCGCAGCACGGTCCCGGCGATCAGGTTGCCGCCGGCGCTGGTGCCCCCGGCGAACAGCCTCTCGGCGCCGAGCTCCGGTGCGTGCTCGACCAGCCACGCCCATCCGGTGAGGATGTCGTCCGACCCGGCCGGGAACGTGCGCGAGCCGTCATCGCCGACGAGGGCGTAGTCCACCGAGACGACCGTGGCGCCCCGATCCGCGAACGCCCGGGCCACGGCATCCGCCTCCGGCATGTCCAGATCCCCGTGCACGAAGCCACCGCCGTGCGCCCACAGCAGAGCCGATCCGTGCAGCGGGCCGTCGGACGCGGGGTAGAGGCGGGCGAAACCATCGAGCAGGCTGCGGGGAGACGTCATGCACCCAGAATGGCACCCGTTTCACCGGAACACTGGCCGCAAGTCGCACCGGGTGGTTGAATCCAGGAATGATGCTGGAGCGGATCACCGGGCTGGAGTCGTCACGTGTGGCGGATGCCCTCCGCGACGACATCATGCTTGGCCGGCGCGAGCCCGGTTCGCGGCTGATCGAGCGCGACATCGCCGCCGAGCTGCAGGTCTCCCGGCTTCCGGTGCGGGAGGCGATCAAGGCTCTGGTCGCGGACGGCATCGTCGTGGCGCGCCCACGCAGCTGGGCGGTCGTGCGGGAGTTCTCGGTGCAGGACCTGCAGGACTTCGCCGAGGTGCGCTCGGCGATGGAGACCCTCGCCTTCGTGCTGGCCACGCAGCGCGCCGACGAGAGCGCCCTCGCCCTGCTGGAGTCGCTCATCGACGACGAGGAGGCGTCCGCGCGGTCGGGCGACGCGGTCGCGTCGCGCCAGGCGTCCGCGATGTTCCACATCACCGCCGTGGAGCTGGCGCAGAACGCCATGCTCACCGAGCTCGCCGCCTCTCTCGTCACCCGGCTGCGCTGGCTGTTCGGCCAGCACGACGAGCTGGAGGAGATGGCGGTCCAGCACCGTGACATCCTCCGTGCCATGCGCGAGCGCGACGTCGAGGCCATCAAGGTCATGATCCCCGCCCACCTGGATGAGGGGAGACTCGCCGCCGAGCAGCGGCTGCGTGCCCGCCACGACGAGAACGGCTGACGCCGGCGTGAACGCTGCCGTGCTTCCCCCGCGCAGCCGATACCGTGGGGGCATGATCCCGGCGCTGCGCACCTTCGCGAGGATCCTCGCGCGCCACTGGCCGGCGCTGATCGCCTGGTACGTGGGCGGCGAGGTGCTGCACCGGCTGCTCGTGCAGCTGGCCGGCTTCGTCGGCGGCTACAGCACGCTCGGCGGCCTGCTCCTTCTTCCGCTCGCGGTCGGCGCGCGTCTGGCCGCGTACGTGGCCATGTACCTGACGGTGCGCCCCTCGCTCGCGCATGTGGCGCAGAGCGGGGAGCCCGATGCAGGCATCCGCGCGTTCCTGAGGTCGACGCTCGTCGCGATCCTGCCGTTCTCGATCTTCTACGCGGCGTGGGGGATGCTCGACGCCGATCAGACGGAGTTCTTCCGCATCGCGAGCGCCATCGCGTTCCGCGAGACGGGCTTCGGTCTCGGGGAGGCGATCGTCGATCGAGGCGGGCTCATCTCCGTGGGCGTGCTGCCGGTGACGGTGCTCGTGGTGGCTCTGCTGGTCCGCGCCCTGCATGCCCGGTTCCGCGCGCGCCTGCCGGAGTGGACCCTGACGGTGGCCGCCTATGCGGAGCTGCTGTGGACGTTCATGCTGTTCACCCTGGTCGGCCAGTGGCTCGCCGGCGTGCGCGCGTGGTTCGCCGGCCGGGCGGGGGCCCTGTGGCTGCAGGACTTCGGCGACGGCGTCGCGGCGGCCATCCCGTCGCTGGCGACCCTGTGGGAGGCCGTCCTCTGGCTGGTGGGGATCGTCGTCGCCGCCGCGATCGTGCCAGCCGCATGGCTGGCCGTGGCCGGTGTGATCTACGGCGCCGACTTCGATGCGCTGCCGCCGGTGCTGGCGCGGCGCACCGAGGCGCTGCGCGGTGCGGTGGGCTCGCTGGCGCGCACCCTGCTGCAGCGGTTCGAGGATCTCTGGGCGGCGGTGGCCGCGATCTGGCGGGGCGGGCCGTTGCTGTTCGGCACGTTCGCGCTGGCGTACGCGCTGTGGGCCCTCGCCGAGCGCACCGGCACGCGGGGCGTGCTGCAGGTCATCGGCGGACACGAGTCCGGCTTCTGGAGCGCCTGGCTGCCACTGGTGACGGTGGGCGTCGCCGCGATCGCCGAGCCGCTGCGCGTGGCGATCGTCGCGACCGCGTTCGACGCCGTGGTCGGTCGCCCCGGGGCCGGGATCGGCGTGCGCGATTCAGTCGCCGACGGGGAATCGGACGGTGTCGTCGCCGACGGCGATGTCGAGCCAGAACGGGCCTTCGGCGTCGTTCGGCAGGAGGAAGACGGAGAGGATGCGGTAGGAATCGGTCCCCTTCCGGCATGAGTTCTCCTCATCGCCGTAGCGCACGTCGACCGCAGAGCCCGCGGTGAGCCAGACGCGGTCGCCATCCCTCTCACGGAGCGTGAACGTGCCGCAGCGCTCGGCATCCTCCGCGCTGTCGGCGGACAGCCGGATGCTGAGGGTGTGCGCACCGGCGGGTGCGGGGAACTCGTCGGGGATCGAGCGGACAAGCTCCAGCCGATTGCCGCCGATGTCGACCGGGCCGTCGGCGACGCGCGGCGCCGGGGGAGCCGCATCCTGAGCGGGCAGCACGTCGAGCCAGACGCTCACCCCGATCAGGGCGGCCACCGCCGCGAGCAGGGCGACCAGCGCGACGCCCTGCCGGCGCCACCACGTCATGGCGTTCCCACTTTCGGTGCGGTCAGTTCCACGGTCCCGGTGCGCTCCGCGGCCTCCAGATCGATCGGGATCATGATCACGTCGTCGAGCGACGGCGTGAAGTAGCCGGCCGAGAGACGCAGCCGGGCCGTACCGGACCGAAGGCTCGCGGGCAGTTCGAAGGCGATCAGGCCGGTGGTGTCGACGCCCACGCGCAGCGGTGAGCGCAGCAGGGAGTCCGGCAGGCGCTCACTGGCGTGGAACACGCGGCCGTCGACCAGCAGAGACGCGAGACCGATCTCGGCGTCCAGCTCGCTCTGACGGGCGGATGCCGCGATCTCGATCACGAGCCAGTTGCCGTCGGCTTCCCATTCATCGCGCTCGTCGTTCAGCCGTTCGGCGAACGACGAGCGCACGACGCGCGCGACGAGCGTCCGCGTCGTCACCACCTGGTCCGCGGATCCGTGGACGGGAAACGCATCCGTCAGCGAGTCCTCCGGCGGGGTGATCCCGCTCACGAGCCCCGCCGCCAGCACGAGACCGGCGCCGATCAGCCATGGCGTCGCCCGGTTCACGACGCCAGCCCCACGGTGATGCGCGCGACCAGCGCGGTGCGGCGCCAGGTGATCGACGAGGACGACAGGATGATCTGCCCCGCCACCTCGCGGGCCTCCTGCACGTTCAGCCGCACGTCCCCGTCGGCGAAGGAACCGCGCGGGACGGGCCACCCGATGACGATCTCGGCGGGCACGCCCGGCTGCAGCACCGGCGTGCCCCTGCTGCCGTCGTCGCGCCAGGCGCGACCGGGATCTGTCGCGGTCACATCGGACAGACTCAGCAGCGGACTGCTCGAGTCGATCAGCCGGGACGTGACGCCGTCGGCGGCGCCGATCAGGCTGACCGGGTGGTCGGTCAGGTTCTCCAGCCGGACGGAGAGGAGGAGGAGCTGCTCGTCGGGCTTCGCCTTCCAGAAGTGGTCCTCGACCTCGTCCACCAGCTCGGCGTCGTGCACCGTGATCGCGTAGAGCGAGGTGCGCACCTCCTGGTCCGCCGCAGCCGCACCGGGAGTGCGGGATGCTGCTCGCAGCCCGCCCAGCGAGAGGAAGGCGATCACGAGAGCGAGCACGAGGACGGCCGCGATCCAGACCGGTGCCGTCGACGGCGCGAAAGCGCCCCGCAGCGAGCGTCGCGCCGCTGCGGACGCCGTGCCCGCGACCCCCCGCATTCTCGTCACGGGGGTCAGCCTATCCAGCGACGCGGTGCCGGCGCTCCCGCGGCGCATTGGCGCCGTCGCGCGCGTGATCGGATCGGGTCTCCCCGACGTCGGCGGCGCCCGGTACGCTCGAATCGGGAGGTGCTCGTGGGACGTACGGCGGATGCCATCGGCGAGGGCGTCGCGATCGCCACCGCGGCCGCGAAGCTGGCCGTGAAGAACCAGATCCTGGTCGGCACGATCGCTCGCGGCGGCGTCTTCGAGATCGACCACTACATGGACGTGGCGCGCACGGCGCTGCTCGCTATGGCCAAGGAATCAGACGAAGAGGCCGAGCGGCTCGTCGCGCTGCGCAAGCGCGCCAAGGGCCGCCACTCCGATCCCCACGGCACGCACGACTACCGCGACCGCGATGTGCGCAACCTCCGCCGCCGTGCGCGGCAGTCCACCGGCGTCGCCGACCGGCTGCGCAAGATGACCGAGGAGCCCGAACCGCTGCGGGCTCTCGTCGAGGATGCGCGGGTCGCCGCCTGGGGTGACGTGCGCGGCAACCTCGACCGCCGGCTGCGCGTCGAGGCCATGCGCCCCGACCAGGATCCGGACTACGAGCGGATGCGGGATGCACGCATGCAGGCCCTCAAGCTCGTCGACCTGCAGGCGCTCTCGTCCGAGCAGCGCGCGCGCCGGAAGCGGGAGAAGGCCGCCGAGAAAGCGGCCGAGAAGGAAGCCGCGAAAGAGGTCGCACGAAGCGAGCGCAGCGCTCGCCGCGAGGCGCGACACGCGGGGGATGCGTGACGGACCGAGGCGATTTCGCTTCGCTCTGATCGTTGTGTAAGCTGTTCCTTGGCCCGCTCGCCGGGCCTTGCGCCTCTAGCTCAATGGATAGAGCATCTGACTACGGATCAGAAGGTTGGGGGTTCGAGTCCCTCGAGGCGCACACTGTGTTGAGACAGTGCTGAAACCCCCTCTCAGGAGGGGGTTTCTTCTGTCTCCGGGAGGATGCTGCTCAGCGCCGGGTCGCGCTCGGCGAACCGCACCGCGGTCGCGACGATCAGGTCGCGCATGGCCGCGACGGCGACGCCGGGAATGACGTCCGAGCGGTGCGCCAGGCTCACAGTGCGCGTCAGCGGCACGGACAGCCGCGCCGAGCTCAGCCCCGGCTGATCCGTGAGCACCATCGCCGGCACCACGGCCACGCCCAGCCCGCGTTCGACGAACCGCAGCACGGCATCCATCTCCGGCCCCTCCAGCACGGACGTCGGCGTGAGCCCGGCAGCGCGGAACGCGGCATCCGTGGTGGCGCGGAGGTCGTAGCTGCGATCCAGCGCGATCAGCGGGATCCGGGAGAGGCTGGCGAGGTCCACTGTGGAACCTGAGGGGACGAGCGGATCCGCGGACGAGGTGACCACGACCAGTTCCTCGGACAGCAGCGGCAGCCGGCTCAGCGTCACGCCGGGCACGGGTCGCAGATCGGATGCCGTGATCAGCGCGATGTCGAGCTCGCCGATCGCGAGCTGCTCCACGAGTGCCCGCGATCCGGCCTCGGCGAGGTGCAGGTCCACCCCCGGATGCGCTCCGTGGAACGTGCTGATGGCCTCGGCCACCAGGCTCACGCAGAGCGTCGGCGGCGCACCCAGACGCACCCGTCCACGACGGAGTCCGGCGAGCTCGTCCATCTCGGCCCGGATCGCGCCGACCTCGGCCAGGATCCGCTGCGCGCGCGGCAGCAGCACCTCGCCGGCCGGGGTCAGCGTGATGTGCCCTCGCGCGCGATGGAGCAGCCGCCCGCCGAGCTCGTGCTCCAGAGTGGAGATCTGCCGGCTGAGCGACGGCTGGGCCACGTGCAGCACCTCGGATGCTCGGGTGAAGTGCCCCAGGCGTGCCACCTCCACGAATCCGCGCAGCTGTTCCAGGTTCATGCGCTCAGGCTATCGAATACAGCTGAACAATGCATTGGAGTTATCGAAGAGACGAGCCTAGCGTGAACCACATGAGTGCTCTCGAACGACAGATCTCCACCACCGTCCTGGTCATCGGCACCGGCGGATCCGGGCTGCGCGCGGCGATCGAGGTCGCCGAACACGGCATCGACGTGCTGGCGGTCGGCAAACGTCCGCGCCAGGACGCCCACACCTCCCTCGCCGCGGGCGGCATCAACGCGGCCCTCGGGACGATGGATGCCGAGGACAGCTGGCAGCAGCACGCTGCCGACACCATCAAGGAGAGCTACCTGCTCGCCGACCCGAAGACGGTCGAGATCGTCACACAGGGCGCCGAGCGCGGCATCCGCGACCTCGAGCGCTGGGGCATGGGCTTCGCACGGGAGGACGACGGGCGCATCTCGCAGCGGTTCTTCGGAGCGCACACCTTCCGGCGCACGGCCTTCGCCGGCGACTACACCGGGCTCGAGATCCAGCGCACCCTGGTGCGCCGTGCCGAGGAGCTGGACGTGCCGATCCTGGACGGCGTGTACATCACCCGCATCCTGGTGCGCGACAACGTCGTGTTCGGCGCCTACGGCTTCGACCAGGCCGACGGCACACGGTACCTCATCCACGCGGATGCGGTGATCCTCGCCGCCGGGGGTCACACCCGGATCTGGCGGCGCACCTCCTCGCGCCGCGACGAGAACACCGGCGACTCGTTCCGGCTCGCCGTCGACGCGGGCGCCCGCATCCGGGACCCCGAACTCGTGCAGTTCCACCCCTCCGGCATCATCGAGCCGGAGAGCGCCGCCGGCACGCTCGTGTCCGAGGCGGCTCGTGGTGAAGGCGGCGTCCTGCGCAACGGCCTGGGCGAGCGCTTCATGGCGAAGTACGACCCGGAGCGGATGGAACTGTCCACCCGTGACCGCGTCGCGCTCGCGGCGTACACGGAGATCAAGCAGGGCCGCGGCACGAAGAACGGCGGCGTCTGGCTCGACGTCTCGCACCTGCCGCGCGAGACGATCATGACCCGGCTGCCGCGCGTCTACCAGACGCTGCTCGAGCTGCAGATGCTCGACATCACCGTCGATCCGATCGAGATCGCCCCGACCGCGCACTATTCGATGGGCGGTGTCTGGGTGCGGCCCGAGGATCACGGCACCGACGTCGACGGCCTGTACGCCGTGGGCGAGGCGGCGAGCGGTCTGCACGGTGCGAACCGGCTCGGCGGCAACTCGCTGATCGAGCTGCTCGTCTACGGGCGGATCGTCGCTCAGGCTGCGATGGCGCACGCGCTGGGCCTGGATGCCCAGCGACGCTCGACGGATGCCGTCGCTCGGGCGCGCGCCGAGATCGACGACCTGCTCGCCTCCGACGGCGCTGAGAACGTGCGGGCGCTGCAGCGCGCCATCCGCAACACCATGACCGAGCACGCCGGTGTGGTGCGTGACGAACAGGGCCTGCGCGCAGGACTGGCCGAGCTCGACGCGATCGAGGCGCGGATGGCGGACGTCGGCATCCACCCGGACATCGCGGGATTCCAGGATCTGGCGCACGCCTTCGATCTGAAGGCATCCGCGATCGCCGCGCGCGCCACCCTGGAGGCGGCGCTGGAGCGTCGTGAGACCCGCGGATGCCACAATCGCAGCGACTTCCCGGAGACCGATCCGACCCTGCAGGTGAACCTGGTGTGGTCGCCGGCCACGGGCGTCTCCCGCGAGCCGATCGCGCCCATCCCGGCCGAGATCTCCGAGCTCATGCGCGAGGTCGACAGCACCGGCAAGCTCGTGGAGTAGCCCTCAGCGCAGTTCGCGCGTCTCCATCGCCATGATCTGCTCGCCCTCCGAGGTGAAGAAGAGCAGCGAGACGGGGACGCCGTCGTCGATCGCGACGACGGCGAACCCGTCGGCCAGCTCCACGATCTCGAAGTCGTAGCCCGTCGCGTACCGGTGGAATGCGGCGGCGGAGGCCGCCACCTTCTCCGCTCCGCGGACGATCCGGATGCCGTCGGCACCCTGATCGAGGTGGAACTCGACGTCGGGGTGCAGCACGGCGAGCAGCCCTGCGAAGTCGCCGTCGCGCGCCGCCGCCAGGAAGGCGTCGACGACGGCCCGTCGTTGCGCGCGGGTGGCTGCCTGATCGGCATCCCGCGGTGCGGCGCCGCGCACCCGGTCGCGCGCGCGGCTCGCCAGCTTGCGCGCGGCGGACGGCGTGCGCTCCACGATGGGCGCGACCTCGTCGAAGGACAGTCCGAACACGTCGTGCAGCACATAGGCGAGACGCTCGTCGGGGGTCAGCTGATCGAGCACCAGCATCAGCGCGTAGCCCACGCGGTCGGCGCTCTCGGCGCGCACCGTCGGGTCGGCGTCGGCCGGTGCGCGCTCGACGTCGGGGAGCAGATCGAGGGGGTTCTCCTGCCGCCGGCCGCGCGCACGCAGCTGATCCAGGCAGATGCGGCTCACCGTCTTCGTCAGCCACGCCCGCGGGTCATCCGCCTCGGCGGCGGTGCCGGAGGCCCTGATCCAGGCCTCCTGCACCGCATCCTCCGCGTCGGCGTGCGAGCCGAGCATCCGGTAGGCGACCGCAGTCAGATACCTGCGGTGCGTCTCGAAGATCTCATCGGGCTCGGTCATCGGCATGTGTGCTCCGTTCCGCTCGGCAAGCTATCGTCAGCGCGCGCCGGCCGGCTGGCGGATCGCCGCGTTGATGCGATTCCACACGTTGATGGCGCCGATCTCGAACAGCAGTCCCGAGATCTCCCGCCGGTCGAAGCAGTCGAGCATCTCGGCCCACAGTTCGTCGGAGACCGGGTCGTGGTGGTCGGCGAGGCGGGTCAGCGCCTCGGTGAAGGCGAGCGCGGCGCGTTCGCGGGCGGTGAAGTACGGTGCATCCCGCCACGCGGCGATGGCGGCGACGTGCTCCGGTGCGGCGCCGCCGTCGAGCAGCTGCTTCGTGTGGTCGACCACGCACCAGCTGCAGCCGTTGAGCTGACTGGCGCGCAGGGAGACCAGCTGCAGCAGCGCGTCCGGCAGGCCCGAGGACTGCGCGATGCGGTTCACTCCGGTGAGGGCGTCGATCCCGCCCTCGAGCAGGAACGCGGGGTGCGGCATGCGGGCCTTGTGCTCGATGACGGTGCTGGTGGTGTTCGTGTTCTGGTTCATACAGAGGGGACGACCGGCGCGGAGGAAGTGTGACCGATCCGCCGGGATCTTTTTCGCGGGGCGGCCTTCACGCCGTTCCGCCCGGCGGGAGAGCGGCCTCGACAGGGCCGCGCAGGCCTAGGCTGGAGGGGTGACTGCGTACGTCTCGGCCTTCGACCTGTTCTCCATCGGAGTGGGCCCCTCGAGCTCCCATACCGTCGGCCCGATGCGCGCCGGAGTCGACTTCGCCGCACGCCTGGAGGCCGAGGGGACGCTCGACCGCGTGACGCGCGTCACCTGCGAGCTGTTCGGCTCGCTGGGCGCCACCGGGCTCGGTCATGGCACTCCGGATGCCGTGGTCGCAGGGCTGCAGGGGCTGCACCCCGAGACGTGCGACCCGGACGACGTGCGGGCCGCGTGGCAGGGATGGCCGGAAGGGCAGCGGCTGAACCTGGCTGGGCGGCACCCGATCGACTTCTCGAAGGACGACGTCGTCTTCACTCCGCGCACCCGCCTACCGGGGCATCCGAACGCGATGACGCTGCGCGCGCTGGATGCCGAGGGCGGCACGGTCGCCGAGCAGATCTACTACTCCATCGGCGGCGGGTTCATCCGCCGCGACGGCGAAGAGGCGCGCGTCACCGCCGCCGTGCAGCCGTTCCCCTACGACGACGCGGCCTCGCTGCTCGCGCTCTGCGACGAGAACGGGCTGTCGATCGCCGAGCTCGCGCGCCTGAACGAGACCGCCGTCCGCAGCGAGGAGGAGGTGGCGGCCGGACTCGACGCGATCTGGGACGCCATGCGCGCCTGCGTCGAGGCCGGCCTGCACACCGGCGGAACGCTGCCGGGCATCCTCAAGGTGAAGCGCCGCGCCAATGACATCCGCGAGCAGCTGGAGGCCGTCGAATCCGACGGCCACGCGCAGGTGCCGGGGGAGTGGCTCGGTGCGTTCGCGCTCGCCGTCAACGAGGAGAACGCCGCCGGCGGACGCGTCGTCACCGCGCCGACCAACGGTGCCGCGGGCATCCTGCCCGCCGTCGCGATGTACTGGTGGCGCTTCCTCGCCGACTCCGGACTGGGCGTCGGCAACGCGGTGACGCCCTACGGTGAGCTGGTCGGAAGCGCCCTGCTCGGTTTCGGTGCGGAGGCATCGCTGATCGCCGTCGGCGCCATCGACGACCCCGACGTCATCGCCGAGGCGAACCGCCGCCGGGGCATCCGCCGATTCCTGCTGACCGCCACCGCACTGGGCTCGCTGTTCAAGGCGAACGCCTCGATCTCGGGTGCCGAGGGCGGATGCCAGGCCGAGGTCGGATCGGCGTGCGCGATGGCCGCCGGCGGCCTGACCGCCGTGATGGGCGGCACGAACCGGCAGATCGAGAACGCCGCCGAGATCGCGATGGAGCACCACCTGGGCCTCACGTGCGACCCGATCGGCGGACTCGTGCAGATCCCGTGCATCGAGCGCAACGCGATCGCGGCATCCACCGCCGTCACGGCCGCCCGCCTCGCGCTGCGCGGCGACGGCGAGCACTACGTGTCACTGGATGCCGTGGTCGAGACCATGCGCCAGACCGGTCTGGACATGTCGACGAAGTACAAGGAGACCAGCGAGGGCGGCCTCGCGGTGAACGTCATCGAGTGCTGAGCATCCGTTCGGCGAACGACCGGATGCCGGCGGCGAAGGCCGCGGGCTCCACCACCACGGCGGGCGGCAGCACCGCGAGCGTGTGAACCAGCCACGGCCAGCCGGCGACGTGCAGCACGACGCGGGTGCGGCCCTCATCGGCCTGTTCGAGCTCGAGGTCCTCCCAGGGCAGTGCGTCCCGCACGGTATCCGCGGAGCCGTGCACCTCGAGCACCACCCGGGTGCGATCGCGCCGCAGCGTGGCGGTCAGATGCGCATCCGCGGACTCCGCCGGCAGAGGCCGTGCGGTGAACCCGAACGTCGACATCTCGATGTCGGACAGGCGATCCAGTCGGAACGTGCGCCAGTCCTCGCGATCCAGATCCCAGGCCAGCAGATACCAGCGCAGATGCCGATGCAGCTGACGGTACGGCTCGACCCTGCGCTCGCCTGCGGCCGCAGCACTGCCGCGTCGGTAGCGGAACCGGACGATCCTGCGCCGTGAGATCGCGTCGCCGAGCACGCCCAGCACGCCGGCGTCGACAGCGGGCGTCGCGGGCCAGGCGATGTCCAGGGCATCGCGCAGGGCGGCCGCGTGTGGCCGCAGCCGCTCGGGGAGGACCTGGTCGAGCTTGGCCTGGGCGCGTGCAGTGCTGTCGGAGATCGATCCCGGAGCAGAGTCCTGCATCGCCGCGACGACGGTCAGCGCGACCTGCGCGGCGACGGCTTCGTCATCGTCGAGAAGGAGCGGCGGCATGGATCCTCCGGCGATCAGCCGATAGCCGCCGGCCGGCCCGGGCCTGGTGTGCACCGGATACCCGTAGTCGCGCAGCCGATCGACGTCTCGGCGCAGCGTGCGCGTGCTCACTCCGAGCAGCGCGGCGAGCTCCGGGCCGGCGTACCCGCGCCCGCTCTGCAGCGCGGAGAGCAGATCCAGCATCCGCTTCGTGACGTCGGCCATGACAACGAGGATAGGTCGAATTGCGGACAGAATCAGGCCGCAATGCGGCCTAGCGTGTGCGACATGACCGACACGATCAGCATCCGAGGAGCGCGCACGAACAACCTGCGCGGCATCGACATCGACATCCCGCGCGGCGAGCTCGTCGTGTTCGTCGGCCTGTCCGGCGCGGGCAAGTCCTCGCTCGTCTTCGAGACGATCGCCGCCGAGGCCGGCTATCAGCTGAACGAGACGTTCCCGCCGTTCGCCCGCAACCGCCTGCCGAAGTGGAAGCGTCCGACGGTGGACGCCATCTCCGGCATCTCGCCGGTGGTGGTGATCGACCAGAAGCGCATCGGAGGCAACGCGCGGTCGACGGTCGGCACCGTCACCGACGCCTGGACCCACCTGCGTCTGCTGTTCTCCCGGCTCAGCACGCCGCACGTCGGGGAGTCGACGTCATTCTCCTTCAACGACCCCTCCGGCATGTGCCCTCGCTGTGCCGGTCTCGGTGAAGTCGTCACCAGCGCCGTGGACCGGTTCCTCGACCTCGACCGCTCGCTCGAGCAGGGCGCGATCCTCGTGCCGGGGTTCGGCCACGGCGGCTACTTCTACCGTCTGTATGCGGACGCCGGCAGTTTCGACCTCGGCACTCCGCTGCGGGAGTGGACCGAGGACGAGCGCGCGGCCCTGCTGTACGGCGGTGAGGCGATGGCCAGGCTCGGCCGTGGCGCGCCGAGGGACTACGAAGGAGTGGTGCCGCGGTTCGAACGGATCCATCTGCACACCGGTGATCATGTCTCAGAGCGCAAGGCCGCGGTCGTGCGCGAGTTCACCCGGTCGGAGCCCTGCCCGGACTGCGGCGGGGATCGGCTGAACGAGGCGGCACGCACGGCGACCGTGCACGGCCGCACGATCGTCGAGCTCGCCAGGCAGGAGGTCACGGAGCTGGCCGATCTCGTGCGCGGGATCGACGAGCCGGCGGTGGCACCCGTGGTCGAGGCATTGGTGCAGCGGCTCGACGCACTGGACTCCATCGGTCTGGGCTATCTGAATCTCGGACGGGCGACGCCGACCCTCTCGGGTGGGGAGTCGCAGCGGATCAAGACCGTGAAGCATCTCGGCTCGAGCCTGACCCAGATGCTCTACGTCTTCGACGAGCCGACCGTCGGGCTGCATCCGGCAGATGTCGACGCCATGGTCGGACTGCTGCGTGAGCTGCGCGACAAGGGCAACACGGTGCTCGTGGTCGAACATGACCCCGCGGTGATGGCATCCGCGGATCAGGTGATCGAGATCGGCCCGTCCGCAGGGGAGGGCGGCGGTCGTCTGGTGTTCCAGGGAGGATACGAGGAGCTTCTGCACGCGGACACTGCCACCGGCCGCGCACTGCGCGCGCCGCTGCCGGATCCCGGGGACCGGAAGCCGCCCACGGGGTGGATCGGCGTGCGGCGTGCTCGGCGCAACAACCTGCACGACCTGTCGCTGGATCTTCCTACCGGGGTGCTGACGGTCCTCACCGGGGTCGCGGGCTCGGGCAAATCCAGCCTCGCGGCCGAACTCGTGGCGCAGCACCACGCGGTCGTGATCGACCAGCGCCCGGTGGCAGGCAATCGGCGGTCGACGCCGATCACCTACACCGGAATCGCGACACCGCTGCGCCGCATGTTCGCCGACGCTCATGGCGTCTCCCCCGGCCTGTTCAGCGCGAACTCGGAAGGCGGATGCCTGGCATGCGGGGGACTCGGAGTGATCCACACCGATCTGGCATTCATGGAGGGGCAGGAGACGCCCTGCGAGGCGTGCAGGGGACGCCGCTTCCGACCCGAGGTGCTCGCGCTGACCGTTGACGGGCTGAGCATCGCAGACGTCGACGAACTGACAGTGGCGGAAGCCGCCGTGCGGCTGCCGTCGCCGCGCATCCGCACTGCACTCGCGCATCTCGACGGGATCGGACTCGGCTACCTGCGACTGGGGCAGCCGCTGAACACACTCTCGGGCGGAGAGAGCCAGCGAGTGAAGATCGCGGCCGAGCTGAGGGATCGGACCGAGCCCGCGCTGTACGTGCTCGACGAGCCGACGACGGGACTGCATGCCTCGGATGTCGACACGCTGTTCCGGATGCTCGTCGCGCTGCGAGACCGGGGGCACACGGTCGTCGTGATCGAACACAACCTGGCCGTGATCCAGCGGGCGGACTGGCTGATCGACCTCGGCCCCGGTGCGGGGCGGCACGGCGGCCGTCTGCTGTACCAGGGGCCGGTCGCCGGAGTCACGGGGACGCCGACTGCGCGGGCGCTGCAGCAGGAGCAGTCCCGCAGGGCATCATCGGCCGTCTGAGCCGGATCCGGCGGTGAGACCCGTGCGACCGCGCGGATCGAGCGGCGGCGCGGTCCTGGAACGGAAGGACGACGAGCCGCTGCGGCGGGTCCCTGGTGCGTGCGCCGTCGACGGCGCACAAACAAC
>Ga0308161_1000914_pt1 | contig 39999 bp, 33 predicted proteins | sample PhyFR2_FD_201034 | JGI IMG/M metagenome (GOLD analysis project Ga0308161, IMG submission 201034) | Phyllosphere microbial communities from UC Gill Tract Community Farm, Albany, California, United States - DLSLF.R2 | ecosystem: Host-associated > Plants > Phyllosphere > Unclassified | place: USA...
CTGCCGCGCTGCCACAGGCGCGCGCCAGCTGAGCGCCCAAACTGAGCGTAGCCGCCTCATCGGGCAAAGAGATAACACAGGTCTTCATGCTTCTTTATTCATCTCAGGATTAACAAACTGCCACAGGAGATCCAGTAAATCGGTTGCCAGCATACCGCGCGTGCCGCGTTGTACCGCGACCGCGTCGGCGGCGGCACCGTGCGCCACACAGCCCGCGCAGGCCGCCTCAAACAGCGTCAGTTTCTGACCCACCAGCGAGGCGATGATTCCGCTCAGGAGATCGCCCATTCCGCCCGATGCCATACCGGCATTGCCAACATCGGCAAAGGCCATCTCGCCCTGCTCGCTGGCAATCAGCGTTCCGGCACCTTTCAGAACCACCACGCCGCCATAACGCTGCGCCAGTGTCTGCGCTGCATGTAAGCGGTCACTCTCAATTTCACTGGTCTCAATATTCAGCAAACGCGCCGCCTCGCCAGGATGCGGCGTAATAATGCGATTCTGACGTTTCTCCGCACTGATTGCCAGCAGGTTAAGTGCATCCGCGTCCCAAAGCATCGGCTTTTCACTGCCCTCTACCTGCTTTAACGCCCGCTTTCCCCACTCCCGCTGACCCAGACCGGGACCGATAGCGATGACATCGGCCCACGCCAGCGCCTCCGTGAGCCGTTCGTCGGTCAGTTCATCGACCATAATTTCGGGGCGGGCGGTGAGAATCGGGATGATGTTATCTTTGTGAGTAAGCACTCGCACTAATCCGCTGCCGCTGCGCAGCGCCGCCTCTGCCGTCATGCGCACCGCCCCGGCCGTACCGGCATCGCCTCCCACTACCAGCAGACGACCGTGACTGCCTTTGTGCGAGGTCGGCTTACGCGGTTTCAGCCAGCGGGAGAGTACGCTGGCGTCGTAACGGGCGATGGGGGCCGTCTCGCCCGCCAGAAACGCGGCCAGCCCCAGATCGGCAGCGAAGAGTTTGCCGACGTGGTCACGCGCCTTGCCGGTTATCTGTCCCGGCTTCAGCACGACCAGGCTCAGCGTATGGCAGGCGTCTATGACCGCGCCGGGCGCCGTGCCGTTGCGGGCCGATAAGCCGGACGGGATATCGATGGCAAGAACCGGCGCTGCATGGGCATTAACGCGTGCGATCAGCGAGGCGTAAGGTTCGTCCGGCGCACGCTGGCAGCCGGTGCCCAGCAGCGCATCGACGATCACATCGACCTGCTCTGGCCAGACCGCATCGGCCGCATGGATTGCACCGCCCGCATCCAGCCAGGCATCGCGGGCCTGCTGCGCCTCTTCCGGTAACGCCCTGTCACTTTCGCACGCCAGCAGCGTCACCGTTTTGCCTGCCGCCTGCCCCAGCCGCGCCACCACATAGCCATCCCCGCCGTTATTGCCGTGACCACACAGAATCAGCCAGTGGCTGGCCTGCGGCCAGTGCGCAGTCAGATGCGTAAAGGCCGCCTGCCCGGCGCGCAGCATCAGCTCATACAGGGTGATGCCGAGTGCGTCGGCCCCCTGTTGCTCAAGCTGCGCCACCGTCTGCGCAGGCCAGACAGAATATGGTAAACTGCGGCTGTTTTTCTTCGAATCCTGGTCACTCATGTCATACCCTCTCGATCTTCATCAACTCGCACAGCAGATTAAACAGTGGGGAGCCGAACTCGGTTTCCAGCAGGTCGGCATCACCGACACCGATCTCAGTGCCGAAGAGCCGCGTCTGCAGGCGTGGCTGGACAAGCAGTATCATGGCGAGATGGAGTGGATGGCGCGACACGGCATGATGCGGGCGCGTCCGCATGAACTGCTGCCCGGCACGCTGCGAGTGATCAGCGTTCGCATGAACTACCTTCCGGCCAAAGCCGCCTTTGCCAGCACGCTGAAAAATCCCCATCTGGGCTATGTCAGCCGTTATGCGTTAGGCCGCGATTACCACAAAGTATTGCGCAATCGACTGAAAAAGCTCGGGGAAATGATCCAGGAGCATTGTGGTGCGCTTAATTTTCGCCCCTTTGTCGACTCCGCCCCGCTGCTGGAACGCCCGCTGGCGGCGAAAGCCGGGCTTGGCTGGACCGGTAAACATTCGCTGATTCTGAATCGCGAAGCGGGCTCGTGGTTTTTCCTCGGCGAACTGCTGATCGACATTCCGCTGCCGGTGGATACGCCGCAGCCGGAACAGTGTGGCCGCTGTGTCGCCTGCATGACGATCTGCCCCACCGGCGCCATCGTAGAACCCTACGTCGTGGATGCCCGCCGCTGTATTTCTTATCTCACCATTGAGCTGGAAGGCGCAATCCCGGAAGCGTTTCGTCCGCTGATGGGCAACCGGATCTATGGCTGCGATGACTGCCAGCTCATCTGTCCGTGGAATCGCTATGGTCAGCTCAGTGACGAAAGCGACTTTTCGCCGCGCGCCGCGCTGCATGCGCCAGAGCTGATCGATCTGTTTCAGTGGGATGAAGCGAAGTTTCTGCGCATCACCGAAGGCTCGGCGATTCGGCGCATCGGACATTTACGCTGGCTGCGCAATGTCGCCGTCGCGCTGGGTAACGCGCCCTGGTCGGCCGACATCATGCCGGTGCTGGAACGGCGTCTCGGCGAGAGTGAATTGCTGGATGAACATATTCAGTGGGCGATCGCGCAGCAGCAGCAGAAACGCGAACAGCTCGTTGTCGACGTGCAGCCTGCCCAGCAGAAACGGCTGGTGCGTGCCGTTGAGAAAGGTTTACCGCGTGATGCGTGAATGACCAGCCCGGCGCAGATTATCGTTTTCCACACGCTGTGAATAAAAATAAAAAGTTGTTGTCATTCAACTGCAATAACGCTGATTCTGCGGGAAAATAACAAATTGAAATATTATCAAAAGCATAAATATCAACGATTTATAAAAAAGTTGTGTTTATTTGATAATGAGACTAGCGCTTCGCTTAAAACGCAAAGCTGTGGATAACTCTGTTCAGAAATGATTTGCAGATCGCGCTAACGGGCGCTGAGAATGGGGTGTCGCGCTGTGGATAACCCTGAGGAAACCATTAAGGCGTTACGACACAAAACAGCCGCAATTTTTGACTGAAACAGTGTGATGTTAAATCTGGAGCGGGAAACGAGACTCGAACTCGCGACCCCGACCTTGGCAAGGTCGTGCTCTACCAACTGAGCTATTCCCGCATAAGAAGGGTACTGCTTACACTTTAAATCTGGAGCGGGAAACGAGACTCGAACTCGCGACCCCGACCTTGGCAAGGTCGTGCTCTACCAACTGAGCTATTCCCGCAAAGAGGATACTGCTTACATTTTAAATCTGGAGCGGGAAACGAGACTCGAACTCGCGACCCCGACCTTGGCAAGGTCGTGCTCTACCAACTGAGCTATTCCCGCGCCTTGTACCGTTACAAAATTCTTCACCGGTACGGGGTGCGCATTATACGAGAATTCGTTGCTGCTGCAAGCCTCTGAAAGCAAAAATTTTCGCTTTCTGCGCATTTGCCGATTTAATCGCCAACATGGCGATTTCATGCGCACCCCCTGGCGATTAAAGCTGCAAAAAGTGTTCGCGGTAGTAAGCCAGCTCCGCCACGGACTCACGGATATCGTCCAGCGCCTGGTGCGTCCCGCCTTTTTTAAAGCCTGGCAGAATCGCCGGTTTCCAGCGGCGGGCCAGCTCTTTCAGCGTGCTGACATCCAGATAGCGATAGTGGAAGTAGGCTTCCAGCTCGGGCATATATTTAAACAGGAAGCGGCGATCCTGCCCGATGCTGTTGCCACAGATTGGCGAGGTATTGGCCGGCACCCACTGCTTCAGGAATTCGAGGGTTGCCAGCTCTGCGGCACGATCGTCTATCCTGCTCTCTTTGACCCGCGCCACCAGCCCGCTGTTGGTGTGGGTACGGACATTCCACTCATCCATCAGCGCCAGCTGTTCATCCGACTGATGAACGGCCATAACCGGCCCTTCCGCCAGGATGTTCAGGTCAGCGTCCGTCACCAGGGTCGCAATCTCAATAATGCGATCGTGCGTCGGATCGAGTCCGGTCATCTCAAGATCAATCCAGATCAGATTCTGTTCATTTCCAGTAGCCATGCTGTTTCCTGCGGTTGCTATAGTCGTCATTCACAATGAATAAGGTGTATCATAGACGTTTTGCCCAGCCGGGCGAAATCTGGCTAACGCTGTGAGGGTGAGTGAGTAAAAATAAACTGTCGAAGGGCCAACAACGCCGCGTAAGCGCAAACCACGATCGCCGTCTCAATCAGCGCAGAGAGCGTCCGGAAGCGGATGACAACCTGTTTGGTGAAGCTGCAGATGGGGTCGTTGTCAGCCGTTTTGGCATGCACGCTGACGTTGAGGATAGCGCAGGCGTCACCCACCGCTGCAACATCCGCCGGACTATCCGTTCGCTGGTCACGGGCGATCGGGTGCTGTGGCGTCCGGCAACCAGCGGCGGTAAAGGGATCGTCGAAGCGGTGCATGAGCGCACCAGTGTCCTGACCCGCCCCGATTTTTACGACGGCGTGAAGCCGATGGCGGCGAATATCGATCAGATTATTATCGTCTCCGCCATTCTGCCGGAGCTGTCGCTGAACATCATCGATCGTTACCTGGTGGCCAGCGAAACGCTGGAGATTGAACCGCTGCTGGTTCTGAACAAAACCGATCTGCTGGATGAGGCGGCGCGTCTTCGCGTTGACCAGCAGATGGATATCTATCGCCAGATTGGCTATCGCGTAGTGATGGTGTCCAGCCGGGCGAAAAATGGCCTGGACGATCTGGAAGCGGCGCTCACCGATCGCGTCAGTATCTTTGCCGGTCAGTCGGGCGTCGGAAAATCGAGCCTGCTGAATGCCCTGCTCGGCTTCGACAAAGATGAGCAGGCCGCTATCCTGACCAACGACGTGTCTGACGGCTCAGGCCTGGGCCAGCACACCACCACCGCTTCCCGGCTTTACCACTTCCCGCATGGCGGCGACGTGATCGACTCTCCGGGCGTGCGGGAGTTCGGTTTATGGCATCTGGAGCCGGAGCAGGTTACCCGCGGGTTCGTCGAGTTCCGCGCTTTCCTGGGCGCGTGCAAGTTCCGTGACTGTAAGCACGGCAGCGATCCGGGCTGCGCCATTCGTGAAGCGGTCGAAGAGGGAAAAATCAACCGCTCCCGCTTCGATAACTACCACCGTATCCTGGAGAGCATGGCGCAGGTAAAAACGCGTAAAAATTTCCCTGACGGGGAGAGTTAATCGGTATAACCGCCTCTGCGCCCTCCGCCGCTGCATTTTGCGAGGTGCATTCCAGTCGTGCACACGGAACGTGCAGCGCGCCGGAAATCGGATATAGTCGCGATCTGAACGGGGCACTGCTACAATCCGCCCCCTTTTTTATAACGTCATAAATAGCCAGGAGGCTAAGGTGTTTGATCGTTTAAAACTCGGCTTGAATCATATTCTCCCGAAGAAATGGCTGACTGAACTTGCCGGATGGGGCGCCAGTCGCCGCGGTGGTTGGTTGACCAAACTGGTCATTGACATCTTTGTCTGGTTCTACAAGGTCGACATGGCAGAAGCCCGTAAGCCGGATACGGCCAGCTATCGCACCTTCAATGACTTTTTCGTGCGTCCGCTGAAAGATGACGCGCGCCCCGTCGATGCCGACGCCAGCCTGATCGCCCTGCCTGCGGATGGCGCTATCAGCCAGCTCGGTCATATCGATGGCGATCAGATCTTCCAGGCTAAAGGTCATCACTACTCTCTGGAAGCGCTGCTGGCGGGTGACGAGCGCATGGCCGCCCGCTTTGTGGACGGCGAGTTCGTCACCACCTATCTGGCACCGCGCGACTATCACCGCGTCCATATGCCGTGTAACGGTATCCTGCGTGAGATGATCTATGTGCCTGGCGACCTCTATTCGGTCAACCCGCTGACCGCGCGTAATATCCCGAACCTGTTTGCCCGCAATGAGCGCGTGATCTGCTACTTCGAAACCGATATCGGCCCGATGGTGCAGATCCTGGTCGGTGCCACCATCGTCGGCAGCATCGAAACCGTCTGGGCGGGCACCATCACGCCACCGCGTGAAGGAGTGATTAAACGCTGGCACTACCCGGCAGCCGAAGATGAAGGTGCCGTGGTCCTGCTGAAAGGTCAGGAGATGGGCCGCTTTAAGCTCGGCTCGACCGTGATCAACCTCTTCGCACCGGGCCGCGTCAAACTGGCAGAAAGCCTGGAAGCGGAAAGCAAAACCCGTCTCGGCCAGCCGCTGGCGATTGCGCTGCCGGTCGCCACGGACATGTCTGACGTCATCACTGACTAAATTGAGAGTCCTCTGTGCGCCCGATTCTCCTCCTGCTGCTGAGCCTCTGGCTCAGCAGCCCGGCCTCTGCGGCCAGCCTTCCTGACGCCAGCCAGCTTAAACAGCAGCTGGAAGAGATCAAATCGGCCAAAAGCTCCCCGACGCAGGCGGAGCAGATCCAGACGATCGAAGCCGCCCTGAATTTCCTCTCTGAACGCGATGAATCGCTGGAGCGCGCCGCGCAATATCAGCAGGTCATTGACGATTTCCCGCGTCTGGCGCGTGAACTGCGTCAGCAGATTGCGACGCTGAGCGACAGCGGGAAGACCGTGCGCAGCAATATGAGCAGCGCCGAGCTGGATCAGGAGATCCTGCAGGTCAGCAGCCAGCTGCTGGAAGAGGGTCGTCAGGCGCGGCAGGAGCAGGATCGGGCGCGCGAGATCAGTGACTCCCTGTCTCAGCTGCCACAGCAGCAGACCGACGCCCGCCGGGCGATGACGGAGAGCGAGCGCCGTTTGCAGGGCGTCAGCAGCAGTTCACCGCAGGGTCAGCTGCAGCTGGCGGCCCGCCAGGCTGAAAACGCCGCCGACAAGGCGCGCGTCGATGAACTGGAACTGGCGCAGCTCTCGGCCAATAACCGCCAGGAGCTGGCGCGGATGCGGGCGGAGGCCCACCAGCGCAAAGCGACTCAGCTGGATAACTATCTGCAGGCGCTGCGCAATCAGCTCAACGACCAGCGGCAGCGTGAGGCAGAAGTTGCGCTGGCGCGTACCGAACAGCTGGCCGAAAACAGCGGCGATCTGCCGCCCGCCATCAGCGATCAGTTCCGGGTTAACCGCGAACTCTCGGGTGCGCTGAATCAGCAGGCGCAGCGCATGGATCTGGTGGCGTCGCAGCAGCGTCTTGCCACCAACCAGATCATTCAGGTCCGTCAGGCGCTCTCTACCCTGCGCGAACAGTCTCAGTGGCTGGGTGCCTCGAATCTGCTGGGGGAAGCGCTGCGGGCGCAGGTCGCGCGTCTGCCGGAGATGCCGAAATCGCAGCAGATTGATAATGAGATGGCGCAGCTTCGCGTGCAGCGTCTCTATTACGAAGATCTGCTGGAGCGCCAGGAGTCCCTGCGCAAAGGCCACCAGGCCGATGGTCAGCCCTACACGGCCGATCAGAAACGTATTCTCGATGCCCAGCTCCGCACCCAGCGAGAGCTGCTGAATTCCCTGATCTCCGGCTGCGACACGCTGATCCTGGAGATCACCAAACTGAAAGTTGGCAATACCCAGTTGCAGGACGCGCTGACTGAGGTCAAAGATGCGACCCACCGCTACCTGTTCTGGACCGCCGATGTCAGCCCGATCACTCTGAGCTACCCGCTGGATCTGGCGAAAGATCTCTCCCGTTTGCTGTCGCTGGACACCCTGGGCCAGCTCGGCAAAGCGATGGCGATGATGTTTACCAGCCGCCATTCGGTGCTGCCGATTATCGGCGCGCTGCTGCTGGTCGGCTTCAGCATCAGCTCGCGCCGTCACTTCAATGCCTTTCTTGAGCGCTCCGCCAGCAAAGTGGGCAAGGTCACGCAGGATCGCTTCCGCCTGACCATCCGGACGGTGTTCTGGTCGATTCTGGTCGCGCTGCCGCTGCCGGTGCTGTGGGGGGCGCTGGGTTATGGCCTGCAGAACGCCTGGCCCTACCCTATCGCCGTGGCGGTTGGTGATGGCATTACCGCCACACTGCCCCTGCTGTGGGTCTTTATGATCAGCGCGGCTTTTGCCCGGCCCAACGGCCTGTTTATCGTGCATTTCCGCTGGCCGCAGAACCGGGTGGCGCGCGCCATGCGCTACTACTCGCTGAGCATCGGCCTGATTGTGCCGCTGATCATGTTGCTGATCGCCCTGGGAAATCTGGAAGATCGCCAGTTCTCCGCGTCGCTGGGCCGTCTCTGCTTCATCCTGATCTGCGGGGCCATCAGCATTGTCACGGTGAGCCTGAAGCGTTCCGGTATTCCGCTCTACCTCGACAAAGAGGGGAACGGCGAGAACATGGTCAACCGGATGTTGTGGAATCTGATGATCGCCATGCCGCTGATGGCGGCCCTCGCCTCCGCCACAGGCTATCTGGCGACCGCCCAGGCGCTGCTGGCGCGCCTGGAAACCTCCGTCGCCATCTGGTTCCTGCTGCTGGTTATCTATTACATCATCCGTCGCTGGATGCTGATTCAGCGTCGCCGGCTCGGCTTTGACCGCGCCCGTCAGCGCCGTGCCGATATGCTGGCCAACCGCGCGCGCAGCGAAGAGGAAAAAGAGCAGGGCACTCAGAATACCGATGCGATTGAAATCGAAGAGCCGGTAATCGATCTGGATGCTATCAGTGCCCAGTCACTGCGGCTGGTGCGTTCTCTCCTGACGCTGATCGCGCTGGTGTCTGTGATTGTGCTCTGGTCGGAAATCCACTCCGCCTTCGGCTTCCTGGAAAATATTCAGCTGTGGGATGTCAGCTCGTCCGTACAGGGCGTGGAGTCAATTCAGCCAATTACCCTGGGCGCGGTGCTGATTGCCATTCTGGTGTTTATCATCACCACTCAGCTGGTGCGCAATATGCCTGCGCTACTCGAACTGGCGCTGCTGCAGCACCTGAATCTGACGCCCGGTACCGGCTACGCCATCACGACCCTGACCAAATATCTGCTGCTGCTGGTGGGCGGGCTGATTGGGTTCTCAATGATCGGGATTGAGTGGTCGAAGCTGCAGTGGCTGGTTGCGGCACTCGGTGTGGGACTGGGATTTGGTCTGCAGGAGATCTTTGCCAACTTTATCTCTGGCCTGATTATCCTGTTTGAAAAACCGATCCGTATCGGCGACACCGTGACGATCCGCGACCTGACCGGCAGTATCACCCGGATCAATACCCGCGCGACCACCATCACCGACTGGGATCGCAAAGAGATTATCGTGCCGAACAGGGCGTTCATCACCGAACAGTTTATTAACTGGTCGCTGTCCGATTCGGTCACGCGCGTGGTGCTGACCATCCCGGCCCCGGCCAAAGTCAGCAGCGAACAGGTCACCACCATTCTGATACAGGCGGCCGAACGCTGCAGCTATGTGCTCGACACGCCACAGCCGGAAGCCTTCCTTGTGGATCTGCAGCAGGGTATTCAGCTGTTTGAGCTGCGCGTACATGCCGCAGAGATGGGACACCGGATGCCGCTGCGTCACGAGCTGCATCAGCTGATTCTGAGCGGATTTGACCAGCACGGTATTGAGATGCCGTTCCCGCCCTTCCAGATGCGGATGGAAACCCTGGGTAAGAAGCTGCCTGCCAGCAACGGCACACCGGCGGCCCGCGCCTATAAATCTGGCGGTCTGTAATGCAAAACGCCCGGCTGAGCCGGGCGTTTTCACACTGCGCGATGCGTTACTGCTTAACGAAAGCTTCGCCCTGAGCAATGTCTTTCTTCAGCGTCTCCAGCATGCCGGAGAGCGCCTGCTGTTCATACGCGCTCAGCGTGCCAATCGGCCTGCGTTCCGCAATACCGTTTTTACCCAGCAGCAGCGGCTGTGAGAAGAAGCGCGCATGTTCGCCCTCACCTTCCACATAGGCACACTCCACTACGCCTGACTCGCCATTCAGCGCCCGCACCAGAGACAGACCGAAACGGGCAGCTGCCTGACCCATCGACAGCGTCGCCGATCCGCCACCCGCTTTGGCTTCCACCACTTCTGTTCCGGCATTCTGGATCCGCTTTGTCAGATCGGCCACTTCCTGATCGCTGAAGCTGACGCCGCTGACCTGAGACAGCAGCGGCAGAATCGTCACGCCAGAGTGTCCGCCGATGACCGGAACTTCAACCTGGTCAGGTTGCTTGCCCTTCAGCGCTGCCACAAAGGTGTTGGCACGGATGATGTCCAGCGTCGTGACGCCGAACAGACGGTTTTTGTCGTAGACGCCGTGCTTTTTCAGCACCTCTGCCGCGATAGCCACGGTGGTGTTAACCGGGTTGGTGATGACACCAATCAGCGCTTTAGGCGCGGTCGTCGCCACCTGTTCAATCAGATTACGAACGATGCCGGCATTCACATTAAACAGATCTGCGCGGTCCATACCCGGCTTACGGGCGACACCGGCGGAGATCAGAACCACGTCTGCGCCCTGTAACGCTGGTGTGGCATCTTCGCCGCTGAATCCCTGAATGGAGACGGCGGTCGGAATATGACTGAGATCAACGGCAACGCCAGGCGTAACCGGCGCGATGTCATACAGTGAGAGTTCTGAACCTGCAGGAAGCTGGGTTTTGAGCAGAAGTGCGAGCGCCTGGCCTATGCCGCCAGCGGCACCGAGAACGGCAACTTTCATTCTTAACTCCTTATTAAGGTGGGGCAGAGATGGGCCGAAATTCTATCTGTGTCAGACCTTAATCAACTGCTCAGGCGATGATAATTATCCGCTATTAATTCTACGTGCTTTCGCACTTAATCTCCGGATTCAAAAGTTACTTATCATTACGCCTGAATGACCGACAACCTTGCCGTCGTCAGACAGAGAACGGCTATGTGCGTTTTCTGTTACTACACCACCAATAATATAACAACTTTGCAACCTTTGCCTTCTGCGGCTGTGACGGGGGTTTTGGTCTGAGCGGATTTATTTGCTATTATCGCCGCCCGCCAGCCGCCCGAACCCTGCTCATCAATCGAACGATTGCATAAAAATGCATTTAAATGCATAATCACCACTCTGCCGCGGGCGGATGCGCGGTTATTCTCTCTATATATTGGTAACCTATGCGAAACCCATCGAAACAAGACGATCTGATCAAGGCTTTCAAAGCCTTATTAAAAGAAGAAAAATTCAGTTCCCAGGGCGAGATTGTTCAGGCGCTGCAGGATGAGGGCTTTGAGAATATCAATCAGTCCAAAGTCTCTCGCATGCTGACGAAGTTTGGCGCAGTGCGGACCCGCAATGCCAAGATGGAGATGGTCTACTGTCTGCCGGCAGAACTGGGCGTGCCAACGACCACCAGCCCGCTGAAAAACCTGGTACTGGATATCGACTACAACGACGCCCTGGTGGTGATTCATACCAGTCCTGGTGCCGCACAGCTGATTGCCCGCCTGCTGGATTCGCTGGGTAAATCGGAAGGGATTCTGGGAACGATTGCCGGTGATGACACGATTTTTATTACCCGTGCGCGCGACTTCACGGTGAAGCAGCTGCACAGCGCCATTCTCAACCTGTTTGAACAGGAACTCTGAGGATCGACTGACGGCTTCCGGTACAGACCTGGCCGTCAGCCCCTTAAGCCTGTTCAGGCTCGCCGTATTGCCCGCACGCATACACCCAACAGTCTGTTTTAAGCCCTGCGCCCGCGGACAGAAATCAGCTTCTGCTTCACCTTCTGCGCTATTTTACGCTGCTTTACATCACTAATCCGGCACCATCGCCCGGATCCAGATCAAACCCCAGCCCGAAACACCCCTGCATTTCGCACTAAACGTTAAAGTGATCTATATCACTGTTTTTGCAATTAAAAGCGGCATAAAGGCTATTTTTTCATCGTTTTTTATAACGTTGAGTTATTAAAAGTAGCCATAAGGATAAAGTATCACAAGAAAACATTATTAGCGGAATATTAATTTCTCGCGTTATTAGTTCTATACTTCTTTTCGTGACGCAAATCACACAAACCAGAATGATAAAAATAGACGACGAGGAAATATCTATGAACGTTAAAACTACTATCGCTACCCTGAGCATTCTTTCCGCCCTTTCATTTGGCGCTGTCGCAGCAGAATCTATCGATGCTGCTCAGGCGCAGAATCTGCAGCCCGCAGGCACCATCAGCGTCAGCGGCGTCGCGGGTTCACCGATGGATATCCGTCAGCAGCTGAGTGACAAAGCCGATCAGCAGGGCGCAAAAGCCTATCGTGTGATCGAGGCTTACAACAACGGCAACTATCACGCCACCGCCGCGCTTTATAACTAAGACGCAGCCCGGTTTAGCCTGCCGCTCTCTGTCAGATGCGCACAGCCGCACCGGAGAGCAGAGGCAGAAACAGATATTGCAGGAGAGTGAATTATGAAAATGAAATTAGCTATCGCCGCCCTTGGCCTTTCCCTGATCTCAATGGGTGCTGGCGCTGCCAGCCTGGTGACCAATCAGGAAGCTCAGGGTTTGCAGTCGATGAACCAGACCATCAGCATCAGCGGCCGTAATGGCGACCAGACGCACGTGCGTCAGGTGCTGTCAGAGAAAGCGGATGCCCAGGGTGCCGGTCACTATCGCATCATCGAAAACAACCAGGATAACACCTGGCATATCACCGCTGAACTCTATAAATAACCGACCATGATGACGCCGGAACGGCGTTGAAAATATCGACGACCCGCCTTTACGATTAACCGCAGGTTGTTGAATGTATTGAGGAGACGAACATGAATATCAAAACAACCATCGCTACAGTCAGCCTGCTTTCCGTTATGGCGTTCGGCGCTTCTGCCGCTCAGCTGGTAACCGGCGACCAGGCACAGAATCTGCAGCCTGCGGGAACCGTGACCATCAGTGGTACAGCGGGTGCACCAATGGATTACCGCGCTGAACTTTCTCAGAAAGCCGATGCGCAGGGTGCCAGCGCCTATAAAGTGATTGAGGCGCGCACCGGTGACAACTACCACATCACCGCACAGCTCTATAAGTAATTCCTCGTCAGATGTTGACGAACCCTTTGGCCCCGCTCTCCGGGGCCTTTTTTTATCTGACGTTAAAGTGAAGCTGCCCTTCCAGCTCCTCTTCCGCTTCATCGAACAACAGAATCAGCGCGCCGTAACGCCGTCGCTGCCCCCTGCCCAGATTGACAAATTCAATCTCCAGCGGCATGGGTAACAGATCGCCCGTCACCACATCCCATAATCCATCCAGATCGCAGATGCGGCGCTCCTCCAGCGCAAATCGCTCGCTGAACTGGCGGAAGAAATGGGCCTGATCGACAATTTCATTAAAATCAAAACGCTCGATTTTCATGCTGACCGCTCCCATGCTCCGTCTGCGGGCGACCTCTGCCGCCCGTTCCTGTCCGTTAGCTCAAACCGCCCAGGTGGAGCGCTTTGACCTCCAGATACTCTTCCATTCCCAGGACCGACCCTTCACGGCCCAGTCCCGACTCTTTCACGCCGCCAAAGGGCGCCAGTTCGGTCGAAACGGCACATTCGTTAATGCCGATCATGCCGCTCTCCAGCGCCGCCGAGACGCGGAACACCCGCTGCAGATTCTGGGTGTAGAAGTAGGCGGCCAGACCAAATGGCGTGGCGTTGGCGCGGCGGATGACATCCTCCTCATCCTCAAAGCGGAAACAGGCCGCCACCGGACCGAATGTCTCCTCCTGCGCGAGCTGCATCTCTTCGTGGGCATCGGCGATCACCGTGGGCTGCCAGAAATTGCCGCCCAGCGCGTGGCGTTCGCCCCCCGCCAGTAATTTGCCCCCTTTTGCGACGGCGTCTTTAACGTGCTGCTCCACCTTTTCCACCGCCGAAGCTTCAATCAGGGGACCGACGATCACGCCCTCCTCCATGCCGTTGCCGACCTTCAGCTTGTTGACCTCGGCCGCCAGTTGCTGCGTGAAGCGGTCATAGACCGCATCATGAATGTAAAAGCGGTTCACGCTGACGCACACCTGGCCCGCGTTACGGAATTTGTTGGCGATAGCGCCCTGGACGGCGGCATCGATGTCAGCATCGTCAAACACGATGTAGGGGGCATTGCCGCCCAGCTCCATCGACACTTTTTTCATGGTTTCGGCGGCATTGCGCATCAGCAGCTTGCCCACCTGCGTCGAGCCGGTGAAGGAAATTTTACGCACCGCGCGGCTTTCCATGATCGCGTCGCTGATGGCGTGGGTGTCACCGGCCACCGCATTCAGCACGCCATCCGGGACGCCCGCCTGCTTCGCCAGCGCCAGCAGCGCAAAGGCCGACAGCGGCGTGTTATTGGCAGGCTTAATGATACCGGTGCAGCCTGCGGCCAGGGCGGGCCCCAGCTTGCGGGTCAGCATCGCCATCGGGAAGTTCCACGGCGTAATGGCCGCCACCACGCCAATCGGTTCGCGGGTAGCCAGGATACGCGAGCCCGGTTTCGCGGGCGGTATGATCTCACCGTTGGCCCGTTTTGCCTGCTCGGCGAACCACTGAATAAAGCTGGCGGCGTACTCAACTTCCCCCTCCGCCTCTTTTACCGGCTTGCCCTGCTCCGTGGTCATCAGTTCGCCCAGCCAGCGCTTGTTCTCAATAATCAGCTGGTACCAGCGCATGAGGATCTCAGCGCGCGCTTTTGCAGTGAGCGCCCGCCAGGCGGGGAAGGCGCGCTCTGCGGCGGCGATAGCCTGTTCCGTCTCCGCTTTGCCCGCTTTTGCCACCTGAGCAATGACCTCGCCAGTCGCCGGATTAGTGACGTCGAAGGTGGCGGCCGCCTGATGCCACTGGCCATCCGCTAAATAGCCGGTGCGGAACAGCTCGCTCTCTTGCAGTGATTTCATGGATTCGCTCCTGTCAGTTTTACGCTTCCGTTCAGAGAGTATAGTTGGCAAAAGCGGCAGGTTTTATGACGGGCGGGGATTGGGCAGGCCGCTGCCGGTGGCAGCGGCCAGATTCAGATTTGGATGAGGGTGTTCTGATATTTGTCGAGCATGAGCGCCAGCCGTCTGACCGGCTCCGTGACGCTTTCTGGTGCCTCATAATGGGCCAGTTTTTCCTGATAGACCGCCAGCTCTTTCAGCAGACGTTCAAAATAGTAACGCCGTTTGTCATCGCTGCTGGCGGAGATCACCCGATCCGCGGTGTAACGCAGTTGCCGGTGATACGCTGAGAGATCGGCATTGATCGGCACTTCCGCATCCCGCAACCGCTGATGGCCGATGATCAGCGTTAAGGCGATGCGGTACTTGTTGATATCGCCGGGAAACAGGTTCAGCAGCAGAAAGAGTTGCTGATAAAGCGCCGGTAAATGGTTTTCACGCCGGCGCGCCTGGTTGGTGGTCATCGCCGACACCGCCGCATACATAAAGCGGTTCAGCAGTTTACGGCCGGTGCGCGCTTTCGATTTATCGCGGATCAGCAGGATCACCATCATCGCCACGAAGCAGCCGATGACCTGGCCAAGCACGTTGTCGAGAAAGACGTTGATGTGGAACTGCATCGGGTTATCGAGGACCAGCACGTTGAGCGTACCAATCAGCGCCCCGAGCGTGCCGAGCTGACGCCGCTGGATAAAGATGCCGCCAATAAAACCCAGCAGCCCGATGGCGATGCAGAGCAGCAGCGCGCTCTGCTGCGTGGCGGGCAGGACATACATAAAGTAGAGCGCGCCCAGCGGAACCGCGACCGTCATGCCGTAGAGGAAGTCTTTCGCCATCATCAGCGGGTTCGGCATACGCATCGCCAGGGCGGTGATCACCGCCAGCATGACCATGCAGCCGCTGCCGGAGGTCCATCCGGTGTAGAGCCAGAACAGCGAACCCAGCGCGGTTGCCACGAAGGTCCGGATCCCGTTGATCATCGCATGATGGGTCTCCGCAGAACGCGCCTGAATCACGACTTCGCGCTGCAGGATCGCCTCTTCCAGTGAGGTGATCCGGCTGTTGCTTTTAATGCCGTTGATCAGCAGCAGATATTCGGTGGCGGCACCGACCCAGCTGCCCAGCGTGACCGGCGTGGTTTTGCCGCTGGCTCCCATCACCCGCCGCATCACTTTCATCCGCTTGTGTACCTCCTCCACCGTGGTGGCAGGCTTCTCAACCATCAGGCGATACTGAGGCGGGATGTAGTCAGGGCGGGAGTTCTGGATAAGAAAGGTTTCGGCGGCCTGGGTAATCAGCGTCAGCGACAGCGTGTTCAGCATCTGCAAACGGCGATGGCTGTTCTTCCAGCGGGAGGATTCCATCATCAGCTGACTGCGCATGGTGTTCAGCGCCGTGGTGCGCCGGACCAGCGCGCTCCAGGCTTTGTCCACCTCTTCTTTGTCGCCGTGGGCGACGCAGAGCTGCAGCAGGTGATAGTGCGCCACCAGCAGCGAGTCGACCTCCGCATCGATCACTTTTTTGATCGAACGGGGCGAGAAGATCATATCGGCCAGGATGGCGCACAGAATGCCGAGCACAATCTCACTGCAGCGCTCGACCGCATACTGTGGCACCAGCGTCAGCCCACCGCTGGCGTTCGCCGTCACCACGATAATCAGCGCGGTGTAGCCCGCCAGTCCCAGCGCGTAGGAGTTTTCGACCTTGATCAGCGAGGAGAGCCAGACGCAGAGTCCTGCCCAGATGCAGCACAGCAGCAGCATCACGACCGGCGCACGCACGGTGGCGATCATGATAGTCAGTGCGGCGATACAGCCGATAAATGTCCCGATAATACGCAAAACACCGCGATAGCGCAGCGCCCCGGAATAGGGGTCGCCACCGGCGGCGAAGGCGGTGCCGCCCGCCACGATCCCGGCGGTCATGACCGCCCAGCGCGGCGTTTCGAGGTTAAGGTGGAAGCCCACCATCAGCGCTAAAACCAGCGCGAAGGTGAGTTTTACCGGGAACCGCAGGAACTCGATCATATCGCCCTCTTAACCAAACTCACGCAGGCGATTCAGCAAACGGACCAGCGGTGAAACCTGTTCGGGCTGACGGTCGCCCGGCCCGGTGATGACGACGGTCGCCGTGGTGCCGGCCGGGAAGCGGTTGCCGGGCTGCTGATCCAGCCGGATGCGTACCGGCACACGCTGCGCCAGACGCACCCACTCCAGGTTGGAGTCCACCGTCGCCATGCCTTTGCTGTCCACCGAGCTGCTGCTGTTAGTGACGCCCGCGGCCACGCTGTCGACGGTGCCGCGCAGCACTATGTTGCTGCCGAGCGGTGTCACCTCGGCGCGGAAGCCCTTCTCCACGCCGTGAAGTTTGGTCTCTTCCAGATAAGCGAGCACATAGAAGGAGTGCTGCTGAACCAGCGCCACCGCCACGGAACCCCGGGTGATGAACTCGCCCTGATAGACATTCAGGTTAGTGACCCAGCCATCGGACGGCGCTTTGATGGTGGTACGCTCCAGATCAATCTCCGCCAGATCGCGAGTCGCCATCGACTTCGCCAGCTGATGTTCGCTGGTTTGCAGATCGTTGTTGGATTGTTCAATCGCTTCGCGCGACATCGCGGAGGTACCAAGCTGATTACGACGTCCGGCTTCGCGACGTTTCTCGCTGACCAGCGCCTGGTAATATTCAACATCCGCCTGAGCCTGTGCCAGCGCTTTCTGATAGCGCGGCCGATCCACCACAAACAGCGTATCGCCCTTCTTCACCAGCTGGTTATCGTGCACCGGAACATCGGTGATCAGGCCGGTGACGTCGGGCGAGATCGCCACCACGTCAGCCGCAAAACGTGCATCGCGCGTCCAGGGGGATTCAGTATAGAAGACCCAGGCACGAAAGATGATAACCACTGCGATGATGACCAGCAGGAGCGTAATCGCGTAACGCGCGATTTTTCTTATGAGTGCTTTCACTTAAACCTCAGACTAATAAACGGGAGACAAGGTAAAACACACAGCAGTAAAGCGCTGTATTAAAAAGTGCCGGATGCCAGACAAGATCGTAGATGCCGCTCGGCGTCAGCACGCGTTTCACTAACCAGAACAGCATGAGTGAAATAATAAGTTCGATGAAAACGGGCGGAAAAGAGAGCCCAAACATGACAAATACCGGAAGCACACTCATCAGAAATCCTTAGTTCGACCTTGCCGGGAGACGCCTTTGCCTTCTGCAGATGCCACAGGAAAACCCTCTGCCAGCGCTATCTGAACCGCAGCTGGCTTAATAATAGCGTATCATCGAGGGGTATCAGGCAATGAAGAATCACCGGAAAATACCCCGGCCCGCTTATAATAACGTGCATTACTAACCATTTTCTACAGAATGTGATCTAAATCACTTTTAAGCCAGAGTAAACAATGGAACGACTGAAAGGTATGTCCGTTTTCGCCCGCGTGGTCGAACTGGGTTCGTTCACCGCCGCGGCGCGTCAGCTTCATCTGAGCGTCTCCTCAATCAGCCAGATCGTCGCCAGGCTGGAAGATGCGCTGCAGGTCAAGCTGCTGAATCGCAGCACCCGCAGTATCGGGCTGACCGAGGCGGGCAAAATCTACTATCAGGGCTGCCGCCGGATGCTGGCGGAAGCGACGCAGGTGCATGAACAGCTCTACGCGTTTAACAATACGCCGATTGGCGTACTGCGGATTGGCAGCTCCTCGACCATGGCGCAAAACGTGTTAGCCGGCATGACCAGCGAGATGCTGCGGGAGTATCCGGGGCTGAGCGTGAACCTGGTGACCGGCGTACCGGCACCGGACCTGATCGCCGACGGGCTGGATCTGGTGATCCGCGTCGGCACGCTGAAAGATTCCAGCCTCTTTTCACGCCGTCTTGGCGCGATGCCGATGGTAGTGTGCGCCGCCAAAAGCTATCTGGCGCAGCACGGTACGCCGGAGAAACCGGGTGACATCGACAATTTTTCCTGGCTGGAATATAGCGTGCGGCCCGACAACAACTTCGAGCTGATTGCACCGGAAGGGTTAGTGACCCGTCTGGCGCCGCAGGGCCGTTTTGTCACCAACGATTCGCTGACGCTGCTGCGCTGGCTGAAGTCGGGCAACGGCATCGCCTATGTCCCGATGATGTGGGTCATCGATGAGATCACCGCAGGCGAGATTGATATTCTGTTTCCGCAGTATCAGTCCGATCCGCGTCCGGTCTATGCGCTCTATACCGAGAAAGATAAGTTACCGCTGAAGGTGCAGGTCTGTATCGATTATCTGACCGGCTATTTTGAGCAGGTGGCTGAGCAGTATCAGCTGCACCGTAAGAGCTGACAGGAACGGGTGATACCCGCTGGCTGCGAAACCCGGCCAGCGAAGTGTCGGAACGCGGCAGCGTTTCTCTTACTGAGGGGCTCGTTTCTGTTGCCTGTGCTTTCAGCCGGTGCATTGCCTGCCGGCATCATGCGGGTCACTGCATTCCGCAACCCGCCGGGCGGCGGGTTGCGGAGGTCACATCAGGCGGTGCCGCCGATGGTCAGTTTATCCAGCTTCAGGGTCGGCTGTCCGACGCCGACCGGCAGGCTCTGTCCCTCTTTGCCGCAGACGCCGACGCCTTTGTCCAGCGCCAGGTCATTCCCCACCATCGAGATCTGCTGCATCGCTTCGATACCGGAGCCAATCAGCGTGGCCCCCTTAACCGGTTTGGTGATTTTGCCGTTCTCGATCAGATAGGCCTCTGAGGTAGAGAAGACGAATTTGCCGGAGGTGATATCGACCTGGCCGCCGCCAAAGTTTGGCGCATAGATGCCATAATCCACGCTTTCGATAATGTCCTGCGGTGAGGATTTGCCCGCCAGCATGTAGGTGTTGGTCATGCGCGGCATCGGCAGGTGCGCATAAGATTCACGACGGCCGTTGCCGGTCGGGCTGACGCCCATCAGTCGTGCGTTCAGCTTATCCTGCATGTAGCCTTTCAGCACGCCGTTCTCGATCAGCATATTGTACTGCCCCGGAACGCCCTCATCATCAATCGCTAGCGATCCACGCAGCCCTTCAAGGGTGCCATCATCGACCACGGTACAGAGTTCAGACGCGACCTGCTGGCCGATTTTGCCGCTGAAGACGGAGGTGCCGCGACGGTTAAAGTCGCCTTCCAGGCCGTGACCGACCGCTTCATGCAGCAGAACGCCAGGCCAGCCCGCCCCCAGCACCACCGGCAGAGCACCGGCTGGCGCGGCGACCGCAGAGAGATTGACCAGCGCCATCCGCACGGCTTCCCGCGCCCAGGCGTCAGCGCGGACTTCGCCATTTTCATCCGCCAGGAAAAACGCATAGCCGGTACGCGCACCGCCGCCGCTGGCGCCGCGCTCACGCTTGCCCTGATCTTCCACCTGAACGCTGACAGAGAGGCGCACCAGCGGCCGCACATCGGCGGCCAGCGTGCCGTCGGTAGCCGCCACCAGCACCTGCTCGTAAACGCCGGTCAGGCTGGCATTCACCTCCTGCACGCGCGGGTCTTCGGCACGGGCCACTTTATCGACGCGATGCAGCAGGGCGATTTTCTCTTCGCGCGTCAGGCTGCTCAATGGATCGACCGCCTGATAGAGCGAACGGTTCATCACGGCAGAGAGCGTATGGGCTTTGCCATTGCCCTGTTCGCGCACGATGCTGCGCGCCGCGTCAGACGAGAGACGCAGCGCATTCAGCGTAATCTGGTCCGCATAGGCGAAGCCGGTTTTCTCACCGCTGACCGCGCGCACGCCCACACCCTGATCGATATGGTATGAGCCATCCTTAATGATTTTATCTTCCAGCACCCAGGATTCATGGAAGCTGGACTGAAAATAGAGATCGGCATAATCCAGACGACGTTCTGAAAGCTGCCCTAACAGGGAAAATAGGTCCTGCTGATTAATGCCGTTAGCAGTCAGTAACTGCTCACTTACCAGGTTCAGAGTCATCGTTTCTCACTCATTATGTGCTCAGATAATCATAGCCTGCGGTAATTCCGGTACGGCGTCAAATTCACTTGTTATCCGTTTCACGCGGTTTGCGCAGTACCTCATTGATTTCCGGTTTATCCAGCGGGCCGCCGATGTGATAACGCAGCAGTGAGATCTTATTCCACAGCGGTCCCAGCGCCTTACTGGCCGCAAAGACTGCCGCACCGATCACCGGGTTGATGGCAAAGGCGGTTGCCACGCCGACCGACGCCGATATCTCAGGCGCGACCACCGCTTCCATATCGATCTGGCGCTTCACCAGGTCGAGTTTACCCTGCATCGCGATGTCGGCTTCCAGCCCGTCCACCAGCAGATTGTCGGTGCGCATCACGCCATTTTCGATCCAGGCCGTACCGTTGATGGAATCGAAGTAGAAGGCGTTGGTGAAGGTGTCGCTGAAGTCGAAGCGCAGCTTACGCAGCAGCGCATCGAAACTCACCAGACGCAGGATTTTCCCCGCCGTGCCGGTGTTCACATCCGCGATCTGCCCTTTGCCGAAATGGGTCTTCAGGGTGCCGCTCAGGGTCTCTGCTGCGGGCTGCCACGGTGCCGATTTCCAGTGCAGGTCGTAGGCGATATCGAAAGGCGCATCGCGCAGCGGCGTATTCACGCCAAACCAGTTGGTGGCGTTGTTAATATTCGGCCCTTTCAGCGTGCCTTTCAGCGAAGTGCGCGGATCGCCCGGACGATTGACCCACTCACCGTCGATTTTCAGCTGTGAACTGCCGGTATCCACCTTTCCGTTAGTAAGCGCTAACGTATCCCCGCGAGGCTGAAGCCGCGCGGATATCTGCCCATACTTCTGGCCGAGTACCCAGCACTCTTTGCAGAAGAGCTGCAGTGCAGGCCACTGGCTGAAGTTAATCGTGCTGGCCTGCTGCGAAGCCCCTTTCTCGCCTTCGCTGGCTCCCTTCTCCCACTGCGGGTTGTAATAGAGATAATCCAGGCTGACCTGCCACGGTGCCGCAGGGGCCATGGTCAGTCTGCCGCGCAGCTCTTTCGCATTAACGCTGACCTGACTCCTGCCGCCCGCACTCTGCGCCAGGGTCGCATCGACATCATGCCATTGCTGCCCGCCCAGCGTGACCGCCGGGCTGCGCAGAGTGACGTTGCCAGGCAGCGTGACGCCGCCGGTCTGGAAATCGCCGTTGCCCGACGGCCGTCCGCCCGCGGAATCCCCGGCGGCCAGCATCGCTACCCAGGCTTCGCCATCCAGCGCGGGCAGATTCAGCACCATCCCCGTGTGATCGGGCAGTGCCGGGGTGTTGCGTGCCTCGTTCAGCCAGATGCCGCGATCCACGCGCAGCGTCGGCTCCAGCAGCCAGCGGCTGTTGAAACGCTGGTTGCTGTTAACGCTGCCGCTGAGATCGAAATGTTGCAGATCGCCACTGGCATGAATCGTAACGGGCATCGGCTCGCCAGCCGGTTTTGCCAGCGGTGCAGGTAAGCGACTGCTTACTTCTTTCGCATTGCCGTTCAGCGCCACGTCATAACGTGCGCCGCCCTTGTGCGGTAACGTGATGCCGACCTCACCCTGCCACGGCAGATGTCCGCCCAGCTGCCTGCTGACGGCGGCCGGGATCTCGCGGATTTTAGCGGGTTGCCAGTCGCCCTGAAGGTTGACGCTGACGCCGAAGTCATCCGGGTTCTCCTGGGTGCTGAAACGCACGCCCATCGGCTGACCAAACCACTCCGCGCGCAGATCGTCGCTGACCAGATTACCGTTGTCATAGCGGAAGCGGCCGGAGAGGCGGTTGATTGTGGTTTTTAACGGTTTGATAAACAACGCGTTATCTTTCAGGTCGACGTTGCCTCTGGCATGCACCTGCTCACCATCCAGCGGGATATCCAGGTTCAGATGACCGCCGACCCGCCCGCTGATTTGCAGCTGCTCCAGCGCGGCACCCAGAGAGGGTTTCAGCGGGGTCTGCTGGAAGTAATCCGCAACCTGCGCCCCCTGCCCGCTGATATCACCATCGATAATCAGCTTCTCTTTCAGGTAGTCCGGGATCACCGCACTGACGTTGCGCGCCTCCACCTCGCCCAGTCTGGCCACCGGCGCGTTCATCCAGAGGCCATCATTCAGGAAGTTAAGGTCGATATCGAGATTGCTGATTGCGGGCCATTTCGGCTGAAACGCATAGGTCGCCTGGCGCAGCGGCACCCAGACCTGGAACATGCCGTCATTGTGCCTGAACGGGAACAGGGCCGGATTACCGGCGAACAGCAGCGTGGCGTTGTCGACTTTGCCGCCCTTTACGGCGCCGCTCAGATAGTGCGTCAGGCCGTTGCCCATCAGCGGAACCGGGAAATAGCGCCAGGCATCGCCCGCATCCGTCACCCGTATGCCGGCCAGAATATCCAGACGTGGCTCGCCGCCGCTGTTCTGCTGGTAACGGAAGTCACCGTGCGCGTGCAGTGAACGCGCCTGCAGATCCAGATCCTCACCCGCCAGCGTCAGTCCATGTTCATCACGCAGCCAGCGCAGCCCGCCGGTCACCCCTTTAATCTCCAGCGGGGCCTGGAACATGTCGCCATAGGGAACGGTCGCCGCGCCCATATCGACGCTGACCTGGCCTTTGGTCAGGCTGCCGCGCGCCTCGCCGCTGAGATGGCTGATGCCCGGCAGCAGCTTCCAGTGCTGCCAGCTGAAATCGTGCCACTTCACCTGCATCCGGGTTTTTTCAGGCTGCTGCAGCGGGATATCCAGCGCCAGCCCCTCAACGGTGCCCTGCGGCTGCAGCGCCTGCCAGTTCTCAAACAGCGCCGGAGAGAGCGGCGCGAATAGCGGAACGATCGGCGCAATGTGTTTCAGCACCAGCTGCGTGGCGCGTACGCGGACTTCCGCCTGGCTCCCGGTGCCCAGCAGCTGTTTGTCTTCTGGACGCCATAACAGCGAGAAGTGACCAGCGGGCCAGGGCTGGTTGTCGGTGCTGAGGCGGGTCTGCGGCACGCTGACCACCCAGCCATTCTGGAAGCGTGACAGGTGCGCGGTCAGCCCGTCCACCGTGATCTGATGGCGTCCGGCTTCGCCCTGCCAGCTGGCACCGCCCTGACGTAACAGCAGATCGCCCGCGTAGATGTCCCCATCGCGCAGGCTGACCCAGGCCGCCAGGCTGAAACGGGCGCTGTCCAGACGGGTGTTGTCACGCATCCAGCGGCCCAGCCACGGCCGCATATCCACGTCGTCGGCCTGCATCCAGATCCGGCCATCGTTCAGCAGACCGTTGCTGTCATTGAGGTCGAGCCGCACCTGAACCACGCCATGCTGGCCGGTAAAGCTCGACAGGCTGACTTCGCCCTCGGCCCGGTGGCGATTATCTTCATTGAGCCAGGTCAGGCGGGGGATCGCCAGCTCAGCGTGCTGCCCGGAAGGGGTGCGGAAACGGATGGTGCTGTCGCGCAGGTCGAAGTGGTCGAACTGGCGCAGGAAAAGTTCGTTAATCTGCGCCGGACGGAAACTGTTTTTCTCTTTGTCGTTATCCAGCAGCGGGCGATTGCTGTCGAGATGGAGCTGCCAGAAGGTAAGATCGCGGAACTGCCAGCGCCAGTGCAGCAGGGATTGCCAGACATCGAGCGCAAGGTTGATGCGTTTGATGGTGAGGCGGCCGTTGTCGTGCAGATCGACGCGGAGATCGCGCACCTGCAGCGTCGGGCCGAAGTTCTCCCATCTGCCCTGCAGTTCGCTGGCATCGACCGGCACGCCGCTGCGGGCCGAGATGAATTGCAGAAGGTTGCTGCGATAGCTGTCGAGATGCGGCATCACCAGACGCAATCCACTGACCAGCAGCGCAACAATCACGATGATTGCCGCGACCAGCAGTAACAAAATCCTCGGCAACTGCCTCACTCACGCCTCTCCTTGTGTTCCGTAAACAGTGGATAGTGGGTTCGCATACCCGACCGTCTTCAGATAAAAGCGTCCGTCCGCATTTTATCCCCAACAAGGGCGTTGAATCAGCCCGGTGGCCGGGCTGGCGTTACATCATGACAACGTCGAACTGCTCCTGCGTGTAGAGCGCTTCGACATGCACTTTAACCTGCTTGCCGACAAAGATTTCCACTTCGGCCAGCGCATGCGACTCATCGGTTTTCAGCGCCTCACCCACCGTCGGAGAGACATAGACCAGAAAACGATCGGCGTCGTAGGCGTGGTGCACCCTGACAATCTCACGCATGATTTCGTAGCAGACGGTTTCAACCGTTTTCAGCGTGCCGCGCCCTTTGCAGACCGGGCAATCCTGACACAGCACATGCTCAATGCTTTCACGGGTTCGCTTACGCGTCATCTCCACCAGTCCCAGCGCAGAGAAGCCGTTGATACCGGTCTTCACCCGATCTTTGCTGAGCGCACTCTCCAGCGAATGCAGGACCCGCCGACGATGGTCTTCGTTGCTCATATCGATGAAGTCGATAATGATAATGCCGCCCAGATTACGCAGCCGCAGCTGGCGCGCAATCGCCTGAGTAGCTTCAACGTTGGTGTTGAATATTGTCTCATCCAGATTGCGATGACCGACGAAGGCACCGGTGTTGATATCGATGGTCGTCATCGCTTCGGTCTGATCGATAATCAGATATCCGCCTGACTTTAGTTCAACTTTGCGATCCAGCGAGCGCTGAATCTCATTTTCCACGTCAAACAGATCGAAAATAGGCTGTTTACCGTTGTAGAGCTCCAGCTTACCGGCCATTTCCGGGATATATTCACCGGTAAACTCCACCAGCATGTCGCAGGTCAGACGCGAGTCAACCCGGATGCGATCCAGCGCGGCGCCGGCGAAATCGCGCAGAATACGCTGGGCCAGCGCCAGCTCGCCGTAGAGCAGGCAGCGGGTCTGATTGCGCTTTTTACGCTCGCTGACTTTGGTCCAGAGACGTTTGAGGAACGCGGCATCCTGCGCCAGCTCCTCTTCGCCGATCCCTTCTGCCGCCGTGCGGATAATAAAGCCGCCCAGATGGTCGCAATAGTCCGCCACCACCGCCTTGAGCCGGTCGCGCTCTTTCTCGCTTTCGATACGCTGAGATACCCCAACGTGCGACGCGCCAGGCATAAAGACCAGGTATCGCGACGGCAGCGTGATGTCTGTAGTCAGACGGGCGCCTTTGGTGCCCAGCGGATCCTTGACCACCTGCACCACCAGATCCTGGCCCTGACGCACCAGCTCGGCGATGTCACGAACGATGAAGTTTTTCTTTTCATCACCCGCGACGCATTCCGTGTGCGGCATGATGTCGGAGGCGTGCAGAAACGCCGCTTTTTCCAGACCGATATCAACAAAGGCAGCCTGCATACCTGGCAGAACACGGCTTACGCGTCCTTTATAGATATTGCCAACGATGCCGCGCCGCGCTTCACGCTCAATGTGTATCTCCTGAAGGATGCCGCCGTCGATATAGGCCACACGCGTTTCAGAAGGCGTGACGTTAATCAGTAATTCAGCCGTCATGTTGACCCCTTACGGCACGCAGTGACTGGAAATGACTGATGAGCTCCGCCGTCTCAACCAGCGGTAATCCCACCACTGCATGGTAACTTCCATTAATTTTGCGGACAAAGTTTCCCCCCCTGCCCTGAATACCGTACGCGCCCGCTTTATCCATCGGTTCACCGGTCGCGATATAGTCGTCGATGTCGCTGCCGGTTAAGGTGCGGAAGGTCACATCCGTCGTCACGACACAATCCAGCGCCTGCTGACTGTCGGCCAGCGCCACGGCGGTCATCACCTGATGCGTCTGTCCGGAGAGTTTGCGCAGCATCGCGTGTGCATCGGCGGCGTCGCGCGGTTTTTCCAGCACCTCGCCATTCAGCACCACAATGGTATCTGCGCCCAGTACGGGCAGATCCTGCGCGGCCAGCCGGACGCCCGCCTGCGCTTTGTCATGAGCGAGACGGCGGACATAGACCGCTGCCGCTTCACCGGGCTGACGCTGCTCCTCAACGTCAGTCACGATGCGTTCGAATGTCAGGCCAAGCTGAGTCAGCAGCTCACGACGACGGGGTGAACCGGAAGCAAGATAGAGGGTTACCATAAATTTCCTTATTGAACAGCAAACTGACGACGAATTTTTCTCATTAACAAGAATAGCCAGGGCCAGAGAATACCGTCGACAACACTGCTCCAGAAAATTTCAGGTCGGAATGAAACGTTGATTACCAGGAATTCAGCCCAGAAGACGATCACATCCATCGCCAGCGACAGGACCATTACCATCAGCGCCTGCTGCCATAACGCTAAGTTGCGGAATAGCTGGAACTTAAAGGCAATCAGGTAGGCGATGATGCTGAGCGCCAGCGCCCGCACACCGAGCGTGGAGCCTGCGATCAGATCCATGATGGCACCCAGCACGAAACCGGTGCCGACATTGACCCGATGCGGCAGGGCCAGCACCCAGTAGATCAAAATCAGCAGCAGCCATGACGGCCGGAACATATAGATCTCATCCGGCCACGGCATGATCTGCAGGACGAGCGCCACCAGGAAGGAGAGCCAGATGACCCAACGTCCCTGGCTGCGGTATCGACTCAAGGCTGGCCCCCGCGTGAACGCGAGGCGCCGCTCTGTCCGCCACTGCTGCTACTGCTGGTTGAAGGTGCAGGCGGTCCCATCTGCGTGGAAGGCGCAGGCGGGCCCATTTCACCTGCAGGCGGTAAGACCTGCGGCATCATCTGCATCAGACGCTCATTCGCCACGCGATGAACTTCATCCTGCGGCAGCGGCATATCGCCGTTGCGATCCGCTCCCCATAACAGCAGCAGATAACGCAGACGCTGCAGTCCGGCGGTCGGATGGGCCTGAATCACCGTGTAGGCGCGCTGGGTGTCCACTTTCACCGAGGAGACGACCCCGACCGGATACCCTTCAGGGAAGCGCCCGCCGATGCCGGACGTGACCAGCACGTCGCCGACCCGGATATCCGTGTTGCCCGGCAGATGCTCAAGCTGGAGATCTTCGGTACAGCCATTACCCGCCGCAATCACACGAATGTCATTGCGCAGAACCTGAATCGGCAGAGCATGTGAGGCATCACAGATCAGCAGCACGCGACTGGTGAGCTGCCCGACCGCAATGACCTGACCGACCACCCCTTTATCACTGATCACCGGCTGCCCTTCATAGACGCCGTTGACGCTGCCTTTGTCGATCACCACCTGGTCCGTGTAAGGATCGGTGCCGGTCGAAATAACCTGCGTCACCATCTTTTGCTCATCCTGGCGCAGCGGTGAACCCAGCAGTTCACGCAGACGGGCGTTTTCCTGCTTATATTGCCCCAGCATTAGCAGGTTACTGTTTTTCAGGAAGAGCTCACGACGTAAGGCTTTGTTTTCCTGCTCCAGCTGCTGACGGGACGCCAGCGACTCTGACACGCCATCCAGCAGCTGACGTGGCCCATTGGCCAGGAAGTAAAACGGGCTGACCGACGTATCCAGATAGTTGCGTATTTGGGTGAAAGACCCCACACGGCTGTCGGCGATAATAATGGCAATTGCCACAATGACCGCCAGAAAAAGACGTAACTGCAGGGAAGGCCCCCTGCTAAAAATCGGCTTCATATAATCTGCGTGATCCTCGACAACAGGAGAGGAAGCAGCGGCAGAATACCGTGCTTCCCTGGGCTGAACGCAATGTACCGGTACAGACTTCGCCGGTTCACATGCCGCTCCCTTGCATGATCATCGCGTTCTCAGCCGGTTGAGGCAATTATTCTTCGCTGAACAAATCGCCGCCATGCATGTCGATCATTTCCAGCGCCTTGCCGCCACCGCGTGCCACGCAGGTCAGCGGATCTTCAGCGACGACGACCGGAATGCCCGTCTCTTCCATCAGCAGACGGTCCAGGTTGCGCAGCAGCGCGCCACCACCGGTCAGCACCATGCCGCGCTCTGAGATATCAGAGGCCAGCTCAGGCGGACACTGCTCAAGGGCAACCATCACCGCGCTCACGATGCCGGTTAACGGCTCCTGCAGCGCTTCCAGAATTTCGTTAGAGTTCAGCGTGAAACCACGTGGCACACCTTCTGCCAGGTTACGGCCACGCACTTCGATTTCACGGACTTCGTCGCCCGGATAGGCTGAACCGATCTCATGCTTAATGCGCTCGGCGGTCGCTTCACCAATCAGTGAACCGTAGTTACGACGCACATAATTAATAATAGCTTCATCGAAACGATCGCCGCCAATACGGACAGAAGAGGAGTAAACCACGCCGTTCAGGGAAATCACGGCGACTTCGGTGGTACCGCCACCAATATCGACTACCATTGAACCGGTCGCTTCTGACACGGGCAGACCTGCACCGATCGCGGCAGCCATCGGCTCTTCAATCAGGAAGACTTCGCGAGCGCCTGCGCCCTGGGCGGATTCACGGATGGCGCGGCGTTCAACCTGGGTTGCTCCGACGGGGACACAGACCAGCACACGTGGGCTGGGACGCATAAAGCTGTTGCTGTGAACCTGTTTGATGAAGTGCTGCAGCATCTTTTCGGTCACGAAGAAGTCAGCGATAACGCCATCTTTCATCGGACGGATAGCGGCAATATTGCCGGGCGTACGGCCAAGCATCTGTTTGGCGTCATGACCCACGGCCGCGACACTTTTCGGTGAACCGGCACGGTCCTGTCGGATAGCGACAACGGAAGGCTCGTTCAGCACGATGCCCTGTCCTTTTACATAAATCAGGGTATTCGCAGTACCCAGGTCAATGGACAGGTCGTTGGAAAACATGCCACGAAATTTTTTAAACATACTAAGGGATAATCCTGCAAGCTGGGGGCGGAAAATAAAATCCGCTTACTTTACCAACCACACGAAGCGGCCACAAGGCGCAAAAACGTTCTGCTTCGGTGAAAAAAGACGCCTGATTGCGTTTAAGTCATCTGAACCTGCGATCCGTCATGACAGAATGGCGACCAGAGGCCATCAGCACTGCCTTTCCCGATCTCTGCCCGCTTTCTGCCCGACATAAAATCTAACATTTCCGACAGAACGGGCCGGGGTTCAGACGCGGCTAAACATTAAAAAAAACCGCCTATTACCGTCTGTATAACGGCAATTGATTAAATACGGTAACGTTGTGAATACTTTTTCACGTTACTGTTAACCGGAAGCGAAGGGGCAAAAAAATCGCCCTGACCGCCAGCCACACCCAGCGCCGCCAGCGTCTGCCACTCGGCTTTCGTCCGGACGCCGGCAGCAAACACCCGCACACCCGTACTCTTACAGACTTCCAGCAGACTCTGCACGAACAGCTGATTTTCGGTCCGCCGCTCGATGTTGCGCACCAGACCGGCATCCAGCTTGATCACTTCCAGCGGCAACTGCCGTATATAGGCGCTGCTGACCACGGTCAAACCGGCCTGATTCACCGCAATCCGGCAGCCAAAAGCCTTCAGCGCACGGAATACCGGCGCTAACCGGTTGATGTGTTGACAAACATCTGCCTCGGCAAGTTCAAATAAAAATCGTTTTCTTTGCGATTTCGGGCACTGCAGCAGCATGTTCTGCAGCCAGAGTACGAAGGATCGCTGCAGGAGCGAGTTGATCGTCACCGGGATCACCAGCGTCTCTTCGGGCCAGAGTTCAGAGAGCGCCGCGATGCGAGTCATCAGCTGGCGATCCCAGCTCTCCGCCATGCCGAGCTGCTGTACCAGTGGCATATACTCCGCAGCCAGCACCTCTTTATCGCCGTCGAAGATGCGGGTCAGCATGACCCGATGCTGCACCTTGCCTTCAAGGTTGACGGCGGGCTTATGGTAGAGCCGTGGCCCGCCCCGGCTCAGCGTATTCTCCAGCAGCGTCCGCCAGCGTACGCTTCCCCGCCCGGCATCCTGCGGATTACCGGCGCCGTTGGTCCAGTTGTTGCCGCCCAGCAGCGTCGCGCGGCGCGTCGCCATCTCAACATTTTCCATCACCTGCGGCACCGTCTGACCGCTGCACCAGGCGCTGATACCGATATGAATCAGGTCATCCCGATTGACCAGCCGCATCGGCGGCAGAGAGTCCACCGCATTGATCAGCTGATCGGCGATCGCGTTGGCCTCTTTAAGACTGCGATGCGGCAGCAGTACGGCGAAATCGCTGCGGAAATAGCGCGCCAGCAGCGCGCCGGGATAGCGCAGTACAAAGGTGGAGAGCATATTGACGAAGTTAAAGAGGTACTCCTCTGGCAGCCCCGGCTCCAGAGCGTCTCTCAGCGTGTCCAGATCGGGCAGACGGATCATCATCACCACGCCGTGGGTGCCGACATTTTCCTGATCCTCCAGCAGCGTCGCCAGCTGGTTATCGAAGAAGAGCCGGTTATTCAGGCCGGTGCGGCCATCCTGAGCGGCAAAGGTGCGGATCAGCGTGTCGATACGCAGACGCTGTTCGCCCGCCTCCTGCAGATCGGCCAGCAGCACATCCAGTGCGCGGCTGGCCCGGGGCGGCCACTCATCTATTGCGCGCTTCGGCATCACACCGCGCTCCCCGCTGATAATCGCTTCAGCCCGCGCTTCGAGATGCTCCATGCCGCGCCACTGACGCGTAAGCCAGCGATGCATCATCAGCAGCGTTAGGCTCATCACCAGTATGATGGCAAACAGCAGGCTCAGCGTGGAGGTGCCGGTGATCGAACCCAGCCAGGTTTTGGCCGGATCGAGCGTAACGACCCGCAGTGCTAAGCCGGTCTGATGCATCAACGGCACATCGACCTGAATAAACCGGTTAGGCTCATCCTGCAGCATCGGGTTTTCATGTCGGGAGAGGGTGAGAAACGTCTGTCTGCCGTTGTGAAGCAGGATCTGCTCGGCATTCATGACCGGCATCATGCGCACCAGCCAGCGCTGCATCTCTGACGGCGTCTGGGTGAACATCGCCTGATCCACTTCCGTGGCCAGCGCCTGCGCCCGATGTTCAACCCGTTCATGGCTGAACCAGAAAACGCTGAATGCGCAGCCCGCCAGCATCAGTGACATAGCCAGCAGGCTTACAAACGTGATAATCGCCGATAATTTTGTGGTTAGTCGCATCCCTGTGCCTGTCTTACTGGGGTGATAACCGGATCACCCAACCTTGTACCGTCAGCCTGACGAAAACGCGAGCAAAAATAGCATAATTTGCCGCTGTCGACAGCGCCGGGTGGCATGAAGCCGAAGTATATCGTTGTGACAGCGGGGCTGATGTTGATCCGGACACTTTTCAGTGCATTCTCATCGCTAAGCGCAGCCAGGAAATTTCACATTTTTCACGGCGAAACTGGCTGATATCAGCGATAGTCATCATGCTGGTTGATGACATCCTGTCTGGAGAAGCCCATGAAACGCACACCCTATCTGACCGAAGGCGACGTAACGCCGGAAAGCATTTTTAATATGAAGCGCCGTCAGGTGCTGAAAACGCTGGGGCTCAGCGCGGCGGCGATGGGGATGCCGGGCGTGGCAAATGCCGACATTCTCAGCTGGTTTAAAGGCAACGACCGCCCCGCCGCACCCGCAGGCCGGCCGCTGGACTTCACCAGACCCGCGCAATATCAGGCCGACCTCACCCTGACTCCGGCGGATAAAGTGTCCGGCTATAACAACTTCTATGAGTTCGGGCTGGACAAGGCTGACCCGGCGGCCAATGCAGGCACCCTGAAAACGGAACCCTGGAAACTGACCATTGATGGAGAAGTTGCGAAGCCGGTGACCCTGGACATGGATGACATCTTTAAAAAGTTCGCGATGGAGCAGCGAATCTACCGTATGCGCTGCGTGGAGGCCTGGTCGATGGTGGTGCCCTGGATAGGCTTTGAGCTGAATAAACTGCTCTCACTGGCGGAACCCACCAGCAAGGCGCGTTTTGTCGCCTTCCAGACCCTTTACGATCCTGAGCAGATGCCGGGTCAGAAAGACCGCTTTATCGGCGGCGGCCTCAACTATCCCTATGTCGAGGGGCTGCGTCTGGATGAGGCGATGCATCCGCTGACCATACTGACCACCGGCGTCTATGGCAAAGCGCTGCCGCCGCAGAATGGCGCGCCGATTCGGCTGACCGTGCCGTGGAAGTATGGCTTCAAGGGCATCAAATCAATCGTGAAAATTACGCTGACCGCGAATCAGCCGCCGACGACCTGGAATCAGATCGCCGCCGATGAATATGGTTTTTATGCCAATGTGAACCCGCACGTTAACCATCCGCGCTGGTCGCAGGCGACCGAGCGGTTTATCGGTCCGGGCGGCACGCTGAAGGTTGAGCGTCAGCCTACCCTGCTGTTCAACGGCTATGCCGATCAGGTGGCCTCGCTCTACCGTGGCATGGACTTACGGGAGAATTACTAAGTGGTGCGCCTGTCGCTGAAACAGATCACCGCCTTAAAGGTGATTCTGCATCTGGCGGCGTTTCTGCCGCTGGTCTATCTGATCCTTGCCGCGATGCAGGGTGGACTGAGCGCGGACCCGGCCAAAGATATCCAGCACTTTACCGGCCGGATGGCGCTCAAGCTGCTGCTGGGTACACTGCTGGTTTCGCCGCTGGCCCGTTACGGTAAACAGCCGCTGTTAATCCGCACCCGTCGTCTGCTGGGCGTCTGGACATTTGTCTGGGCCTCTCTTCACCTGCTGAGTTACTACCTGCTGGAGCTGGGCATGGATAACCTGCGTCTGCTGGGCAGTGAGCTGATCTCCCGTCCTTATCTGACGCTGGGCATTATCAGCTGGCTGATATTGCTGGCCCTGGCGCTGACCTCGTTTCAGCGTGCGCAGCGCAAACTCGGTAAACGCTGGCAGACCCTGCACAACCTGGTCTATCTGGTCGCTATCCTGGTGCCGATTCACTACATCTGGTCGGTGAAAATCCTCTCTCCCCAGCCACTTATCTACGCACTGCTGGCAGCGATACTGTTAGCCTGGCGTTACAAAAAATTTCTCAAATGGTGGCCCCGCTAGCGCTTCGCCCGTTGTTTTCCGCTGCTGTTTTCTGATAAAAGATGTGGCCCCCAGGCCACATCCGATCATCTTCGCAGATAAGACCAGTATTTTGCTGCGAAATGACACGAAACGGATATAATGCCCGGCTTTATTGCTCGTCGGGTCTTCTTTTTCATCCTGAAAGGTGACAAATGAAGATTCGCAAGGTATTTTACGCGATGCCTCAATGATTGCGGGAGATGGCAGCACGATGGCGCATAAATTACATATTCTGCTTTTGAACGGACCCAACCTTAACCTGCTGGGAACCCGTGAACCTGAGAAGTATGGTCATACCACGCTGCGTCAGATCGTTGACGATTTGACACAACAGGCAGACCAGCTGAATGTGGAGTTGAGCCACCTGCAAAGCAATGCTGAATTTCAGCTGATTGATCGCATTCATGAGGCCAAAGGCAATGTGGATTACATCATCATTAATCCTGCCGCGTTTACCCATACCAGTGTCGCACTGCGTGATGCCTTGTTAGCGGTAGAAATACCCTTTATCGAGGTTCATCTCTCCAATGTGCATGCCCGCGAGCCCTTCCGTCATCACTCCTATCTTTCTGATGTTTCTGCTGGCGTGATTTGTGGGCTTGGCGCTGACGGCTACACATGGGCTTTACAAACGGCAGTCAAACGCCTGTCTCAAACTAATTAATCAAACTGAGTACGGAACCCCACTCATGGATATTCGTAAAATTAAAAAACTGATCGAACTGGTTGAAGAGTCTGGCATTTCTGAGCTGGAAATCTCTGAAGGTGAAGAGTCCGTTCGCATCAGCCGTGCACCTGCAAATAGCGGTTACCCGATGATGCAGCAGGCTTACGCTGCGCCTGTTCAGCAGCCTGCGCTGGCAACGGCGGTTGCGCCTGTTGCGGCGGTTGCCGAAGCGGCACCGGCTGAGATCAGCGGTCACATCGTGCGTTCACCTATGGTAGGCACCTTCTACCGCACGCCAAGCCCGGACGCGAAAGCCTTTGTGGAAGTCGGTCAGAAAGTGAATGCAGGCGATACCCTGTGCATCGTCGAAGCCATGAAAATGATGAACCAGATCGAAGCAGACAAATCAGGCGTGGTAAAAGCGATCCTGGTTGAGAGCGGTCAGCCGGTCGAATTTGACGAGCCACTGGTTATCATCGAGTAACGGGGCAGATCATGCTGGATAAAATTGTTATTGCTAACCGCGGTGAGATTGCGCTGCGCATTCTGCGTGCCTGTAAAGAACTGGGCATCAAGACTGTTGCGGTACACTCAAGCGCGGATCGTGACCTGAAGCACGTGCTGCTGGCAGACGAAACCGTCTGCATCGGCCCGGCGCAGTCAGTTAAAAGTTACCTCAACATCCCGGCGCTGATCTCTGCTGCAGAGATTACTGGCGCGGTAGCGATTCACCCGGGCTACGGCTTCCTGTCTGAGAATGCCGATTTTGCCGAGCAGGTTGAGCGCTCAGGTTTCATCTTCATCGGTCCGAAAGCCGACACCATTCGCCTGATGGGCGATAAAGTCTCTGCGATCAATGCGATGAAGAAAGCCGGCGTGCCGACCGTACCGGGCTCTGACGGTTCGCTGACGGATGACATGGAAAAGAACCGTGCCTTTGCCAAGCGCATCGGTTATCCGGTCATCATCAAAGCGTCTGGCGGTGGCGGCGGTCGTGGTATGCGCGTCGTGCGCAGCGACAAAGATCTGGAACAATCCATCAACATGACGAAAGCGGAAGCCAAAGCGGCTTTCAACAACGACATGGTGTACATGGAGAAGTATCTGGAGAATCCGCGTCATATCGAGATTCAGGTGCTGGCTGATGGCCAGGGCAACGCGATCTATCTGGGCGAGCGCGACTGCTCCATGCAGCGTCGCCACCAGAAAGTTGTCGAAGAAGCACCAGGCCCGGGCATCACGCCGGAGCTGCGCAGTTTCATCGGCAACCGCTGTGCGAAAGCCTGTATCGAGATCGGCTATCGTGGCGCAGGCACCTTCGAGTTCCTGTATGAAAACGGTGAGTTCTACTTCATTGAAATGAACACCCGTATTCAGGTGGAACACCCGGTGACAGAGATGATCACCGGTGTGGATCTGATCAAAGAGCAGCTGCGTATTGCTGCCGGTCAGCCCCTGTCGATCAAACAGGATGAAGTGGTGATTCGCGGACATGCGGTTGAATGCCGTATCAACGCCGAAGATCCGGTGACCTTCCTGCCAAGCCCGGGTAAAATCACCCGCTTCCACGCGCCAGGCGGTTTTGGCGTGCGCTGGGAGTCGCACATTTACTCAGGCTATACCGTTCCGCCTTATTACGATTCCATGATCGGCAAGCTGATCACCTACGGCGAAACGCGTGACGTGGCTATCGCCCGCATGAAGAATGCGCTGGCGGAACTGATCATCGACGGTATCAAGACCAACGTTGATCTGCAGATGAAAATCATGTCCGATGAGAATTTCCAGCACGGTGGAACCAATATCCACTATCTGGAGAAAAAACTCGGCTTGCACGAGAAGTAATCGCAACGCTGAGTCAGTCAGAGGCCGGGTAATCCGGCCTTTTTCTTTTGCCGCTGGCGTTAAGGTTGAATCATGGATGCTCGTTTTATCCAGGCACATAAAGAGGCGCGCTGGTCTCTCTATCTCACCCTGCTCTGGCTCGCTGCCTGGGGGCTTTCCGCCTGGCTGGGTGGCAGCGAAAGCGGTGTGACCGGACTGCCACGCTGGTTCGAACTCTCCTGCCTGTTTGCTCCCCTGTTGTTCATTTTTCTGTGCTGGCTGATGGTGCGGATGATTTTCCGCGATATGCCGCTGGAGGATAAAAATGAACGGTGAAATTATCCTGCCGTTACTGATCTATCTGGTGCTGATCGCCGCGCTGTCGATCTTTGCCGTGCGTAAAAGGCGTCAGGGCAGTTTTCTGACGGAATATTTTCTTGGCAGCCGCTCGATGGGCGGATTTGTGCTGGCGATGACCCTCACCACCACCTACATCAGCGCCAGCTCGTTTATCGGCGGACCCGGTGCAGCCTACAAATATGGGCTGGGGTGGGTTCTGCTGGCGATGGTACAGGTGCCCGCCGTCTGGCTTTCGCTGGGCGTGCTGGGGAAAAAGTTTGCTATCCTGGCGCGGAAATATAATGCGGTCACGCTGAATGACATGCTCTATGCCCGCTATCAGAGCCCGCTGCTGATCTGGCTGGCGAGCCTGAGCCTGCTGATCGCCTTTATCGGTGCCATGACGGTGCAGTTTATCGGCGGTGCCCGACTGCTCGAAACCGCCGCGGGCATCCCCTATGACAAAGGATTGCTGATCTTTGGCGGCACCATCGCGCTCTATACGGCGTTTGGCGGCTTCCGCGCCAGCGTTCTCAATGACGCGATGCAGGGGATCGTGATGCTGATTGGCACCTTCCTGCTGCTGTTCGCGGTGATCCATCAGGCTGGCGGCCTCAGCATGGCCGTTGAGAAACTGCATGCGATCGATCCTGCGCTGCTGTCGCCGCAGGGGCCTGGCGAGATTATTACGCCAACGTTCCTGAGTTCGTTCATCGTTCTGGTCTGCTTTGGGGTAATTGGCCTGCCCCATACGGCGGTGCGCTGCATCTCATACAAAGACAGCAAGGCCGTGCATCGGGCCATTATTCTGGGCACCATCGTGGTGGTGATCCTGATGCTGGGGATGCATCTGGCCGGTGCGCTGGGCCGCGCGGTTCTGCCGAATCTGACCGTGCCGGATAGCGTAATACCGACCCTGATGATCACCGTTCTGCCTCCGCTGGCGGCCGGTCTGTTTCTGGCTGCGCCGATGGCCGCCATTATGTCGACCATCAATGCTCAGCTGTTGCAGGCGTCGGCTACGCTGATTAAAGATCTCTATCTGCGTGTCGCCCCGCAACATCTGGAGAATGAGCCGCGGCTGCGACGGCTATCTGCCACGATTACCTTTGCACTGGGTATTCTGCTGCTGATTGCGGCATGGAACCCGCCCGATATGATTATCTGGCTAAACCTGCTGGCATTTGGCGGCCTTGAGGCGGTGTTCCTCTGGCCCCTGGTTCTGGGCCTCTACTGGGAGCGCGCCAATGCCGCCGGAGCCATTACCGGCATGGTGGTGGGCGGAGGCTGCTACGCCTTTCTGGCGAGCCTCAACCTGCAGATTCTGGGTTTTCACCCCATCGTGCCCTCACTGATTCTGAGCCTGCTGGCCTTTTTAGTGGGTAACCTGTTTGGACGCGCGACGCACAGGGTCGACGCGCCGCAACATTGACGGAAAGAGAGACGTTATGCCGTGGATTCAAATCAAGATAAACAGCTCAGGTGAACATGCGGAAACGCTGAGCGACGCGCTGATGGAGATCGGTGCCGTTTCCGTGACGTTTCAGGATACCAACGACACGCCGGTTTATGAACCGCTGCCGGGTGAAACGCGCCTGTGGGGCGATACCGATGTCATCGGCCTGTTCGATGCAGAAACAGACATGGCTTTTGTCACCGCCGAACTGGCTCAGCATCCGCTGCTGGGCGCAGGTTTTCGCCATCGGATCGAGCAGATCGAAGACAAAGACTGGGAGCGCGAGTGGATGGAAAACTTCCACCCGATGCGCTTTGGCGAGCGCCTCTGGATCTGCCCAAGCTGGCGCGACGTGCCGGATCCCGATGCCGTCAACGTGATGCTGGATCCTGGCCTGGCGTTTGGCACCGGCACGCATCCCACCACCTCGCTCTGCCTTACCTGGCTTGACGGGCTGGATCTGGCGGGCAAGACCGTGATCGATTTCGGCTGTGGTTCGGGGATCCTGGCGATCGCCGCCCTGAAGCTGGGTGCCGCTCAGGCGATCGGCATTGATATCGATCCGCAGGCAATTCAGGCCAGCCGGGATAATGCTGAGCGCAATGGCGTCGCCGATCGCCTGTCGCTCTATCTGCCCCACCAGCAGCCCGATAATCTGCAGGCGGATGTGGTCGTCGCCAATATCCTGGCAGGCCCGCTGCGCGAGCTGGCGCCGCTGATTAGCGTGTTGCCGAAGGCTGGCGGTCATCTGGGGCTGTCCGGCGTGTTAGAGAGCCAGGCGGAGGGCGTCTGCGAAGCCTACGCCAGCGAATTTGCTCTCGACCCGGTGGCGGTCAAAGAGGAGTGGTGCCGGATTACCGGAATTAAATCCTGATTTCTGCCTGCGTCTGCCTCCGCGGATAGCGCGGTTTCAGGCGCAAAGCGCCGTAACAGCATATTCAACCAGTCCGCAGCGTAAGTTGCGGGCTTTTCTGACCTGAACTGGATGCTTGTATCGTTAATCACGGCATGTGACGTTTATTATCTGGTGAATTGCCGTACTTTTCTGGAAAAACTTTTGTTCACAATTTCAGCATAAATTATTAAGTAACTGATATTTAAGTTTAATTATCAATGCTACCGATCATCACCCGGTTTTCATTGATCTTTCTTGCTGATTGTTCAAAGTTTGGCCTTTCATCTTCCTGCAAAAATGCGTAATATACGCCGCCTTGCAGACACAGTATGGCCATTCTGACTTCATGCGTATTGGAAACCTCCAGCTGAGAAATCGACTGATTGCAGCGCCTATGGCCGGTATTACCGACAGGCCGTTCAGGACGTTGTGTCATGAAATGGGTGCAGGTATGGCAGTTTCTGAGATGTTGTCATCTAACCCCGAAGTCTGGGCAAGCGACAAATCTCGATTACGTATGGTGCACAGTGATGAGCCAGGCATTCGCGCCGTGCAGATTGCCGGTTGCGATCCCAGCGAAATGGCGCAAGCCGCACGCATTAATGTTGAGGCTGGTGCACAGGTCATCGACATTAATATGGGATGCCCTGCCAAGAAGGTTAACCGCAAAATGGCGGGTTCAGCCTTGCTGCAATATCCCGCCGTGGTGGAGTCGATTCTCTCCGCAGTGGTTAATGCAGTGAACGTGCCGGTCACGCTGAAAATTCGTACTGGCTGGGATCCTGAAAACAGGAACTGTGTCGCGATTGCCCAATTGGCTGAACGCTGCGGTATCCAGGCTCTGACGATACATGGCCGCACTCGTGCCTGCCTGTTCAACGGAGAAGCTGAATATGACAGCATTCGGACAGTTAAGCAGAGTGTTTCCATTCCGATTATCGCGAATGGAGACATAACTGACCCGCATAAAGCCAGAGCGGTGCTCGACTATACAGGGGCCGATGCTCTGATGATAGGACGCGCTGCTCAGGGAAGACCGTGGATCTTCCGG
>Ga0308161_1000916_pt1 | contig 39863 bp, 61 predicted proteins | sample PhyFR2_FD_201034 | JGI IMG/M metagenome (GOLD analysis project Ga0308161, IMG submission 201034) | Phyllosphere microbial communities from UC Gill Tract Community Farm, Albany, California, United States - DLSLF.R2 | ecosystem: Host-associated > Plants > Phyllosphere > Unclassified | place: USA...
GAGGAGTCAGTTTCAGCGGCAACTCAAATCTTGAAAGACCGGGGTAAGTCTTCAGCCCTCTCTCCACCCTGAACAGACCAGTTCAGAGCTGAAAGAGCGTGATATACTGCAGTCACGGTCTTTCGCTTTTGCCGAAGAGCTCGATTCTCGACAAACCGTTCCCTCGAACTTCTTCATGCGACTCTCTCCTGGCGCCTCTCTTCTTCCCTTCGCGACTTGACACCTTCCTCGATCCCATCGGTCTACCTCGAGAACCCTCTATTCTTCTTCCACCCAGATTTAATCGATAGATTCGGGAGACCTTGCGCAATCCTCAATTTGAGATATGTTCAACGAACTGAAGATGGGAAACTAGACGCTTTGAAGGATCTGTCAAAGTTGGGATGGGAGATTGGCAGAAGATGGTTGTCGGATCTTAGTAGGTCGAGGAAAGGTCAGGATCCGACATTGCAAATGGTCGTGATCGTCGATTTGGATAAAGCGGGAATGTCGAATCTTGTCAGTTCAGTCTGCTTCAGCCTCACATATCGAGTACTGAAGAACGATCTTGAGTTTGACAGGAAGTGGAACTCTTGCCGTTCTTCATGGATCTACTAAAGAATCATTTCCCAGGAATGATTGGAGCGAGTGAGTTTCGTTTCGATTCTGAAGCGTCGCGACCTTCGAGCTGAGCCGATCTTTACAGTCTTCGTACTCAACTATGGCTGGGCGTATGCTGGAATGTGGCAATTGGCGAAACGAGTCTTACCAAATACAGCTCTCGAACGGATTCTGTTCCCAAGTAAACAAGAATTGCTCGAATTCTTCGATGAAGATCATTTGCTCGTCGGTGAGCGCGCTTGATCGATTCTGTCACATCCGTTCTGAGAACTGAAAGCTCAATCGGGTTCACAGAACACGGAGGGAACGTTCAATACGAATACACACCCTCGAATCCGATTCTCGAGAAATATGGACAACCTCAACCTGAATCGACGACTCACTCTCGCGCACCCTCGACCAATGTCTCTTCAGCATCACTCAAGAGTGAAGTGTTCCATTCTGCTGGAGAAAACAGTCGACCGGGAACTCCATCACTTTCGAGACGAACGAGTGGACTCGTAATGACTACCGCAAACAAAGCTAGTCCACCAACCGCTTCTACTTCATGGTTCGGAGGATGGGGCAAAGGAACGAAGAAGGTCGACACGGAAGCTGGAACGGGTTCATTGAGGAGGGTGAGAAGTTTGGCCGAGTTGCAGGCGAAATTGGAAGAGACGCAGAGGGAATTGGATAGCGAGGATTCGGTGGGTTCAGAAGATAGTGATGCTGGAGAGGAGGATACGCAGAGCGAGTACGCGGGAGGAGGAACGGGAGAGTCGGGATACCCTTCGACTTCGCACTCGAGACGGAGTTCGAGGTTCTCTTCGAGGGCGACCTCGAGAGCTACCTCAAGGGAAGCTTCGCCAGCAAGACGGAGAGGTCTCGAACCCCTATCGACAACAGATTCGGCACTGTCTGATCACGCTATGCAAACGATGGTGAGCAGAGTTCCATCCATCTCTGCGCTCGAAGATGGGTGCTGACCTTTGTTTCCCTTATCAGTCGCCTTACAACGCTTCGAACCCTCACTTTGGCTACCCAGCTATCGTTCCCTCGTCACATCTCGATCCATCTGGCATTCCTCGACCCCATCACCAGCGTCGTCGCAAACGAGATTTGCTTCGAACTCTCACCTATCTCGCCGCTCTCCGCTTCCTCGCCCTTCACCGTGCAATCCGCTATCGCTTATCACTACTGTTCGCTATGCTACTCAAGATCACTGGACTGGGACTACTGCCGCAACCACGAGTCGTCAAGCCTCAACCAGTGATGAAAGAGAAGGATCTCGAGAAACGAGGAATGAAGGTTCATTGGGCCAAGAGCCCGTCGTCTTCCTACAACAACGGTTCGCCTTCGTCCTCCTCGACTTCTTCCTTTCTACCGGCAGTCCCTCCACCCCGTCCTTTCGCTTCCTACATCGATATCGACCCGCTTTATTTCTATTTCGCACTCCTCTTCGTCCTCATCCGCACGCCGAATCGTCGAGACAAGATCAAGAGACTGTTGAGGTTGTCGATTGTCGATACCCCACGTCAAGCTCTACGGGAATCGAGGGCTATCGCGTTGAGGCTACTCGTTGGAAAGGAAAAAGCGAACCTGTTGATCAAGGAATTGAAAAAGTCAAATTAGTAGTCTCTTTCGCATGTTTACTACTCTCTTTGTTGTCATACTATACACCTCTAGCTCGTTCTCGTCGAATGGGGAGTGTAGCGAAATGGAGAGACATTGATCGAAATGAGCGAGAAGACTGAAACGGCCGCTTCTCCTCCAACTCGACCCTACGCACCTTCGACTTGAACTCTATCAGTATCATTATACCCTTCGGAAGGACCCTGAAGCAGACCGACCCTTCCTAGCACTCTACGCAGGGTTTGCAACGTCCTTCAACAATCCCGCTTCTCCCTCCTTCTCGCTCTTCCCACACCGCGTCATTCGAGTATGACATCTATTCTATCTCCTCCTCTAGTATCTACACCTCTTCGGAGTACTCGACCAAGGTCTCAAACCATGTCAGCAGCTCCTACGAACTTCTCAACAGCAAGTCCATCTGGATCTAGGTATCAACAGCCAGTCGGGACAGGGTCACTCAGAAGACAATGGGAACAGAAAGCTGGACATGGTAGGAGTAGATCACAAGGGGATATTACTGGGGGAGGACAGGGAGAGATTGGAAAGGGTAAACGGAAACAAGTGTTTTGTGATGTTGTATTGGACGAGATCGATCTCGATGAAGCAGGGGAATGCGTCTATCCACCAGGTAAGCTCTCCTGATCAGTCTGACCCCGCGAAATGTGTTGATAGAGTTCGTTCGCTGATCCTGTGTCAATGAAAAACAGTCGCAGGATCTTTCGTCAACTCTTTAGGTTCAGCGATCAAGTTGCCAGATTCTGAAAGTACAGATCAACCTCAAATCAGACCGATGACACCCGGGAAGCCACCGAAAGTAGATCTGGATCGAGTGAGGCAGAATTTACACGAACTTTGGGTCACTGAGGAGAGTTATTTGCGAAAGATCAAGAGTTTACTACGAGTGCGTTCATAGCTGTTCCTCTGCTTATTGGCTGCAAGCTGACAGCTGCTCCCTTCCTCACAGGACTACGCTTCACCACTTCGATCGTTCTCACGAAAACGAGAAACTGCCATCATCCCTCAATTCGAAGCAACTCACCTATTCATCAACATCGAACAGCTCGTTCCTATCGCAGAAGGATTCGAACGAGATCTGCGGCAGATCGATGAGGAAATGAGGAGGGATAGATCGAGATTACCGAGTGGTTTCGGTGAAACGATCCTTTCTCATGTAAGTTTCCCCTTCTTCCTGCTTTCAATCCCTTAGCCTGATCGATCTTGTGACACTGCTTAGGTCGAGAAGATGGAGCCTTTCAAGAAGTGGTTAGCAAACGTTGGATCCTCGGAAGCGATTCGACGAGACCTCGAGCAACGGAATTCATCTTTCAGGGAATTCATCGAGCGAACACAAGTACACAGTCGGGAGACAGCGCAAACCACGGGAGGATTCAAAGAATTCCTCGCAGAGCCGTTTCAGCGAGTCTCGAGGTATCGTTTGATGATTGATCGTTCGTCCTCGTTCCCTTTTCTTTCGGTCAATAATCCGCTGACCTGTCTCGAATTATAGCGATCATTCACCATATTCCTCAAGACAGCGAAGATGTTGAACCTCTACAGATCGCAGCGCGTATCTTGACGGAGATTTGCAGTATGAAGATAGACGACGAAACGAGAAGGGCGGCGATTTTCTGGAGTTTGAAGGAGACTATCGATGGGTTTCCCGTATGTTCTCGATATGCATCGCTCACAGACGTCCGAAAACTGACCCGCTGCTCTGCTCAGGATACGATGATGGCTTACGACCGACAATTTATCGACTGCATCGACGTCGACGAAATCATCGAAATTGCCGATTCTCGACCAACTGTTCTTCGCTGCACCCTCTTCCTCTTCTCCGACACAGTACTCATCGCGAAACGACCTTCAGGCGATCGATCTGGCAAGACGCACGCTGGACTAGATGATGTTGACAAACTCCTCGACCTCTTCCAAACTTCCCACCTTTCATCATCCCAAGCAAATCTACTCGGCTCGCCGAAGAAGCTTCGACGAGGCGTACTAGGTTTCCGAGGATTGGTCGACATCTCGACCATTTCCGCCGTCGATTTGGATCCTTCAGAATTTGGTCTAGTATTCGATCACCCACCAACGGATCAATCTGAACGATGGTGCGATCGACCTGCGAGAAAGTATGTCGTAGCGAATACGGTTCAGTCGGATGTCAAAAGGGCAGAGAAGGAAGTTTGGCTCAATCGATTCGGCGAGACTATCTTACATGGGAAACTGAGAATGGGAGCGAGGCTGGCGAAGAAGAGTAAACGAATTTGGGAAGATGGAGGAGCGAGCGATTCAACGGAAGTTCACTGGTCGATCTGGGACAGGAAGACGTGGGAAGCTTTGAGAGGTTCGCAAAAAGTGAGTCGCCGGATTCCCTCAGCAAATCCTGGCTTTTGCTGACGAAATCCATTCGACCGGCAGGGGAAACTCGCGCTTCACCTTGACGAGATCGGTAACTCGGCTATACTCGCTCGAGATGCTGCAGGTAGACCTCAAACCGTCGCTCACGCAGTCTTCCTTCGAGATGGAGGATGTCGGTGAGTTCACGATCTTCTCTTTCTCAGTCGAAAGTCTTCTCACTCTTGACGCAACTCTATAGCTTTGAGGTGCTCTCCATCGACTCGTCTTCAAGCTCAGCAGAAATCATCAAGATCGATCGAATCGCTCCCGCTGTCGCTGCTGTTGGAGTTTCTTTCGGACTTTACGCTTTCCCTTCTCTCCGCCCTCAAGCAGCGAGTGCAACTAGATCTCGATCACGTCCTCGATCAGGTCTCCTCAGTGCCGCTCTCGACGTCTTCGGAGGAGGATCGGGTCTTCGAAGAGGCAATTCAATGACAAGTCGAGGTTCAAGTAACGCAACGACTTCAATCATGACTCCCAATCTATCCGCCTCGACGTCCTCTCGTGCAACTTCTCCCTTCGCCTTGGTTTCTCCTCGACCTTCATCTACACCCGCTATACCAGAACCTTCGAAACGACCAATCTCGAAACACTCGGCACCAGATCTCTTCAGGAGAGCCTCGAACAATGGCGAAGATCAGCAAGATACTTCGATGTATGACGCCCCAACCTCGAAGGACAAGTCACGACGTGATTCCGAAGAGATCAGCTCGGAGGCGATCGACCGAAATCTTCGTAACAACCGTTCCCTCTCCTTGCCTCCTCCTCCTCATGCTCGACTCGGATCTCCAACTCCTTCTCCAGAACGCGAGACAACACCTCGAGCTCATTCACCACTAGGTCAGAACGTCGACACAACATCCGATGGCGATACCTCAGTCGATGTCGATTCGACAATGGACGCCTCTTTCGAACCGACTTGGCCAACAGCACTCGAGATCGAAGCACCTGCTACCTCTCCTATGGCTTATCGACCACCAGCACTCGGATCGACTCGACGTCGGATGATCGGTCCTCGCGAGATGCGCTCGGCTTCATCCCTCGGAAACGGAATCAGAGGGTTCGATTCTCCTCAACCTCATCCCTTCGCGACCAACGAATCCCCAAGTCCACAACGACGAGCTTTCACCGCTCACCCTGCTCTACCTTCTTCTTACAACGCTCAACCCGCTCCTCCCTCTCCTATCGAACCCACCCGAGAAGATTCGCCCACCCAATCCCTCTCCGCCTCAACTGCATCGAAACGAACTCGACCCGAGGTGGAAGCTTCTCCTCGTCCGACACCTCGAAAGAAGGTTGCAGCACTTGGCGAAATCTTTGCTGGACCTCGCGCACCTTCAGCTCTCAGCCAACCTCTCTTCCCCGCGAATCGAGTCTCTTCGGGTTCAAAGGACAAACCTCGGATACCTTCTGGATCTCACATCAAGATAAGAAGTCGACGAGTCACGAGCAATACCTCAACGATTCGAGGACCTCCGACTCCGCCAAAGAAGGAATCGATTCCCGATGTATTCTCGGATCCTGCTGAGGAGGTACCTGATGACGAGGATGTCAAACCGGATGTAGCCATGCTCGAAGTGAGTAGTCTTCTGCCTCAATTCACGCGAATTCGAATCTGACGCGATTCGTGATTCAGGACGAGACTTCTCCCTTTGATCAACTCCGTACGCACGTCAACGAGCTACGCCTCAAGCTTGCCAGAGAGGTCGCAAACAAGGAGAACAGTCGGATCGCATCACCCTCGAGTCTGTCGAGATCACCTCATACTCGCAATGTTTTCGTGAGTTATCTTCGCTCAAACTACTCTTCCCTTTCCTGACATATGTTACTCTCCCTCAGGCCAAGTCAATTGTCGGCGAGATGTCTTCTCCTGCACCCTTCTCTGCAATCTCCGACACTCGACAAAAAGCTCACAACGTCGATGCACAAGTCCTCTCGAAATGGGTTCGCAAACTCGATGAACTGGTCCTTGCTTGCGAATCTATTCAATCGCCTCCGATATCTCCTACCGATGGAATGGGAGATGGACCTTCCGCAATTGAGGTTGAGATGCTCGAGCAGGAGAGGGATTTGATTGCGGCGGATTTGGCAGCTTTGAAGGAGGAAGTGATCGTCGTAAGCTCAAACTCTCGGCCTTCTCTCTGTCAACGAATGCTGATACTGTGTCGCTGCAATAGCTGGTCGAGCAAGAATCAGCGTTGAGACGGAACCTCGAAGCGAAAGAAGCGGAAAACGTCAAACTCCTTCACATCTACAACGATATGGCTCAGGAGGCGGATGCTTTGCTGGGCGAGTTCAATGAGGCTCTCGAGAGTGGTGAGCTGGGTCTCTCGCTATCCATCGCCTCAGAGGCGATTGCTGATAGAACAGGGCCGATTCCACAGTGACTCTTGCTGCTCAAGCCGAACCTACTGCAACAGGTGAATACGTCGAACTGACAACGGATCTTCAAACTGCCGTTCAGAAACGATTCGCTGTCGAGCACGAGTTCCGAGAGTATAAACGCAAGGTTCAGGATGATTTGGATGAAAAAGCGAGATTGGAAAGGATTTTGAGGGAGAATGGAATCGCTTTCTAGGCGTCTCTCGCTCCACACTGTTTGACTTCGCTCTTCTCTTTTGTTGGTGTACTTCTTTGTTCTTTGTGAAGCGTTCTTTCGCAATTGTCGTTTTCACTCAACATTTCGCTCGAATCGATCTGTCTTTCTCTTTTCTTTCGCGACAGTGACGCGCAAACGATCATCAACGCAGTATAGATGCTGTAAGGCTCCACCCAGGCCGAAAGAGAGTTGTGGAACCAACTTGAACCCGCGAAATCAATTTCTCTTTCCTTTCCTCTTTCACTCTTCCTCCCAACTTGACCAATGGCTAAAGCAATACCTCTGGCACATCCACAAGATCCCAACATACCGCCAGTAACGGGTCGGGTCACCCGCGCTACCTCGAACTTGCAGAAACAAGTTCTCCTCAGTTCAGAAGATCAAGACATGGAAGACGAGATAGTGCTCGCACCGCTACCATCTGCACACAGTCAATCACAAGATCAACTACTCAGCTCTCAGAGACGCGATCGAACAGAAGGGAACGGTTCAGTCGCGGTGGAAGATCACGTCGAGGAAATGGAGGAGGAGGAAGAGGAAAGGGAAGAGAGAGAACCTACTCCAAAGCATTGTAAGGACTGGCCAAGAGACGAGGATGGGAATTACACGCTGCCGGATCCGACTCCTTCAGAATTGGGTCTCGTTTATGCTGAAGATGAGGAGGAAGAGATGGAGGAAGAAGAGGAGGAAGAAGAAGACAGTAACTCAGATCTATCTGGTGAATACGGTGGAAAGGATCCGATGGAAAGAATCCAGATCGAGGATGAGATGGAGCAACTAGAACAAAACGTTCCGCAAATCGTCGATAAATACAAGCTTGTCGACCGATTGGGTGAAGGTAAGCACCTCCCACTATCTCTGGCTTCATCACAGAGCGCTCAATACACGTTTGAGCTTCGATAGGTACTTTCTCGTCAGTCTACAAAGCAATCGACGTTCAGCATTCAGTTTTCGACAACTCAGAATGGAAACCCGACGCACCGACAGGAAAGGTCTACGTCGCTCTCAAACGGATCTACGTTACGAGTAGTCCAGTGCGAATCCACAACGAGCTAGAGATCCTCGCCGACCTTCGGTGAGTGCTGATCGAAGAAAAGGACTTCCAACTTTCGTTGATCTTTCTCCCTTCTGTGCACCCACAGGGGCGCCTCAAACGTCGCTTACTTGATCGATGCTATCCGACACGAAGACCAAGTCCTCGCTGTCATGCCTTACAATCGTCATCAAGATTTCCGAGTCAGTTCTATTCCCGCTTCTCATTACCTCGACTCAATGCTGATTTCTCGCCGTTTCGTAGACCTACTACCGCCGAGCTAGTCTTCCGATGCTTCGATCTTACTTCTCCTGCCTCTTCCGAGCTCTCGCCGCGACGCACAAACTACAGATCATTCACCGAGATGTCAAACCCGCCAATTTCCTCTTCGATTCGATGACTGGTCAAGGAGTTCTCTGTGATTACGGATTGGCTCAGAAGATAGGAGGTGACGAGTTCTTCGAGTGGAGGAGTGAATGCCTACATTCGTTGCCGGGACCGAGTTGGGGTGGATTAGAAGGAAGACGGAAATCGCATCAAAAGATGTCAGGGGACGTGACAATTCTACCTGGACTCGCTGCTGGACTGCATGGAACCCGACTGGCGAAACCTGTGACATTGTGGGAGCAGACGGAAGTGATGGAGGCTGAGTACGATCAACTCGAGGACGCTTTGTGTCGGAGGGAAGACAATGGAGAGGACATTTCGAGGGAGGATTGGGAACAGTTGGCAGCTTCGAAACCTTGGATCGTGCCTCCAGGTTGGGTCGACGATATTCAAGGGAGGATGGCAGAGCGAAAGAACTTTTACAAGTCTTGGAGACCAGCGAAGATGGGAAGTAGTATGGGTGGAAATCAGCGAGCTAGTTACCTCAAGGATGATAAACGGTTCGTTCTCATTTGGCTTTCATCTGGTCGTATCTCCAAGCTGAAACCTTGTTCGACTAACAGGCCGAGTGTGAGAGCGAATCGTGCTGGTACTCGAGGATTCCGAGCTCCTGAAGTTCTCCTGAAATGTCCTGATCAAACAGTCGGTGAGCTCGATCTCCGCGTATCTCTCTTCGCTATCAGTGGCTGATTGATCGTTTCGATCTCTAGCTCTCGACATTTGGTCTGCCGGAATCATTCTTCTCTGTTTCTTAACCCGACGATTCCCTTTCTTCAACTCGAACGATGATACCGAAGCACTTGCTGAGATCGCCGCTATCTTCGGCAAGCGAAAGATGGAACGATGCGCTGCCCTTCACAGTGAGTCGACGGTTCTCGTTTAAAGCACGAATTCTTCGAAAGCTGACGGTTGAGTTCGTTTCAAAGACCGCACCTTCATTTCCAACATTCCCGATCTCGAAACTCCTCCTCACGCGAACCTCCACGCTCTCGTCAAGTCGCTGAATCCTCCGATCATCGTCGATAACTCGCCGAACATCTATGGCAACGTTCCGAGCACAGCTGAAGAAGACGCAGAGTGGTATCAAGATAGTGACATCTATCACGCTATCGATCTCATGAAGCGTTGTCTCGAGTGAGTTCACTTGCCCTCTTCGATCATTGCCTTTCACTGACCGTTTCCTCTCCTCCAGACTCGACTGCACGAAACGTTGGACCGCTGAAGAGTGCCTCGAACACCCTTTCTTCAGCGGCGTCTACGATCTCGGTTTGGGTCATAAAGAAGAACGTGCTAGCGGTCACTGATTCCGCAACTGAGCTACTCCATCGCATCTACTTCCTTCGCATTTCTCGTTTCGTATCACCTTTTGTTTTGTTCTCTCTCTCGCATAAGCTTTGTCCTTCTTTGCTCTCTCCGACTCCACTGCTGTGTAACGTTATTGCTTTTTCGTTTACCCGTTGAACAGAGAGAATTGCAGCAAGACCTTGAAGCACAAAAAGACAAGAAGGGGAAAGGCCAAAGAGAGCGATACGTAAAGAAGGGAAAGCCAAAAGAAGGAAGTCTACGACGAGGGTGAGAGAAGAGAAGAATATAAATGCGAGGGAGAGAAGGGAGTGAAGCTAAAGCGCTTGTTCCGGATATCGAGAGAGACAGAAAGGTGACGAGTGGGGATAAGTCGCCATTTTAGAGAAAGGAGAGATAGGTGGGAGAGGGAGAAATCTAAGATCGGTAGAGAGCACGCTTGATGACCTTGACGATGGTAGGGGTATCGGGGAAAGCGAGGTCCTCAAGGGTCTTGGCGTACTGTGAGATAGAAAGCAAGGATGATAAGCCATAGGTATAGAAGCGAAGAAGGAGAAGGAGAGACTCACAGGAGTAGGAAGATCGGCACCAGTGATTCGCTCGACGGGAGCATCGAGGTAGTCGAAAGCCTCGGATTCGACGATTTGGGCGCAGATCTCAGATCCGACACCGAAAGCAGGGAATCCTCCCTCAACAGTAACCAATCTAGCGAAAATGAGACGAGGTCAGCGAGAGTCAGAGAAAAAAGAAGGGAAAGTGAAAAGGAACGAACCGGTTGGTCTTCTTAACCGACTCCTTGATAGTCTCGATGTCCAAAGGACGGATACTCCTCATGTTGATAACCTCAACCTCGATGCCCTCCTCCTTCTTCAAGATCTCAGCAGCCTCAAGAGCGAGTCCAACCATTCGCGAGTGCCCAACAACAGTGATATCCTTTCCTGATCGCTCAACCTTGGCCTTTCCAATGGGTAGAAGGAAATCGGTTGATTGAGCCTCCTTCGAGACGGTGAAGGATTGACCGTAAAGGATCTCGTTCTCGAGAACGACGACAGGGTTAGGGTCTCGGATGGCAGCCTATCGAACGATTCTGGTGAGCGACAGTGCAGCGAGGAAGGCGAGATGGTAAGCTTACCTTCAAGAGACCACGGCAGTCCTCAGCGGAGTAAGGGGAGATGACCTTGAGACCGGGAATTTGACCGTACCATGCTATTTTCGAGCAAAAAGTCAGTATCGTCTTTCTCGAGATGACTTTTTGAATGCAACTCACATGCGTAATCTTGCGAATGTTGAGCACCGACACCAGCGGCAGCTCCGTTAGGACCACGGAAGACGACGGGACAGGGAACGTTTCTATGAACCAAAGTACAAGTTGATCAGTCGCCGTGTCAAGCCTGAGATCTGCCTGATTCTTCTTGACTCACCCTCCAGACATGTAGTAGGTCTTTCCGGCAGAGTTGACGATTTGATCGATAGCCTGAGGAAGCGAAACGAAAAGGTAAGTTTTCATCGAAATCGATTGGAGCGAAATTGAAACTCGCCTGCATGGCGAAGTTGAAAGTCATGAACTCGCAGACCGGTCGAAGACCAGCGAAGGCAGCGCCGACGGCGATACCAGTGAAACCAGCCTCAGTGATAGCTAAACAACAAGAATCGAAAATCGCGTGAGTTTCGGCGGAAGATGAGCAGTTTGGAAGAGTCAGACTTACGAGTATCGATAACACGCTTCTCACCAAATTTGTCCAAGAGACCCTTGGTAACTTTGTAAGCACCGTTGTATTGAGCGACCTCCTCTCCCATAACGAAAACGGTTTCATCTCGGATCATCTCCTCCTCCATCGCAGAGTTGAGCGCCTCACGTCCAGTCATCTGTTACGAGCAGAGTTGACAATAGATCAGTAGGAGTTCGACGTAAACGAGTTCTGCTGATGTTTGGCACAAGTTGTATAATATCCCGCACGAGAATCGCCAAATTCGACGATCGATTCCATGCTTCGATCTCTTGTCGAGGTCGATAAAGTTCCACTCTTCTATCCTTATATTCTATAGCTAGCTTGTCCAGTCCAAGATCCGTTGCGATCGAGTTGACTTTCTTTGACCCGTGTCCAACCCGATGAATGCCTATAACTCGTCCCAATCCCCATCCTGACTCCTCCAACTTCCTCCATAATATACCTATACACTTTCTCTATCCTCCGACATATCCCATTCGCGTCTATTGATGATATTGAATCGGTTGGAGGAAGGTCTTTGCCCCAGCTCACCTGAATGGATCCATCGTTGCTCTCGGTGCTAGCATTACGCTGTGCTCCAGTAGAAGTACCAACTGCGGTACACTTTGTAGCTTGAAGTGCTGCGTTGAGGGTGGCACGCTTGTTGGCGTTTTGAAGGGCGAGGGCTGATTTGGAAGCGGAAGAAAGGCGGGCGAGGGGAGCGGCAACGGGAGAGGCTCGCGAAGAGGTGTACGCAGGTCGGAGAGCACGGGAGAACATGGTAGCGAGAGAGAGCCAGGGGGTAGAGAATCAAACAAAAGATCTCTCTCTTCTCTCCCAATTTGTTCCCAACAATTTCAAGTTTCGCGAGGGCAACTCTCCTCCTCCCCCTACCGATTCGCAAACTCGCTGAGACGTCTTCGTGAAGTCTCTTCATGACTCGCAGATTCGAGATGAGCGAGTGAGGATAGAACAGCGCCGAAACGAACCGGAGAAACGAGGTTTCGCAAAATTGGCCTTACTGAGAATACAGCGAAGCCTCGACGCCGTAGTTGAGACTGTATCGAGCAGAACGTCGACGGGCGAGGTTAGGTCGTCAAAGAACGAGGCTGAAAAGAGTAAGTGAGGTGGAAGACGACGAGAAGCGAATTTGAGCGAAACGACTTCAGGTTCGAACGACAATGCGCCCTCAATTCTCAGTGATCACGAGAGCTGTAAGTGAAACAATCTATTGCTATGTTCATGCTCTAGTCTACTAGGTATAAAGGAATGCTACGGGAGTGTATCTACAGTTTCGTGCGCAAAATTCTCTTCCGTCGTTTCGGGTCGATCTCGTCGCAATAGCGCTCTACTTAGCATTGGTTAGGACATAGCGGTAGCGCGCCTGTGAAGGGGAGCAGTGGCAGCTGAGCTCGAGACCGTCGAATACACACGAAGGGCAGAAATCGAGTCGAAGGAGCGAACAAAGTCGCTGTTCGAATCGAATCCGCCGCGAGAAGAGAAACGAGTGCTTACGTGACCGGCATGCATGTCTTGAAGTGTTTGGGTAGCCTCGGACATGGGCCGGGTCTCGATCCAAGGGCGGATCTTGTGGTCGACAGCGAGCTTGAAGAGTTCGTCGAGCTCCTTGGTTCCTCCGATCAAGGATCCAGCCAAAGAGACACCCTTTCCGACGAGAGCGTGTCCGTACATGGCGGGGAGCTTCTCCTCGGGGAGACCACAGAGGACGAGGGTTCCTTCAGGTCGGAGGAGTTTGAAGAAGAGAGCTTCGATGGGGAGGTCGTTGTTGTTGGCAGTGCAGACGATGAGGTCGAACTTGCGAGCCCACTTCTTGGCGGTGGCAGCGATGTCCTTGTAGACGACGAAGTGATCGGCGTCGACGCCGAGCTTTTCAGCGTCGGGAACCTGCGAACAAAGGCAGTGTCAGCAATGAGAGCAGTGAGAACGAGAGAATCTAAGGCGTACCTTCTTGTCAGAGTGCGAGAGAGCAAAGGTCTCGGCACCGAGAGCGTTGGAGATCTGAAGACCAAGGTGACCTGAGATCAAGCGAAAAATGTCAGTCGACGACGAACGGCGAAGATGAGTGAATATGAGCTAACCGAGTCCTCCGATACCGACAACACCGACCTTCTTTCCGGGTCCAGCGTGGAATCGTCTCATAGGAGAGTAGACGGTGACACCAGCACAGCAAAGGGGAGCAGCCTCCTCGTCGGAAATGCCTTCAGGAATGGGAATGGCGAATCGACCCTTGACACGGATGTAATCGGCGTAACCTCCTTGAGCGACAGAGCCGTCCTCCCACTTGCCCTGGTAGGTACCGATCATACCTGAGAGAGAAAAGAGGTGAGAGAACAAGAGGTCAGTGCGAAGACTTGGAATAGTGTCTCCCTGATAAGCTCACCCTTCTCGCAGTACTGTTCACGACCCTCGAGGCACAAATCGCACTTGGTGCATGATCCAGCTTGAGCTCCTGTGAAACGGCGAGATGCAACGTCAGCGACGATACTTCGAAAGAGCGAAATGAGACGAAACGTACCAACTCCTACGCGTTGACCTTCCTTGCGACCAGAGTTTGATCCAGCACGTACAACGGTACCGATAACCTGTTTGAAGTAGGGAATCAATCTCCAACGCTGATGAAAAAGCTAAAGGTGCGATTCTCACCTCGTGTCCAGCGATACAAGGGTAGCTGGTAGGACTGGGCCAACCGTCATTGATAGTATGTATGCAAGAACCACTGTAGAGGACGTAGGGAAAAGGATCAGAGCAAGTTAGGAGGAAGAAAGCGAAGAAAAGGATCGAAAATGCCCGAAACTCACCAGATACTGGTGCAGGAGATCTTGATATCGACATCCTCCTCGGCCCACTTCTTGGGGGTGACTGTGAGCAGCGAAGATCGAGTCAGTGAGAGAAGTGAACAAGGATAAGCGACTAAACGACGGACATGACCACTTTTCTACCTCGAGTTTCTTTCCCTTCTCTTGGTTCATAGCGGCATAGCCGGTGAATTGTTCAGGGATAGCGGAAGACATATTTGTGATAGATGAGGTTCGGAGGTGAATGAAGGAGAAGAAGGAACGAAGAGATCATCGAGATTTTTTTTTGCTGCTGTTTTTTCGGGCATAGAGCCCGTGTCAGTCAGAATTTGTCCGAAAGTCGTTTCCCTCGCTTCGATCGGATGTCATCGTCATTCCGAAGCCATGTTTCTGGAGTAAACCTCCACCGATCGTTCCTTCGGATTCCATCCTTCAAGTTCGCCCGTCAGAAATCGGAAGCTTGTTGTCTCGAGCAGTTCTGGTCGACAGGTCAGAGACAGTTTGATTGTTTCTGTTCAGCTTCGTGACGTCGTTGAAGGTCGAGAAACAGAGCACACAGCGTCGAAGCGAGCAGTCTTCGAAAAACGAGGAACGTTAAATTCAAGGTGCGACGTTCTGAACGTGCGAGCTGTTCCATCGATCGAGGCTAGATGTCAGTAGGTCCGTCGAGACGTAGCGGGAGGAGTGAGATCGAGGTAGCCCGAGCAGGTGAGCGAGGGCAAAGTTTTCGTCGAAAATGAGTGGCATTTGACACTTTAGGCGTCGGTTGAATGCTTTCTAGACTCCAGACTTAGCCTGATTGACGGCTCCAATACCTCCAGAGGCTCGAGACCTCGATGCCGCTCCAAGGCTGCGAAATCGTCAAAACAATCAGTCCAAATTTGCGAAAGACCTGAACCAGTGCGAGTTGAACGTACCTCTTTCACTCAAACACACCCCCAGCGGACCCGGTATGTATAGATTACACTAGAATTTCGAGTCTACCATCGACCTGCCCGTTCTCCTTTACGCATCTGGAAAGAATCAGCTTGCGGTTTTCGAAAACTTGAACGAGACCCTGGGACTCACCTCTAGCGGTCTGACTTTACACTTCCTCCACCCTATAATCTAGTCACGAGCGTACTGTCGCGAGCGCTCCCAGATCCAAAGCGAGCTGAACAACAAACGCTCGCACCTCGTTTCTTGATCTTGAAACGGCGAGAGAAGAGCGAAGCAGCAGTTTAGACGCTTGAGACTCGCTTGACTATCGATTAAGAAGCGTATAGTCGACCTCAGCTGCGGTCGAGAGTCGAAGTAAGCGATAGACGAGGAATTGAGAGAGAGTAAGGAGTTGAAAAAGTGCAAACTCGAGTTTGAATCGAATTCATCAAGTTTGAGCATTGAACGAACGCAAGATGCAGAGCAATCAAGGAGTGGTATCTTTCGGTCGTGATTACAGACGAGGAATCAACAGCAACTACTTCCGCTACGAAAGAAACGAAATTTTTGGAACTGACAAAACCCTTTCCAAAAGACAGAGACAGCAACGAAGGTACGTAGAGATTCGATTAAGGGAGAGAGGAGAAGGTGAAGTAGGTCGAAGAGCAGGAAACATTACACAGATTGAGAAAGGTGGAAGAAGGATATTATAAAGTGACGGGAGGTAACGAGTTTAAGTAGCTGAAACCGAGTTCTTGAGTTTGGCGTCAAAGTCTGCCTTCTCTTGTTCGTATCGGCTCTTGTCGGTTTCGTACAGATCGTTGTAACGCTGCATCAGAGATCCGGAAAAGTCAGAATTCACAACCAGGTGAGAGAGACGAGAGCAGCGGCGTACCTTCTTCTCCTCGTCTGAAAGTGCTCGCCATGCGGCAGCTACGAGCTTGCTCTGCTCAATGATTCGAGTCTCGCCCTTGAGAACTTCGGAATCGGGTCCCTTCTCGCGTTGTTCGCTCAAGAAGCTGTACGGTACTCCTCATCGAATCAGCTTCGTCCAGCATAAGGATGCAGATTGAGACGTGACATACAGGAAGTAAGCAGTCTTTGGTCTCTTTGGTTCACCGTCCAACTTCAAGTTTGCCTTCCGACTCAATCCCAACTTCCTCCTAGTAGCCCTGACAGTGTTCTCTTCCCTGATCATCTCGGGAGTCAAAGTCTTCTTCCATTCTTCGAGGATCGCAGGGTAGGCAGCCCGTACTTCTTCCGCTCGTTGTTGGAGTTCAGATTTCGCTGATTGGTCGAGTTGAGAATAGTCGTGTCCGGCAAGTTTGGTCAAGTCTGCGAGGGATCCGATTTTCTCTCCTGCTCCGAGAGATCGTTTGCGTTCCTATAGTGAGAAGGGAAACGAAGGGACAGGATGAGAGTCGCTCGAGAATCGAAATCGAAATGTAAAGGAGAAATCCAAGACGTACGTTAATGTAATCACCGAGGAAGATTCCCCATGCATTTGTAGGAGCCTTGGGAGGTCGAAGAACTGAAGTAGTGCGAGGTTTCTTGTCTGTGGAGTTGGAGGCAGATGGAATCAGCGGTAATCTTCGACGATTGCACCCGTGCTTTCAACTCACCTTTGACAGCCTTGAGCTTAGCCTTCTCCTTGTCTATTGTTTGAGATCGAGAGTGTAAGATGAGTGCACAGTCCCATGCAACAGAGGAAGAGAGAGTAGAGACTTACCCGACTTTGCCTTTTCCTTCTCCTTGGCGAGCTTCAACTTGTCCTTCTCCTTGTTAGCCTTGTCCTTCTCCTTCTGCGCCTTTGCCTTCTCTCGTTCTTTGAGTAACTTTGATCTTTCCTTGTCCTTTCTCGCGCGTTCCTTCTCCTTCTCCTTCTTAGCTTGTTCTTTTAGTTTCCTAGCTGCTTCCTTCTCTGCTTTACCACCTTGTCCTGATCCAGCTGAGGAAGCGAGGTTCGTCGAGGGAGCGGGTGGGAATGAGAGAGGGGAAGAAGTGGAGAGGAGGCGGGTTGAAGGAAGGAAGGAGACACAGCGAGAGATCACGGTAGGTCGTAGAGTACGTGCAAGCGTTACTGGTAATCGAATAGCTGACATCGTAATCGAGAAGTGAGTTGAATGAGCGAGAGGTAAACAAACAATTCGAGTCGATGAGATTCAACTTGAAAGTGAGACAGATTGAAACCATTCACTCTCCCCTTCTTTACTAAATCATAGAACGAAGGAGCACATCTCCATAGTATCCTCAAATCAACAGTGAGTCCCCCCTTCGAGTCTCTCTCCAGAACGACGCCTCGTGGTCGTTCAACTTGCGAGTCCACTGACGCACTAGTCTCCTCACTTTCTCCCACAGTGCCCTTACCAGATGAGAGCAGACCTGGAAGAGCTTCAGATCTGATCAAGAGATTCCAAGCAGCAGTCGATACGAACAAGGAGGCTCCGTTACAAGTTTCCTCTTCATTCGCTAGTCCCTCAAGACCTCGCGTTTCGTCTGGAGGAACACCGACGATCAGTGGCAAGAAGGTAGAAGGGAATGGAGCTGCTGCAAAAAAGGAGGAGGCAGGAAAGGTTGAGGAAACAGATTCAAAGGAGGTTGAAAGCGAGCAAGTTCACATTCGCAGCGCTGGACTCGATCAACCCCCTACCGTTCCGGTCGAACAACAAGGACGTAAGAACGCGCAAGAAGCCTTCCCCGATATGCAATCAGCACCTACTCAAGAGCAAGCAGACGCTCTAGCTTCCCGAGAAGAAGATCAGCCTTCGAATCAATCTGAATCCCCTCAAGTGGATCGTGCCGAGTCTCCTCGTTCCGCTCCTATCGCAGTCACTCAACCTTCCGTCGACGTCCCTCCTCAAGAATCAATTCCTGGATCAACCGATTCGATCGCACGTCGTTCTCCTTCTCCCGTCCCCCTCGCCGAAACCGTTTCAGATCCTCGCGAACCTACTCCTGAACGCCTCTCACCTGTTCCCAATTCTCCTATCGTCGCTCCTCACGCAGACGCTGGAGCGAAGGAAGGGCTCTCTCGACCCACTTCGCCCTCTGCCGATCCTTCTCACCTGCGTTCACCTCCTTTACAAGACGACAACTCTCCTCCACCATCTCGCTCCCTCTCTCCAGAACCGCTTCCTCCAGCAGCAGCCTCGGCAGAATCGACCCACCCAGAACCAGAATCGAAACCTCCAAGTTCCCCCGTTCCTCATGCAACTTCGAACTCGACTTCTTCGAAGCCTTTACCCAAACCCTCCTCTTCCACCTCGACACCTCGGGAATCTACCTCTCCATCTCAGACCCGAACCCGCACTGTTTCGCCCACAACCCAAAAAGTCTCGCCAACTTCATCTCGCAAACCCGCTTCCTCTTCTTCCACCTCGCCATCTCAATCTCGACCTTCCACTTCGACTTCCCCTACTTCTTCTCGTTCCCTCTTGACTCCGACAGCTTCCTCACTCGCCAAAGCACGACCACGAGTCAATTCTACCTCCTCGAACTCGTCGAATACTTCGCCAACTCGTACTCGTTCGAAACCTTCCTCTCCTAGTTCGAGTCGAATGTCACCTTCGAACTCGAGGTCGGGTTCGGCTGGAGGAGCGAGTGAGGGGATGAAACGAAGTTCAAGTGCCCAGAGCAGCGATTCATCGAAAGTCTCGGCTCTGAGCGGCGCTTCGAGCAAAGCAGGAGGGGCGAATGAGAGGAGTGGGAAACCTGCGGGAGTCATGATGGCAAAGAGAGGCAGAATTGGATTGGCTGGTGCTGGTGCTGCTCGACCAGCCACGACAGGAGCGGGAGGAAACTCGGGAGTAGACGGAGACGCAGAATCCCAACAGCCCTCTTCCTCTTCTTCCACCTCGACGCATTCTGAGAAGCCTCTCCCTTCTCTACCGCCTCCTTCTTCTCCCTCTTCTCCAAATCCGAATGGAGCCTCGTCTCCTCCGCCGCCTGAAGAAGCAAAGGAGAACGAAGTAGACCTCGACTCGATTCCTGTATTCGACCCTTCCAAGTTCGGAGCTGGCAGGCCTCATGGGAGAATTCCAATTCCGATGGAGATGGGGAAGGATCCGGAGACGGGCGAGGAGAGAATGATGGCTAAACAGCTGGAGAAAGAGTAGGAAGGAAGTGAGGAGGGAGTGGGATGTTTGTTCGGTTTGGCTGATTCAGTAGTACATCTTTAGTTGGAAACTTCGCTTCTCACTCTCACTGTGAGCCGAGACTCACTAGGTTACCCTTCGAAGTGTGAGCTAATGATCACGAGTTGAGCAGGAAAGTCGTTCTCCGCCGAAAACTTCTCCTTCTTCGCCGGTCGATTCAATGCTATCTTTGCTTCGCAGTCAAGTAGCGGTGCTCTTCGATTCAGGACTTCTCACCCGCTTCTAACCCTTTCAGTAGAAATCTGAAAGAGGCGGTGTCCGATCATTCGCAATTTCCCTCTCGTTCCCCTTTCGCTACTGGCATCTCCGGTTCTCTGACTTTCGACTCCTTTTCTACACGTCGATGACTTTGCTTCTCTCTTCTCTACCGCTCTTTGGCTCTCCTTCTCACGAACACTCCAAACGCCCACGAATTCTTCACCCAGAATGCATCGACTCTTCGATTCAGCGTTGACTCTCGCATTCTTCGCCATATTCTCTTCGCTCGTCAAAGCTCGATCTATGACAGAGAGGGTCGTTGTCAGGGTACGTACACGTCGGATCTCGCGGGTAACGTGGAACTGACACGAAGCGATATCTCGCTTTTCGCACAGAACATTCACTCTCACAACGACTGTGAGTCGCTCGCAGTTTCTCCTATCGTCGCTCAACATCTCCTAGAGACTCACTGAACCGCTTTGCCTCGCAGATACGAGGAACCTCCCCTTCTTCGACGCTCTCGAAGCAGGAGTCACATCTTTCGAAGCCGACATCTACATCGCTCAGAGGGAAGACTTTGTCGATCTCGCAGTGAGTCTCGCTTCTTCTCATCATCTGTGACCTCTCTCCGTGCTCGGCTGACTCGTCCCTCGCGCACAGATCAGTCACAAATCGCCTCCTTTCAGACACCATCAATCTCTCAAGACTGTGTATCTCGGTAAGTTGAAAGGACCACAGGCGTTGACGAAACGAGTCAGAGGACTGACCTGCTTTGGCTCGATAGATCCCCTCAAAACCCTGCTCGAAAAGGCCAACTCTCGCGATGACAATTCAAGTGCAGATTCGTTTAGGTAAGCCTGATTCTGACTTTGTTCTCTTCTCGATTCTATCCTCCTTTGGCTGAGTCTTGCTCGTTGTACGCAAACGCAGAGGTCTCTACGACAACGCGCCGTCGACGTCTATCCAACTTCTGCTCGATTACAAAATCGCAGGTCAATACCTGCATCCGATCGTAATCGACTATCTATCGAATCTACGGGCCCGGAGCCTCCTGACGACTTACGACGCTGTGACGGATAAGCTTACGCATCGACCGATCACAGTCGTTTGCTCCGGACGATGTCTTCTCGAGGACGTTCTCGGTCAGCAGCCTCGAGACATCTTCTTCGATGCCCCCCTCGACAAGCTCGACTCCTTCCAGTACGGTCCTGAAGTCTCTCCTCTGGCCAGCGCGAGCCTAAAGAAGCTGTTCGGCAGTTGGGGTAGTGGGGATCTGAACGAAGGGAGGATGAAGAAGATTCGACCAATGCTCGAATCCGCAAACATGCGAGGGATCAAGACGAGATTCTATGACGGTCCTACGTATGTTCCCACATCTACTCTTTCCCAAGTCCTGGAATTGGCTCGCTCACTCCATCGTCATGTTTTCCAAATCGCTATAGCTGGCCACCATGCGTTCGCAACGCTGTGTGGAAGAAGCTCAAACAGTCAGGTGTCTATTTTATGAATGTGGATGATCTGAAAGCGGGAATACGAGTCGAGGACAACCCGGAATCGTGCATCGGAATCGGCCTCTGTCGACTTTGGCTCGCTTTCCAGATCTTGGCGCCAACCGCCATCGGTCTAGTCGGCTTAAGGTGGATGCTGGACGCTCGTAGACGAGTCAAACTGATGAGAATGGTTCGACGAAATCAATGAACGTAATGAATTTGAGCTTGCAAACTTTCGTGTACCGATCAGCGCGCTACCGCTCCTACGGCCTACGCAGTTCTTTCACAGCTTTGATAGCGTCACGAGACCGCCTGCGAAGCTGTATCAGCTCCGAAACTCTACCTTCGCAGCTTTCTTATCGCAGCTCGCAGGCAGACCGGGACCCTCGCGCTTCTTGCGCTTCTCTTCCTCCTTTTCCCATCTCTCCCTCAATGTCAAACCACTTCGAAATCACCTTGAATGGCGTCACGGAAGACCTTGAGATGAAGCAGAGACCCCCTTCGCTCGTCGACTTTCTGGACTCGATTAAAAGCGAGCTCTTCGTTTCGACCTCTACACGGTTCAGTAGAATCAACTCCTTCGAATATCTCCATCGTAATGAGGACCATCCGGATTATATGGAGTTGGTGAGCGGCTCGACGGATTACGATCTTTTCCTCGAGTACCTCGACGAAGACGACGGAGCGATTATCGTGGAATTGATCGTCGATCCCAAGGCTCCCCAGCAGTACAAGGAGGCAGGATCAGAGAGTCAACAGAAGGAGGAAGAGTCTGATGAGACGAAGGACTTGATGGAAAAGGTCAAGAAAGCTTTGGAGAACGATCACTCGCTTGCTGAAAAGCTGAAGGGGATTGTTCACGAGGTTTGTGGTCCTCATCCTCCTGATCACCATCGAGGACACGGCGAGAGGGGTAGAGGAAGGGGAAGAGGAAGGGGCAGTCACAGGGGAGAAGGCAGAAGACCTCCTTTCGAACATGGTCCTTTCCCTCCTCCTCGCCATCGTCACGACCATCGCAGCGACGACGACGAAGGACCTCACCCCCGTAAGTCACGCTTCACGTCCCTCAAAACTCGAATGGACTGACATCTCGCTTCTTCGTCTCCCGATAGCTTGCCCTCCTTTTGATCACCCTGCTTCGCCTCCCTATCATGGACGATTCCCTCACTTTCATACGTCTTCCCACCATGCCTTCCCTCCTTCTCCTCACCCGAGCTGGAACGTTGATCGAGTGATTTACGAATCTTGGACGTCTACTTTCCCTTCTCCGCCGTCTCATTTCGGCCCACCTCCTCCACCTCATCACCACCATCATCACGGGCCCTTTCACCATCGACCAGAGAGCGGCAGATTCCCTCGTCACTATCCCGCTCCCCGACCTCGTTTCGAACGAGAAGTTACATCTCAAGAATTCCCTCCCTTTGGACCTCCTCCTCACGCACGCTTCCATCATTCCCCTCGACCTCCTCTCGAGCGTATTCCATCCCACGAAGACGACCATCGAGCGATTCCTGGAGAATTCTCTGGTCGTGAACACTCTCAAGCTTGCTGTCCTCCTCCTCGCGCACCTTCTGACCACCATCGAGGACACGAAGCATCGGGCGCTGAGGATTGGGAAGTCGATTTCGAAGAGTTGAGCGTTCGTTGAATTCCGAGGACGAGATTTGTCGGCCCTGTTCCCTCTCTCGCTTTGCTGTGTCTCAATCCCCCGTTGCTTCATATTTCGTTCTCCCTGCACTTTGTTCAGTAAACTGCTTCGTTTGTATTCTACAGTCTGTAAATTGGAATCCCCTTGTATCACTAAACCTTTCTCAGAGACTTGCGAGAATTCTATAGAACGAAATCGGGAAGCACCGAAGCGAGCAAAGCTGGCTGATCCCGTTACTTCCTCCACTCCAATCTTATCTATAGTCTTCTTGCCCTCAGCGTCGGAGAGCGAAAAAGATCGGTGAGTACTCGAGATGACCGCGCAAAGTGAATGGAAAGAGGCAACGAGAGTTTTGTACATTGTCGGCATGGGAGTGGAGAGGGATACGAGGATGGTATATATGAGATTAGGCAAGAGGGGAGATGAGCCTGTCGAGCGAGAGAGTGAGTTCGAGATGAGCGAGGGAGAGAGCAAGAGAGTCCTTTACCTGACGAGAGGAGGTCTAGGGTTTGAAGTGCTCCATCCAACGTAGAGGATCAAAGGTACCCATCCATAGTGCACGACAGTCTATACGGAAAACATCGAGATGAACAAGTCGATTCGAGAGAGAGGAAGTTGATCAGAAGAGCGTAGACGTACCTTTGCGAATTCTACACCTTTGGCGAAACGTTCTTTATTATCATCCGAGAGCATAATTGGTAGTTTGATTGATCGGAGTGAGGAGTAGAGAGAGAGCCTCGCCAAATGATGAGAATTTTAGAAATCATTCCTTTACCAACAACCAAACCCCACCTACTCTGACGAGCAACTATAGAACATTCTAGTACAGCTCAAGACTTCTAACAACACCACACACAACTAAGGAAGAGTTAGCGAGTCATGTTTGCCGCTCGATCGACTTCTCTCTTATTCTCCCGCAGAATCCCTACTACAAACCTCACCAATGCCTCTGTACGACACCTGAGATCAACTAGCAAGAACATCCCTCCCAGCTCTCCTACTCCCGATGCTGCCCCCGAACCTACTCCCTCTTCCTCCTCTTCCTCTACTACTTCACCTCTCACTCAAGGCGAACAAACCCCCTCGTCCAGCGACTTGCCTCCTCTCGAATCACAACCTACTCAAACTCCCACATCAGCCGAACCACCAACAGAAGGAGCGAGTCAAGTTCCCCCTCCTCCTCCCCAAAAGCCAGTCGATGCATTAGCGACCAGGTCTACTTCAATCGCAGAAGCTTTCCTCGATTTACATCCCGACGTACAACCTCGATCAGAAGAATCGAAATTCGGAGATCGAACGGGAGCGAAAGCACAAGGTGCATCGAAATCATCCGTCGAAAGGAAACGACAGAATTTGACGAGGTCCGCCATCATCGGTACTCTGCTTGGAGTGGGTTATTACGGATACGAGTGGGGTAAAGAGTGGGAGAGTGATGATGAGAGGAAGAAGTTTGCTGCGAGGAGTGATGATAAAGATGCGGTTGAGATGGCGGAGAAATCGGGATGGGAAGGATTCATTGGAAGGCTTAGGTTGAGAGGTGCAGATCAACTCGATGTACGTTCACGGTTCTCCAGCACGGCATGGTGAGATGCTGATCGTGTGCGGCTGCCATGATGTACAGTACCTCAACAAACCTGCATGGGATCCTCTCATTCCTGACCCCCTTCCTGAGCCTCACTATCGACCTTACACTCTCGTTATCGATCTCGACGATATGTTGATTCACTCCTCATGGGATGTAAGTTGGATTCACTTCCTCAGACCTCGCTTTTATCGGCACTGACGTTCTCAACGAGGATCGGAGTTTACAGATTGAACACGGTTGGAGAACTGCGAAGCGACCTGGAGTCGACTACTTCCTCGCTTACATGTCTCAGTTCTACGAAATCGTTCTCTTCACTACTCAACCCGCATACGTAAGTTTCCATCTTTCCCATTTCCTCGCATGCTCGTGTACTCACGCTGCTTTGTTTCATCCAGACTGCCGCACCCATTGTCGAGAAACTCGATCCCTACGGCGCTTACATCCCGTGGAAGCTCTTCCGAGATGCGACTCGATTCAAGAACAAGCAATTGATCAAAGATCTTTCCTACCTCAACCGACCTCTCGAACGTACCATCATTCTCGACACCGACGCATCTCACTTCCAACTCCAACCCGAGAACGGTATCCAACTGAAACCTTGGCATGGAACGAAAGGGGACGAAACTAGTAAAGAGTTGATTTCGATGATTCCGTTCCTCGAGGCTCTCGCTGTCAAAGGTGTCAAGGATGTGAGACCCGTCATCAAGTATTACGAGGGTAAACATATCCCTACTGCTTATTACGAGGCAGAGTTGAGGGCGAAGAGAGAGTTGGAGACCAAGTGGGAAACACAAAAGACCGATAATAGTTTGAAAGGATGGGTTACTTCACTCTTTGGTGGACTCACGAAGGTACGCCCCTCCTTCTCTTCTCACTCCCTTGATTGGAAAATGTGTTGACGATGAGGGCGAACAGACTACCATGAGAGATTCAGTTCCCGAAACGGACGTCGAGAAAGTTCGTAAATCGGCACAGAAACTTTACCTCGAAGAGCAAAAGTACTGGAAGGACAACGAAGAGTTGATCAACAAACAGATTGAAGAGGACAAGCAAAGACAAATGGCCGAGTAAGCGCTTCTCCTCTCATTCTGTTTTCTTTCTCGAGCGAGACATTGACCCGTTGCTTCGATTCGACAGGATGAAATCTAGTTTGTTGGGAATGGTTGGATTGGTACCACCTACTTCTGCCCCACAAGCGACTGATCCGGTAACGCCGAACGCTGGTAACCCTCCCGCTTCTCAGTAAAATTGTAATTCTCTCTCTCTTTGCAAATACATGTTTATCAAGGATACCCAAATTACTCCACTCTCTCTCTCTATGCAATTGGCTTGATTCAATGCTGGAACTAGTCTCGTCGAGGAGCTGAGATGAGAAACGAGAGTCGCCTGTCTGACGACCGAAATTGCGAGAAGTAGCTGGTCAATCACGCTCTGCCTTTCGTCTTTCGATGGACAGAGGGTCACTCTTTCAAGCTCGTAAGCAGTGCTACATTCGCGGATTTCGCTTCTGTCTGTCATGAGCGGAGTAGTAACGGCTATAGATTATCGAAACGAAAGAAGCATTCCGCTTTTGGCTTTGACCCCTTCTCGAGCGATATACCGTGTAACAATGGAGCTAGTGGGTCCGTAGCGCGATGAGGGAGCGCTCTCGAGGAAGTACGTACGAGGCTGGTTTGTTGTTTTTGCGAAAAATCGGACCAAAGTGATGAAAAGTGTGATCTCGTTCACTCCACCTCCAAGCTCGCTCTACTATGCAGCACCGCCGCCTGTGGTCTCATATCAGTACGAACCATGTGGAAAGGAGAAATGATCGACGAGGCTAATGCGAAAAGCGAACCCAAAAAGCTCGATTTCATTTTCCCATCACATTTCATCGCAAGCCCTCATTCCTCGACCTCAGCTCGCCTCACTTCTCGAACACTCTCCTTTTCTACTCAGATAAGAGATGGCTGACCCTCTCCGTACAAAATCCGCTCTTCCTTTCTCTTTCTCTTCTTCTTTCTTCACTTTCACTTCTTCACTTCTCTCGCTCCACCACACTCTCTCCCACCTCACTTCACTCTCACTACTCTACACCACCTCACTACACTGCTCTATCACCTCGACGATGCCTTCTATCACAAGCTTCCTCTGGTCTCTCGTCGGTCTCAACACTTCGAAACGAGCCGTTCGTCTTCACTCTCTCTCTCCTCTCTCCCTCCCTCAACAAAGACTGACTCACTTCTCCGCCATTCACAGACACCTGCTCTCATCTCCAACATCGTCGACAAAGCTCCCGTAGCTTCAACTCACGATCGTTCTTCCTACTCTGCTCCTCCTCTTCGTTCTCCTCAACTCGCTTTCAAATCCAAACTCTTCATCGATCACCCGACACGATACGTCTCATTCTCCGAACTCATCCGTGGCCTCACTCCTCCTACCGAGATTCAAGTTCAAGAACTCGAGTCGATCGAAGCTGAGGGAACGATCATCTCAATTCTTCCCGCTCAGGATGAGATCGAACGACGAGTAAGCCTCACATTTCTCCTCTTCCCCCATCCCCTAGACGCTATGCTGACGTTCGAATGTTCTAATCTACAGCTCCTTCAATCGCTCGCACTCAATTCCGCCTTGACCTCTCTACTTCGCGAGCCCGATCTGCCTACTCACGTCGCCACTCCCGACGAGTTACCTCTCTTCAACAACCGACACCGACGTGGTCCCTCTCTCGAACAAATCAAGGAGGTCAAACTCGAACATGCCAACAGTCCAATCGACAAACGAAACTTTTTGGTTCATGATGCTTACGATCGATACTTTATGGCTTTGAATGGCATGTACTTCAAAGAATATCGTCACCTCTATTAGTTACTACTCCTTTCCTTTATCCTTATTACTACCCTTTAGACGCCGAGAGCTTTGTTTTTAGATTCTCAATTGTTGTTGTATTCCGAATCTACCTCTTCCTACTTAGACCTCTTCTCGACGAGCATCTGATTCTTCGAGAGTATCGCGGAAATCCTCCGCCTGTTGGAGCGAGAGATCGAAAGAAGACAGACAGTGACCGCTGAGTTCGCAACAAAACCCAAGCTCATAATCTCTCTCAGAAGCGTCAAAACCCACCGCTGCGCGCTCTAGAATAGAGGCAGATGAAAGCACAGGAACTGATTGAACTAAAGAAGAATACAGAAGTCTATTGAATACAGAGAGTGTTTTCTTGTTTCTTGACAACACGGCGTTCATTCGCTCGCCCTCCTGCGTCCCTCCTCATTACTCACACCAGCTTCTCCCCTGATCTCGACTTCTCCATCTCCTCTTCCTCCTTCCTAAGCCTAAGTAAGCCAAACCAAGAATCGATACTGAAAAATCGTCTGCTTCTCTAACCGTGTCCAACAAATTGATACTATTCATCTCGCGATGACTCGATCAGCCCGATACTCCAGGCAAGAGAGATTTGGTGAGGAAGGGACTTACGAGTACAGATCTGACCAAGCCCGATAAAGCTTGAGGATTACTCTGATAAGTGCTCATGACCATACTCAATCCGACTCTGTTTTCTCAATTTCCCGTCAGTACCTATTCCCAGTATTCCAGGAAGAAAGCTGAGGTGGAGGGACGTACGATGTGAGGAGAACTTCTCCACCAGGTACGAAAGGAACGTAGGATTTCGAACGGAGAATCGACCAAACCGACTCGAGTCCCCTCGGAAGAACATACCTGAGCGACGAGTAGCAAGGCAATCAGCGAGTGTACAGTGAGATTCAGAGATAGGAGACAGAGAGACAAACATGGCTAATTCTCGTCTTCGTTTCTTCTCCTCAATGAACAAACTCAAACATGTTGCGAAACCTATTCTCCCGTCATCTCTCAATTAACTTAGGCACGATCGATGAGAGAGGGATTGAGTAAGTACTCACCAGAGAACCAGTAGTAACTCTTATGTAGAACGATCTTCATCACCCAATCAGGCCATTTCCCGAGGTAGTTGTTGTAGAGGTGTCGTTGAAAACAAACGAGGGATTGGAAAATGACTACGAAAGTCGCAAGGAAAGAGGAGGAACGGAGAGTACCGAGAAACGCTTTCGTAATTACGCTTTGAGGACTAAGATTTCGCAATGAGCCGTCAGTAAGTTGGAGAGTGCTATGAGTAGAGCCGGACGAGGTTGCTCACTCTCGAAGGAACACTTTGTTTCGTAGTATGATTGGAGGAATCAAGTGAAGTCCTGCATAGACGGGTGCGATCCATCTGTACATCTTTACTCTTTCCTTCAGTCGAGACCTCGAACAAACTGAGCAGGAATGAGACGCACCTGAAGACGACTTGCCAACGATCGATCGCTGTACTTCTACAGCTATCCATCCAAGGATGCACAACATAACAAGGAGCGAAAGGTGGACCGAATTCTCCCTTTTCCGCGTTCTGCGCGTACGCCTCGATCAACGCAGCGTTCTGTCCAGTTGCTCCTCTACCCCAATCCAGAGTCTTGCGTGCGATCGAAGGATCGAATACTCCCGTTCGAGACGCAGAGAGGTTGACGGGGAGACAAGGTTCGGAAACTTTCGAGGCGTTCGTGATCCACCTTCGATAACCGGACGGTAAAGCTTCAGGAGCCATCTATCTCTCTCGTTCAATTGATTCGTTCAGCTATGTTGTGCTCTGCAAGAGAAAGGGAGGGTTCAGACTTACCAGCCAACTAAACATGATATTTGCGCAACTCAATCCAAAGACCCAAACACTGACATTCTTGATCGGGATCTTCCCTCGACTCTTCAACACGTTGTACCTCCCCTGCAATCCTCTCACCAACAATTGTTGCCCGAGGGTGATACGTCGAGATTTCTTTTCCGCGAGAACTGAGAATCCTGAAACGAATCCTGCTAGAACTGCGTGCCAGTGTTCTTCTTCACCTGCTCCCAAAGGTCCGAAATTGTAGAGACGTAGCGTGTGGAGAGTCCATTTACTAAATGGGAGAGGATCGGGGTTAGCGGAGAGAATAGAGGAGTGCGAGAGGAGAAGACGTACTAGAGGAATGAGAATAGACCAAGCATCGCTCCGAACCTCACTGTATCGGGACCGAAGAGTGCGTTGAGAATCAGCTTGGGAGGGAGACCTCTGTAAAGAGGTCAAGAAAGAAGAGGACGAGCGTCAGTTCGATCCATTTCGCAAGGTCCTGTTCTCTCGACATCAACCTACCTCTTCTTCGTCAATCTGAGGAGCACGACGACGAGATTGACGAGAGCTCGTAAAGTCGAACCGAGGAAGACGGAACCTATACCCCGTCTCAAGCAAGAAATGAGTCTTTCGCAATCCGCCCCAAAATTCGGCGACGAAAGAGAGGTTGGGTTGGGAACTCACGCAAACCGCCTCTCAACGCATGTGCAAACACTTCATCATCACTCTTTGGTCTATACTTTTTCATCTCGCCTCTACTTCCTTTCCTATAAACGACTTGTTTCAACTCTTTCACATCCAATTCTTTCAAATTCTTGAAACTGAGATTCTTTCTCAATTTCCCTGCACTTTCGGATAAGCCTGGGGTAGCCAAAGGTTCTGGAGAGTTTGATCTCGTTGATGTAGGAGAGTGTATGGTTTGAGTTGGAGGTGAAGATGAATTGCCGGTTAGATTGGAAGAAGCGGTGAGGGGAAGAGGGGTATCACTGAATCGGGCTTTGCGTCGAGGTGAAGAAGGTGTAGAAGGTGGTTGATCACCATCTGTAGTGTATCCCTCTAGTTCTGGCATGGATTCAAAGTGGAGTCGAGAGGTTTAAGAGAAAGGAAGCGAACGGCGAACTTGCTTCCCACTCTCTATCAATCAACAATATGCCACCATCTAGTCAAACATTACGATCAGCATTCCAATCAGCCGCACACCAATGGCCTAAAGACGCCTTACGACCCTCTTTACAATTCAGTCAATCAATCTTGAAAGCGTCTGACAAAATCTTCTTACCTCCCAACGCCACTTCAAAGGAGTACAATGGACCACTGAACGAGTTGAGCAAGGTACAAACTCAAAAGGCAGAGGAAGCGATCAAGAGTTTACATAGATTGATCGAGAATCGCGCACTCAAAGCAGTCAGTTTCTCATCTCTCTCTCTCTCTCCTTTTCCCTTTGAGATCGAGCTGATGAGAGTCATATGCGTAGAACCCAATGACGGAGAGAACTACGAAACCTGCAAGTTTCTCGAAACATTACGTTAGGATTCAAGACGCCATAGATCGGACAGAGAGGGGAGAGGTGTTCAAGAAGAAATGGTTCCCTAATTTCAGGTGGAAATAGAATAGATAGGAATCGGTACTTCTTTTGGGAATGCCATGTATGTAGATCACTCTGTATCCCCACCCCTTTTCGTTTACGTTTTTCGCAATCTTGTTTTTTTCGCAACCCATCATTTCTTTCTGGGACTGATGGCAGACGCAAACAAGGGAGTAGGATTGTGGTATAGGAGAATGCGGGATCGACGAATCGCGAGCTGGGCAAGAGAGGGAGTCGAGGAGTCAAGCGATCGAGGCGAACGAGGAGTTGAGGAGAGGAGAATCCGCTCTTCATCTGACTGTATTCGCGTACACTTAGGCGATCGACTCTGGAGACGCTCACAAGCTGGATGTTGATAGCTGACCTGTAGTCAGAGGCCGACGTGAGACTGATGAGAGGCAGATCGCTCGAATCCTCCGTTGCGAAAGATTTCGCAATGATATTTCGCGTTCTCTACTGTTTCCCCAGCTCGTCTTTCCATCCGAGCATCACAGTGAGTCTCTTGGCGTAGATCTAGAAACAGCCATGTTGGATATTGTGGTCGCGAGCACTTGACGAAAGTGTCGAACTTGCGAAGTTTCACAAAGTTCTGCTTCCTTTCTTTCACTTCACCTTCCCCAACCCACGCTCGAAGGATGGAGAAGAAATCTGCCTACCTTCCCGTGCCCTCTCCTCGACCCGCCGCTCCTCCCAAACGCAACAAGAGATACCTTATACTCCCGATCTTACTATCTCTCCTCGCTCTCTTTCACCTCTCGAGATCACAACTACTCTTTCCGAATCAATTATCGAACCAGCTACCTTTCACCTCATGGGATCTGGAGGAGCTAGCAGGTGAAAATGGGAGAGGAGAGGAGGCGTCATCGAATCAAGTTTGGGAGGGAGATAGAGCACCGAGGATTGCAGTCATCGGTGCAGGAGCAGGAGGTAAGCTCGTCAACTCTCTCCTCAAGCTGGTCTTACGAGATCCTTTCCTCCCCCTTCTCTTCCCTTCTTCCCCACCTCCTCGCATTTCCCACCTTCTCTCCTCTCTTCCCTTTTCAATCAGCTGCCGTAATTCAATAGACTGAAACTCGTCGATCTCCCGCGTTCGCAGGTTCCTCCGCTCTCTACTTCCTGAAATTCTTCTCCTCTCTCACCTCTCGCAACCTCTCGACCTCCATAACACTCTACGAATCTTCCCCTTACATCGGTGGGCGCTCGACAGTCCTCTATCCCTGGCTCTCAGACCCTTACAATCCCTCTTCATACGCCGAAGAATCCCTCGAAGACCCTGTCGAGTTGGGAGCGAGTATCTTTGTCGAGGCAAATGAGAACTTGCAGAAAGCTGTGAGGGAGTTTGGGTTGGAATTGGAAGAGTACTCGGGTGGGGAACAAGGGGAGACGGGTGTTTGGGATGGTGAGAGGTTCGTGTTTCGGGAGAAAGGGAATGGTGGTGGTTGGTGGTCGAAAGCTAAACTACTTTGGAGGTTCGCATTCTAACTCTTTTCTCTGGATTTTCCAACGTAATTGAGCTAAAGTAGGTATGGTCGGTACAGGTATGGTAGATCACCTTTCAAAGTGAAAAATCTGGTCAAAACCACCGTCGATTCGTTCCTCTCCCTCTATTCCCGATCCTTCGTTTCCTCTCCTTTATCGCCCTTCACTTCCTACGCCAACTTTTCTACTTCCTTCAACCTCCTTCCTCCAGCTCAACAATACGCCTCGGATTTCTTCGCTCAAGAGGGAGTCAGTGAATTGCTCACGAACGAATTGATTTCAGCTGGTACTCAAGTCAATTATGGAACTCCGATCAATGAGATTCATGGATTGGGCGCATTAGTGAGTTTGGCAGCGAACGGTGCGGTCAGCGTTAAAGGAGGGAACAAGAGGATCTTCGAGGAGTTTGTGCTTAGGAGTGGAGCGGATATTAGAATGGAGACGAAAGTGAAGGAGATCTTGAAATTGGATGGAGATGAGAAAAAAAGAGAGAAGGGCTCGAATCAGGGTAGAGCGAAATGGGTAATCAAGACTTCAGATGGAAAAGGAGGTGGAGTTTACGATGTGAGTTTTGCCCAAACTGTTTCTCTCCTCCGATCTCGCAGACAGCTCACTCTCCTCTTGCAGGCTGTGATCATGGCCGCACCTTTCCACCAAACGGGTATCTCGATCCCTCAACTCGCATCGTCCCACATTCCACCTCCTCAACCATACGTCAAACTCTACATCACGATCCTCCTCACAAACGCTACTCACCCCTTGCCCTCCTACTTCTCTCTGAAAGACAACTCAAACGTCCCCAACTCGATCTTTTCGACATTCACTACGAAACAATCTTCGAATGAAACGAGGAAACCAAGCTTTAATTCTTTGAACTACCTCAAACCTCTCCGTTGGGAACTAGGATTCCCTTACGATCCAACAAACTCTACAGTTCATGTCGTCAAGATATTCTCTTCGACCTCGTTACTGCCGAATACGACGAACGAATTGAATGATTTGTTTGGGGAAGGGAATGTGTTGAGGGTGATTGAGAAGGAGTGGTTGAGTTACCCGAAACTGAGTCCAATTGTTGATGCTGAGAAGGAACTGGCGAGGGTCAAATTGGATGAAGGGCTCTATTATGTCAACGGAATGGAGAGGTTGATTTCGACGATGGAAACCGAGGTACGTCTCGTAGTCTCTGCACTTCTCTCTCTGTCCGATAGATACTGATGCTTGGGATCGATGAGACGTACAGACAGTGAGCTCTTACAACGTTGTCAGCCTGATTATGAGGGAGTTTTTCGGGTACAAGCCAGTCATGAGTTGGGCTGAATGGGGCAAACACTGAGCCGTTGTATATGGCGTCAGGTGGATTGCGAGAAGCGATCTTGTAGAGTAATCTGTCCACTTGCTGTTTTTAGTTTCGTCTCCAGTTCTTCGCAATCTCATCGTTTCAGAATCTTGCTCTTTGACTCCACGAGCATCTCACAGCTTCTATTCACCTTCGTCCACTTCGCGGGCACTGATGAGAATGGAAGACTCTGTCAAAAAGTGAGAACGATGGATGATTTGGGCACGATTTGGGCAAACCACTCGTCTCGCTTTAAGAATTTCGACGATACTCACGCATTTCCTGCTTCTCACAACGTTCTTGCTGTCACCAGCCACTAAGAGATAAGCGAGCTTGGAGAAACCGACTCGAGAGTTTGCGACGTCGAAGCTGTCGATCGGAAATAGACGAAAAGTCAGCTCAACCCCTTTGAATAGACGTGAATGACTGTGACTTGCGTCGAGTAGACACTGCTCAGGAGCTGAGTGGGAGCAGTGCGAGTACGATCGACGAAGTAGACAGCCGTTCGTGCTCGAGCTGAACGGAGCGGTGAAGAAGTATTGAACTTCGCAGGCTGCATCCGGTTTCTCCAATTTCTGAACTACAATAACTTGCCAACGCACTCACATTGACGACAGGAGATACTCATCGACGTGCTCAGCGTCAAAGTCGAATAGAGAGTGAACCAAATGAACCAAGAGTACCGTTCGCACCGACGATCGATCATAGCTTTTCCTTCGCTTTCGCTCTGTCTTCGTCGCTAGAAGACAATGGCTCTCGACACGAGATTCAAAGAGCCTGACACATTATAATGGAGAGTGTAGTCGAAAATGTCGGAACGAGGAGTTGAAGAGGGCGCGAAAAGGGCAAAGTGGGCTGAAGTGGGCTGAGATGGGCAACTCGCTCTCTTCATTTCGAGAATTTCGACGAGACTGACCGCTCTGCTTCGTCTCGGAGCGCTGAGACTGTCCTCCTCGTTCGAAGGAAGCGACTCTCCTCTCGACTTCCTTCAAAATTTCCGAGATCTGTGAGTGAGGGCGACTGAAATTTATGAGGGTCCCTGCAAAACTTGAATCACAAGTTCTCGAATTTCCAGTTCGAGTACTCGGCGGATCGTGCACTCTGCGATATTCAGCTCAGACGAGCGTCGTGAGAGTGTCATTGAATCGGAAATCGCCGAACTTGCGAAAGTCGACTTGGCTCGTCTTTCGCAAAATCAGTCTCTCTCGTAGCTCAATCGTGATTAGCTTTTGTGAGCTACATGTCTTTACTTGGAGCTTGCAAGCGTAGGTAGTGGAAGCGCCGGTAGCAAGGCCGAGCAGACGAAGAAAGTGAAGTCGAAGACGTTTCCCAGAGAATGCGAGAAGCAACGTCGACGCCTCTCCCTCGGGACTGTTCCGGCTTGCTGTACGCGTGAGACAAAACAACCTACACTCTACTGACAGATGACCGCCTTCAAGATAGAGAATTGCTGAGTACTGATCGCCTGTCTTCAAGAGTTTGAGCTCAAGATTCGCACTTCGAGAGACAAGGTCGTTAATCCAAGACGAAGAGCGGTAGAACGGCGAGCGAGCGATGTGGACAATTGGATGCGAGAGATCCAGACTTGTCGTCGATACATTGAAGTGCTTGCGAGACCGAGCGAGAGTTTCGTTTGATCCGAAGGTAGTTGAGCATAATCGCAGCACATCGTCCAAAAAATGTCAGTAGTATGTTCTCATCTATCGGTAAGTCGTATCCGGATCCCTTCAATCCACCTACTCCCCGAGTCCGCTCCTCGTCCATTCAACAAACGAGATTTCGCTCTTCTCTTCCCAAAACTAGCCTGACCGATTCCTGGTAGCATCGAATCGAGCACGTGTATACCCTAGGGTTCCTGAACTGATATAAGTTGAGAATTAAGAGACGATTCGCTCGCTCTCCTTGTAATCCTTTGCCTTTATGTTGTCCTTTAGACTATGATGAGCCAGCGAGAGGAAGAGACGAGTTGACTTACGGGGGAAAGCGGAGGAGAAGTGAAGAGAAGGGCAAGAAGAGAGTAAAGTTCGCAAAAATGGAGTCGATGCTCTCTCGCTGTAGTGATCACTCGTCACTCGCTGAATGACTCGCTCGCTCGAGTAGTGAATATATCCGAGGACTACTCCCAAACAGCGATCGAGGAGTGGTTGCAAGTAAGCAGGAAGAACGGGGGAAATTAAACATGATTACGAAAAGAAACCTTAGTGCGACCGACGTAAGAAGAGACAAAAGAAACTATAAGGAGACAGAGAGAATAGAGTCCATTATCATCGTCTCAAAGCATTCCGACCCCTCGCGAAACTATCAGGATCAGCTAATCCTTCGTAAGCATCTCCTCCTCCTCCTCTCTGATCGTTGAAATATCCTTCTCTCTCGCTTCGTGGATCGAAAGCTCGTGGTATCGGGGTTGCGCTACCTGGAGTGCCAGCTGTATGGTAGGAGTCGAAACCGGTTGCGGTAGTAGCGACGGATGGAGAGGGATTGTAAGCTGGTCGTTGAGCCGTACGAGGAGGACCTTCATCTCCCATCTATGAGGAAGCATTACGATGGAGTCAGCTACTGAGGAAGGAGTTCAAGACAAAGAGATAGAGAGAAAGGAAGTAAGGAAAGAGAAGGGAACGATTCGAACGTACAGGTTCCGGTAGAGTTCCCATTGGAGCAGTCATTCTCGGCACACCTTGACCTCCTCCTACACCTCCACCGCCGTTCATAGGGATCGCTGCTGAGTGAGGAGTAGAAGGATTCCCCATTGGCGAATCGAGAACACTCGGTTCAGTACTCGCGTTGTAATTCGCCATTGGATGCTGAGCTTGTGCTTGCTGATGTTGCTGCTGTACGTGAGGCGGGGGAGTCGAAGATGGATGAGGCGGTTGACCCATCACGAGAATCTAAGAGAGGAGGGAGAGCAGTGAGCAACCAGTTTCAGAGTAAAGGGGAGAAAGAAGAGCTAACGGTGTTGCCTTCGGGGTCCGTCGCATCTGCGCAAGAGGCTCCGAGCTATCAGGTCCACGTTCAGAGTCAGATAGTCTGAGGCACGTAACGCACAGTAAGTTCCTTGAGGTGGTAGATTTCCTCCTCCCCCTCCTTCTCCAATCCCATGACCCATCCTCGTACTCCCTCTCCTCGTCTTCTCAGTCCATCCAGAGTATACTGATCCGTCATCCCGCAATAAAGCAGCATCATGTTTCCTTCGTAAGTAGATGAGGAGCAAGGCGAGCACGATTATCAAAGCGAGGCCTCCGAGAACTCCTCCGATAATAGCTGTGCGAGAGAGATCTGTCGTCAGTAGCCCCTCAGAATGGAACACTGATAGGAAACGCTCAACGCACCTCCTACGGGAGTTGAAGAACCTGAATCCGAATTATTCGAGGTTGGGTTCGCACCATTTGATGCACTTGCAGGATTCCTGTGCGATGGTCGAACATCGAGACATCAGCTTTAAATCCATTGCTCGGAGATCTAGATGTCTATGTCAACGCGACGCACGCAGTATAGCTGAAGCTCGGATCGAGAGAACTCGCAAGACTCAAGATCCCTCTCCTCGAACCAGGATCGTTGTTTCCATAACATTGATCGCTCGAAGATCCGGCGTTGATCAAGGCGTCGGGTGTCGTAGCTAGTGAGTCGCAAGGAAAGCGCGTCAGTAATCGTCGAAAGAGCGCGAGAGGGTAAGGAAGGAGAGCAAAGGAAGAGCGTGAGGACTTACTTTGACGACCGTTCGTTCCACTCGCTCCATCTTGGATAACATCTGTACGACTTTCGTCATTGGATCAGTCGACGATCTCCTGCGAGAAAGGACTGGGAGCAAGCACGATAACGCACAAAACATAGCAGCAACACTCAAACCCGGCGGTAAATCTACCTCACTCTCATCCAGTCAGCTTATCATTCTCGTTGACCACAGAGACAGAAACCGAAAGAAAGGGGAGCTCACCGCAATTCCAAACGAAAGTTCCCTCAGTCCTCTCAGTATACGCATCGGGCAGTGCATAAGTCTCTATAAACTCATTCGTACCGCTCACGAAGAATCCTAGGTATTTCGGACCGAGCGGTGCGGTGTAGACCCATGAAGAGGGAGAACACGAGTAGAGAGGGGGTAGAGTGATTGAGGTTTGGATCTCTGAAGTCGAGTTTGAGGGGGACGCTGAGGGGGAAGTGGAGGTAGTGTTTTGTGCGGCGAGGAGGGATGAGAGGGAGAGAAGAAGGAGGGAGGACCTTGCGAGGGAGAACATGTGTGAGGAAGCTTCGAGGAGGATTCTGAGGTCGATTGAGAACGAGCGAGGAGAGGTGAAGCAATGCCCGAATTGATTGTGTCGTAGCTAGCGTTGGTCGATGTCGATTCGAGGTGAGAGATGAGAGGAGAGAAAGGGAGCTAGCGGCGAACCCGCACCGACTTGATGAATTGAGAAAAGAGCCTGCTGCTTGATCCACTGTCGACTGTGGTGCCTGAAGAAGAAGGACGAATCGAAGTGAGCGAATCTGAGTATACGAGTTAGAGGAGAGAAGGAGAGAAGTAGAGAGGCGTTTGGTGGAAACTTGAGCTGCACCGCGGCACTTCCGAAAGTCCGGTGAAGAGTGGGTCAACCTGAAGACGCTCCCAAGATCAGTAGCGAGAAGGCTGATTGAGCTACTGATACCTCGAGCAGAGACTTGACGAGGCGGAGAGACGGCGAAGAAGGACGAGAAAGGTTGGACAATTGACAATTTGGGTGGGATTTTACATTGAGTACATTGAGAGAGGGGAGTATTCCGACAAATATTGTTGCTACTACTTGTTTGATTAGTGATATAGATAAGAGAGGAGAAGGGGGAGAGGGCCGCGAGATTGTTGCGAATTCTTCATTTTGGAGTTTGTCTCTCGACGATCTTGTTGATGCGTATACATTCTGCTCTCGCTCAATACGTCAGCTCTGAACGACCTTGGGAAGGGAAGGAGAGCGACTGTACCTATCTCTGTTTTAGTCGGGTCGAAAGGTAATTGACAAAAGAACCCTTGTTTGACCAAATGAGCGAAAACTTTTGTGACTTGTTGATCGACTTGAATACATTGTCGTCCATTGGGTTGCGCTGAAGAGTACTGTCCTCCAGCTGTAGCTGTAGGTCGCGATGAAGAGTTGGATGACGTTGATTGAAGTCTACATAACTCCATCTGTACGGCTTCCGAGAGTACCTTTCAGCTATAAAAGGATTAAGCGATACATAGTGAGTGAGTGCGTACGACTGGTGCATCTTTATGAGTCTCGTTGAGAGTGTAAGTTGAATTGGGAGATTGTTGGATGAATGCGGTAATCGGCTGTTGTTCTCGCTCGCTGAGATCGGTGGGAGGGATACGTGGGTCCATTGTTCGTGTATTGAGAGGTGTTTGAGTGGATCAGAAGTGATTGGGAGGAAGGAAAGAGGCGAATTTGATATCTTGATCTTCAACTTCTACATCTCTCTCCTCATTCCCCTCAATCCGAGTACAACCAGATGGCAAGATGAACTGTTTCGTATGCTCAGAATACCTCAATGGAGACGATCAATTCATACAATCCCATCTCAATCGATGTTGGTTCCCTCTCATCTTTCTCAATCCTCCTTCTTTTCCCCTCACTCACCAGACTGAGCTCAAACAGGTCTAGATAGACAAGGTTCCTCTTCCTCTACTGCACGAGCTCGCACACCTCCCCTTTCTTCCCTCTCACAACCTTACACCGCCTCTTCAGAAGACGCAGATCTAGCATTAGCTCTCTCCCTAGCCCACCAGCCTTCTCCTGAGAAAGATCGACAACTCGCCCTCTCCCTCGCACAGCAAGAAAATCACTCAATCACGAGAGAGTCGGATTCAAGTTTGTGTTGTCCTTGTTGTCAGGTTTATTGGGGTGATATTGGATTATCGACGTTGAATGACGAAGGCGATGAGACGGAACGGCAGAGGAAGAGGCATGTTGAGAGATGTTTGGATGCGAGGATGAAATCGGGAGGAGGAGAAGGAGGACATGGGGAATGGGAGATTGACGATGAAGGAGACGACTATGACGGGACAGAAAACAGAGATTCTAGATGGGAGAACGGGAAAGCAGGAGATGTTGAATGGAATGGAGGAGTAGGAACGAAATTCGAAGTTAAAGGAACTCCTCGTATGACTAGCCTTTCTCCCGTTTTTGATCTTGTGCTACCGTGGTCTCGTTCTGACGCTTCTCCCTCACTTTAGATCTACTACCGCTCATCCGCCAAGCGCTACAGAAGTCTCACTTGTCACCTCATGGTCGTACTCAAACCGCTTACTTGGTTTCAAACGAGACTCTTCACATCGGTACAAAGTTCAACGATTGGTCAGCTCTGCCTCTGTCTCAGTCTCACTGCATCTCCTCTGACTGCGAACCTTG
>Ga0308161_1000926_pt1 | contig 39479 bp, 33 predicted proteins | sample PhyFR2_FD_201034 | JGI IMG/M metagenome (GOLD analysis project Ga0308161, IMG submission 201034) | Phyllosphere microbial communities from UC Gill Tract Community Farm, Albany, California, United States - DLSLF.R2 | ecosystem: Host-associated > Plants > Phyllosphere > Unclassified | place: USA...
AGGCTTCAGCAAGACCACGCACCCGATCGAAGGAGCACCAACACATGGGACGTGCAGTAGGCATCGACCTCGGAACCACCAACTCCGTCGTCTCCGTACTCGAAGGTGGCGAGCCCACCGTCATCGCGAACGCCGAGGGCCTGCGCACGACGCCCTCGATCGTCGCGTTCACGAAGGACGGCGAGGTGCTCGTCGGCGAGACCGCGAAGCGCCAGGCGGTCACCAACGTCGACCGCACCATCGCCTCCGTGAAGCGCCACATCGGTACCGACTGGAAGGTCGACATCGACGGCAAGAGCTACACGCCGCAGGAGATCTCGGCCCGCACCCTCGGCAAGCTCAAGCGCGACGCCGAGCAGTACCTCGGTGAGGACGTGACGGATGCGGTCATCACCGTCCCCGCGTACTTCAACGACGCCGAGCGCCAGGCCACGAAGGACGCCGGTGAGATCGCCGGCCTCAACGTCCTCCGCATCATCAACGAGCCCACCGCCGCGGCGCTCGCCTACGGCCTCGACAAGGGCAAGGAGGACGAGCTCATCCTGGTCTTCGACCTCGGTGGCGGCACGTTCGACGTCTCCCTGCTCGAGGTGGGCAAGGACGACGACTTCTCCACCATCCAGGTCCGCGCGACCTCGGGCGACAACCGCCTCGGCGGCGACGACTGGGACCAGCGCATCGTCGACCACCTCGTCAAGAAGTTCAAGGACGAGCACGGCGTCGACCTGTCCACGGACAAGATCGCGAAGCAGCGCCTCAAGGAAGCCGCCGAGCAGGCGAAGAAGGAGCTGTCGTCGCAGATGTCGGCGAACATCCAGCTTCCGTACCTGACGCTCACCGCCGAGGGCCCCCTGAACCTCGACGAGACCATCTCGCGCGCACAGTTCGAGCAGATGACCTCCGACCTGCTCGACCGCACGAAGAAGCCCTTCAACGACGTCATCAAGGAAGCGGGTGTCTCGGTGGGCGACATCGCGCACGTGGTGCTCGTCGGTGGCTCGACCCGCATGCCCGCCGTGGCCGAGGTCGTCAAGTCGCTGACCGGCGGCAAGTCCCCGAACCAGGGCGTCAACCCGGACGAGGTCGTCGCCGTGGGCGCCGCGCTGCAGGCCGGCGTGCTGAAGGGCGAGCGCAAGGACGTCCTGCTCATCGACGTCACGCCGCTCTCGCTCGGCATCGAGACCAAGGGCGGCCTGATGACGAAGCTCATCGACCGCAACACCGCGATCCCGACCAAGCGGAGCGAGACCTTCACGACCGCCGACGACAACCAGCCGTCGGTCGCGATCCAGGTCTTCCAGGGCGAGCGTGAGTTCACCCGTGACAACAAGCCGCTCGGCACGTTCGAGCTGACCGGCATCGCCCCGGCTCCCCGTGGCGTCCCGCAGGTCGAGGTCACGTTCGACATCGACGCCAACGGCATCGTGCACGTGTCCGCGAAGGACAAGGGCACCGGCAAGGAGCAGTCGATGGTCATCTCCGGCGGCTCGTCGCTGCCGAAGGAGGACATCGAGCGCATGGTCCGCGAGGCCGAGGAGCACGCCGCCGAGGACAAGGCCCGCCGCGAGGCCAACGAGCGTCGCAACCAGGCCGAGCAGCTCGTCTACTCGATCGAGAAGCTCATCAAGGAGAACGACGACAAGCTCCCCGCGGACGTCAAGTCCGAGGTCCAGGGTGACGTCGACGCGCTGAAGTCCGCCCTCGCGGGTGAGGACGACGACGCGGTCAAGGCCGCCTACGACAAGCTCAACGAGTCGCAGGGCAAGCTCGGCCAGGCGATCTACAGCCAGCAGGACGCGGGTGCCGCGGCCGGTGGCGAGCAGGCCACGGGTGACCAGGCGCAGCAGGACGACGAGGACATCGTCGATGCCGAGGTCGTGGACGACGAGGACGACAAGGACAAGAAGTAACGATGACGGACCGCAAGGACAACGTGCCGAACGAGTCTGTTCCTGAAGACCCGGCGCCCCAGGTCGAGGGCGACGCCACCAACGCACAGGAGCCCGAGGACCTCATCGAGGCGGAGGGACCGGACGTGGAACTCCCCACGGACGGCCCCGCCGCCGGCGGCGCGGGCTCCGACCAGGCGAGCGCCGACGTGACGGACGACCTGTCGCCCGAGGACAAGGCCCTGCTCGACGACGCCGCGCGCGGCATCGCCGAGGACAAGCTGTCCCAGGACGACCGTGACCTCGTCGCCGACATGCGCGCGGACATGCTCCGCGCCCAGGCCGAGCTGGTGAACTTCCGGAAGCGCGTCGAGCGTGACCGCGAGGCCAACCGCGACGCCGTCATCGCCGAGGTCGTCCGGGCGCTGCTCCCGGCGCTCGACGACCTGACCCGCGCGGAGGCCCACGGCGACCTCGCGGACGGTCCGATGCAGGTCATCGGCCAGAAGATCCGCGGCGGCTTCGAGAAGTTCAAGCTCGTGCAGATCGGCGAGAAGGGCGAGACCTTCGACCCGAACGTGCACGAGGCGATCGTCCAGCTGCCCACGCCGGGTGCCACCGACCAGACCGTCGCGGACGTCGTGGAGCCGGGCTACAAGCTCGGCGACCGCGTCCTGCGTGCGGCCAAGGTCGCCGTGGCGGTCCCGGCCTGAGACCCGGGAGGAGGTAGGGATTCATGGCCAGTCAGGACTGGTTCGACAAGGACTTCTACAAGGTCCTCGGCGTCGACAAGACGGCGAGCGACGCTGAGCTGAAGAAGACCTACCGGAAGCTCGCGCGGCAGTACCACCCGGACTCCAACCCGGGCGACGCCGCCGAGTCCCGCTTCAAGGAGATCAGCGAGGCCTACTCGGTGCTCTCCGACAAGGAACAGCGCGCCGAGTACGACCAGGTCCGCGCCATGGGCTCGGGCGCCCGCTTCACCGCGGGTGGCCCGGGCCAGGGCGGCGGATTCGAGGACGTCTTCGGCGGGATGTTCGGCCAGCAGGGCGGGCAGCGCGTCCGCTTCGGCCAGCAGGGCGGACGCGGTGGCGCCGGCGGGTTCGAGGACATCCTCGGCGGCATGTTCGGCGGGGGCGGCTTCGGCCAGAACTCCGGCGGCTACCGCGGCTTCGGCGGCCCGACCAAGGGCCGGGACGTCACGGCGTCCACGACGCTCGACTTCGCCACCGCGATCGCCGGCGACACGGTCAAGCTGTCGCAGGGCAACGGACGGCCGGTCAACGTCCGGATCCCGGCGGGCGTCGCGGACGGTCAGAAGATCCGACTGCGCGGGCGCGGTGAACCGTCGCCCGACGGCGGTGAGGCCGGCGACCTCGTGGTCGCGGTGAGCGTCCGGAAGCACCCGGTCTTCGAGCGCGACGGGCTCAACCTCCGTGTGGACGTCCCGGTGACGTTCGTCGAGGCGGCGCTCGGCGCGACGATCCAGGTCCCGACGCTCGGCGGCGAGCCCGTCAAGCTGAAGGTCGCGCCCGGCACCCCGTCGGGCCGCGTCCTGCGCGTCAAGGGGCGCGGCGTCACGACCAAGAACGGCACGGGCGATCTGCTCGCGACCGTGCAGGTCGCGGTGCCGTCGCACCTGTCCGACAAGCAGCGGGAGGCCGTCGAGGCCCTCGCCGCGACCCTGCCGGACGAGGACCCCCGCGAGGACCTCCTCGCGAAGGCGCGCGGCTAGCACGAACGGTGCGCGCCACGGGCGCGCACGACACAGCACGACCCGGCCGGGAGGCGCGGCGCGGCTCCGTCAGGAACCCGCACCGCGCCTCCAGGCTGGGAACCGGACCACGCGGACGACGGAAGGGGCGATCGATGACCGACATGGACGAGAACTCGCCCGTCTTCGCGATCGCGACGGCGGCCGAGCTCGCCGAGATGCACCCGCAGACGCTGCGGCAGTACGACCGGCTCGGCCTCGTCGTGCCCGGCAGGACCCGCGGTGGGTCGCGGCGGTACTCCATGCGCGACATCGCCCAGCTGCGGGAGATCGCCCGGCTCGGGTCCGAGGGGGTGTCGCTCGAGGGCATCCGACGGGTGCTCGACCTCGAGAACGAGAACCGCGCCCTGCGTGAGCGCGTGCGGGAACTCGAGACCGCCCTCGCCGACCAGCTCATCAACCGGCCCGGCGCCCGCGTGTTCGCGGCGACGACGACCGGCGCGGCGATCTCGCTCAAGGCCGGGTCCCGCCCGCAGCGGAACACGCAGATCGTCCTCTGGCGACCGCCGCGCCCCTGACCGGCGCTCGGTCGGGCTGCTCGAGAGGGGCGGTCGCGCACCTCCTGGCACAGTGATGTACCACTCGACCAGATGGTCGGCCTGATCCCTACCGTTGACGCGACTCGTCCGAGTCGAACGACGATCGACGGAGGATCCCATGCGTTCCCGACCCCCTGTCCTCGCCGCGCTCGCCGCGGTGCTCACGACCCTCGGCCTCGTGCTCGGCCCGGTCCCGCTCGCCGCGGCGGCCGGACCGGACGCCGCGCCTCCGACGGCGACGGCAGCCGACGGCGGCGCTGCGGCCGATCGCGCCGCTGGCGACGCTGCCGCCGTCGCTCCGGCCGCTGGCGACGCTGCTGCCGGCGCTCCGGCCGCTGGCGACGCTGCTGCCGGCGCTCCGGCCGCTGGCGACGCTGCTGCCGGCGCTCCGGCCGCGACCGATGCCACCGCTGCGAGCGACCCCGAGGCTCCTGCCGACCCCGACCAGGGCGCGGACGACCGCGCCGTCCGGCCCGAGCCCCGCGTCGTCGCGAACACCCCGACGGGCGTCAGCCTCACGCCGATCGACTCCCGCACCTACCGGGTGACCGGGAAGCCGCGGTGCGGTCTGCTCGAGACGACCTGCCAGATCCACGTCGGCGACGTCGGCGGGGACTACCACTGGGACGGCGGCACCTCGGAGGCGACCTTCGCGGCCTGGCCGATGGGCCAGACGCGCACCCCGACGTTCTGGACGTACGCCTGCATCGGTGCGCTGTGCAAGAACTCCGCGAAGGTCTCCGGGACGCCGGTGACCCGGCCGTACCAGCAGATCGGGCTGTCGGTGCACCTCGACGCGCAGGACGACGCTCGCCGCACCGCCCGGGTGTCCGGCGAGGCGACCGCGAACGCCGTCATCAAGCGGAACGGCGTGCAGGTCGCCGCCGCGCCGCCGGTCGGGACGGTCGGCAAGTGGTCCGCGACCGTGACCGGGCTGTCGGTCGGCGCGAACGTCCTGACCTTCGAGCAGTACGTCGACGGCGTCCGGCGCGACACCGCCTCGGTGACCGTGACCATCGCGGAGCCCGTGCAGCCGGGCCAGATCACGGGCGACACCGGCAGCGCGGTCCTCGAGCGGGGCGGCACCACCACCGCGTACGTCACCTTCACGGCGAAGCGGGCGTTCACGACACCGACCGGGACCCTCGACGTCACGGCGCCGTCCGGGACGACCTTCGCGACCGGGCAGACCGCGCAGCGCGGTGAGTACCTGGACGGTTCGACGTGGCGCGCGTTCGGTGGGGACAGCCTGGTGGACGGCACCCGGTCGGGCGACGGCACGAAGTACTCCTTCACGCTCGGCAAGCGGAACTGGAACGTGGCGAAGGACCAGAAGTTCCGCTTCGGGCTCCGGATCGAGACGCCGTCGGACGTCCAGGAGCTGCAGGGTGCGCTGACCGGGCACCTGCGCGGGTCGATCACCGGCGGGACCTTCGACACGACCGCGACCACCACGATCACCGTCCCGGAGCCAGGTCGGCCGTTGACGGCCACGCCGCGGGACGTCGACCCGGCACGGCGGACGGCGACCCTCGTCGGCACCGCGCCGACCGGAGCGGGCGTGGTCGTCGTGTCCTGGCGCCGCGACGGCGTGGACGCAGCGAAGGCCGTCAAGGTCGAGGACGGAGCGTGGTCGCTCGAGCTCGACGGTCTGGCGTACGGCACGAACCCGGTCCACGTCGAGGCGTACGGGGCCACGGCCCTGCTCGCCGCGATCGACGTGGACGTCGAGGTCGGCCGATCCGCCTTCGACGGGGCGGCGACCTTCGACGCGGACGTGACGAAGCCCGTCACCGTCGGCGGGCACGGGACGCCCGGAGCGACCGTCGTGCTGCGGGAGGGCGCCGTCGCCGTCGCGACCGTCCGTGTCGCCGACCCCGAGGGCACGTGGAGCACGACGCTCACCGCACCGGACCGGGGCGGTGCGCGGACGCTCGAGGCGACGCAGACGGCGACGGGGCAGGACCCGCAGACCGTCACGATCGTGGTCGACTACGGGGCCGCGGTCCGCATCACCTCGCCCGGGGACGGGTTCGTGATCCCGCCGGCGTTCCCGGACGTGCGCATCGCCGGCGTGGCCGCGCCGCACGCACGGGTCCGGCTGTCCGAGCAGGGGGTGCCGGGCAGCGACCTCGGCACCGTCGAGGCGGACGACGCCGGCCGGTGGTCCGTCCGGACCTCGGGGCTGCCGTTCCGCGACCAGGTGCTGCTCGCGACCGCCCAGTCCCGTGGTGCCAACACCACGACCGCGACGATCCGGCTCACCGCGGGCTGAGTCCTCGCCGACGCTCCCTGCCCGCGGCGCCGCACCGGTGCCGCGGGCAGGGAGCCGCAGGCCGGTGGTCAGGGCAGGGGTGACGCGCCCCCGGCCGTGCAGCGCGGCGGCCGGGGGACGACGTCCTCCGCCCGGGCGCACGGCGGCGTGTGGCCCGTGCCCGGCGGTGTCACCGCTCCCGCTCCCGCTCCCGGCCCGGATCTCGGTCCCGGTCCAGGTCCGGGTCCGGCAGGAGGTGGATCGTCGCCACCGCACGCTCGGCCAGCCGGCCGTCACGGCAGTCGATCGCGACCCGCAGTGCGACGATCCCGTTGCGCACGTGCTCCCACGGCAGTGCCGAGCGGAGGTCCTCGTGGCGGAGCCGGAACGTCAGCCCGTCCGCAGCACTGCGCAGCGTCGACGCCAGCAGCGGGTTCCGGCACTCGGCGATGAGGTCGCGGTAGAGGCGTGAGGCGGTGTCGGGCGGGCTGCACCCGCGTGCCGTGCCCATCTGGTCGAGCAACTCACCGAGGGCGCGGAACAGCCGCGTGCGACTCCGGTCGCTCAGCACCGGGACGGTCGTCCGCGCGACGCCGCCGAACAGCAGTCCGAGGGCCTGCATCGAGGGGACGATCTCCTCGCGCCGGGGGACGGTGACGCGCGTGTACCGGTTCGGGCGGAACTCGACGAGCCCGGCGTGCGCGAGGTCGGACAGCGCCTCGCGGACCGGGGTGCGCGAGCACCGCAGACGGACGGCGAGCTCGACGTCGTCGAGTCGGGCACCGGGCGGCAGGGAACCGTCGAGGATCTCGCCGCGCAGGCGCTCCCGGGCCTGGTCGCGCAGCCGGGGGCGTCCCTCGGCATCCACCGTCGCGAACATGCGGCCCCTTCCCCTCGTCGGTGCCGACCCCGCTCCCGGAGGCGCACCGGTCCGAGCGTACGACCGCGGAACGCTCCGACGACGTGTGATATACCGACGTCGTCCCCCCGTGTCGGACGGCACCCGTCGGTAGGGTGGCGCCGTGCCACCCGACTTCGCCGACCTGTTCCGCCGCCGCCCCGACGACGCGGCGGACCTCATCGCGATCGACGGCACCGACCGCTTCATCCTCGACGAGGCACCCCACGTGCACGGCGACGCACTCCGGCAGCCGGGCGAGGTCGCCGTCGTCGACGACCGCTACGGCGTCCTGACCATCGGCGCGATCACCGTGCACGGGGCGTCCGACGTCCGGGTGGTGCAGGACTCCCTGGTGGGGGTGCGCGCCCTCGAGGCGAACGCGGGCACGTTCGGTCGGCGGGGCTTCCACCACCCGGAGTCGTTCGAGCAGGCCTTCCGCGACGTCCGTCTGGTGCTGCTGCGCCTGTCGAAGTCGAACGACCGGCTCGACGAGGTCGCCCGGGCCGTCGCACGGTGGGCGGCCCCCGACGCCGTGCTGCTCTGCGGTGGCGTCTCGAAGCACATGAACCTGTCGCAGAACGACGTGCTGCGCCGCTACTTCGGCGAGGTGACGGCCTCCCGCGGACGCGGCAAGTCCCGGCTGCTCATCGCGCAGGACCCGCTCCGGGCGGCCGCGACCCGCGCCGACACCACCCAGCCCTGGCCGCGTTCGGTGCACGTCGACGAGCTCGGCATGACCATCGTCGCGCACGGTGGGGTCTTCGCCGGCGCCTCGCTCGACCAGGGCACCCGTGTCCTGCTCGGTGTCGCCGACCAGGCGGTGCCGACGGCGCGCGTCGCGGTCGACCTCGGCTGCGGCAACGGGGTGATCGCGACCGTGCTCGCGCGTCGGCGTCCGCGCCTCCAGGTCGTCGCGACGGACGTGTCCCGGGCGGCGGTGCTGTCGACGCGCGCGACGGCCGAGGCGAACGGCGTCGCCGACCGGGTGCGCGTGACGCGGTCGGACGCGGGCGACGAGCTCGACGCGGGGTCCGCGCAGCTCGTGCTCTGCAACCCGCCCTTCCACGAGGACACCACCGTGAGCACCGACGCGGCCGAGGCGATGTTCCGGAACGCGGCCACGATCCTCCAGGCCGGCGGTGAACTGTGGTGCGTCTGGAACTCGCACCTGCGCTACCGACCGGCGCTCGAACGCGCCGTCGGGCCGACGCGGCAGGTGGTGCGGACCGACAAGTTCACGGTCACCGCGTCCCGCCGGGCGTGAGCCCGGCAGGACCGGACGACGGACGGGAGGCCCGTGGCTGCGCAGCCACGGGCCTCCCGTCGTCTCCCTGGTCGCGTCACGCGACCGGCGGCCGTCAGGCCGGGACGTAGTCGAACGTGTCCGGGTCGGGCCCGGTGCGGTGTCCCTTGTCGAGCGACGTGATCGCGGTCATGTCGTCGTCGGAGAGCTCGAAGTCGAAGATCGCGAAGTTCTCCTCGACGCGCGAGCGGGTGACCGACTTCGGGAACACGATGTCGCCGCGCTGGATGTGCCAGCGGAGGACGACCTGCGCCGGGGTCTTGCCGGTGTTGCCGGCGATGCGCGTGATGGTCTCGTCGTCGAGCACGAGGCCCTGCGCGATCGGCGACCAGGCCTCGGTCGCGATGCCGTGCTCGCGGCCGTAGGCGCGGAGCTCGTCCTGGACGAGGTACGGGTGCACCTCGATCTGGTTCACGGCCGGCGTGATCGTGGTCTCCGACGCGAGGCGGTTGAGGTGGTGGGTCTGGAAGTTCGAGACGCCGATCGAGCGGGCGGTGCCGCCGCGGTACAGCTCCTCCATCGCCTTCCAGGTGGGCACGAAGTCCGACACGGTCGGCAGCGGCCAGTGGATGAGGAAGAGGTCGGTGTACCCGCCGAGCAGGTCGGCCGACTTCTTGCCGTTCTCGAGCGCCGCCTCGGGGTCGTGGAACCCGTTGTTGAGCTTGGACGTGACGAAGATCTCCGAGCGGTCGATGCCGGACTCGGCGATGGCCTCGCCGACCTCCTTCTCGTTGCCGTACATCTCGGCGGTGTCGATGTGGCGGTAGCCGACCTCGAGGGCGGTGAGGGTGGCTTCCTTCGTGTTCTCCGGCTCGATCTGGAACACCCCGAAGCCGAGCTGGGGGATGGTCTTGCCGTCGTTGAGCGTGATGTTCGGAACGGTCATGACGCCATGCAACCAAACGGTGCGCAGCGGGCTTCCCGGGAACGTCCAGCCGGGCGCGTCCCCCTGCGCGGACCGGACCGGATGCCGCCAGCATCTCGGTTGCGAACGGGCGGACACCACGCCCCTCCGGGGGTATGAGGAGTGTATGTACTTCACATACAGAACGACACGTGAGCGTCGACTCCGGCTCGCCGTCCTCGCGACCGTGATGATCGCGTCGGCGACGGCGGGGAGTTGGTGGGTGCCGGACAGTCCTGTGGCCGCGGCCCCCCGTGGGGGCTACACGAGCGCCGCACCGGGAGCGACCGGGCTCCCCGCCTTCGGGGGAGCAGCCCCGGAGGCGACCGCGGCCAACGCCCCGCCCGTGGTACGCGCGTCGGAGGACTTCGAGCACGGCACGGGGACCGCGCCGCGGATGCTCGACCAGTACGTCGGGTCCGCGGGACAGCGGTACCGGGCTGACCCGTCGTGGATCGACCCGGCACAGTGCAACGGCGTCGTCACGAGCCGGATCAGTTCCGACGTCGTCGGGTGCTCCGCGAACGCACACCTGCGCAACCTGTCCGACGTCCTGGGACAGGTCAACGGCACGGATCCCCGGACGAACCACGCCGTCAGCGCCTGGACCCTCGACCGGTCGATCCCGGCGAGCGCGGTCGAGGTCGAGGCCACCGAGGGGACCGCCCTCGGCGCGTCCGGCCGGTTCGTCTCGTTCGGCGTCGACGCCGCGGCTGCGTCCTGCGACCTGGCGCACCCGCTGCTCGCCTTCAGCCTCGTCGAGGGGACCGTGGAACGCCCGGTCGCGGCAGCGATCGACCCGTGCACGGACCGCCGTGCCCGGTCCTGGACGGCCGGTGGTGACGTCGTCCGCGCGGGTTCGTTCGTGTCCCCGGGTGGCCTGCTCCTCGACGGCACGGAAGTGCGCTGGCGACTCCGGAACCAGCAGACCGCGTCCGAGGGCAACGACGGCGCGATCGACGGGGTCTCGGTGTTCGACTCGACCCCGCGACTGGTGAACAGCTTCGCCGGGACCCCGGTCGTGGGCGGGACCGCGCGGATGACGGCGCGCGTCGTGAACACGTCGGAGCTCGGGTCGAAGCCCGGCTGGTCGTTCTCGGAGCGGCTGCCCGAGGACGTCCGCATCGCCGCTCAACCCCGTGTCGAGAGCGCGTGCCGGGGCGTCACCGTCACCGCTGGTCCGGGTGACGGCACCCTGACCGTCCGCGGCGACCTCGCCGCGGACGCCGTCGACTGCACGGTGTCGCTCGACGTGACCTCGGACGTCGCCGGGACCGGGACCCTGGACCGCGAGGACGTCGTCACGCACCGAGGTGTCGATCTGCCGGAGCCCGCGCGGGTGACGTTCCTGCCCGAGCAGAACGCCCTGGTGGCCAGCGAACGTCCGGTGCTCACGGGCGCCGACGCCGTCGCGGACCTGGGTGAGGCCCTGTCCTTCGCCACGACGGTGCGGAACGGGGGGAACACACCCGTGCACGACCTCCGCGTCGTCGGCACTGCAGGTCCGACCACGTGCGGGACGACCGACCTCGCCCCCGCTGCCTCGACGGTCTGCTCGTCCGCTCCGCGGCCGGTCGTGCAGGCGGACCTCGACGCGGGCGCGATCGACGACGCGGTGACCGCAACGGCGACCTCGCGGGCCGGACAGCGCGTGACGGCGACGGCCTCCGCGAGGGTCGCGACGACGGCCGCTGCCCCCACCGTCTCCGGGATGCTCACGGCGGACCGGCCCGACCACGAACCGACCGCCGGGGACCCGGTCACGCTGCACCTCACGGTGCGCAACGACGGCAACGTCACCCTGCGGGACCTCACGGCGTCGGTCGACGGGCGCGGGGACCTGGTGGTGGCGTGCCCCGGTGTGGCGCTCGCCCCCGGAGCCTCCACCTCGTGCGCGGTCCGGGGCACGTACCCGCTGACCCGGACGGACGTCGACCGGGGCGCCGTCGACTTCGCGGCGCCGATCCACGGTCGTGCCCCGGACGGTACCGACGCGACGGCCCGCGCCGAGACGAGCCTCCCGCTCCCACGGCGGACCGAGCTGTCGGCCACGGCGTCGGCGGAGCTCGCGCCGGAGGGGCACGGCCCGCCGCGTGCCGGCGACCGCGTGGCACCCGGGCTCGTCGTGCGGAACACGGGCAACACCACCGTGCGGGACGTCACGGCCGTGGCCGACGACCGGCCGGACCTGGGCGTCCGGTGTCCGGCGGGCGAGCTCCCGGCCGGCGCATCGGTGGACTGCGAGGTGGACCGGTACCCGTTGACCCAGGAGGACGTCGACGCGGGGCGGTCCGACGTCCGGTTCAGCGTCGGCGGGACGGGCGCGGACGACGCCCGGGTCGCGGCCCGCGCCGCTGCCGGGGTGGACGTCGAGCGCCGCCCGGTCCTGGAGGCCCACGTCACCGCGCACCTCGGCCGGACGGACGACGACCTCCCGCGCCCCGGCGACCACGTCGCGTCCACGGTCACGGTGGCGAACGCCGGCAACGTGACGCTCCGCGGCCCCTCCGGCTCGTTCGTCGAGCACCCGGAGCTGCCGATCGACTGTCCCGAGTCGCCGATCGCTCCGGACACGGCGGTCACCTGCACCGTGCCGGACCTGGTCCTCACCCAGGACGACGTCGAGCGCGGGCTGGTGCCGTTCACCCTCCACGCGTCGGCGGTCGCGCCGTCGGCGGTCGAGGTCACGGCGGAGGACGCGGTGCACGTCGGACTCCGCGCGTCCGACGTGCTCGACCTGCAGACCGGGGTCGTGCGGCGCGGCGCGGGCGGGGACACCGTGCCCGTGACAGCTCCGGTCCGTCCCGGCGACCGCGTGGCCGTCCTCGCCGAGGTGCGGCACACGGGCAACCTCGTGCTGCACGACCTGCGGCGCGCGGCGGGCGGTGACCTGACCTGCGCGGCGACGGTGCTCGAGCCCGGTGCCGTCACCGAGTGCACGGGCCCGTTCCACACCGTGACCGAGGCGGACCTCCGCGCCGGGGAGGTCGTGTTCACCTCACAGGTGGAGGGCGACGTCGCCCGCGCGGGCGACGGGACGGAGCCGGGTGCGCGATCCGTGGTGGTCAGCTCAGCCACCGTCCGTGATCGTGTGCCGGTCGTGGCGGTACCCGGCGCACTGGCCTTCACCGGGTCGGAGGTGCTCGGGTACGGGCTGCCCGCAGCGGTGGTCCTGCTGCTGCTCGGTGCGGCCGTGGCCGTGGCCCGGCTGCGCTCCGCTCGCGGGTCCGCAGGGCGTTCAAGCCTGCGTCGGACCGTCGTGACCGGCCGTCACGTGCGCGCCGCCCGGGGGATGACCGCGGGCCGCCGGGATCGGCCGTCGGGCCGGTGAGTTCGTGACCGGCCACCGGGGGCGACCGGGCGACCACGTCCGGCCTCCCCGGTGGGCGGTCTGCGCCGACCGCCGGTGCCGACCGGGCGATCACGGTCGGCGTCCCCGGTGGGCGGTCTGCGACGTCCGTCAGGCGAGCGACGCCTCGATGTAGGCGAGCAGGGCGGCCCCGTACGCCTCGGCGGCGTCCGGGTCCGTGAACTCCCGGCGTTCCCCGTCGATCGTCGCCGTGACCGTGCAGCCCGCGGTGAGCGACACGAACGCCGGCCCGAGGAGCGTGCGGAGCTGGTCCTCGCGCGGCAGCCAGAGCGACTCGTCCGCGGTGACGGAGTCGAGCGCCCACTCGGTCGTGCCGTTGAAGCCGAGCACGGTGCCCGTCGGGTGGTCGTGCCGCTCGACGGTCATCTCGGAGACGGTGTACACGTCGTCGTCGACCTCGGCCTTGTCGATCACGAAGCGGTCGCCGGTGTCCGGGTGCCAGCGGAGGCCGGCGTCGCGGAGGGCGCGTGCGAGTTCGACGGTGATCACGGGCCCAGCCTGCCACCGCGGGCGGGGCGCGGTCAGGCCGGCGGGGCGCGGTCGGGCCGGCGGGGCGCGGTCGGGCCGGCGGGGCGCGGTCAGGCCGGCGGGGCGCGGTCGGGCCGGCGGGGCGCGGTCGGGCCGGCGGGGCGCGGTCCGGCCGGCGCGGCTGGCCAGACCGGCACACCACCTCGCGGCCCGGCTCGCGACCGCGGTCCCCGGACCGTCGGGGAGGTGCCGGCGAGGCGCCCGTACTAGCATTCCCGAGCACCCCCGCGCGCGGCGCCCGTCGTCCGCGCGCGTGGACGCGACGACGCCTGGGCGACCGGTGCCGTGCCTCCCGTCCGGTCCACCGGCCACGGGCACGACCGCCGGCCGGTGTCAGGACCGCGGGACAGGACCTGTCCGGCGGCCCGTCCGCCCGTCCCGTCCGCCCAGCAAAGGACCCGCATGACCCTCGAGCGCGAGGAACTCCGCGACGACTGGACCGTGGCGATCTCGGGGGAGCAGCTCCCGGAGGGCGCACCCGCCGACATCGCCGGTCGCTCGATCCGGGCCACGGTCCCGGGGCAGGTGCACACCGACCTGGAGCGCGAGGGACTGCTGCCGGACCCGACGTTCGACCGGAACGAGGAGGCCGCGAAGTGGGTCGGCCGCGCGGACTGGACGTACCGCCGCACCGTCGACGTCGCTCCGCGCGGCGCCGAGCGCGTCGACCTGGTGTGCGAGGGCCTCGACACCGTCGCCGAACTGAGCCTGGACGGGGTGGTCGTCGGCTCGACCCGCAACATGCACCGGCGCTACCGCTTCGACCTCAACGACCTGCCCGGGACCGCGGGGGAGCGGGAGCTCGAGATCCTGTTCGAGTCGCCGTACCGCGAGGCCGGCCGCGTCGCCGCCAAGGCCGGTGCGATGCCCGGCCCGTACGACGAGCCCTTCCCCTACGTGCGCAAGACGGCGTCGAACTTCGGCTGGGACTGGGGGCTGACCGCGGTCACGAGCGGTCCCTGGCGTCCGGTCGCGATCGAGCGCTGGTCGACGGCGCGGCTCGCCGAGGTGAAGCCCCTCGTCGACGTCGACGCGGGCGAGGGCGTGCTCGACGCCCACGTCGCGGTCGAGCGCTCCGGCATGAACGACCTCGACCAGGACGGCGAGGACGACGACCTCGTGCTCGTCGTCACCGTGAGCGGAGCGACCGCGGACGGCGGCACCACCCGGCAGCGCTCCCGGGCGCAGCTGACGCCGAAGGACGACGAGGTCGTCGTCACCGTGCGCGTGCCCGAGGTCCAGCGCTGGTGGCCGCGCGGGTACGGCGACCAGCACCTGTACGACGTGACGGTGGAACTGCAGACCGTGGACGGCGAGGTGCTCGACCGCCGGACGTCGCGGACCGGCTTCCGGTCGGCGCGCATCGACACCGCCGACGACGCGGTCGGCAAGCCCTTCACGATCGTGGTGAACGGCACACCGATCGACGTGCGCGGTGTGAACTGGATCCCCGACGACGTCATCGTGTCCCGCGTCGACCTTGCCCGGGTGTCCGCTCGGCTCCGTGTGGCCGCCGAGCTCGGCACGAACCTGGTGCGGGTGTGGGGCGGCGGCGTCTACGAGTCCGGCGACTTCTACGAGGTCTGCGACGAACTCGGCCTGCTCGTGTGGCAGGACTTCGCGTTCGCCTGCTCCGCGTACCCCGAGATCGAACCGATCCGGAGCGAGGTCGTCGCCGAGGCGCGGGACAACGTCGCCCGGTTGGCGCGGCACCCCTCGCTCGTGGTGTGGAACGGCAACAACGAGAACATCTGGCTGCACGACGTCGACGGCTGGGTGGAGACGCTCGGCGACCGTGGGTGGGGCCTCGACTACTACCTCGACCTGCTGCCGACGATCGTCGACGCGGTCGACCCGTCGCGCTTCTACACGGTGGCGTCGCCGTGGTCGGGCTCGGAGTCGCTCCCCGCGAACGACGTCGACCACGAGACGCACCACTCCTGGGACGTCTGGAACCGTCTGTCCGACGACCACTACCGGGACTCGGTGCCGCGCTTCGTGTCCGAGTTCGGGTGGCAGGCGCCGCCGGCCTGGCGCACGCTGCGCGAGGCCGTGACGGACGAGCCGCTGCGCGTCGACTCACCCGGTGTCGTCCACCACCAGAAGGCGGCCGACGGGATGGCGAAGCTCGCGCGGGGGATCGCGCCGCGCTTCGGCGAGGTCGACCCCGCGGACCTCGACCGGTGGCTCTACCTGACGCAGCTGCAGCAGGCCCGGGCGATCGCGACGGGTGTCGAGCACTGGCGCACGCACTGGCCGCGCAACACCGGTGTCGTGGTCTGGCAGCTCAACGACCTGTGGCCGGTTTCCTCGTGGTCGGCGATCGACTCGGCGGGGCGGCTGAAGCCGCTGGCGCACGAGCTGCGTCGGCTGTACGACGACGTGCTGCTGACGATCCGTCCGGTGGACGGTCCGGCGGTGGGCGTCCGCACGGTGGAGGGTCCGTCGGCCGACGGCGCGTCCGTCGACGGCGCGTCCGTCGACGGCACGTCGGCGGTCCGGCCTGGAGGCGCGGATCACGACGGTCCCGCCGCCTCCGCCGCCGGGGTGGCCGGTCCCGGCGACACCCTCTCGTCGGACGTCCCCGAGGAGGGGCTCGCCGCGTCCGGACCGGGGGACACCGGCGTCGGGTCGGACACCCTGTCGCTCGAGGTGCCGGCTCACGACCAGGTCGAACGCTCGCTCGGGGTGTCGCCCGGGGCGTTCGGGCACTCGCCGATCGAGGTCGCCGTCCGCTCGACCCGCACCGGGCACGACAGCGTCGTCCGGGTCCGGCGCATGAGCGTCACCGGCGTCATCCTCGCCGAGGCCACGCTGCCCGTCCGGCTGTCGTCGGCCGGCGTCGCGGTGGTCGCCCTCCCCGAGTCGGTCGGCGTGCTCGACGACCCGACGCGCGAGCTCGTCGTGGCGGACATGGACTGGCGGCGCGCCGTCTGGACCGGCGCGCCGGACAAGGACGTGCAGTGGGAGACCGCACGGTTCCGGGCGACCGTGACACCGGCGCCCGACGGCGACGGGCACGACCTGACGGTCGAGGCGGCCTCCGTCGTGCGGGACCTGCTCGTGCAGCCGGACCGGCTCGCCCCGACCGGGACGGTGGACCGCGGGTTCATGACCCTGCTGCCCGGGGAGCGCGTGGACTTCCGGCTCCGGGGGCTCACGGACGAGCAGGCGCGGCTCGTCGTGGACGCGCCGGTGCTCACGACGCTGGACGAACACCTCCGCTGAGGTCACGCCGACACCGGATGCGGCAGGCTGAGCGTCCGGTGTCGGTTGGCCCGCTCGTGTGGGCATCGTCGGGGGACCGGGTTACGATGATGGGACGACGGACTTCCGCCGCCCACGTCGACGACGACGCAGACGGTCCCCGGATCCAGATCAAGGAGTCACCATGTTGCAAGGCCTCGGTGGGATGCACCTGCTGATCATCCTCGGGATCGTCATCCTGCTCTTCGGAGCCACCAAGCTCCCGGCCCTCGCCAAGGGCCTCGGACAGTCGATCAACATCTTCAAGAAGGAGATGAGCGACGACAAGAAGACCACGAACGTCGACGGCACCGTGAACACCACGGTCGCCCCCGACGTCTCGGCGCAGCAGACGGGCCAGCCGGTGGTCAACCCGGGCCCGTCCGTGCAGCCGAACACCGACCTGCGCAAGTAGCGGGTCGGCCTGGTCCTCGACACCAGGGCACCCAGACCAGGACACCCAGCCCCGTCCTGTCGGCAGTCCCCCGCGACCATCGGTCGCGGGGGACGTCGTCGTTCCGGGGCCGTCCGTGCGGGTGGTGCCGCCGTCGTGGGTGCGGGCAACGCGGGGGCGTGCGGGCGGTGGCGCCCGTCGTGGTGGGTCCGGGGGACGTGATGCCCCGGAGACAGGCGTCCGGGCCGGGGCAGGATGGGCGGATGACCGCTCCGCACCCGAAGGCGCCGCAGCACGCGCCGCTCCGTGACGACCGGCGCGTGGTGCTCGTCGTCGCGGTCCTGGCGTCGTTCGTCGTCGGGCTCGACTCGAGCGTGGTGAACGTCGCCCTGCCGGCGGTCCGCTCCGAGCTCGGTGGTGGCCTCGTCGTGCAGCAGTGGATCGTGGACGCCTACCTCGTGACGCTCGGGTCGCTCATCCTCGTCGCGGGCGCGCTGTCGGACCTGTACGGCCGGGTGCGGATCGTGACCTGGGGGCTCGTGGTCTTCGGCCTCGCCTCGGTGGGGTGCGCCGTGGCGCCGAACGGCGAGCTGCTCGTGGTGGCACGCGCGCTGCAGGGCGTCGGCGGGGCACTCGTGACGCCCAGTGCGCTCGCACTCATCGTCGCCGCGTTCTCCGGCGCCGCCCGGGCGAAGGCGATCGGGACGTGGACGGCCTGGTCGAGCGCGGCGGTCATCGTCGGGCCGGTGCTCGGCGGGGTGATCGTCGACGGCATCGGCTGGCGGTGGATCTTCGTGCTCACCGCGGTGCCCATCGCGGTGACCCTCGTGCTGGTCCGGCGCATCACGGGCGACGTGGTGTCGGGTGCCCGCCAGCGGATCGACGTCGTCGGGGCGGTGCTCACCGTTGTCGGTGTGGGCGGGCTCGTGCTCGGGCTCATCGAGCAGGAGCGGCTCGGGTGGGCGTCGCCGGTGGTGGTCCTGGCGCTCGTGCTCGGCGGCGCGGCCCTCGTCGCGTTCGTCCCGTGGGAGCGCCGGGTCACCGCAGCCGGTGGCACGGCGCTCGTGCCCCTCGTGCTGTTCCGCGCGCGGAACTTCACGGTGGGGAACCTCGCCACGCTGTCCGTCTACGGCGCCCTCGGCATGGTGGGTTTCGTCGTCACGCTGTTCCTGCAGGAGGTCTGGCACTTCCCCGCCTGGCTCGCCGGGATCGCGACCCTGCCGCCGACCGTCGTGCTGCTGGCGCTGTCGACGACGGTCGGTGCGGCGGCCGGGCGGCACGGCCCGCGCCGGTTCATGACGGCCGGTCCGCTCGTGGCGGCGGTCGGAGCGCTGCTCGTGCTCGGGGCCGGGCCGGACCCGACGGCGTACTGGTGGTCGGTGTTCCCCGCCCTCGTGCTCGTGGGCGTCGGGATCGCGCTCATGGTGTCGCCGCTCACGAGTGCCGTGCTCGGGTCGGTGCCGCAGGACGAGGCCGGCGCCGGTTCCGCGGTGAACAACGCGGTGGCCCGGATCGCCGGCCTCGTGACGGTCGCGCTCGCCGGGGTGGTGCTCGGCGGCGCGATGAGCACCGCCGGCCTGCACCGGGCGGCGGTCGTGATGGCGGTGCTCCTCGTCGCCGGTGCGGTGGTCAGCTGGTTCGGGATCGTCGACCCGGACCGTCGAGGCTCCGGCTCGCCCACCTGACCAGGCGCTCGAGCGGCCCGGTGCCGAGTCGGGCCCGCCAGGCCGTCGCGAGCACGATCGCGCCCACCATGATCGACACGGCCGGGATCCAGCCCTCGGCGAGCCACGCGTCGGCGGTGCGTTCGAGCACGGCGAACGCCACGATGTGCGCGGCGTAGACCGTCAGCGCCAGGGTCCCCACGGCGCGGACGGGCGCGAGGAGGCGTCCGGCCCGACCCGCGACGAGGAGGGACAGCCCGAGCACGGCGACCGCGACGCCGAGGGCGCCGAGCACCTCCGGGGTCGAGCCGGCGTGCGGGTCGATCGCGGTGAGCACGCTCCAGTCGATCTCGGGGTGCTCGAGGGTGCCGCCACCCTGCGGCTGCAGCACGGGAGCGTCCGGCGGCGTCGCGACGGACGACCCGCCACTCCCGCCCGACACGCTGCTGCCGGCCGCGCTGCTGCCGGCCGCGCTGCTGCCGGCCGCGCTGCTGCCGGCCGCGCTGCTGCCGGCCGCGCTGCTGCTGCCGACCGGGCCGCTCGTCGGCGGGAGCCCCAGCGCCCGGCGGACGAGCGCACCTCCGCCGTACCCGACCGCGGCGGCCACGCCACCGGTGCCGACCAGGGCCGCCTTCGTCCGGGTGGCGTGCAGCGGGAGCCGGCCGACGAGGAGGCCGACCAGGACGATGCCCCACCAGGTGATGCCCGGGTAGCCGCCGAAGAGCACGCCCTTGACGAGCGGGTCGCTCGGCGCGAAGAGCATGCTCGGCAGTCCGGCGATCCACACGACCGGACCGACCAGGAGCGCGCCCACGGCGACGAGTGCGACCGTCCGCGTCCGGGCGCGGAGGAACGGCAGCGTCGCCACGAAGCACACGCTGTACGTCGGGAGGATCACGAGCACCGGGGTGCCCAGTGCCGTCAGGAGGGCCCCGACGACGAAGAGCGCGACGGCCCGCAGGAGCACCCGTCGGCGGTGGTCGACCAGTGCCGTCGGCCCCTCGTCGGGGCGCGGACGGGTCATCAGGGTCAGGGAGACCCCGGCGCAGAGGGCGAAGAGCACCGCCGAGCGTCCGTCCACGACCCGGGACCACGTGCCCGGGTCCGTCCAGGCGAACTCGGGGGTGAAGGGTCCGAAGTGCGCGGTGATCATCCCGAGGACGGCGAGCCCGCGGGCGAGGTCGAGGCCGTCCAGCCGTTGCGGTCGATCGTGTGGTGGGGGAGCGACGGCGTGGTCCCGTCGCGTGGCTGTCGTGGTCATGCCACCACCACAGCGTGCGGGGTGTTTCGTCGGAGTTGCGCCCGGTGGCGGGAATGTCGGCCCCGGCGGTAAAGTTGAGTCAGGTGGACTCAGGATGGGTCCGATGGCTTCCGGTCCGGCCGCGACGAGCGACCGGGCCACACCACAACGTGACGAAAGGACGACACGCATGGCGAACCTCCAGGGCGCCCCTGACTCCCAGGAGCGCCAGAAGACCGCACTCGAGCAGTACGGCGTCGACCTCACCGCGATCGCACGCAGCGGCAAGCTCGACCCGGTGATCGGCCGCGACGCCGAGATCCGGCGCGTGTCGCAGGTGCTGACCCGACGGACGAAGAACAACCCCGTGCTCATCGGCGAGCCCGGCGTCGGCAAGACCGCCGTCGTCGAGGGGCTCGCGCAGCGGATCGTGGCCGGTGACGTCGCCGACTCCCTCAAGGACAAGCGGCTCGTGTCGCTCGACATGTCCGCGCTCATCGCGGGTGCGAAGTACCGCGGTGAGTTCGAGGAGCGGCTCAAGGCCGTGCTCAAGGAGATCGACGACTCCGACGGGCAGGTCATCACCTTCATCGACGAGCTGCACACCCTCATGGGCGCCGGCGGTGGCGAGGGGTCGGTCGCGGCCTCGAACATGCTCAAGCCGATGCTGGCCCGCGGCGAGCTGCGGCTCATCGGTGCGACGACCCTCGACGAGTACCGCGAGTACATCGAGAAGGACGCCGCGCTCGAGCGACGCTTCCAGCAGGTGTTCGTCGGGGAGCCGAGCGTCGAGGACACGGTCGCGATCCTCCGCGGACTCAAGGAGCGCTACGAGGCGCACCACAAGGTGACCATCAACGACAGCGCACTGGTCGCCGCCGCGAGCCTGTCGAACCGCTACATCTCCGGTCGGCAGCTCCCGGACAAGGCGATCGACCTGATCGACGAGGCGGGCAGTCGTCTGCGCATGGAGATCGACTCCAGCCCGGTCGAGATCGACGAGCTGAAGCGCTCCGTCGACCGGCTGCGCGTCGAGGAGTTCGCGCTCAAGCAGGAGAAGGACGACGCGTCGAAGGCCCGGCTCGAGACGCTGCGGAACGAGCTGGCCGGACGGCAGGAGCGCCTCGACGAGCTCGAGCGGCGCTGGCAGGCCGAGCGCGCGAGCCTGAACCGGATCGGTGAGCTGAAGCAGGAGCTCGACGAGCTGAACATGCGCAGCCAGCGGGCACAGCGCGAGGCCGACTACGAGACCGTCTCGCGGCTCGAGTACGGCGAGAAGCCGCGCATCGAGGCCGAGCTCGCCGCCGCCGAGCAGGCCGAGAGCGCCGACCGGATGGTGAACGACAGCGTCACGGACGAGGACATCGCCGCCGTGATCGCCCAGTGGACCGGCATCCCGATGGGCCGACTGCTGCAGGGCGAGACCGAGAAGCTCCTGCACCTGGAGACCGAGCTCGGCCGGCGGATCATCGGGCAGCGCGCGGCGGTCAGCACCGTGTCCGAGGCCGTCCGGCGCACCCGCGCGGGCATCTCCGACCCGGACCGTCCGACGGGCTCGTTCCTGTTCCTCGGCCCCACCGGTGTCGGCAAGACCGAACTGGCCAAGGCGCTCGCCGAGTTCCTGTTCGACGACGAGAAGGCCCTCGTCCGCATCGACATGAGCGAGTACGGCGAGAAGCACTCGGTCGCGCGGCTCATCGGCGCCCCACCCGGCTACGTCGGGTACGAGGCCGGCGGCCAGCTCACCGAGACCGTCCGGCGCCGCCCGTACTCGGTCGTGCTGCTCGACGAGGTCGAGAAGGCGCACCCCGAGGTGTTCGACGTCCTGCTCCAGGTGCTCGACGACGGCCGCCTGACGGACGGGCAGGGCCGGACGGTCGACTTCCGCAACACGATCCTCGTGCTGACCTCGAACCTCGGGTCGCAGTTCATGACCGACCCGGCGCTCACCGCCGAGCAGCGCGAGGAGGGGGTCCGCGAGCTGGTCCAGCAGGCGTTCCGACCCGAGTTCGTGAACCGTCTCGACGACATCGTGGTGTTCCAGTCGCTCACGGCCGACGACCTCGGGCAGATCGTCTCGCTGTACGTCGACCGGCTCGCGCGGCGGCTGTCCGACCGCCGACTCGAGCTCGCGGTCACGCCCGCTGCCCGGACCTGGCTCGCCGAGCGGGGGCACGACCCGGTGTACGGCGCGCGACCGCTGCGCCGGCTCATGCAGCGGCAGATCGACGACCAGCTGGCGCGCGCGATCCTGGCCGGGGACGTCCGCGACGGCGACACGGTGCGCGTCGACGTCGCCGACGGCGGCGACGGCCTCACCGTCGAGCCGTTCGAACTGGCGGAGATCGTCGAGGAGTGAGCCGCGGCCCGCACGGGGCACGGACGGTCGGGAGCATCCAAGCTGACTCATAGGTACATCTGATGTGATGTTTCGATGCGTGTCCTGGTTGCCGACGATGAGATCGCCCTCGCCGACCTCGTGGCGAGGGGTCTGACCCAGCAGCACATGGCGGTGGACGTCGCCTACCGCGGCGACCACGCCGACGAACTACTCGCCGTGAACGACTACGACGTGGTCGTGCTCGACCGCGACCTGCCCGGGGTGCACGGGGACGAGGTCGCTCGGCGGCTCGCCGCGCGTGGCTCGCTGACCCGGATCCTGATGCTCACGGCGGCGACCTCGCTGACCGACCGCGTCGCCGGACTCGAACTCGGTGCGGACGACTACCTGGCGAAGCCGTTCGAGTACCCGGAGCTCGTCGCCAGGGTCCGGGCACTGGGCCGTCGGGCGGTCGCCCCGGTCGCGCCGGTGCTCGAGCGTGCTGGCCTGCTGCTCGACTCGAACCGCCGGGTCGCGACGCGGGACGGTCGGCACCTCGACCTCACCGCCAAGGAGTTCGGCGTGCTCGAGACCCTGCTGCGCGCCGAGGGTCGGATCGTCTCGGCCGAGGAACTCCTCGAGAAGGTCTGGGACATGAACGTCGACCCGTTCACCACCGCGGTCCGCGTGACGATGTCGAAGCTCCGGCGGAAGCTCGGGGAGCCGGACCCGATCCGGACGCTCCCCGGGCAGGGCTACACGCTCTGATGCGCTCGTGGAGCATCCGGACCCGGACCGCGGTCGTGTTCGCGCTCACGTCGATGGCGCTGACGGCCGGGGTGCTCGCGTTCGTGAACGTCTCGGCGCTGTGGTCGGTCGCGGACCAGCCGGCGTTGGCGTCGGTCCGGCAGGTGCCCGACGAACAGTGGGACGACGAGCAGCGGGACGGTGAGCAGCGGGACGACGGCCGGCGGGACGGCGGGCAGGACCAGGCTTCGGACCCGGACCCGGACCCGGACCGAGCGACCGAGCAGGGCGCGGTCGACGTCGACGGCCCCACGGACGGTGCCGAGGGCGGCGACGCGTCGGTGGCCGTCGGCGGCGCGACCATCCAGCTCGTCGCCCAGGCGCAGTGGCAGTGGTCCGCGATCGGCGTCGCCGGGTCGGGCTGCATCGCCGGTGTCCTCGGGTGGTGGGTCAGCCGTCGGATGCTCCGGCCCGTCGACCGCATCACCGACCGCACGAACCGCATCTCGGCGTCGACGTTGCACGAGCGGATCGGCCTGGACGGTCCCGACGACGAACTCCGTCGGCTCTCGCGGACGATCGACCAACTGCTCGACCGGCTCGAGGCGGCGTTCGACAGCCAGCGGCACTTCGTGGCCCAGGCGTCGCACGAGCTCCGGACCCCGCTGGCCGTGCAGCGCGCGGCACTCCAGATCGGGATGCCCGAGGGGGACCCCCGGCTCGACGCCGTCCGGGACGAGCTGCTCGAGCAGAACCGTCGCACCGAACACCTGGTGGAGAGCCTGCTCGTGCTGGCCGAGGCCGACCGCGGTCTGGACGGCCGGGTCGAGCGGGTGGACCTCGGTGCCGTCGTCGACGACGTCGTCACGGGCTGCTCCGCGGCGGCGGACGGGCTCGACGTCCGGGTGCTCGTGTCCGTGGACGCCCCGGCGTCGCTCGTCGTGCCCGCGGAACCCGTGCTCACGCAGCAGCTCGTCCTCAATCTCGTCGACAACGCCGTCGAGTACAACCGCGCCGGCGGGACCGTCCGGATCGCCCTGGACGCCGCGGGACTCACGGTCGAGAACACCGGACCGGTCGTGCCGAGCGAGGTCGTGGCCGAGCTGACCGAGCCCTTCCGGCGATGCCCCGACTCGGGCGACCGCGCCGTGCGGCGGCACAGCGGCCTCGGGTTGTCGATCGTCGCCGCGATCGCCCGGGCGCACGGCTGGGCCCCGGCGATCGACGCGCTGGCCGAGGGTGGTCTGCGCATCCGCGTCGGTGTTTCGTCGACGTGACCTGACGGACACCCGGCACGAAACGCCCGCTCCGCTGGACTGGGTGACATGAAGCACACCACCGCACTCCGAACGGTCGCCCTCGTCCTCACCGCCGGGCTGGCCCTGCCGCTGGCCGCCTGCACCGCGACGCCGTCGGCCTCCTCCTCGTCCACGTCCTCCTCCTCCGCCGCCGGTCTCGGCGAACGCTGGGGCTCCTGCATGCGGGACGCCGGGTTCGACGTGACCGACCCCCAGGACGACGCCGTCCGGTCCGGGGCCGTCACGACACCGGACGGCGTCGACCAGGAGGCGTTCGCGCGCGCATCGAAGGAGTGCGCCGAGTCGCTCGGCGTGACGGGGGCGAGCACCGCGGACAAGCAGCGGTGGGAACGGGAGTACGCCGAGGTCGCGGACTGCATCCGTGAGCACGGCTACCCGGACCTGCCCGAGCAGCGACCGGGGGCTCTGGACTTCCAGTCGTACCCCCGGTCGTCGGAGGACGGCTTCCAGCAGACCGTGTCCGCGTGCCTGGCCGAGTTCTCGTCCGACACGAAGCAGCAGCAGGTCGGCTGACCCGGCTCCGAGCCCGCACGCACGCGCACGAACAGAGAGAGCGACATGACGAAGCGCACCACCACCACCAGCACCACGACCGCCGCCGGGCTCCTGGTGCTCGCGGGCACCCTGGCCGGGTGCTCCACCGCCGGGCAGCCGTCGGGCGGCAGCACGAACGCCGCCGGCGGCACGAACACCGGCGGCACGGGCGGGTACGAGAGCTGCCTGCGGGAGAAGGGCTACGACTACCCGGACCAGGACACGAAGGAGCACCTCGAACTGCGGATCCCGCAGGGCGCCGACGCCGCGCAGTTCCAGCAGGACCTGCAGCAGTGCCTGCGCGACAGCGGCGACGGTGCGGCGGGTTCGGCGAAGCCCCGGTCCGACGCCGAGCTCGACGCGTGGGACGCCGAGGTCGCGGCGTGCGTGCGGCGAGAGGGCATCGCGGACTTCCCGGACGACGTCGATGCGCGCGCCCCGATCCTCGAGCGCAACTCGGCCGCCGTCGCTGCCGTGGACAAGTGCTCCAGCGAGATCGCCGCGGAGGACCAGAAGGAGCAGGGCGAGTGACCGCGCAGCGCAGCAGCCGGAAGCTCGTCGTCGCGGCGGCGGTCGTCGCGGTCCTCGGCGCCGGGGTCGGTGGGTGGGCACTCACGAGCCTGCCGTCGTCGACGCCCGCGTCGGCGGAGTCCACGGCCCAGCGGCACCACGAGACCGCGCCGGTGACGAAGGGCGACCTCGTCGACACGAAGACCTTCTCGGGCTCGCTCGGGTACGGCAAGCCGACCGGCGTGCCCGGTGCGGCATCCGGCACGCTGACCTGGCTGCCGAAGCCGGGCCAGGTCGTCCACCGCGACGAGCCGCTCTACGCGGTCGACGAACGTCCCGTCCGCGCGATGGTCGGCGCGACGCCGATGTGGCGCACGCTCGAGCGCGGGCGCAAGGGCGACGACGTGCAGCAGCTCAACGAGAACCTCGCGGCGCTCGGCTACGACGTCGCCGTCGACCGGACGTTCGGCCCCCGGACGGAGCGGGCGGTGCAGCGGTGGCAGAAGGACCGGGGGCTCGAGGTGACGGGGACGATCACGACGAACGACGTCGTCTTCGTCGATGGCGACGTCCGCGTCGAATCCGTCACCGGGGTCCTCGGTCAGCCGCCGGCGGGTGACCTGCTGCAGGTCACGAGCACGAAGCGCGTCGTGACCGCCACGGTCCCGCAGCGTGACGCCGAGCGGATGGTCGTCGGCACGACGGTCCGGCTGCTCGTGAACGGCACGGGCGATCCGCTCGAGGGACAGGTCGTCGACAACGAGCCGACCAAGGGCGACGACGGGACGACGAGCGTCGCGGTGACGATCAGCTTCGACCCGGGCGACCGGCAGCTGCCCGCGGCCGCCTCGGCCCGCATCGAGGCCGAGGGGCAGGCCGAGCGGGACGTGCTCAGCGTCCCGGTGTCCGCACTGCTCGCCGGCAGCACCGCCGATGCGTTCGCCGTCGACGTGGTGCGGCGCGACGGCACCACGAAGCGCGTCCCGGTCCGGGTCGGGTTCGTGGCCTCCGGCCGGGCAGCGGTGACGGGCGACGTCGCCGAGGGTGACCGGGTGGTGGTGCCGTGATGGCGTCCACCCGTCGTCCGGCCCCCGGGCCCGACCGGCACCCGACACGCACGCCGGCGCGCACGTCCGCGGCCGACCACGCCCCGTCGCCCGTCCTGTCGCTGCAGGACGTCGTGAAGTCCTACGGCGACGTCCAGGCCCTGCGCGGGGTGTCGCTCGAGGTGGACCACGGGGAGCTCGTCGCGGTCGTCGGCCCGTCCGGCTCGGGCAAGTCGACGATGCTCAACATCATCGGGACGCTCGACCGTCCGACCTCCGGGACGGTGACGATCGCCGGCAACGCGGTCGACCGGATGTCCGACGACGCACTGTCCGTGCTCCGGGCCGACCACATCGGGTTCGTCTTCCAGCACTTCCACCTGCAGCCCGGTGCCACCGCGGCAGAGAACGTCGCCGACGGCCTGCTGTACGCCGGGGTGTCCCGGTCCGAGCGGCACGAGCGTGCGGTCCGGGCGCTCGAACGGGTCGGCCTCGGTCGCCGCGCGGGGCACCGTCCCGGCCAGCTGTCGGGCGGCGAGAAGCAGCGGGTCGCGATCGCCCGGGCGATCGTCGGCGAACCGACGATCCTGCTCGCCGACGAGCCGACCGGCGCGCTCGACACGGCGACCGGCGGCGCGATCCTCGACCTGCTCCACGAGCTCAACGAGGAGGGCACCACCGTGCTCGTGATCACCCACGACCTGGACCTCGCCGCCGACCTGCCCCGGCAGGTGCGGATGCGCGACGGCCAGGTGCAGCAGGACAGCACGGGCGGGGACGCCAGGAGCCTGGCCGACGCGATCGCGGGAGGTGCGCGGTGAGCGCCGGGGCCGTCCGGTCCAGCGCCGGGGCCGTCGGGTCCGTCGCCGGGGCCGTCGGGTCCCGCGCCGGGGCCGTCCGCTCCCGCGTCGGGCTCGGCGACCTGCTCCGCCTCGGGGTGTTCGGCCTCCGCACCCGTCCGACCCGTGTGGTCCTGTCCGCGCTCGGCATCGCGATCGGCATCGCGGCGATGATCGCGGTCGTCGGGATCTCGAGCTCGAGCAAGGCCGAGCTGGACCGGGTGCTCGACGCACTCGGGACCAACGTCCTGACCGTCACCGAGGCGCAGTCCTTCGGCGAGTCGACGCCGCTGCCGCCCACCGCGGTGGACTCGGTCGCACGGCAGCGCGCCGTCGAGCGCGCCGCGGGCGTCGGCACGGTCAAGGGGGCACACGTGTACCGCAACGCCCTCGTCCCCGAGGGCGAGTCGCGCGGCATCCAGGTGATGGCGACGTGGGGCGACGTGCCCGACGTCCTCGGCGGGCAGCTCGCCGACGGACGCTGGGTCGACCCGGGCGCCGACGCCCCCGACCAGGTCGTGCTCGGTGCTGAGGCCGCGACGGCGCTCGGCATCGACGCGGTGGACCCCGACACCCGCGTCTGGACGGGCGGCCGCTGGGTGCAGGTCGTCGGGATCCTCGCCCCGCTCGAACTCGCCCCGGACCTGGACAACAGCGTCTTCGTGCCGCGTGGCACCGCGGCGGACCTCGGCTTCGACGGGCACCCGAGCGCGGTCTACACCCGCGTCGACCCCGAGCAGGTCGCGGCGGTCCGGGACCGCCTCGCCCGTGCGGTCTCGCCGCTCGCACCGACCGAGGTCGGGGTCACCCGGCCCTCGGACGCCCTGGCCGCGAAGAACGCGACCGACGACTCGTTCACCGGGCTCCTGGTCGGCATCGGCGGTGTGGCGCTGCTGGTCGGCGGCATCGGCGTCGCGAACACGATGGTGATCACGGTCCTCGAACGACGCGCCGAGGTCGGTGTCCGGCGGGCGCTCGGCGCGCGGCGACGGCACATCCGGGACCAGTTCCTCGTGGAGTCCCTGCTGCTGTCGACGCTCGGCGGCGTGGCGGGGGTGGTCGTCGGCGTCGCGGTGACGGCCGCCTTCGCGATCAGCCAGCACTGGCCGGTCGCGGTGCCGCTCTGGGCGGTCGCGGGCGGCCTCGGCGCGACGATCGTCATCGGCGGGGTGTCCGGGCTGTACCCGGCCGCGCGCGCCGCGCGCATCCCGCCGACGTCGGCCCTCGCGGCCGTCTGATCCGCGCGGACGGTCGGGCTCGTCCGCCCAGCGCGACCGCCTGGAGGCCCGGTGCCGGTTCCTGGAACCGGCACCGGGCCTCCAGGCCTACCGTCCAGGACATGCCTGAGCTGCCCCTGCTGCGTCGCCTCACCGACTCCATCGAGCACGCGAGCGTGCTCGACAAGGCCGTCGACCTCGACACCCGCGCCGTCCGCGCGATCGCCAAGCCGAAGGCGCTGCGCCAGCTGCTGCACGGCGTGCCGATCGGTCACCCGCTGCACCCGCTGATGGTGCAGGTGCCGCTCGGCGCCTGGATCTCGGCGGCCGTCCTCGACACGATCGGGGGGAAGGGGAACGCCCGCGCGGCCCAGACCCTCACCGGCGTCGGGATCGCCTCGGCCGGGAGCGCCTCGATGGCGGGCTACGTCGACTGGGCCGAGCTGTCCCTCGAGCAGCGCCGCACCGGGTGGGTGCACCAGGCCGTGAACTGGGTCGGCATCACGTTCTTCGGGCTGTCGTGGTGGCAGCGCCGGAAGGGCAACACCGCCGCTGGCAAGGCCCTCGGGTTCGTCGGCCTGGCGGTCGTCGGGGTCGGCGGGTACCTCGGCGGGCACCTGTCGTACCGGCAGCGGGCCGGCGTCGGGTCGAGCGACCGGGTGCCCTTCGACTCCTGATCCCGCACGCACCGTCGCCCGTCCCGCTCCGGCGGGGCGGGCGTTCCTGCGTTCGTGTTGGTTCTGCGACGGAACAGTTGCGTTCGTGTGGCTTCCAGACGTACAGTTCCTGAAACCAACGGGAACGAAGGAGTTCGGGCATGTACGCAACGGAGCGGCAGGACGCCATCGCCGCGGCGCTGCAGTCGGCCGGGCGGGTGTCCGTCGCCGACCTCGCCGAGCACTTCGACGTCACCACCGAGACCGTTCGCCGCGACCTCGGCGCGCTCGAGACCGCCGGCGTCCTGCGCCGCGTGCACGGGGGAGCCGTCCCCGTCGGACGGTCGAGCATCGTGGAGCTGTCCGTCGCCGAGCGCGAGGGCCAGCACGGCACCGCGAAGACCGCGATCGCCCGGGCCGCGATGCGCCTGGTCCCGCCGACCTTCACCGGCTCGATCGCCCTCGACGCCGGCACCACCTGCGCGGCCGTCGCCGCCGAGCTCGTGCGCTGGGAACCCGCGACGCCCGGCGCGACGCTGACCGTCGTCACGAACTCCGTGCCGATCGCCGCCGCCCTGCAGCACAGCGAGCACGTCGAGCTGCACCTGCTCGGCGGCCGCGTCCGCGGGGTCACGAGCGCCGCGGTCGGTACCGCCACGGTCGAGCAGATCGGGGCGCTCCGGCCCGACATCGCCTTCGTCGGCACGAACGGGCTGTCCGCGGGCTTCGGCCTGAGCACCCCCGACGAGTACGAGGCCGGCGTCAAGGGCGCCTACGTGCTCGCCGCCCGCCGCAGCGTGGTCCTCGCCGACGCCGCCAAGCACGGGGTCGAGGCGCTCATGCGCTTCGCCCGCCTCGACGAGATCGACACGCTCGTCACCGACCAGGAGCCCCCGGCGGACCTCGCCGTGGCGCTCGCCGACGCCGACGTGGAGGTCGTGGTCGCATGAACCGGACCAGCGCTGCCGCCGGCAGCACCGCCAGCACCCGCATCGTCACCGTGACGCCCAACCCGTCCCTCGACCGGACGATCGAGCTCGCCGGGGAGCTGCAGCGCGGTGCCGTGCAGCGTGCCGTGCACACCACGGCCGAGCCCGGCGGCAAGGGCGTCAACGTCTCCCGGGTCGTCGTGGCCAGCGGCGGCGACACCCTCGCGGTCCTGCCCGGGGACGAGCTCGACCCCGTGCTGCTCGGGCTCGCGACCCGTGGCATCCCGACCGCCGCGCTGCCGATCGGCGCCCCGCTCCGGTCGAACGTGACCGTGACCGAGCCGACCGGCACCACGACGAAGCTCAACGAGCCCGGGCCCTCGCTCGCCGGCCGCCTGGACGACCTCGCCGCGCTCGTCGCCGACGCCGCCGGGCCCACCGCGACCGGACCGGCCGCACGCTGGGTGGTGTTCGCCGGCTCGCTGCCGCCCGGGCTCCCGGACGACGCGCTCGCGGTCCTCGTCCGCGCGGTCCGCCGGCGGCACGGGGACCAGGTCCGCATCGCCGTCGACTCGTCGGGCGTCCCCTTCACGGCACTGCTGCAGTCCGGGGAGCGCATCGACCTGGTCAAGCCGAACGCCGAGGAGCTCGCCGAGGTCGTCGGCGGCGACCCGGAGGGCTACGAGCGCGACCCCGCCGCCGCCGCGGTGGCCGCCCAGCGCCTCCGCGACAAGCACGTCGACGCCGTGCTGCTCACGCTCGGCAGCGCCGGCGCCGTCCTCGTCTCGGACGAGGGGGCCTTCGCCGCCGCGGCACCGCGCATCACCGCGCGGTCCACGGTCGGCGCGGGGGACTCCTCGCTCGCCGGCTACCTGCTCGCCGAGGTCGCCGGTGCGACCCCCGCCGAGCGGCTCGCCCAGGCCGTCGCCACCGGAGCCGCCGCTGCGGCGCTCCCCGGCAGCGACGTGCCCGCCCTCGACCACACCGACCCCGGCAGCGTGACCGTCCGGACCCTGCACCCGTCGCAGGTCCCGGAACCGATCGCCTGACCGACACCGCAGCACCGCCCCCGTCAGCACCACCCCCGTCAGCACCACCCGAACCAGCACTGCCCGCGCCACGGCGCCACTGCAAAGGAGCAACCCCATGTCCGCAGACACGACGCAGCGCCTCATCAGCGCCGAGCTCGTCGGCCTCGACGAGGACCTCGGCGGGACGTCGTCCGACGTCATCCGCGTGCTCGCCGACCGCGTCGCCGCCACCGGCCGCGCGGCCGACGGTGCCGCCCTCGCCGACGACGCGATCAAGCGCGAGGCGAGCGTCGGCACCGGCGTCCCCGGCGGCATCGCGATCCCGCACGCCCGGTCGGCCTCGGTCTCGAGCCCGACGCTGGCGTTCTCCCGCCTGGCCCGGAAGGTGCCGTTCGGCGCACCGGACGGCGACGCGGACATCGTCTTCATGATCGCCGTGCCCGAGGGCGCCGACAAGGACCACCTGACGGTCCTGTCGACCCTCGCCCGGGCGCTCATCCGCGACGACTTCACCGCCGCGCTCCGCGCCGCCGCGACCCCGCAGGACGTCGTGGACCTGGTGCAGCGCGAGGTCGGCGGCGAGGTCGCCGAGGCCGGCGTCGGCGCCGCCCCCGCAGCTCCCGCCGCCGCGGCCCCGACGTCCACGACGGCCGGGACCGGTGCCCGCAAGGTCATCGTCGGCGTCACCGCGTGCCCGACCGGCATCGCGCACACGTACATGGCCGCCGACGCCCTCGTCGCCGCGGCCGAGCGCGCCGGTGCCGAGATGCACGTCGAGACGCAGGGGTCCTCGCAGGTCGAGCCGCTCGACCCCGCACTGATCGCCCGTGCCGACGCCGTCGTGTTCGCGGTCGACGTGGACGTCCGCGACCGCGCACGCTTCGCCGGCAAGCCGCTCGTCTCCGGACCCGTCAAGCGCGGTGTCGACGAGCCGGACAAGATGATCGCCGAGGCCCTCCGTGCCGCCGACGACCCGAACGCCGCACGCGTGCAGGGCGGTGCCGCGACGACCGCCGAGTCGAACACGGCGGACGAGCACTTCGGCCAGGCCCTCAAGCGCTGGCTGCTGACCGGCGTGAGCTACATGATCCCGTTCGTCGCGGGCGGCGGACTCCTGATCGCGCTCGGCTTCCTGCTCTCCGGCTACGGCATCGCGCTGCAGCACGGCGACTCCGGCCAGAACAACGCCGTCTACACGCTGACCAACTACACGCTGCTCAACATGCCGCCCGAGGGACTGGCGTACTACCTCGGTGCCGCCGCGTTCCAGATCGGCGGGGTGTCCCTCGGGTTCCTCGTCGCCGCCCTGGCCGGGTACATCGCGTACGCCATGGCCGACCGACCCGGCATCGCGCCCGGCTTCGTCGCCGGCTCGATCGCCGTGTTCATGAACGCCGGCTTCCTCGGCGGGCTCGTCGGTGGTCTCATCGCCGGTGCCGCCGCGTACTGGATCGGGCGCATCCCGACCTGGCGCTGGCTCCGCGGTCTCATGCCGGTCGTGATCATCCCGCTGTTCGCCTCGATCATCGCCTCGGGGCTCATGCTCCTCGTGCTCGGCGGCCCGATCGCCTGGCTCATGACGGAGCTCACCGCGTGGCTCAACTCGCTCAACGGCGCCTCGGTGGTCCTGCTCGGCATCATCCTCGGCCTGATGATGGCGTTCGACCTCGGTGGCCCGGTGAACAAGGTCGCCTACTCGTTCGCCGTCGCCGGGCTCGGTGCCGGCACCGCGTCCAACGTCGTGCCGTTCGAGATCATGGCCGCCGTGATGGCCGCGGGCATGGTCCCGCCGCTGGCCCTCGCGCTCGCCTCGACCGTCCTGTACCGCAAGGGCTTCACGAAGCCGGAGCGTGAGAACGGCAAGGCCGCGTGGCTGCTCGGTGCGTCGTTCATCTCGGAGGGTGCGATCCCGTTCGCCGCCGCCGACCCGCTGCGGGTCATCCCGGCGTCGATGGTCGGTGCCGCGGTCACGGGCGCGCTGTCGATGGCCGCCGGTGTGACCTCGCGGGCCCCGCACGGTGGCGTGTTCGTGTTCTTCGCGATCGACTCGTTCCTGGTCTGGGTGCTCGCGATCCTGGCCGGCACGGTGGTCTCCGCGCTGGTGCTCGTCGCCCTGAAGAAGTGGGTGCGCCGTGCCCCCGCGGCGGACGCCGCGGCCGCCCACGAGGCGGCGGTGGCCGGCGAGACGGTCGGTCAGCGCGCTCCGGCGGCGGTCTGACGGTCGTCACCACCTGACGGACGGGAGGCGCGGTGCCAGCGGGCACCGCGCCTCCCGTCCGTCCGGGGTCGCCTCAGCGACGCCACGCGGGCCGGTCCGTCGGCGCCCCTGCCTGTCTCCTCGGCGCACGTCCAGGTCGCGTGTCGGGATCCGACAGGACGCTCAGACAGAGTGGACCCATGACGACCGCCCCCACGCTGCCGCCGACCCTGCCCACCACGACCGTGCGCGCGGCCCAGGGGGCGACGGGGACCGAGGACCTCGGCGGCCTGTCCGGCTTCGTCCTGCAGGTGATCGACGCCCTGGGGGAGTGGGGCGTGGCGGTCATGCTCTTCGTCGAGACGGTCTTCCCGCCGATCCCGTCCGAGGTGATCCTGCCGCTCGCCGGGTTCCTCGCGGGGGCCGGGCGGATGAACCTGGTGCTCGTGCTGCTGCTCGCGACGCTCGGCTCGTACCTCGGGGCGCTCGTGCTCTACTGGCTCGGCGCGGTGATCGGCTTCGAGCGGACGGTGCGCTGGCTCGGCAAGCTGCCCCTCGTCGACGAGGACGACTTCCGCAAGGCCGCCGACTGGTTCCACCGGCACGGTCGGAGCGCGGTGTTCTTCGGCCGGTTCGTGCCGATCGTCCGCAGCCTGATCTCGCTGCCCGCCGGCGCCGACCGGATGCACCTCGGCACGTTCTCGCTGTTCACGATCATCGCGAGCGGCATCTGGAACAGCGCCCTCGTGCTGCTCGGCGCCGCGTTCGGGACCCAGTACGACAAGGTCGAGCAGTACACCGAGTGGATCGACCGGGTGCTCTACGTCGCGATCGCGGTCGTCGTGGTCACGTTCGTGGTGCGGCGCGTCCGCCGTGCCCGAGCCCAGCGGCGAGCCGGTCGGGACGAGGTGAGCGCCGGGCTGCAGCACGATCGGGACGAGCCGACCGCCGAGCGACGCGACGACGAGCCCGCGGCAGCCGTCCACGGTCGCCGTCGCGCGACGACCGCGGACGACTGACGGGTCACTTCTTCGTGAGGGCCGACTCCTTGTGGGCGGCCTTGTTGCCGGACTTCTCCGACTCGACGATCCAGTACGGGTCGTCGTCCGTCGGCGTGAAGTGCTGCCCCTCGAACGTGAAGTCCTTCGTCTTCTTCTCGACGACGGTGCCCGTGGTGGTGCCCTGCGAGGTGTTCCAGTGCACCTCGTCGCCCTTCGACAGCGCCATGATGTCCTCCTTGCGTAGTCCTGCGTGGTCGTGAGCCCGGACTGTACCCCCGTACTTCCGCGGAACGACGCGGTTCTGTCCCCCATCACGATGTCGTAACGCCCCTGCGGGACGCGGGTGGGACGCGTACCGTTGGCGACAGGTCACCTTGCGGCAGTTGCCGCGGATCCCCGATGACCGACGACTGATCGAAGTGCCCCATGACCCTGGTCGACAGCGCCCGAGCTGACACGGTCCTCGCCGGGCGGTACCGCCTGGTGAAGCTCATCGGCACCGGCGGCATGGGTTCCGTGTACGAGGCACGCGACGAGCACACCTACCGTGCCGTCGCGGTGAAGATGTTCGCCACGCCCGACTCGATGACGACCGCCGACCGGGTCCGCCAGGAGCGCGAGATCCGCCTGCTCAGCATGCTGTCGCACCCGGGCCTCGTCCCGCTCTACGACGCCGGCACGCACGAGTTCGAGGACGGTCCGCACCGGTACATCGTGATGGAGCTCATCGCGGACACGACGCTGCTCCGGCGGCTCGCGGGCGGTGCGCTGCACAACTACGAGGTGGCCGACCTCGGCGCCCAGCTCGCCGACGCCCTGGCCTACGTGCACTCGCGCGGCATCGTGCACCGGGACGTCAAGCCGGCGAACATCCTCATCAACGACGAGGGCGCCTCCGGGTTCGCCCGGTCGGTCAAGCTCACCGACTTCGGCGTCGCGCACTTCGTCGACGGCTCGCGACTGACGAACGACGGCACGATCATCGGCACGGCGGCGTACCTCAGCCCCGAGCAGGTCGCCGGGGAGCCGATCGGCTTCGCGACCGACGTGTACTCGCTCGGCCTCGTGCTCCTCGAGTCGCTGACCGGCAAGCAGGAGTACTCCGGCACCCTGATCGAGGCGGCTCTCGCTCGCCTCCGGCACGACCCCGTCGTCCCCGAGCGCGTCGGCGCGGACTGGCACGACCTGCTCGCCAAGATGACGCACCGCGACCCGTCCCGCCGCCCGACCGCGGTGGCCGTCGCCAACGCCCTGCGCGGCGGCTCGACGCAGGTCACCGGTCCGGTGCCGCTCGGCCCCGACCGCGAGAAGCACAAGCACGCCCACAAGCTGCACCGCGCCGCACGTCGGCACGCCAAGCGCGGCACGTTCACCGCCGTCCGGCGCTGGCGTCGCCGGAACGTGCTCGTCGGGTCCTTCGCGGCCTTCGGGGTGCTCGCCGCGTGCGTCGCCGCGTACGTGGCCGGCACGCTGCACTAGCCCCCGGCAGCCCTGGCAGGATGGGTCCATGACCGACCAGCGCTGGATCAAGATCTGCGGGCTCTCCACGCCCGAGACCGTGGACGCCGCGATCGACGCGGGTGCCGACGCGGTCGGGTTCGTCTTCGCCGCGGGCAGTCCCCGCACGGTGACCGCGGACCTCGCCAAGGAGCTCGTCGAGCGGGTGCCGGACGGCATCGACGCCGTCGGGGTGTTTCGCGACCAGGCGATCGACGAGGTCGTCGGCATCGCCTCCGAGGTCGGGCTCACCACCCTGCAGCTGCACGGTCGCGAGTCGGCGAGCGACTTCGCCCGGGCGCGCGACGCCGGCTTCTTCACGATCCGTGCGGTCGCCGCCGAGGACTACCTCCGCGAGACCGATGAGCAACGTGCCGCCTACGACCACGACCTGCTGCTCATCGACGCCGCCGTGCCCGGGAGCGGGCGCCTGGTCGACTCGACCACGATCGCCGGCAGGATCGACGAGGCCTGGATCCTCGCCGGCGGGCTGACCCCCGCGAACGTCGTCGCCGCGGTCGAGGCACTGGACCCCGACGGGGTCGACGTCTCGAGCGGCGTCGAGTCCGAGCGCGGCGTCAAGGACGTCGCGAAGATCCGCTCGTTCGTCGAGGCGGTCCGCAGCATCCCCTGAGCGTGCCGGGTCGCGTCCGCGACGTGACCGGCGGACGGACGGGAGGCGCGGTGCCGGCTGGCACCGCGCCTCCCGTCCGTCCCGGTGCGCGTCAGCGCAGCGTCGGGGTGAGCTCCGTCAGGAACGCGTCGGTGTCCTCCCAGCCCTCGACCGCGTGGCAGGGCACGCCGAGGGCCTTGACCGGGTAGTCGTTGCCCTCGGGGTCGAGGCGGTCGCCGACGAACAGCATCTCGTCGAGCGCGATGCCGGTGATCTCGGAGAGGCGGCGCATGCCGTACGCCTTGTCGATGCCCTTGCGGGTGATGTCGACGCTCGTGGACCCGCCGGAGCGGACCTCGAGGTCGGGCAGCTCGGCCTGGACCAGGCGACGCAGGTGGTCCTTCTTCTCGCCCGTCGGGTCCCACTGCTTCTTTACGTCCACCGGGGCGGACTGCCCGAGGGCCGAGAAGGTGATCTGCGAGCCGCGGTCCTCGAGGATGTCCCCCCAGGTCTCGGACTCCCAGTACCCGTTCGCCTTCGCGACGGACTCGACGGCGGTGAGCGCGCGGGACTTCTCGTCGTCGGTCAGGTCCTCGGCGTACTGCAGGGCCCAGTCCGACCCGGACCAGCGGTAGTACGCGGTGCCGCAGGTCGGCAGCAGGTGCAGGTCGTCGAGCGGCAGGTCGTCACGGGCGCGGAGCGGGGTGACGAGCTGCTGCTCGAACTGCTGGAAGTTGCCGCCGGAGATGACCGCGACCGGGACGGCGGTCAACAGCGACGCGAAGGTCTCGAGCATGCGCGGGTCGAGCGGGGACTTCGACGGGGCGAGGGTGTCGTCGAGGTCGAAGGCGACGAGGCGGGGCGTGGTCATGCCCTCGATCCTGCCACGACGGCCGCGTACCCCGCGGTCGGCCTCCGGAGCGTGCGGGAAGCCGACCGCGGGGTGCGGGCTCGGGGTGCTCGGCTGGCCGGCGGGCGCCTGCCCGGTGACGGCTACTCCTTGACGAGCACGACCTCGTCGAGGGGCAGGCGCGTGCGCGGGGCGGTCTCGCGCTCGGCGGCCTTCTCGTCGAGCTGCGACGGGTCCGCGACGGTGCCGATCGCCGTGACCGTGTACGGCAGGAACCGCTCGGGCAGGTCGAACGCGGCGCGGAGGCCCTCGGCGTCGATGCCGGCCATCTGGTGCACGTGCAGGCCCTCGGCGTGCGCCTGCACGGTGAGGGCGGCGAGCGACTGGCCGAGGTCGTACTGCGCGAACGGACGTGCCTCGCCGTCCTCGGTCGTGGTCTCGAGGATGCCGACCACGAGTGCGCTGGCGCGGAACGCCCAGGCGGCGTTGAAGCCGAGCAGGTTCTCGTTGATCTTGCGGAAGGTCTCGGTGCCCCGGCGGCCGGCGACGAAGCGGCGCGGCTGGTGGTTCATCGCGGAGGCGGCCCAGCGTGCGGCCTCGAGCACGGCGTCGAACTGCGCGTCCGAGATGGTCGCGGTCTCGTCGTAGGAACGGGGGCTCCAGCGTTCCTCGAGCAGCGGCACGAGCGGCTGGCTGGAGTCGGTCGAGCGGGAGAGCGTGGCAGGCGTCGCGGTCATGTTCCGTCGAACCACCGGGGCGGCCCGCGCATTTCCGACCTGTGCGGGCTCACATGGGACCCGCCCCGGCCACGTCCTGTCAGGATGGACCCGATGGGTGGCGTCTTGACCGGGTTCGCGATCATCGGCGCGATCATCGCCGCCGGGTACGTCGTGGGGCGCACCGGCCTGCTCGGACCGCACGCGCAGTTCGTGATGAGCCGACTGGCGTTCTTCGTGCTCATGCCGTGCCTGCTCTTCCACACCATCGCGACCGCGCACATCGAGACGCTGATCTCCCCGATGCTGTGGGTGTCGCTCGTGAGCGCCGTGACCGTGGCCCTCGTCGCCGTGGTGCTGTTCCGGGTGGTGCTGCGCCGCTCGGTCGCGACGGCGACGGTCGGGGCGCTGGCCTCCGGCTACGTGAACGCGAACAACATCGGGCTGCCGGTCGCCGTGTACGTCCTCGGGCAGGCCACGGCCGTGGTGCCGGTGATCCTCCTGCAGCTCGTGCTGCTCGCGCCCCTGGCCCTGACCGTGCTCGACGCCGCCACCGCCTCCGGCGGCGGGTGGCGCAGCCGGGTCGCCGGGCCGTTCCGCAACCCGATCATCATCGCCTCGCTCGTCGGGCTGCTGTGCTCGGCGTTCCGCGTCGAGCTGCCGGCGCCCGTGCTCGAGCCGTTCTCGCTCGTGGGCGCGGCGGCGGTGCCCGTCGTCCTGCTGTCCTTCGGCATGAGCCTGCACGGTGCGGCACCCCTGCGCGACCCCGCGATCCGGGCCGACGTGCTGGTCGCCTCCGGGCTGAAGCTCGTGGTGATGCCCGCGGTGGCCTTCGTGGTCGCCCGGTTCGTGTTCGGGCTCGACGACCAGGACGTGTTCGTGCTCACGACGCTCGGGGCGCTGCCCGCGGCGCAGAACGTGTTCAACTACGCTCAGCGGTACCGGGCGGCGGTCCCGGTGGCGCGGGACGTCGTGCTGCTCACGACGGTCGGTGCGGTGCCGGTGCTCGTCGTCGTCGCGGCGCTGCTGCACCCGTAGGCGGGCCGGGGCGCGCCGGGCGCGGGCCCGGCTGGCGCGGGCCCGCGTCGGCGGCTGGCGGGCGCGCCGCACAACGGAAGGCACGTCGCGCCACGCTGGTGCGTGGTGCGACGTGCCCTCGTGTGCGTCAGCGGGGCGCCCCGATCAGCGGGGCGCGCCGAGCTCAGTACGCGACGCCGAAGCGCGCGCGGTGGTGCGCCGGGCGCTCGACCTCGTCGACGATCGCGATGGCGTAGTCCTCGCCGGAGATGTCCGAGTTGCCCTCGGCATCGGTGAGCAGCAGGTCGTCGGTGGTGCGGTAGGTGCCCTTCCGCTCGCCGGGGTTCCAGCTGCCGAACGCCGCCGCCGGGCTCACGTAGAACCAGTCGACGTCGCCCGTGTAGGCGCCCGAACGGAGCCCCTCGAGGATCTTG
>Ga0308161_1000927_pt1 | contig 39447 bp, 37 predicted proteins | sample PhyFR2_FD_201034 | JGI IMG/M metagenome (GOLD analysis project Ga0308161, IMG submission 201034) | Phyllosphere microbial communities from UC Gill Tract Community Farm, Albany, California, United States - DLSLF.R2 | ecosystem: Host-associated > Plants > Phyllosphere > Unclassified | place: USA...
CGCTCGTCGCGGGTTTCCTGCCACAGCTCGCCGAGAATTGCCAAGCGCGTATTACCGCCGTTGCGGATGATGAAATAGGTTTCACCTGGGCGGCGGGTAATCGGTGGCGGTTGATCCAGCCCGCGTTCACGGATCGAAGCCTTGATATCGTCGTATAGCGGATTACGGATGAAGCGCGGGTTGTGTTCGTAGGGCCGCAGTTCCTCCAGCGTGACCAACATAGGTGTGTCAGTAAGTGGATCGGACAGCCGCTCCAGCTCCGGCCCTCGAGGGAAGTGGTCCTGGTGCAGCTTGTCGGTGATCTGCCCCTGACTGAGCTTTTTCATCGGAACAACCTCAGTTAGCGTCGGATACGCAAATGGTCACCGACCTCGAACTTGACGATCTCGGCAGTGCCCGAACTTTCGAAATGTCGGGATAGTTCTGCGAGGAACCACCCCATGGCCGAGCGTCCACCCTGCAGGCGAAAGACCACGGTGCAGTACTCCTCGCAAGGTGGGTGGTGTGGTTGAATAGAGGGTGGAACGATGATGGGAAGTTGATCCAACATCAGAAGACTCCTAGCCAAACGGTTGGCCTCAAGGTCGATCAAACACAATGACTGGGTGAAAAATGCGGTTGTGGTGATTTGTCTCATTGAGCATCCGCGCGTCGGCTCACCGAAGAGATCGCTTTGTGCCATTCCGGAAACAACTCAATGGCCAGCGTTTGCATGGTTTCCAGCGCAGATGGCGAGCGTTGTTCCCGTGGCTGGCGTGTCTCGACTCGGTGGACCGGCAGGCCAAGCGAGGCCGCATTGAGATACGCCACTCGGTCTGGAACTACGGTGTCTAGAACCGAGATATTGGTAGTTCCGGAAAAGGTTTCGCGCAGGCCACGGATGATCATCCTTGTGTCCACTCGAATGGCATTCACCTGGTTCAGTAGTAGTAGCAAGGGGGGCGGTGTAATGCCCAGAAGGCGGAATGGCTCGAGCTCACTGAGTAGTTTTAAGGTGCCGCGACGCAGTTCGCGAGCGGCGAGCATTTCCGGGGTGACGGGAGAGAGCACGAGATCGGAGGCCAGGATGGCCATCTCCAGCAGCACGCTACGCGCACCTTGGGTGTCGATCAAAAGCAGGTCGTAACGGGGACGGAAGTTGTCGAGCAGATTGCGCAGCCGTAATCGCCCGTCAGGGGCGTTCAGCAGCAAGGTGCTCAGTCGACCCTGATCGTCGTTGGAGAGGATAAGATCGAGCCCTGCGATCACTGTCTTGGAAACAATCTGCGCAGGCGTAGTTAGGTTGAGCGCGAGGAACTCGTATGCACCGGCATCAGCCTCTTGGCTCAAAGCGTAATAGCTGGAGAGGGTGGGTTGGCTATCCAGGTCCAGCAGCAGGACGCGCAGGCCCGCATCTGCGAGAAGGCCGCCGAGGTTGGCGGTCACCGTGGTCTTGCCCACGCCCCCTTTAGTGGAAACCACTGATGCCACACGCATGGCATCAGGCCTGCTGACCTAAGCGCTCAGCAACCCACTGCTCAATTTCCAGCGAGTCCCAACCGACCGCGCGCAGTCCGATGCGCTTGGCCTGCGGAAACTTTCCTTCTTTCATCAGGTTGTAGATGTGCGCGCGCTTGAAGCCGGTTTTTCGCTCCACCTCGCCACGCCGCATGATGTGACGTTCGACCTGCGTTTGAGTAGCTTCAACGACAGATGGAGACTGATTGGACATGGTAGTCACTCCTAGCGCCAGATGGCATTTAGTGGGAAGTGACTTGGATTCAACACCGCAAAAAGGCGTAAGTCATTGCAATGCAAGTGACGTCATTGCACTGCAATGCTCAGCTTTTGGCCTTAGCAAGACTACGTCTGGCGGCCGCAAATTTCTCATCGAGTGAGCGCTTGCTCAGTCCCGCGACGCCGCTGTAGTGGGCGGTTATAGAGTCGACAATAGAAGCCTGACTATCGAAGATAGAATGCTTTCTTCCTGCCCTCGACGAACCCAGCATGATATTAACTAATGCGCCTATTACGTTTAAGAAGCTGGCTTTGCTGTGGTCGCTAAGCTGTTGTCTGTTCTCAGCGAGCATGCGTAGGTTTTCTCGCTCTAACCCGGCTGCTTTTAGCTCATCGATCAGAGATTGAAGTTTAATTTCGGTCGCTTTTAATCGCACCTGCAGTGCATCACGATCTGCCTGTAAAACCAAATAGGTGCTGTAGTGAATCGTTTCCTGGTTCGCTGCGGTTTGACTAAAAAGAAACGCTGGGCGCTGATCTGGATAGTAGTGATGCATCCACCATTTTAGGTCCGAATGTCTGATGGTCAGTAGTCTGAGATCGACTGGAGTGCCTGGAGCGACCGTGACGCCTAAAGCTCCGTATGGAATCTCATTATTTCGAATGGCATCCAGAATTTTCCACACGGTAGCGTGTAAGGGCGGCCATTCCGGAAACGCGTAGCTGAGGTAATCAGGGTTGTCCCATGCGTACTCAAGGATCAGAGATTCATAATCAGTTAAGCCACACCAGCGTATTGCTGCTTCGATTGGTCTGTAGAACAGCTTTTCAATGGGCTCCAGACCACTAGCTTCGTTCATAGAGGTATCCTCTATAGAAAGGAAGACTCGCAAGGTACTGGCTAAGATTCGATCTAGGCTTCCGTGCGTTTGCTGTCCTTTAGTTCCTTTGTGCTCCGCGGTTTTCAGTGTCCTGACTCTATTGACGAGCGGTATTTTTCTTAGCGCAGAAATAATATTTCTGCAAAGAATACCGAAACAGCGAAATCATATTTTTTGGTATGCGCGTCTTCCTACATGACCGTAGTATCACTTTTCGTATATTTTCTGGCGATCCAAGATAAACTCCTGTTCCAGTTCTCGTAATAGCGGTTCGCTACTCAAGCCCTTCTCGCGTCGGAAGCACGAACCTCGGTTTGCCAAGTACGAAGGTCGCTATCCGCGAGGCAAATCGCCGAGTAACAAAGCGTACGCCGAAGCACGATAGCTTATTGAATAGCCCGGGGATAACTGTGCGTTTACCGCACAGCATCGCGTGAATCGCGGCGTGCGCCACGAACTCTGCGCTTTTCATCGACGAGTTCGCGATCTTTGAATAGTTGCCCCCTCCAGACGTGGTGTGGAACGCGGTTTCGGTACCTCCGGGGCAGATACAGGTCACCGACAGCGGCGTCCCGCGATGCTCCTCATGGAGGCCCTCGCTGAAGTTGCGTACGAACGCTTTGGAGGCAGCGTACAGCGCCATGTTTGGCACTGACTGGTAGGCGCCTGTTGAGGCGATGTTGACCATGTACGCGAGGGTGCTGCTGGCCTTGCGCGCGTCGACAAAGCACCGCGCAAGCTCGACGAGCGAGGTCATGTTGACTTGGATGAGCTCGGCGTCGCGCGCCCAGTCGACTTCGTCGAACCGGCGGAAGTAGCCGAACCCGGCGTTGTTGACCAGGATGTCGATCGGACCGCTGGCGTTTGCAGCCTCCCACAGTGCTCTAGCGGCGCGGGGCTTGCCAAGATCCGCGATGACGATCTCAACGTTCACGCCTTTGCAGGTGGCGGCGACTGCGTCCAGCGCGTCGCGGCGCCGTGCGGTGAGTACAAGATCAACGCCCAGCGTCGCGAGCTCACGTGCGATGGCCGCGCCAATGCCGCTTGAAGCGCCTGTCACCAGCGCACGCTTGCCCTTTATGACGGCTGAAGATGTACTCAAATCGGTCTCCTTATGGTGTAGAGCAGCCAAGGAACTCCAAGGCCGCGAGGTTTGAGCGGAGGCGCTTGATTTTTTGATTCCCCTTTGTAAAACCGCAGGCCCCGTTCGCAACACCTCTCGAATTGTATATATTAAGCTATACCAATTGTATAGTAAAAATATAGAAATCAACCTTGTTTTCGATTGCGTGCGCGAGCCCTGAAGCTCCGCCGAAGTGGGGAGTGAACCCCCTTGGTGAATTGGCTCGCTTCACTCGATTAGCTTCGTATGGCCCGCCGGTAGCTTACACGCGGATGCAGCCTCGATGAGAGGGGTGAACGAACTGGGAAGGGAAGGCGCCCGCAGGTTGGATTGCGCAAGTTACTTCACGTGCCAGCCCAACTGCATGGAAATTTGCTGGGTGGCTTCCATAAGCCGATTAATGTAATCCTGCTTGAGTTCTTCGCGAAAACGAAAGCAGGGGAAGGACACGCTCATGCCAGCTATCACGTGGCCGAAACGGTCGCGGATCGGTGCGGCCAGGCAGCGCATATTGTCTTCGAACTCTTCATGATCTTCGGCATAACCCTGGGCGCGTACCACTTCCAGTTCTTGTAGATAGGCCTCGATGCTGGTCAAGGTATTGGCTGTACGGCGCTCGAAACTTTCTTCCTGCAAATGAGCGATCAGCTCGGGTTGCTCCAGCCAGGCCATCAATACCTTGCCGATACCGGTGCAATACAGCGGTGCACGTCGGCCAATGCGGGAGTACATGCGCAGGTTGTATTTGGAGTCGATCTTGTGCACGTAGACGATGCTGCCTTCGTCGAGAATGCCCAGATGCACGGTCTCGGCGGTCAGTTCGTTGATGCGTCGCATACCCGGTTCCGCCTCGCGGACGATGTCCAGGTGGGGCAGGGCTTGTGCACCCAGTTCAAACAGCCGGACGCTGAGCCGATAGCGGTCTTCGGCATCTTGCACCACATAACCGCGGGCCTTGAGTGACTGCAAAAACCGGTAAACCGTGCTTTTGGACATGTCCAGTTGCTGCGCGATTTCCGACACGCCGCTTTCCTCGGGATGCAAGGCCAGGGCTTCGAGGATGGCCATGGTCCGGCCGACGGCGGAGACCAGTTCATTGTTCTGCAGGGTGGTGTTGTCCATGAAGGCTCCAACGGGAACGGAAAACCCAAGGATATACGCTGGCGAATCAAAACGCTGTTTCATTTCTCTTGACGATGTAGGAAATCTGATTAAACTCAGGCTCATGATTTTAAAATGAAACGCCGTTTTAAAAATAATAAAGGCGCGTAGTGATGAACGTAGAACCAGAGCAGAGCCGGCGAACCCTGTCATATCGAGCGCTCAAAGTGGCGCTGGTAGGCGAGTGCATGATCGAGATGCGCGGCGACGCTTTCTCAGGGATCAGCCAAACGTTCGGCGGCGACACACTCAATGCAGCGGTGTATCTCTCTCGAGTGACCCCCGCCGCGCGGATTTGCGCCGACTACATCACCGCCATCGGCGCTGACAGCTTCAGTGATGCCATGCGTCAGTCGTGGCGCGACGAAGGCCTTGGCGACCAACATGTGCGCGTGATCGAGGATGCCCTGCCGGGCTTGTACTTCATCCAGACCGACCCTCAAGGCGAACGACGCTTTCTCTATTGGCGTGGCGAAGCAGCCGCGCGGCGCATGTTCGATGGCCCTGAAGCAGACGCCGCATTGCAGGCCCTTGCGGATTACGACTACATCTACCTGAGTGGCATCAGCCTGGCGATTCTCACCGCCAGCGGCCGAGCGCGCCTGATGCACGCCTTGCGCCTGGCCCGCGAAGCCGGCGCGCGGATCGTCTTCGACAACAACTACCGTCCCCATCTTTGGCCCGACGCCCGAGCCGCGCGCCAGGCCTATGGCGACATGCTGCGCCTCACGGATCTGGCGCTGATTACCTGGGAGGACGACGCCGCGCTGTTTGGGTATGCCGATACCGAGGCGTTGTTCCGCGCCTATGCAGGTTTTGGCGTAGGTGAGGTCGCGGTGAAGCGGGGCGTGGCCTCCTGTTTGATCCAGTGCGCCTCGGGTCGTTTCGACGTGCCCGCCGAACAGGTGCTGCACGTCGTCGACACCACGGCGGCGGGCGACTCCTTCAGCGCGGCGTATCTTTCGTGTCGCCTGCAAGGCGGTGATCCGCCGCTGGCAGCGCGTTGGGGCCATCGGCTGGCGGCCCAGGTCGTCCAGCATCGCGGTGCGCTGATCCCTGGCGCGGCCATGCCCAGCCTGGACATGCCTTCATTTTCTTCTGCAGTAGAGGCCTGACTTTATGAAAATCATTGAAGCCCGCGTCATTGTGACCTGCCCGGGTCGTAACCTGATCACCTTGAAAATCGTCACGGATTCCGGCATCTACGGCATCGGTGATGCGACCTTGAACGGTCGAGAAATGGCGGTGGTCGCCTACCTTGAAGAGCACGTGTTGCCCGCCTTGATCGGTCGCGATGCCCAGCGCATCGAGGACATTTGGCAGTACCTCTATCGCGGCGCTTACTGGCGCCGTGGCCCGGTGACCATGACCGCGATTGCTGCCGTGGACATCGCCCTGTGGGACATCAAGGCCAAGGCGGCACAGATGCCCCTGTACCAGTTGCTCGGTGGCAAAAGCCGCGAGCGCGTGATGGTCTACGGGCATGCCACGGGTAAGGACATCGAAGGTTGCCTGGACGAAGTCGCCCGGCATGTCGAGCTGGGGTACAAGGCGGTGCGCGTGCAATGCGGGATTCCCGGGATCGCCACCACCTATGGCGTGGCCAAGCGCAGCGGTGAGCGTTATGAGCCGGCCGACAGCGACCTGCCTGCCGAACACGTGTGGGACACCGCCAAATACCTGAACCATGTACCCAAGCTGTTTGCCGCCGTCCGCGAGCGTTTTGGCGATGACTTGCACATCCTGCACGACGTGCACCATCGCCTCACGCCCATTGAAGCGGGGCGCCTTGGCAAAGCGGTGGAGCCCTTCAACCTGTTCTGGCTGGAAGACTGCACCCCGGCCGAGAATCAGGCAGCCTTTCGCCTGATCCGCCAGCACACCACGACACCGCTGGCGGTAGGTGAAGTGTTCAATTCCATTCATGACTGCCGCGAGCTGATCCAGGAACAGTTGATCGACTATATCCGCGCCACCCTGGTGCACGCCGGGGGCATCACCCATGTGCGCCGCATTGCTGACTTTGCAGCGCTCTATCAGGTGCGCACCGGCTTCCATGGGGCCACGGACCTGTCGCCGGTCTGCATGGGCGCGGCGCTGCATTTCGACACCTGGGTGCCCAATTTCGGCATCCAGGAACACATGCCCCACGACGAACGTATCGATGAAGTGTTTCCCCACGCCTATCGCTTTGAAGATGGCCACTTCACCCCCGGCGAGACGCCGGGGCATGGCGTCGACATCGACGAGCACCTCGCGGCGAAATACCCCTACAAGCGCGCCAGCCTGCCGGTCAATCGCCTGGAAGACGGCACGCTCTGGCATTGGTAAACGCCGCTTCGACTGATTGATAACGACAGAACACAGGGTGCTATCCGCCCTGTCAGGAGTTACCCGATGAAAGCTTTTCAAGTAAGAGCCCCTTTTGAATACGGCCTGGCGCAAGTCGAGAGGCCCCAAACAGCGCCTGGCGAAGTCAAGGTTGACGTCGCCTACGCCGGTATCTGTGGCTCGGACATGCACATCATCCACGGGCAAAATGCGTTTGTGCGTTTTCCGCGAGTGACCGGCCATGAGTTCTCGGGCGTGGTACGGGAAGTGGGCGAGGGGGTCGAGAACCTTAAAGTCGGCGACCGCGTGTGCATTGATCCGGTCATCAGCTGTGGCACCTGTTATCCCTGCCGAATCAACCGACCGAACGTCTGCACCCGGCTGCAAGTGATTGGTGTGCACCGCGACGGCGGGTTCAGCGAGCAAGTCTGTGTACCCGCAGACAATGCCCACCGCTTGCCGGACTCGATGTCCCTGAGCCATGCGGCGCTGGTGGAGCCGTACACCATCGCCCTCAACGTGCTGGACCGCATGCAGCCCGAACCGGGCGACAGCCTGTTGATCTACGGCGCGGGGGTGATTGGCCTGACGCTGGTGCAAATGGCGCGCGCACTGGGGATGACCGATATCACCGTGACCGACGTTCTCGATACACGCCTGGAGGCGGCAAGGGCACTCGGGGCCAGCCGCACGCTCAACGGTAAGGACGTCGACGTCGAAGCAACGATGCGTGAGTTGACCCAGGGCGAAGGCGTGCCGCTGATCGTCGACGCGGCCTGTATTCCGGCATTGATGCCGCAGATGGTGCGCCTGGCCTCGCCTGCCGGGCGTATCGGCCTTCTGGGTTTCAACACCGTGCCGAGCGACCTGGTGCAATTGGAAATGATCAAGAAAGAACTGACGCTGGTGGGATCGCGGCTGAACAATCGCAAGTTTCCAAAGGTGATCGAACTGATCGCCAGCGGCAAATTGCAGGTGCGGGAACTGATCAGTCATCGCGTCAGCTTCGACGAAATGCCCGGGGCCATCGATTTGATCGAAAACCATCCCGAACAAACCCGAAAGGTCCTCGTGGAACTGAGTGGCGCCCATCCATAGCCGTCTGTAGATACTCGTGCCCCCGGGGGCACCCTCACCGAATAAACACAAGAAGCGGGAGGTTCCAATGTTTGGTCAAGGTCGCACATTAATCATCATCATGCTGTTCCTGGCAGGCGTCATCAACTACCTGGATCGCTCGGCATTGTCCGTTGCCGCTCCGTTCATCCAGAAGGACTACGGTCTTTCGACGGGTGAGATGGGCATGATCTTCAGTAGTTTTTTTGTCGGTTATGCCGTGTTCAACTTTGTCGGCGGCTGGGCTGCCGACCGCTACGGTGCGAAAACCACGCTGCTGCTGGCGATGGTGCTTTGGTCGCTGTTCAGCGGTCTCACAGTACTGACGATCGGCTTCGCCTCGCTGGTGCTGATCCGCATCCTGTTCGGGATGGGGGAGGGGCCACTGAGTGTCACGACGAGCAAGATGATCAACAACTGGTACACCCCCAAGCGCAGGGCGCGGGCGATCGGCACGTCGATGTCCGGCACGCCGCTGGGTGGGGCGATTTCCGGGCCGGTGGTGGGCTTCATTGCCGTCACCTACGGCTGGAAGATGTCGTTCATTATCATCATGGTGATCGGCCTGGTCTGGGCGGCGGTGTGGTACAAATTCGTCAAGGAACGGCCTGAAGGCGAGGGCGCCGAGGACATTGTCCGGGCCGAGGGCCAAAGTGCGCTGGCGGCGCAGCCGGTGTTCCCGCTACGGTACTACCTCAAGCAGCCCACGGTGCTGTTCACGTCCCTGGCGTTCTTTTCCTATAACTACACGCTGTTCTTCTTCCTGACCTGGTTCCCCAGTTACCTGACCATGGCCCACGGCCTCAACGTCAAGGACATGAGCATTGCCACGGTCATCCCCTGGGTCCTGGGTTTCCTCGGCCTGGCCCTAGGCGGTTTCATTTCCGACTTCGTGTTCAAGAAAACCGGGCGGATGATGTTCTCGCGCAAAGTGGTGCTGGTGACGTGCCTGTTGTTTTGTGCCGCGTGTATCGCCTGTGCGGGAGTCGTCAAAACCCTGTATCCGGCGGTCATCCTCGTCGCCTTGGCCGTGTTCTTCCTTTATCTCACCGGCGCCATCTACTGGGCGATCATCCAGGACACCGTGCCTGCCGCGCGAGTGGGTGGGGTCAGTGGCTTCATGCATTTTCTGGCTAACACCTCGGGCATTATTGGCCCGACCTTGACGGGCTTTCTGGTGCAATTCACCGGCTCGTTCACCAGTGCATTTCTGCTGGCGGGACTGTTGACCGTGATTGGCGCGGTGTGTGTAGCGCGTTACGTCAAACCGCTTTCGGCGGCGGATACCGGTAACTCGCCGGCACACAGCCCGCAACCAGGCTCGGTCCTTAGCCGGCCATAACTCGTCATGAAAGGAGCGTGTCGATGCCTATTGTGACCCGTGTGCCCTCTACCGGCCCTGTCCGTGAGATCGGGATTGTGCATCTTGGCCTGGGGGCGTTTCATCGCGCCCACCAGGCGGTCTACCTGCAACGCCATCTCAATCGCCAGGGTGAAAGTGATTGGGGACTGTGCAGCGCCAACCTGCGCTCGAATCGCACATTGGTTGATCAATTGCGTGAGCAGGACGGTCGCTACCATGTGGCCGAGTATCGGGACCGCGAGCAAGTGACGCTGCGGGAGATCGGTGTAGTGCGCCAGGCCTTGTATGTGGGCGAGGGCGGCGATGAGCTGCCAGTGTTGTTGCAACGCATGACTGAGCCGCAGACGCGGATCGTCACGCTCACTGTCACCGAGAAAGGTTACTGCCTGAACCCGGCCACCGGGCAGTTGCGCACTGAAGATCCGGCGATTGTCCATGACATCGCTCATCCGCAGGCGCCTCGCACAGCGCCCGGCATTGTCCTCGAAGCCTTGCGTCGCCGCCGCGCCGCAGGCATTCCTGCCTTCACGGTGTTGTGCTGCGACAACATGCCAGACAACGGCCAGCGCACTCGCCAGGCAGTGAGTGGGTTGGCGGCGATGCAGGACGCCGGGTTGGCGCAATGGGTCAACGAGCATGTGGCGTTCCCTGGCTGCATGGTTGACCGGATCGTCCCCGCTATGGACGGCGAGTCCTTCGCACGACTGGAACAGCAACTGGATTGCCACGACCGTGCGGCCGTGGTCTGTGAAAGTTTCAGCCAATGGGTGATCGAAGATCACTTTCCTCTCGGGCGTCCGGACTGGGAGGAGGAGGGCGTTCAGATGGTGGACGACGTGCGCCCATTTGAAACGATGAAGCTGCGCATGCTCAACGGCAGCCATTCGTTGCTGGCCTATGTGGGGTTGCTGGTCGGTCACGCGTCGGTGTTCGAGGCCATGAATGATGCGGATCTGGCGCGTTTTATCGAACGCTACATGACTCAGGAAGCCGCGCCGACCCTGGACATGCCGGCGGGGATCGATCTTGTGCGCTACGCCCACGATCTTAAGGCGCGTTTTGCCAATGACAGCCTGCAACACCGTTTGCGCCAGATCGCCATGGACGGCTCGCAGAAACTGCCCCAGCGCTGGTTGCTCGGCGCGCAGCAGTTGCTTGAGGACGGACGCGGCATCGCCTGCACGGCATTGGGGATCGCAGCGTGGATTCACTATTGCACGCAGCCGCTGCCCGGTGGCTCGACGCAGGCGATTGACGATCCCTTGAGTGCGACTTTTGCCGATCTCGCAGGCAGGTTCGAAGGCGCATCGCTGGTGGATGCCTTTCTTGATCTGGACGAAGTGTTCCCGGCCGCATTGTCCGCTCACGAGGCCTTTCGCGCGGCCGTGCACGGTGCCTATAGCGATCTGGTTCGCGTCGGTATCTCCAGTCTTTTGCACACTTTCGCAGCACACCCCTGACAAGGAAGGAGAACAGCATGGAACAAACATGGCGTTGGTTTGGCCCCAAAGACCCGATCTCCCTGGCGGATGTCCGCCAAACCGGCGCGACCGGTATCGTCACCGCGCTGCACGAAATCCCCAATGGCGACGTTTGGCCGGTGGAGGCCATTGCGGCGCGCAAACAGATGATAGAAGCCGCGGGCTTGAGCTGGTCGGTGGTGGAAAGCATTCCGGTGCACGAGGACATCAAGCGCGGCTGCGGACGGCGTGACGAGTACATCGCCAACTACCAGCAAAGCGTGCGCAACCTGGCGAGCTGCGGCATCGATATCGTGTGCTACAACTTCATGCCCGTGTTGGACTGGACCCGTACCGACCTGGCCTGGGAGTTGGCGGATGGCGGTTGGGCGCTGCGTTTTGATCAAACCGCGTTCGCCGCGTTCGACCTGTTTATTCTGCAGCGCCCGGATGCCCAAGCCGAATACCGCGTCGAGGACATCCAGCAGGCCAGGGCCTACTTCGAGCAACTGACGCCCGCCCAGAGCGAAAGCCTGGTCAACACCTTGATCGCCGGTTTGCCCGGTGCCGAAGAACACTACAGCCTGGAAGACTTCCGCGCCTTGCTGCGCACCTACGCGCACATCGACGAAGCCAGGCTGCGGGAGCACCTGGAGTATTTTTTGCGCGCGGTGATTCCGGTGGCGGAGGCAGTGGGTGTGCGCATGGCGATTCACCCGGACGATCCACCCCGAGCGTTGCTCGGCTTGCCGCGAATCCTGTCCACTGCCGAAGATGCCCAGTGGTTGCTGGACGCCGCGCCAAGCCCGGCCAACGGCCTGACGTTCTGCACCGGCTCCTATGGCGTGCGTGAAGACAACGATCTGGTGGCGATGGCCAAGCAATTTGCGCCATTCATCTACTTTACCCACCTGCGTTCAACCCGCCGCGAGGCCGACCCGCGCAGCTTCCACGAAGCCCACCACCTGGACGGCGATGTCGACATGGTCGGGGTCATTGCCGCCTTGGTGGCCGAAGAGTGTCGGCGTGAGCGCGAAGGTGGCCCGCGCTTGCCGTTGCGCCCGGACCACGGGCATCAACTGCTCGACGATCAGCACCGTAAAAGCAACCCCGGCTATTCGCTGATCGGTCGCCTCAAGGGCCTGGCGGAAATCCGCGGTGTGGAATTGGCGATGCGCCAACAACTGCTTTGATGGCGTGAAAACGGAGCAAGTCGCCAGCGGGCAAACCGTTGACTACTTGTTCTGCCCATTGGTCGTGCGCTCTTCCGGCTCCAGCGCTTGCAGCCAACGATTTTCCGAACAGCTCAAATGCTGGCGCATTGAGGTTTGTGCACCGAGCACGTCTTTTTGGGCCACGGCGCGAAGGATTGCTTCATGCTCGATGACGGCCGCTTCCCAGGTCCGAGCGTTCTCTGAATGTTTGCTGAGGTGCGCCGAAATAGGGTTATGTCGCTCATCAAAGAGCCCGGTGATGATCCGGACCAAGGCAGAGTTGCCGCTCATTTTAGCCAAGCGATGGTGAAACTTGCGGTCATCCTCCAGGGGCGGAAAACCCTTTTCGATGGAGGCACGCATGGCATCAATACATTCCTGCAGGTAGCGACAGTCGCTTTTTTTAGCCTGCAGACAAGCCAGAATTATCGCCTCACCCTCGATCAAGGCACGCGCCTGCATAAGCTCCGAGGGGCTCTCACCGAGCGTTACGGTGTTATTTGCTCCTTCCGAGGCCAGGGTTCTGACGTACACGCCTGAGCCCATCTTGATGTCAACGACGCCTTCTATTTCCAGGGCGATGAGCGCTTCGCGAAGCGAGGGTCTGGACACACCAAGACGTTGCGTCAAATCACGCTCGGGAGGAAGCCTTGAGCCGGGTTTGAAATCCCCCTGCAAGATGTAGTTTCGAAGTTGGTCGGCGATTTTTTGATACGGCTTTCGCTCAGAGGCGTTTGTCGGTGCGGCCATCGGTACGGCGTCCATCGGGAAGTTTGCAAAGGCTACCACAGCCATAGTCAGTGGCTGCTCGTTTCACATCACCGCACCCATCTGCCAGGGCAGGAACTCGTTGTCGCCCAAGCCATTTTCTTCGCTGCAAGTGGGGCGTCCGGAAGCGGTGTCGAGCATCAATTGAAACAGCCGCTCACCGGCCTGCGCTACCGATTCCAGACCATCGACAATACCGCCGGCATTGAAGTCCATATCCAGTGCCATGCGATGGAACAGGCGGGTGTTGGTGGCAATCTTTAACGAGGGGGTGGGTTTGCACCCGTAGGTCGAGCCACGGCCTGTGGTAAAGCAGATGAGGTTCGCGCCTCCCGCCACCTGGCCGGTGGCCGACACGGGGTCGTAGCCAGGCGTGTCCATGAATACCAGCCCGTGGGTATCGATCGTTTCCGCGTAGTGGTAAACGCCCATTAACCCAGTGGTGCCGGCTTTCGCCACGGCGCCAAGGGATTTTTCCAGAATGGTGGTAATGCCGCCGGCCTTGTTGCCAGGGGAGGGGTTGTTGTTCATGTCACCGTCATTGTGGCGCACGTAGGCTTCCCACCAGTGGATTCGCGCCATCAACTTTGCCGACACCTCGGCCGAGACGGCGCGTGCCGTCAAGAGGTGTTCTGCGCCATAGATTTCTGGCGTTTCCGAAAGTATGGCGCTGCCGCCATGCCTCACAAGCTGGTCTACCGCAGCGCCGAGTGCCGGGTTCGCGGTAATGCCTGAGTAACCATCGGAACCGCCGCATTGCAAACCCACGCAGAGGTGACTGGCCGCAACGGTGGTACGCCGGAAACTGTTGATGATGGGCAGCATCGCTTCAATATGCGCGATGCCACGTTGTACGGCTTCGCGAGTACCGCCCGCTTCCTGAATGATCAGACTGGCCTTGAGCGCGGCTGCGCGATCCCCCAGTTCATTCATCAAAGGCGTCAGTTGGTTGACCTCACAGCCCAGGCCGATCAACAACACACCGGCAAAATTGGGGTGATCGGCGTAGCCGCGCAAGGTCCGTTTGAGGATATCGATCCCTTCACCTTTCGCGCCCATGCCACAACCGCTGCCATGGGTAATTGCGACCACACCATCGACGTAGGGGAAGTCTTTCAGGCGCTCGGGAGAGAACGCATTGGCGATGTGTTTGCAGACGGTTGCCGAGCAGTTAACGCTGGAAACAACACCGATGTAATTGCGAGTACCGACGCGCCCATCATCACGGACAAACCCCTCGAAGGTCGCTGGTTCACGGCTGAACACCGTGGGCACATAGAGGTTCTGCACGCTGTGTTTGGCGTTGGTGACGGGCATATCCAGGTTGTGTACGTGGACGTAATCACCGGGTTCGATGCCGTGGGTGGCCAGGCCTATGGTCTGGCCGTACTTGAGTACCTGTTGGCCAGCCAACACCGCACGCAGGGCGATCTTGTGGCCGGATGGAATCGGTTGCCGGGCGCTCAGCGCGATACCGTCGGCGCTGAGGTGTTGGCCTGCGGCGATATCGCCTCGAGCCACGGCAACATGGTCACCGGGTGTCAACACCAGCAAGGATTGACTGTCATTCATCAGGTCTCTCCTAACACTCGATGATTGCTTTGACGACGCCTTGTTTCGGGTCCAGCAATGTGGCGAACGTGCTGGGGACATCGCTGAGCGTCAGTCGATGGGTATTGAGGGCGGCGCGCGGAATCAATCCGTTGCGCAAGCATTCCTCTACATAACGGAAGTCTTCGTGGGTGGCGTTGCGACTGCCCATCAATGTGGCTTCACGTTTGTGGAATTCAGGGTCGGAGAAGGTGATGGAATCGCGAACCACCGAAATCATCACATAGGTGCCGCCGTGCGCGATGAACTCAAACCCGCGCTCCATGGCCCGGGCATTGCCGGTGGCATCGAACACCACGTCGAAGAAATCACCCTCGGTGAGTTCCGCCAGCCTTTCCTTGTCGCCTTCACCAATTTTCACCGCAGCGTGAATCTGCAGGTGTTCCTCGCAGAAGGATAGGCGGTCGTCCCGCGTATCCAGAACCGTGACTTGCGCGCCCCGCAGGCTGGCGAAGATCGCAGCGGCCATGCCAATCGGCCCGGTGCCGACCACCAGCGCGCGGTTGTCCGCCTGGATGTTTGAGCGCCGTACGGCGTGGGCGCCTATGGAAAGAAATTCGATCATTGCGGCCTGGTCAAGGGATACCCCTATGGCCTTGTGGACGAACTCATGGGGGATGCTCAGGTATTCGGTAAAGGCACCGTCGCAGTGAACCCCCAGCACTTGAATACGCGTGCAGCAGTTGGTTTTGCCCTGGCGGCAGGCGATGCATGTTCCGCAGGAAAGATAGGGCATCACATACACCACATCGCCCACGTTGAGGTCGCTGGCGCTGTCAGTTTCTTCTACCACCCCGGAGAACTCATGGCCCATCACGCGCGGGTATTGGAGGTAGGGCTGATTGCCGGTGTAAATGTGCAGGTCGGTGCCGCAGACCCCTACACGCTTGATGCGGATGAGTATTTCCCCTGGCTTTCTGAGCGGCTTTTCACGCTCGACGGCGGTTAGCGAGCGGGGTTCGTTACAGATGACGGTCAGCATGTTGATGCTCCTTGGCCGGGGTGCAGGCGACGAATGTCGAACAGCGGGAGAGGGCTTCAAAGCTACACACCGAGAAAATTATTGGCAAGACCAATTTAATTAATTAGAAATTGGACCGACCAATTAATATTTTTTGAGGGGCGACATCAGCAGCGATCGCATCAGCGACGCCTGGCGTTCGAGCCAGGCGGATGCCAACGTGTATTAACGATCCAGAAACGTGAGCGCGGCGGGTACGAAGTCGGCATAAAACTGAAATATGCCGCCATGACCGGCATCAGGGTAGGTGATCAACTCGCTGTGGGGGAGCCTGCGTGCAAGATCACGCGAGTTTTCGATTGGCACCATCAGGTCGTCTTCTCCATTGGCGATAAGCACCGGTTGCTTGACGACAGAGAGATCGGCGGGTGCTTTCTCGCCCCAGGCGCGCAGGGCCTTTAGCTGCGCGCGATATGCGGAAAAGCTGATCTCATCGTCGCGCTTTTCAGAGCGCTCTTTCAGCCGCTCCAGGAACGCCTTGCCTGCGGCGATTCCGTTAGCGGTACGCGTGAAGAACAGAAACTGTTTCGGATCCTGGAACGTGAAGAGGCCCCGGATAAGGGCTCTATTGGAAACGCCGGCGACGGTGCTGATGCCCTCGCCACCTGCCGGGCCGGTACCGGCCAGGATGATCTTGCGAACAAGTTGCGGCTCCTTGAGCACGATCTCCTGGGCAATCATGCCTCCCATCGAAAAGCCGAACAGGTCGACCTGCGTGTAGCCCTTGGCTTTGATGAAGCTGATTGCGTCATCAGCCATCTGTTCGATGGTTGCCGCAGGTTCGCCGGTTGAAGCGCCGACGCCACGGTTGTCGAACACGAGAACGTGGTGGTTCGCCGCGATCCCGTCCACGACACGCGGATCCCAGTTGTCCAGCACGGCGGCCAAGTGGTTTAGAAACACGACGGGCGTGCCACCCTGATTCTGTCCAAGCTCACGATAGGCGTAATAAACACCGCTTGTGGAGACGAACTGGGTGAGCACATTTTGCCATGCGACACCCGGTCGAGATTCGCTTGATGATGGGCTTGGCGCCGGGGAGCCCACTGCCTGGGAATGGGCGGATGCCGTATTGAAGGTTGCTCCAAACGTGAAGCACAGCACAGCCATTGCAAATAAACGATGCATGGGTTTTTACTCCAGAGTTGAGTGTGTCGAGCCCTAGCGCGTCGTGAAAAAGACCTGCGCGGGGTCTTTAGCCGGCTGCAAGTATTCTGTTAATCCCTGGAACCACATCACCTCAACAAAATCACCGCTGATTTTCAGATCACCTGTACGCAACCCCGTCAGGAATTCATCCTTGCTGTCTTTAGCCGACAGAATGGCGAAGCCTCTTTCTGTGTTTCTAAACGACAGCGTGAATGCCGGCTTTTGCGTTAAACCTGCGGCGGATTTTACCTTTCCGTTCGCAACGGTGAAGTAGCGACCCACGCCATCCTCTGTTCGAATCTGAAAGACCAACGACTTGCCTTTAACAAATTTTGCGCAGCCGGGGTTTTTCTTGATGGCCCGCTGTAACAGCTTGTTCAGCGCCCACAGCAAAAATTTAAACTTCAGCATGATGTGCTGGCTCCGTAAGTTGTCATTCACTGAGGAACGCGATGGCGTGTTTCAGAAAGCGCTCAGGGCATTGGAATTGGGCGCCGTGGCCCGCATCCGGGTACAGGAATAACTGGGCGTTCGGAATGTTCTGGGCCATGTACCAGGAGTTGACTGTTGGAATCATGATGTCATTCATGCCGTTCAGGATGAACGTTGGCTGTTTAATAGCGCGCAGATGATTGAAGGGATCATTTGGGTCCGGCTTGGGCATAAAGTGCATGTGGGCTTCGATCTGTGCCTGAATCACCTGCACGGAGCTGGGTGGATCCTGGTCGACACGCTGATGCCGGCGCTCCCAGAACTCGAGCCCTGCCTGACGCGCCGCCTCGGAAGGACCGAAAAACAGAAACAGAAAATCGTCCACTGTAGGGATGGGGCGTGGTGCAGCCTCCAACACCCCAGGGTCTGAGTCGGGATTACCGCCACGAGGTCCGGTACCCAGCAGCATCAGTTTGCGCACGAGGTCGGGATGGCGTCGTGTCAGGTCCTGGGCGATAAAACCGCCAAGCGAGAAACCCAGCACATCGACTGTTGATAGACCGAGTGCGCGAATCACTGCGGCGGCGTCGTCGGCCATCAGCTCAATTCGGTTACGCGGTTCGCCGGAAGAGGAGGCAATGCCGCGACCGTTGTAGAGAATGACCTCGCGCCCTGCCGCCAGCCCATCCGTCATGATGGGGTCCCAATGATCCATGCCACCACGGAAATGTTGGAGGAGGATCAGAGGCGGCTGATCTGTCTGGTCGTTACCCCAGCGGCGATAGGCAAACCTGTCCCCATCGACGTCGATATAGAGGGTAGGGGCGGTTAAGTGGTTGTGGCTCATTTTGGCGTCCTCCAATAAATCGTCATGGTGTGCAGGCATCGTCAACGGTGGCCCGGCTCATGCGCGCGCGCCGCGCACGGAACGTGCCCCAGCCACTTTTCAGCACCGATTTTGCAAATGCCCACAGCCCGTTTTCATCGGGTTTTGGATCACCGCCGCTGGCGATTCGCTTGAGCTGCAGCGTGTACCAGAAAACTTCCATGACCCCCATCTGATCAATTTGTTTTATGCCGGTGGTGATCGGCCGTACATGCTGCGCGCTGTCCTGTCCTTGCAACAGGGCGGCCGGTGCTTCGGGATCAATTGCCAACAGCCGGGCCAGACCGATGACATCCAGTGCCCCGGAACGCAGCGCACCATTCATTGCGGCGACGCTACGAAAACCACCTGTGACCATTAGCGGCACGTCGATTGAGGCGCGCACCTTCTCGGCAAACTCCAGAAAGTAAGCCTCACGCGCAACGGTGGATGCTTTTTTAGTTGCTTCGAGGCCGCCGCTCATGGCGGGTGCCTCATAGGTGCCACCCGAAATCTCAATCAGATCGATGCCTGCTTCGGCGAGCGCCTCGATCGTTGCCATGGACTCCTGTTCAGTGAAGCCGCCGCGCTGGAAGTCGGCTGAATTGAGCTTGATGCTGACCGGGAAATCGGTGCCGACCTGGCGCCGGATTTCTCTATAGACGGCCAGCACGAAACGCCGACGTTTTTCCGAGCTTCCACCCCATTCATCCGTTCGCCGATTGTGGTGGGGCGACAGGAACTGATTGATCAGATAACCGTGCGCACCATGGATTTGCACGCCGCTGAAGCCCGCCTTCTTGCAGATGGCTGCGCTGCGACCGAAGCGTTGAATGATCTCTTCGATCTCGGCCGTAGTGGCTTCGCGTGGGGTTTCGAAGAGCGAGGCCATGTCCTTGCGGAACGGCACGGCGGATGGCGCCAAGTTGCTGCGGTTTAGGCCTTTGGTCGACTGCTTTCCCGGGTGATTGAGCTGCACCCAGATTGCTGCGCCTTGCCCGGTTGCGGCACGTGCCCACTGATGGAGCAAAGGCAGGTCTATTTCATCCTCAATTACCACGTTGCCTGGCTCGCCGATTGCTCGACGGTCAATCATGACGTTTCCAGTGATGAGCAAACCGATGCCTGACGCGGACCAGCGCCGGTACAGCTCGACCAGCTTCAATGTTGGGTGATTGTTATAGGTGCCCAGCGTTTCGCTCATGGCCGCTTTGGCGAGGCGATTGGGGATACCAGTGCCGTTCGGAAGGTATAAGGGCTGGTTCAGCAGATTTGTTTCAGGCGAGGAGGCGGTCATGGTGAGTTCTCGATAAGGGCTTACACGCCGCATGAGCGCTTGACGTGCACGGGGTTACCACCGAATGACATCGGATGCAGGAAAATAGGGACAGACAGATTCGGCTTGCGACTAAAGCGCCAGCGCTGTTTCGCTTGCGCTGCAACGCGACGAAGTGCGCATGGGCAATAAGGTGGGGCAGAGTGGAGTAGCCCAGGGCTTAGGGCTTGTACTCGAGTACTTTGAACACCCGCGTAAACGCTGGACGATCGCCGTGCAGCAGTTTTGCATGTCCTTCGCGAAGCGCCTGGGTTGGTGTGATCTGGCGTAGAACCAGTGCAATGAAGGTGTCCATGTCGCACTGGATCTTGACGTCGACCGGCTCCGTGCAGGGTCCGGACCTCGCCGACAGGCTCCCGTCGCTGACTTGAATATGGAAGACTTCTGTCCCGACTTGAAATTCGTACAATTCCTGCAAACCAACGCTCGCCGCCGAATCGTTCGCGCCGGTCAGGCAAAGGGCTATGAGCTCTGCCCGCGCACTGGAGGGATCGATGCGCTCGTCGACCGGCAAGCTCAGCCCCCAGAAACCCAGCGCGAGCACTGGCGTGCGCAGTCGCTCGCCGAGCTCCGTCAGCTCGTAAGCGGGCGTAGCAGCAGGCGTGAGTAGCGTAACGGGTTGAATAACGCCGTTCTGCACCAGCATGGCGAGACGTTCTGAGAGCCGGTTTGGACCCATCGCGGTCAGAATCGCGAGCAGGTCCTTGAATCGCTTGGGACCCAGCAGGAATTCGCGAATCAAAAGCAGCGTCCAGCGGTCTCCCAGCACATCCAGCGACCGGGCGATTGGGCAGAGTTGACCATAGGTTTTGTTTGTCATGACTTATTGTACCTATTTCACTCAGCCGATACGTAGCGCGATGCGGTAGATAAGCGAGTACCCGTTGTCCAATACCAGAAGCTTTTCCATCCGGTAGCGGCGCTGACCGCGTCGCTATCGATTGCAACGCGCGCCGTGTTTGAACACCTTCTGCTGGTGATCGCATAGCCGTTCTCATGGATTGCTCGCTGCTTGGGTGGGTGGAGTGTCGCTGTTTAATTTACTATACGTTTTGTATATCTTATATACTATACGAAAAGTATGGTTTATTGTTTTTTAGGAAGGCTCATGTTTGAAGGATTCAAGCGGCATCAGATCAACGTAGGCGAAGTTGAAATCGCCTGTGTCGTTGCAGGTGAAGGCGAACCCGTGCTGATGCTGCACGGGTTCCCGCAAACCATGGCTGTATGGGCACAAATTGCACCCGCGCTGGTTGCGCAAGGCCATCGGGTCGTTTGCGCGGATTTGCGCGGATATGGTGCTTCGAGCAAGCCCACCGCCCTGGAAAGCTTGGCTAACTACGGGTTCCGGACAATGGCGTTGGACCAATTGGCGCTTATGCGCGAGCTCGGGCATACAAGGTTCCACCTTGTCGGTCACGACCGTGGCGCTCGGGCGGCGCATCGCTTGGCGCTCGACCACCCTGATTCGATAGCCAGCCTGACGCTGATGGACATCGTGCCAACGACGGTGCTGTTGACCGATCTGCGCAAGGAGGTCGCACAAAGCTACTGGCACTGGTTCTTTTTGTCCCAACCAGCGCCTTTTCCAGAACGAATGATCGAGGCTGATCCTGATTTCTTCTTCGAGAGTTGTCTTTTCGGATGGGGCGCCGCGGGGCCTGAAGACTTCGATGCTGAGCAACTGCTGGCGTACCGGCAATCATGGAGAGATCCGGCGACCATCGCTGGCTATTGCAACGATTATCGCGCTGTACTGGCGGTCGATTTCGCAGACGACGCGATTGATCAAGGACGACGTAGTGCGGTCCGCGCACAAATTCTCTATGGAACATCAGGCGCAATGGCTCGACACTATGACATTCCTGCCACCTGGTCGGAGCGTTTTACGACCCTGGACGCCGCCGCAATTCCAGGCGGGCATTTCTTTCCCGATTCCGCGCCGGGCGAGGTCGTAAAGCATTTGAATGCGTTCATTACACAGAATTCGTTACTCGGTTGGCCATAGGCTTTGTCGCACCAGGCGGCAGCTATCGGCCTTCACCCTGATCTGAATCGCGATATCCCTTTGATCGACCGCCATGCATTGTCCGCACCGGGCTCCATTTCTGGTGGCACTGCGACTGGTGTTGACGTAGCAATGCAACTTCGCAGTTTTACTGCTGCAACAATAAACTACGCCAGACGATTAGAGCTTGAGCAGCGTCTTCAGGCACTTTACTGGTCGGTGACTACGCAGGTGTCGCTTCGTCAAGTTGTGGCGCTTGATCCTGATGTGGGCCTGTTTGTTCTGTATCGTATGTTGCGGTTGCGCTAGATTCAGCGCATTCATTGATGTCGCACTTATCGTTATTCAACTTTATCTTTCCAGCTTTTTGCGCACTCCAGTCTTACCCTCGTGCCCCAGTGGTTGGTTACGCTACGACCGGCCTCTACCCTGCATGGCCGGTTATCGGTTGTGGCCTGATGATTATGCGCGTTCTGTTTTTTGTGGACGTTCCATTACCAACAACGTGGAGGTTGCGCTTGCATAAATGCGGTCGTCGGATCCTATCAATGTTGCCTCTGCAAACGCAGCACGTCGCCCGACCGAAATAACACGACCCTCGGCCCGGAGTGGGCCAGTCTCAACGGTAATGGGGCGCAAATATGAAACCTTCAGTTCAAGAGTTGTATAGGCTTGGTCCGCTGCCAGCTTTGAGTGGACAGCGCACCCGCATGCAGAGTCGAGTAGCGTTGCAGCATATCCTCCGTGGATCGTGCCGATTGGGTTATAAGCATGCAGGCCGGGCGTGCCAGTGAAGACCGCCCACCCATCACCCGCTTCGACAAAAGTGAAGTCGAGAGATTCGCCAATAGGCGGCCGCCCACCTGCGCGAATCAGGGCCTGCAGGGTTTCCAGTCCGGAAAGACCGGGTGCGACTTTGTTAACTAGATTCACGGCTATTTCTCCATTTTGAGCCGGAACGACGTCGCTGACCGGCTCGAGTTAAAATTAATTGAGACCTGTTCGGTATATTCCACCCAATCTTGTTACACCAGTATCACCAGAAAAGCATCGCCGCTGATTCACCGTTCCAAGTGGTCTACAACGCGGATTGCCTTGCGCCGCCCAAGCCTGAAGGAAGGGCGCCAGCTCACGATATCGTCGCCTTGCCCACAATATCCCCGGTTTTTCATATTAGCCCGTTGATTTCGCTCATGAGGTCGTCCACTGCTGCCAGCATGAACTCAATTGTCGGTTCGTCGACGAACCGGCTATCACGGATCTTTTGATGAGGCCCTGGGAATGACGCTGCGGGCACTTGACTACCCCCCTCGTTGTCGGGGTAGTTGTCGCCTCTTCGGTTTCTCCTGGAATAGCATATCGGGGGCGGAAAGAGATTGGTCGCCCCGTACTATTCACCTGAGCGCAGAGCCGCATTACTCAAGACGCTACTTCCCCCGCTGAACCTGTCGATGCTCGAGGTTTCCTGGCGCGAAGGGGTCAGCTAAATGTCTTTGTCCAACTGGGGTGCTGCTTCGCAGTATTACTGCTGCAACATCAAGCTGCGCCAGACGATTACAGGTTGAACAGCGTCTTCAGGCACTTTACTGGTTGGTGACTGTACAGGTGCTGCTTCGTCACTTGGCAGTACTTTATCCTGATGTTCGCCAGTGTTTTCTGTAGCGGGTGGGTCGGCTGCGGTTGATTCAACGCATTCAGCGTTATCGCATCTGTCGCTATCCAATTCCATCTCACCAGCCCTTTGCGCGCTTCTGCCTTGTCTACGTTTCCGGTACCAGTACCGGTGCCAGAAACAGCTACACGATTTGGATGACCACTTTGCCTTTCGATCGGCCTTGTTCGATGTAGCGCAGTGCCTCTGCCGTTGACTCAAGCCCGTACGTGCGGTCAATGACCGGGCGTATGGTGCCGGACTCTACGAGCGTCGTGATTTGTTGCAGTTGTGCGCCATCTGCCCGCATGAACACGAACGCATAGCTGATGCCCAGCTTACGCGCCTTGCGTCGAATGCCGAGGCTCAACAGACGCATGACTTGCTTGATTGCCCACGGCGTGCCTCGCTCCTGTGCGAACTGCGGGGTGGGTGGCCCTGAAATGGAGATGAGCTGGCCGCCGGGCTTCAGAACCTTGAGCGACTTGGCTAAAACATCCGCGCCCAAACTGTTCACTACCACGTCGTAGTCGCTCAAGGCGCTATCGAAGTCCTGCTGTGTGTAGTCGATAACCACGTCCGCCCCAAGCGCTTTCACCCACGCCACGTTCGGGGTACTGGTGGTGGTTGCGACAAAGGCCCCGAAGTGTTTGGCGAGCTGGATGGCCTGGCTGCCGAACCCCCCGGAGCCAGCGTGAATCAACACTTTCTGGCCCTTTTTCAGCTGTGCGGTTTCAACCAGCACTTGCCAGGCTGTCAGGGCGACCAGGGGCAGGGATGCGGCTTCAACCATGCTGATATTGTCCGGTTTGAATGCGAGCGCGTTTTCGTTCACCGCAATCAATTCGGCGAACGTCCCGATCCTGTCTTCAGGCGGGCGTGCATACACTTCATCGCCCGGCTTGAAGCGTTTGACCCCCGACCCCACCCGCACCACGATCCCGGCCAGGTCATTGCCCAGCGCCAGTGGAAATGTATACGGCAGCAGCAGTTTGAATTCGCCGGTCCTGATTTTTGAATCCAGCATATTCACGCTGCTCGCATGCAGTTGAATCAGTACGTCATGGACGCCCACCGATGGCTCGGCAACGTCGCCGATACGCCCGGCGTTCTTGCCATAACGGTCAATTAAAAATGCCTTCATGGGGATGCGGCTCTTAGGTTGGAGTTAGGGTTGGCGGGGCGCTCAAACCGTTGCTGGGATAAGGCGTTCAGGCATCAAGGAATGCCAATGCTTTTGGCACGAAATCCGCATGGTGCTGGAAAATGGCGCCATGTCCTGCGTCTTCATAAATAATCAATTGTGCGTTCGCAATTCGGTTCGCCAGCGCTACCGAATTTTCGCTGGGTACCATAATGTCGCTGTCGCCGTTGGCGACCAGTGTCGGGATCCGCAAGCGACTAAGGTCCTGGGGTGCTTGTTTGCCCCACGCCTTGATGGCTTTCAGTTGCCGTATCAACGCGCTCGGCGTCGGGTCTTTGACTCGATTGTTTTTGCGTTCCTTCAGGCGCTTCAAAAAGTCCGATGCGGCTTGGCGTCCGTTTTTCGTCTGGGTGAAGAACAGGTAGAACTTGGGATCTCGCATGCGCAAAAAGCCCTTGATCATCAATGGCCACGCCACCGAACCGACGTTTTCGATACCGATACCACCTGCGGGTCCAGTGCCTGTGAGAATTAGCCTGCGTACCAACTCGGGCGCCTTCAGGGCGATATCCTGTGCGACGAACCCACCGAGTGAAAAACCTAATAGGTCGACCTGCTCGAAACCTAACGTACGGATCAGCTTGATTGCATCGTCGGCCATTCCACCGACGGTCAGTGGGGCCGATCCGCTCGATCCGCCGATGCCTCGGTAGTCGGTGGCGATGACACGCCGTGTTTTCGCCAGCCCGTCAATAATTCGAGGGTCGAAGTTGTCCAGCACCGCCCCCCAGTGGTTGAACAGAATGAGCGGGACCTTAGTCAACGGGCCCGTATCCCGGTAGGCAACGGTTGTGTCGCCAACCTTGATCGATCGGTTCGCAGCTTTGACGAAGGGTTCCTGTAATCGAGGGTGTGGGCGTGTATCCGTGATGGTCATGGTGACTCCGTACAAATGGCGCGCTGGGTGCAGCGACCTGCGGTCCTGTACCCGGCGGGCCGGCGTCGATTACAAGGTGATCACGACTGGGTGAGGTAACGCGGTGCAACAGTAGACTGCTTGATCTGCGAGAGTAGACCCTGACGCGCCGCTTGCAGGGCATCCCAGCGCTCGCCTTCTTGCAGCGCCGGAATGGTCACTGGCTCGCGGCGATCAAAGCCAATCAACGCGGCATCGACCAGATCTCCCACTTCCATAATTTCGTTCAAGGTGTTGATGTCGATACCCGCGCGATCCCAGATCTCCGTGCGAGTAGCAGCAGGCAGCACGGCTTGGACATAGACGCCCAGAGGCGAAAGTTCCAGGCTCAGTCCCTGGGAAAGAAACAGCGCGAACGCCTTGGTCGCTCCATAGACCGACATGCCGAACTCCGGAGCCAGGCCCACTACTGAGCCGATGTTGATGATCGCGCCGTCACCTGCTTTGGCCAGACGTGGCGCGATGGCGCTGGCGAGCCGCACCAGGGCCGTAGTGTTTAGAGCTACCAGGTTCGCGATACTGTCGGTGCTCTGGTCAATGAAGTTGCCGGACTGCGCCGCACCGGCATTGTTGATGAGGATGCCAATCCGGGCGTCATCACGCAGTCGCGCTTCGACGCTCGCCAGATCGCTGAGTTGGGTCAGGTCAGCCTGAAGCACATCAATCGCGATGCTGTGTGCGCTGCGCAACTTCGCTGCAAGTGTTTCCAGCCGCGCGGCATCCCGGGCAACCAGAACCAGATCGTGCCCGCGTTGGGCAAAGCGCTCGGCGTAAACCGCGCCTATGCCTGTGGAGGCGCCAGTGATAAGAACGGTAGGGCGTGCGGTCATGGTGTCATCTCTTTTTCAAGCATATCGATTGGGGTGATGCGCAAAAAACAGCGGTGTGCTCAGTTCGCAGCAGCGCTCGATTCGGCAAGGGTCGGGTAGTCGATATAGCCCGCCGCGCCGCCGCCATACAGCGTGGCGGGATTGAAGGCGGCTAACGGCGCACCGGTCTTCAGTCGTTCCACCAGGTCGGGGTTACCAATGAAGGGGCGACCGAAGGCGATCAAGTCGGCCTTGTCGTCGTTGACTCGCGAAGTCGCCAGCGCCACGTCATAGCCGTTGTTGGCGATGTAGGTATTTTTGAAGCGCTGGCGCAAGGCGTCGAAATCGAAAGGCGCCACATCACGTGGCCCGCCCGTAGCGCCTTCGACCACGTGCAGATAAACAATGCCAACTTCATTCAGTTGGTCGACGATGTAATCGAACTGCGCCTGCGGATCGCTGCTCGAAACGCCATTGGCTGGCGACACCGGCGACAGGCGAATACCCGTGCGATCCGCACCAATTTCGGCGACGACCGCGGCCGTCACTTCGAGCAATAAGCGCGCTCGATTTTCGATGGTGCCGCCATAGGCATCGGTGCGTACGTTGGCGCCATCCTTAATGAATTGATCCAGCAAATAGCCGTTTGCACCATGGATCTCTACCCCATCAAAACCTGCTGCGATAGCGTTTGCGGCGGCTTGGCGGAAATCGTTAACGATGCCGGGCAGTTCGCTGATGTCCAGTGCGCGCGGTGCGGAAACGTCCTCAAAGCTGTTGTTGACGAATACTTTGGTCGCTGGGCGCAGTGCAGAAGGGGCAACCGGCGCTGCGCCGTTTTCCTGCAGGTCAACATGCGATACGCGGCCGACATGCCACAGCTGCAGCACAATTTTCCCGCCTTTTGCGTGCACCGCATCGGTGACTGTGCGCCAGCCATCTATCTGCGCCTGTGTGTAAATTCCCGGAGTGTCCTGATAGCCCTGACCCTGTTGAGAGATCTGTGTGGCTTCTGAAATCAGCAGGCCGGCGGACGCGCGCTGGCTGTAATAGGTCGCCGCGAATTCGCTGGGTACGAAGCCTGCGCCCGCACGGTTGCGCGTCAGCGGCGCGAGCACGATACGGTTCGACAGCGTGAGGGCGCCAAGCGTGTAGGGCGTAAACAGATTCTGATCGGTCATGTGATGTGTCTTCCGAGGCCGTTGCTGAAATGGATTTGGCTTGCCGTTATGATGGTGATCATAATCTAAACTGTCAATAAATTTGATTGGGCTCAACATCTATGTACTATGGATGCATGATTCTTTAGCTGACCCGAGGTATTGCAGGTGAGAGTTACCAAGGCCCAGTCGCAGGCAAATCGCGAACGCATCGTCGAGACGGCCTCTGTGTTGTTTCGTGAACGAGGGTTTGACGGTGTAGGTTTGGTGGATCTAATGGCGGCTGCCGGACTCACCCATGGAGGTTTCTACAAACATTTCGGCTCCAAGGCTGAGTTGATGACCGAAGCCTCAGCTAACAGTCTTGCCCGGTCGCTGTCCAATGCCGAATCGCTTGATGTGCAGGGTTTTATCGATTTGTATTTTTCGAGAGATCACCGGGACGGGCGTGGCGATGGTTGTACCATGGCGGCCTTATGTGGAGACGCGGCGCGTCAGCCGGAGGAGTTGCGAAGAGCATTTGCCGATGGCATCGAGCGCACGCTGAGCGCGCTGGGAGAAAGGTATCCGACCGTCGAGGATGCTGCACCGGGCGAGGCGAGGGCAAAGATGATAGATTTACTTGCTCATGCTGTTGGCGCGGTAATGTTGTCGCGCGCTTGTCCGGATGACTCGCCGCTTGCCGATGAAATACTCCAGGTTTGTCACGCTCAGATGACGTCTGCTTTGCCGGTATCCCCAGCGAGTGAGTCGTAGGGGCAAGGTGCGCGTGTTTTCCCATGAAGGCGCACCTGAGAGGTGATGTTGACTTCAGATAGCGGTGGTCAGGTAACCGCCATCCACCGGCAGCACCACACCGGTTACAAATGACGCCGCATCTGAAGCCAGGAAGGCAATCACCTTGGCGACCTCCTCAGCACTGCCGAAGCGTTTCATGGGCGTACGCGACAGCAGGCGATCTATCCTCGGTTGATCATCGATTTTCGCCAGCAGTGGGGTGGTAATCCATCCCGGCGCTACAGCGTTGACGCGAATGTTGTCAGGGGCGTAGGCCTCCGCCAGGGACTTCGTGATTTGGACAATCGCGCCTTTGGCTGCCGAGTAAGCCACGAGTTTCCCCCCGCCAAAGTAGGAGAACATCGACGCGATGTTAATGATCGACCCACCTTGCCTGGCCAGCAATGGATACGCCAGGTTGATAAGGCGGTAGACAGCGTTGAGTTGCACCGACAACACCTGGTTGAAGGCGTCCCACTCCATCTCCTTTTCGCCCAGGGTGCCACCCGCAGCCGGTACCAGAATATCCAGACGGTCCAGGCTTTGGATCACGCCTTTGAGTGCTTGATCGTCGGTGACGTTAACTTCGCGAAGATCAAGCTCAACCCCGTCGGCGACGATTGTCGCGTCGGCGCCCAAGCCGATCGCCACGACCCTGGCGCCATGCCGGGCCAGATACTCGGCGGTCGCCTGGCCAATCCCAGATGTGCCGCCGCTGACGAGCGCGACCTTGCCTTCAAACAGAGTGCTGCTGAACATAGTCATCATTACCTCACGGAGTCAGTTAAACGCTTTATTCAAGGCACCGGCTTACAGACCCAGTACCGAACCCACATCCAGCACCACCAGCAGGCCAACCACAAAACCGTTGTTGCTCAATTGCGTCGCGCCCGGGTTGTAGAAGTTGTCCGGGTTGATGATGTACTGGATGCTCGGTTCGATCGCCAGGTGGCGGGTCAAGGCAAAGTGGCCGTTGGCTTCCACTGCGTAGACATTGCGCTTACCCAACTCAGGATCGCCACCGGCCGCCGTGCGCAGGCGTTGTTGGAACTGCAACTGATGGTCGTTGACTTGCAGGTAACTGGCTTTGAGATTGAGCTTGTCCTGCGCCCGATCAAAGGGGGCAAGGTAGGTCAGCCCAGCTTCGGCGAAATGGCTGAAGGGTTGTTTATCGTCAGCCGCCGCCGACAGCGAGCCGAATACCTGCACGCCTTGCTGCCCGCCGCGCCAGAGCGTCTGGCGAAACTTGAAGAAGCCGCCGGCTGTGCCGTGGTCGCTGGCACCCGTCAAGGGGTCGACCTGGTTGGACGAGTTGAAATACGCGTTCAATTCGTACTGGGTGGTGTCATCGCCCGGCTTGCTGCCAATGCCCAGCAGAAAGCTGGTGCCACTCGCGTCGTCGGTGCTGAAGTCCAGGCCTTTGCGCTTTTTCAGGTAGTCCACCGGGTTGGATTCAAACGCACCCGCGTGCACGTAAAAACGCGGGTTCACTTGATACTTCAGATAGCCGCCCCAGGCACCGAAGGGCGGCGGCAACATGCCGCTTGAGGCGTCCAGGATCGGGTCGTTGCAGGTGACCCCCGTTTCGCAGTTATAGATGTAGAAGTACCGCCGGCCATTGGTCCGTCCGACGTGCAGGTCGAGCTGACCATCGAGCCATTTTTGCTCGTAGGTCAACAGGCTCAACTGATTGCTGGCGATGTCATTGTGCAAGGGCGCACCGCCAAAATAGCTGCCGACGGCACCTTGCCATTCGCCCCCGGTCGGTTGGCCGGTACCGTTATCGAGGATAAAGACGGTTTGTTCGAAATGCAGGGCTGCGCCGTCCAGGCCGCTGAGCGTGGTGAGGTTAACGTCTGCGCCGATGTAAAGGTCACCGCTGTTGCCGAAGCTGTAGGGACGTGGGCCGGTGTCGAGGTTTTTCATCGACAGGCTGGTGAATTGCACATGGGGCTGGATGCCGTAGCCGGCCAGTTGCTCGCCCGGGCCGGCCAGTGGACCTTCTCGGTCCAGTGCCCAGGCTTGGGGGTAGGTAAACACCAGGAATAAAAACGCGCACAAACGAAGAGTAGGGTGCATGGTCTGGGACTCATTTTATTGTTGTTGTGATGAGCAAATGGAGCAGCGTGGTGATCTCGGATCACGCACGCGGTGTGCAGGCTTGCATTGATCGGCGTTGCAGCACGCCAGGCGCGGTTTCCTTGAGCAGCAGGGACAGCCCTGCTGCCAGCAAGGCGCCGCCGCAGGAGATCCACATCACAATCGATAACCCGAACTGATCGGCAGCGAACCCGGCAACGGTCGGCGCCACGAACCCGCCCACCAGTTCGCCAACGCCCATGATCATGCCCAGCGCCGTGGCCATGACTTCACGCGGCACGGTTTCGGCTGGAATGGTGGACATGAACAGCGTGAAGCAGCCAAGCCCGGTGTAGGTGAGCACCATCAGCACGCCGAGTATCATCGGCGAAGGCGCGAATAGCAGGGCTATCGGGCAGCAGGCTGCAACCAGCGAGAACAGCACCAGCGTCGGGCGTCGGCCGATGCGGTCGGAAATGCTAGGCACCACAAACCCCCACACAACCCATGCCGCACCCAGGCAACTCATGATCGTGCCCATGCTCGGCGCGCTGTAGCCGCGGACGCTGACCAGAAACGTCGGGGTAAAGGAGATCAGGATCACGAACCAGGTCAGAAACACGCAACTGATCAAGGTGCACAGCACGATGTTGCGGCTTCGAAGCAGTGCCAGGCGCTGCCCGGTGAGCTTGACGTCACTCACTGGAGCCTGACGAGGTTCATCCTGACGCACATAGCGCCAGATGAGCCATGCGATTAGCAGTCCTGGCAGCAGCGACACAATGAACGCATGTCGCCAGCCGTATGCCTCGGCCAGGGCAATCAATACCGGCGGGCCGATTACTGCGCCCAACAAACCCGCTGCCGAACCTTGCAGCAGGCCCATGTTCAAGCCCCGACGATGCGGCGATGACGCCTCCACCATCATCGATTGAGACAACGGCAGGATGGGGCCCTCGGCCAACCCCATGATGGCGCGAAACAGCAACAGGCTGAGGAATCCCGCGACCAGCCCCGAGAGGGCCGAGCACAGCGAGAAGAGGATGACCGCCGCAATCAGCAGCGGCTTGCGCACCCCCCGGCGATCTGACCACGCGCCGACCAGCGTGCCGGAAATCGCCCAGGCCAAAGCCAGCACCGAAGACAACATGCCGAGGTGACTGTTGCTCAGATGCAGCTCTTCAGCCATGAACGGAAACAGGAACGACAGCGCTAGACGATCGAAAAACACAAAACCAAACGTCAGGAACAACACGCAGAGCAGGACATTTTCATAACTGGCTTTATTATTTTTGTGAGCCATGACGGTTCTCCGCAGTACGGGGTTTAACGGAATAGACGGTCCACTGCATCAGCGCCCAGTCCGACCTTTTCGTAATGCTCACGGCACAGGGCGATGTAGGAGTGCACGTCGAAGTAGCCGGTGGATTCGCCGTGCTCGTCGAGCCAGATCAGCGGCCCCTTGACGATGAAGAACACGCGCATGGGTTCCTCGTGTTCATAGGCCACCAAGGTGTGACCCTCGCCGGGCGTCTCATAAACGAAATCACCGGCGGTGGCGGTCCAGTCGTGCTCCAGGTAGCCCCACTTGCCCGACAGGGTGTAGGCGAACACTTCGTGCGGGTGGTAGTGGCGATTGACCAGACCGGCATGGCTGGACATCAAGATGTCGCACCAGCGGTTTTCGCTGGGGGAGATCCACAGAGGGCGTGAAGAAACCGTCTCGGTGAAAGGCACGTAGAGCCGCAGATCATCGCTGGCGGCATTCGGCAGGTAAACCTCAGGCTTAGCATCGGGCTTGAAGCAGTTGGCGATGGGCTGTAGGTCTTTCCAAAATTCGTTGCGGGCTAATTCGGGCATGTTGGGCCTCTGATTGTTGGAATACAGGGGCCACTTTAGGGAGAACGGGGCGCAACGGTTTGATCGAAACTGACGTCATTGTTGTCTGAATCGGACGGATATTTTCAGTTCATCGGTTGCCGTGGTTTTGTATCGGCTACTGATTGACAGCGTGCCTGGGTCGGCGGTTAATGGGGCGCTGCAGGCCCGGTAATTCGCCTTGTGCGGGGCCGAGTAGTTTATAAAAACGAGAATAATAAAAATGACCCGAACCGCCGCCTTGCTTGATACCCAGCGTGCCAGTACCGATGACCTTCCGCTGGATCAGCGCGTGGCATTCTGGGAGCAGTACAACGCATCGACGCTGGTCGGCCTGAAGTGCTCTTCCTTTAGTGAAACCGGGTTCAGCGCGCGGGAGGACAATCTAAGTCTGGACCGGCTGCGGGTCGCCCATATTGCCGGTACCCAACACGTCATCGAGCGTGATGGTTCAATGATTCGCACCGTGCCCAAAGAGTCGGTGTTCGTATCGCTGGTCATGGGCAGTGCGTCGTTTTTCTTTCAGAACGGCAACTGCCATCTGCTGGAACCGGGTGAGATGATGGTGTATCGCACCGACAAGCCCTACCTGTTCGGCTTCTCCGCTTCGATGCACAAGTTTATCTTCGATATCCCCCAGGACGTGTTTGCCTCCCGCTGTCTGCGCCGCTTTGATCACGCCGTGAAGATCAGCGCACACACCGGCACACAGCGTTTACTGCTAAGGACATTGAGTGAGCGCACCGGCGGTTTTTTCAAGCAGCCGCTCAGCCAAGGGGCGGACAATTATCAAGAGGATGCTCTTGAGCTGCTGGGGACTATCATTGCGGGTCAGATGGGCAACCGCCGGATCAACGCACTCAGTGCGTCCTACTTGTTGGCCGCCAAGCAATGCATCCTCGAGCAACTGTCCGACCCTGCATTGAGTTGTGAGCGGGTGGCTCATCAAACCGGCGTCTCCACACGCCACCTGTCCAGGCTATTTGCCCTAGAAGACACACAACCCCATCGTTTTATTTTGGAAAAGCGCTTACAGGGAGCGTTCCGTCTGCTGAGCCAGGCGGACAGTCGCGGGCTGGACATTGCCGAGGTCGCCTATCGCCAAGGGTTCACCAGCCAGGCGCATTTCGCCAGAGCCTTCAAGGCGCACTATGGACGCACGCCCAGCGACGTGCGCGCCTCGTCGGTCGGCGTATAGCGCCCGGACTTCGGCCGACGCAGTTACCAGTTTTCCTTAAACGGCCTCAGGTCCAGCTCCTGCGTCCACGCCGATCTCGGCTGGCGGTGCAGCATCCAGTAGTTCTCGGCGATAGCGTCATAGCCAAGCAGACCGTCTGCCGCGGCCAGGTTGACTCTGTCGGGAAAGGCGGCCTGAAGCCGGTCGCCAAGGATGCCGCCGTCGATAACAACGTGCGCGACGTGGATCCCCTTCGGGCCGTACTCGCGGGCCATGCTCTGCGCAATCATGCGCAATCCCGCTTTAGCTGCAGCGAAGTGGGCATACCCGGGCTTGCCGCGCAGGCTGCCCGAGGCGCCCGTGAAGATGACTGTTCCGCGGCCCAATGGGGCGAGGCGGCGTGCAGCCTCACGCCCGACTAGGAAGCCTGCGTAGCAGCCGACGCGCCAAAAGTCCTCGAACTGGGCGCAGGACAGCTGTGTGAAATCGATGAAGGCGTTGTTCCCTGCGTTGGAGACAACAACATCAGCAGGCTCGCGGCCTGGCCCTGGGTTCATTGCCCGGTCGAACGCCGAGACTACCTGTGCTTCGTTGGTCACATCTGTCTGCAACGATTCGGCACTGCCAACGCCTGACACGGCAATCTCGGCCACGACTTCCCCGATCTTGGCCAAGGTGCGCCCTGCCACGATGACGTGGTACCCCTCGCGCGCGAAGCGTTTGCAGACGGCTCCTCCAACACCGCGTACCGATCCCACGCCGAACACGATGGCAGTTGGCCGATTCATTTCTTTGTCTCCACTATGTTTATGAGCTAAATCGTAGTCCTTGTATCGCTTCAGTCATTGAGGAAGCGCAACGCAGCGGACACGAACTCGTTGTGATACTGGAAAATTCCGCCATGCCCGGCATCTTTGTAAATGATGAGTTGTGAGCCTCGAATCCGCCGCGCCAAGTCGTCACTGTTCACCGTGGGCACCATGATGTCGTTGTCACCATTGGCGACCAGTACCGGGATTCGAATGCGGCTCAGATCCTGGGGGGGCTGCCGTCCCCATGCCTTGATCGCCTTCAATTGTCGAAGGAAGGCGCCGGGCGTCGGGCCTTTGTCGCGACCCATTTTACGTTCTTTCAGCCGCTCTACGAAGGCTTTCGCGGCTTGCCGACCATTTGCTGTGGAAGTAAAGAACAAGTAGATCTTCGGATCTCGCAGGGTCAATAAGCCCTTGAGCATGAGCGGCCAGGAAACCATACCAACCTTGTCGATCTCTTTGCCGCCCGCCGGTCCTGTACCGGTCAGGATGAGGCGCCGAACCAGACCAGGGACTTTGAGCACGATGTCCTGTGCCACGAATCCGCCTAGGGAAAAGCCGAGCAAATCGACCTTCTTAAAACCTAGTGCTTCGATGAGCGCAATCACATCGCGGGCCATCGCATCGACAGTCACGGGTGCCGTTCCACCTGAAGCACCGATCCCCTGATAGTCGATGGCGATGATACGATGCCTGCTGGCAAGTCCATCGACGATTCGTGGATCGATGTTGTCAAGGACCGCGCCCCAGTGGTTGAGCAGGATCAGTGGCGCGCCACTGCGCGGCCCCAGGTCCCTGTACGCGAATGCAGTTCCGCCAACATCAATCGATCGAGTGGGCGTTTCTATATAAGGCATACTCAATCCCGAATGCTTATTCATGGAGCGCATTTTCTCTTTTGAGTCTCATGTCGCGCGGCGAAGCGAGAGCAGTGAAGTGCCGCCAAATTGACGGTCACGCGTTCACATCGACGATGGTACGCCCCTGAACCTTCCCTGCGAGCACACGGCTGGCGACATCAGAAACATCGGCGAGGCCAACCACCTTCGAGGTTCGGGCAAGCTTGTCCAGATCCAAGTCACTGGCAAGGCGCGACCAAGCCTGCAGCCGTATCTGCTGCGGTGCATTGACCGAGTCAATGCCGGCAAGGGTGATGTTGCGCAGGATGAATGGGAGCACAGTGGCGGGCAGATCTAAGCCCTGTGCAAGGCCGAACGCCGCGACTACACCGCGATACTGGGTCTGCGCCAGCACGTTAGCCAGCGTATGGCTGCCGACCGAGTCAATGGCGCCCGCCCACCGTTCTTTGGAAATCGGTGCGCCCGGTGCGGATAAGGTGTTGCGGTCGATGATCTCGTGCGCGCCAAGCGCGCGCAGGTAATCGGCTTCATCAAGACGCCCGGTCGATGCGATCACGCGATAGCCCAATTTCGACAGCAGGGCGATTGCCACCGATCCAGAGCCACCATTGGCACCCGTCACCAGGATATCGCCGCGCTCAGGCGTCAGGCCGCCATGCTCCAGCGCCAGCACGGCCAGCATCGCGGTGTATCCTGCTGTGCCGATAGCCATGGCATCGCGGGCCGAAAAGGCTGTGGGGATTTTCACCAACCAATCACCGCTCACCCGCGCCTTCTGGGCGAAGCCACCGTGGTGGGTCTGACTGAGTCCCCAGCCGTTGGCGAGTACGCGGTCGCCAGCCACGATGCCGGGATAAGTCGACGATTCCACGACACCGGCAAAGTCGATGCCCGGAATCAGCGGAAACTTGCTGATGATCGGTGACCGGCCGCTGAGCGCCATCGCGTCCTTGTAGTTCACCGTCGAGTATTCAACCGCGACGGTGACGTCGCCCGGCATCAGATCCTCGTCCTTAAAGTCGACCAAGCTGGTGGAAATTGTATCGCCCGTCTTGTTGGCAAGCAGTGCTTTAAATGTCATCGTCTTCTCCTGGTCATGTGACCACATGCGTTGCGCTAAATCAGTTGACCCAGCTGGAAAACCTTGGGTTCGCCCGCGAGCAACCGGGGTGCCTTCGCGAAGAAGGCCTGGACTTCGGGCTTTTGCCGGTGAGCATCGGAATCTGCCTTGCTTTCCCAGATCTCGTAAAGGATCCAGGTCGTCTCTCCGACCACCTGATGGTAATTGAAGGTGATGACGCCCTTGTCATTGCGCGTTCCGGCGACGCTTTCCTGGACCATGGCCGCGAACTCGTCGGCATGTTCCGCCTTCACGGGCAGGATGACACACAGTGCATATTGCTCAGACATGACGTTCTCCGTTGATTGAACTCGAAGGGTTTTCTGCCGTTTCGTCTGAAGACCTGCGGGCGCAGTGCGTTAAGGCGTAAGGGGCTTTGCCTGACAGGCGGTTAGGTAGGCGGTATGCACTCGGACGATTGCAATGCAACTGGGTGGGTCCAGATCGAGACGTCGATGTCTGTGCCTCTAGAAGGCCAAGCCTGCCGGCCTTCGGGCGACCGAAGAATAGATACAGGACGTCTTCCTCTGTCGGCCCAGGATTGGTGGCAAATTCCAGCTCGCTGGCCCCTGCGCTCCTTCTTCGGGTAGCCACCACGCAGGCCGGTTCTGAGGGGAAGGAGCACCCAAACACGTTGCGGATGACGCGGGGTGACCTCCTGCATTGGGAAGCCGCCGGTAGCGCGCGAGCAGGTCGACCTGTAACAGACCCAGTGTCCTAATCACCAGGGCAATGTCGTCCGCCCCGTCCTCAATATGGTTACGCGCGTTACGGGTAGAGGAAGCAACGCCGCGGCCGTTGTAGAGGATAAACCTGTGGCTTTCAGCCACACCGTCGGTCAGCGGTGGATTCAAGTGATCCATGCCGCCATGGAAATACTGGGCGAAGAGCACAGTGTGCTGTCCGCTGGAAGTGTTGCTCCAGCGGCGACGGGCAAACCTATCGCTTTGCGATTCGACGAGGCGGGTGGGTACGGTCAGATAGGTGTCGCTCATATCGAGAACTCTTCCCGAGGCAAGATTCGTAATGATGTCGATCATAATCTTGGTTGTCAATGTTTTGATTCCGATTGACATCAATATAAACTATGGAGTTAGATGGCGTGCCTAGGGAGTTTTTGGAACGAAGGTACCAAAGCTGGGGGCCGGCAAATCGGGCGCGTATCGTTGAGATCGCGTCAATGCCTCGCGGCATTTCTTTTTGGTGTCGGTTGTACTCGGACCTCTAGCTAGATCGTTGCTGTCGATTGATTGTTTTCACACATGACTAATCCTGAAAAATAAAAATAATAGGACATACTCACATGGGAATATTTGACTACAAAAACCTCGGCACCGAGAGCTCCAAAGCATTGTTTGCCGATGCCATGGCCATAATGGTGTACTCCTATCACAACATTGATAGCGGTTACTCCGCTGGTTACCAGCAGTACGGCCTAGGCTTTGGACTTCCAGCGACACTCGTCACAGCAGTGATTGGAAGCAATGACTCCCAAGGTCTGGTACCGGGTATTCCCTGGAACCCCGACTCAGAAAAAGCTGCCCTGGCATCGGTCAAAGCCGCAGGCTGGAATCCCATCAGCGCTACCACCCTATCTTATGAAGGCAAGGTTGATCAGAGAGGGACTTTCTTTGGTGAAGCGCCTGGTTACACCACTGCCCAGGCCGAAGTGCTCGGCAAGTATGACGAAGCAGGTAAGCTCACCAGCATCGGTATCTCTTTTCGTGGCACGTCCGGACCAAGGGAATCATTGATTAGCGACACTCTTGGCGATGTGATCAACGACTTAGCGGTCGGCTTCGACCCAAATAGCGCCAAAAATTACACCAATGAGGCTTTTGGCAAGTTACTTGGTAACGTGGCCGCTTATGCCCAGGCCAATGGGCTGAGCGGCCAGGATGTGGTAGTCAGCGGCCATAGTCTTGGTGGGGCAGCGGTTAATAGCATGGCTGACCTGAGCAATGATCATTGGTCCGGTTTTTATCAAGATGCCAATTATGTGGCTTATGCGTCCTTGAACGAGAGCGCCACAGGCAAAGTGCTGAACGTCGGATATGAGCAGGACCCAGTGTTTAGGTTAAACGATGGTTACTCGCTAAACTCTTCATCTCTAGGCGTACATGACAAACCGCAGGAGTCAGCGACTGACAATATCGTCAGCTTTAATGATTACTACGCTTCGGACCTGTGGAATGTGTTGCCAAATTCTATCCTCAACCTGGCAGCGTGGTCCACGCATGTGGCCATAACCTCCGGATACAACAATGGAATGACTCGCATCCTGGAGTCGAAGTTCTACGACCTGACCAGCAGAGATTCGACCGTCATCGTTGCTAACCTGTCTGACCCTGCCGCGAAAACTACCTGGGTTCAGGATCTAAACCGTAATGCCGAGCCTCATAAGGGTAGTACTTTCATCATCGGCACCGATGGGGCCGACCTGATTCAAGGGGGGAAGGGTAACGATTATCTTGAAGGGCGCGCCGGTGACGACACCTTCCGTGACAGCGGCGGCTACAACATCATTCTTGGTGGCGGCGGTCACAATACCCTGGACTTGCAGCAGTCGGTGAAGAGCTACTCCTTCGCCAATGATGGTGCCGGGACCTTGTACGTGCGTGATGCTTACGGAGGCATCAGCATTACCGAGGACATCGGCGCGGTAGTGAGTAAGGAAAGCAGCTGGATCCTCTTCAGTAAAAACGTGACCCATAGCGTCACCGACAAAGGCCTACTGGCAGGCACAGACCTGACGGCTTACGCATCATCGGTCAAAGGGGATTTTGGTAACAACGTACTCATCGCCCATAACGGCGGTGACTGGCTGTTTGGCCTGGATGGCAACGACCAGCTTATCGGGGGCAAGGGCAATGATGTGCTGGTCGGCGGTGCCGGCAATGATCTGCTTAAAGGGGGGGCGGGGACGAACACCTTCCTGTTCACTGGTAATTTTGGTCAAGACCGCATTGTCGACTACAAAACCACTGACAAGTTGGTTTTTATTGGCGCTGAAGGAGTGGGAGAGCATTACAGCTTACAAGATCATGCCCAAACGCTCGGGAATGATACGGTATTAAGCTTTGGCAACAGTTCAGTGACCCTGGTGGGAGTTGGGTTGGGTAACTTGTCAGCCGATGGAATTACGATCACCTGACATCGTAATAGCTGAGGGAGATCTATCTAGGGAGTCAGGAAAACAACGCGTTTCCTGACTCCTCACAACTACCCAATAGCTCAGGGAAATTAAGCAACATGGCTAAGACCACTCCCCATGCTCCCCTCTTCAAAGCGCTTGGCGAATACAAGAGCATCTTGATCAGTGTTGGCTGCTTCACGGCATTGATTAACCTGTTGATGCTGGTGCCGTCGATTTACATGCTGCAAGTGTACGACCGCGTGCTGTCCTCCCAGAATGAAACCACCCTGGTGATGTTGACGCTGATGGTCGT
>Ga0308161_1000933_pt1 | contig 39298 bp, 33 predicted proteins | sample PhyFR2_FD_201034 | JGI IMG/M metagenome (GOLD analysis project Ga0308161, IMG submission 201034) | Phyllosphere microbial communities from UC Gill Tract Community Farm, Albany, California, United States - DLSLF.R2 | ecosystem: Host-associated > Plants > Phyllosphere > Unclassified | place: USA...
ATGCCGAACTCAGAAGTGAAACGCCGTAGCGCCGATGGTAGTGTGGGGCCTCCCCATGCGAGAGTAGGGAACTGCCAGGCATCAAATTGCGATAACCCTCAGCGAAAGCTGAGGGTTTTTTGCGTTTGCGCTCCCGCAAGACCCCCCGAAAATCCCCCTGAATTTCCCTTCACTGCTGTGATAACAGCTTCTGATCAGTCATTTATTCCATTAAAACGCCCGACAATCGGGTAAACTGTGCGCAGATAAATCAGTAAAGGCTCAGACATGTCCCGCGATATCAATTCATTAAAGCCCTTTAATACCTTCGGAATCGACGCAAACGCCAGGAAAATTATCCTCGCTGAAACAGCAGAGCAGCTCTGCGAAGCATGGCATGAGAGCCGAAGCGCAGCCGTGCCTTTTTTGCTACTCGGGGAAGGGAGTAATGTCCTTTTTCTCGAAAACTTTGCGGGTATAGTCGCGGTTAACCGTCTGAAAGGTATCAAGGTTGCTGAGGATGACGATGCCTGGTCGTTGCATGTAGCCGCCGGCGAGAACTGGCATGCTCTGGTAGAGTACAGCCTGAAGAATGGTTTCTCTGGTTTAGAGAATTTAGCCTTGATCCCGGGCTGTGTGGGCTCTGCTCCGATTCAGAATATCGGTGCTTATGGTGTCGAACTGAATCAGATTTGTGAATACGTTGATGTGCTCAATCTTAATAGCGGAGAAATTGAGCATATTCGGGCAGAAGAGTGCCAGTTTGGCTATCGTGACAGCGTATTTAAACATCATTATCGTGATGGCTATGCCATTGTCGCGGTCGGTTTACGCCTGAAAAAGGTCTGGAAGCCGATAATGACTTATGGTGATCTAACCCGGCTGGATCCGTCGACGGTAACCCCGCAGGAAATTTTTGATAGCGTATGTCAAATGCGTCGCAGCAAGCTTCCCGATCCGCAGGTTACCGGTAATGCAGGCAGCTTTTTCAAAAACCCGGTGATAAGCGCTGAACAAGCCGCAGCGATTGCCGCCGAATTTCCGCAAGCTCCTCAATATCTCCAGGCCAATGGTCAGGTAAAACTGGCCGCCGGTTGGTTGATCGATCAATGTGATCTGAAGGGTTATGGCAAAGGTGGGGCGGCGGTACATCGTCAGCAGGCACTGGTAATTATTAATCAGCAACAGGCAACGGGTCAGGATATTGTTGCGTTAGCCCATGATGTTCGCCAGCGTGTTGGTGAGAAGTTTAATGTCTGGCTCGAACCCGAAGTCCGTTTTATCGGTGCCACAGGCGAGAAAAATGCTGTCGAGGTGATCGCATGAGAGATAATACCGTACCCTTAGCGCTGGTGAGTATTTTAGCTGACGGCGAATTCCATTCTGGCGAACAACTCGGTGAAACGCTGGGAATGAGTCGCGCGGCGATCAATAAACATATTCAGACCTTAAAAGACTGGGGACTGGATGTCTTCACTGTGACCGGCAAAGGCTACAGCCTGTCTGCACCACTGCAGTTACTTAATGAAGAAAGCATTGCTCTGCAACTGGATAAACACCGTGTTTCAGTTATCCCGGTTATTGATTCTACCAATCAGTATCTGCTGGATCGTATGGACTTATTGCAGTCGGGCGATGCCTGTGTGGCGGAATATCAACAAGCAGGTCGTGGACGCCGTGGCCGACAGTGGTTCTCACCTTTTGGTTCTAATCTCTACTTGTCGATGTTCTGGCGCCTGGAGCAAGGGCCTGCGGCGGCCATGGGGCTGAGCCTGGTGATCGGTATTGTGATGGCGGAAGTTCTTCAGGAGCTGGGTGCCAAAGATGTCAGAGTAAAATGGCCTAACGATCTCTATCTGCAGGATCGTAAACTGGCGGGTATTCTGGTGGAACTGACGGGAAAAACGGGTGATGCAGCCAACCTGGTGATTGGTGCGGGTATAAATCTGGCGATGCGTTCGCCTGATGCTTCTGTGGTGAACCAGGGTTGGATCAACCTGCAGGAGGCTGGGATCAATATTGATCGTAATGCGCTGACTGCAATGTTGGTTAATAAACTGCGCCGGACTCTGCTGGATTTTGAACGCGACGGACTGACACCTTTCCTTGAGCGCTGGGCGGCACTGGATAATTTTATCAATCGACCGGTTAAATTACTGATTGGCGATCGTGAAGTGCTGGGAATTGCCCGCGGTATTGATCAGCAGGGTGGTTTATTACTGGAGCAGGACGGCATTACCAAATCCTGGGTAGGAGGAGAAATCTCTCTCCGGCCACAACAGTAAGTCTGACTTAGCTGGAGGCTTTATTGCCTCCAGCGGGTTGAGAATTTTGCAGCAGAAAGAAGCGATAAATTACTTTCCCGCTGACTCTGTCGTACCGTCCTTAATTACCGCATACCATCTTAATGAGTTAGCTATTGGCGTCGGCGTAACAACCACTCGCTGTTGCTCAACCAGCTTTAACAAAATACTGCGCGTCTGATATATTCCCATCTCACAGTCTTCCGCCAGCACCCGCGTGCTAATCCACTCCTCATAAGCAGGTGGCGACAGCTTCTTGCAGCGCTTAAGTAGCGCATTATAAAGTTCCTCAAGCAGAATATTGCGCTTCTTCCCTCTGCTAATTGTTTCTGTTACCGGTTTTTTTATCGACTCCTGCCAGGGAATGACATCTTCTGCATGTGGCAAAAGTCCTGAAGCAAATTGCTGTAAAGGTAAATTTCCATTTCTCATAAATAGTGAACTCCTTGTCATGTGAATTAGCACAAAAAACTTATTAAGATAGTTCTTAAAATCCCTTTCCAAACAGTTATTTATGAAAATATCTGACGTATTTTATTATCCTTTAAATAGTCCTCTATGCCGGATATTGTAGACTGTAAATGATTTTAAGGAACTAATATTTTACTAAAAAGTAAATGTATAGTGTTTTATGCTGATTTGTATATCTTCGCGACCTGTTATGTCGCAATGAATTCACTATATTAATTTGTTAAGTGAAAAGTTTCGTATTTAACCGACGAGAAAATATTACTTTTAAATCCTATTTCTTCTTTGTAAAGTTTCAATGACAATCTGAATAAAGACCAGTGCAGAGAAGGATTCTTCGTAAATGGTCTTATTGCTGAATGCAAGGCAATCTTTCGCGATGCCATCATTTATCATCAGGTTGTTTCTTTATAATCACTCACATGGCAGTTGTTAGGCACATTTGTCGTGCTTGCCATTTAAAAATATACACATATCAAAATCTATATGTTCATTTTTTAAAATGAAAGGAAATCTTGTGATTGAATTTAAAAAGGATAAGAAGTTCATGGAAGTGAATAAGATAATGATGACTGCAGTGATGATATTTGGTTCTGTTTCAGTCGCAGATGCTGCAGATGCCGGTCATGGAAAATTGACGTTTAGCGGAGCGATTATTGACTCACCCTGTTCAATTAGTCCTGATAGCGTAGATCAGACGGTTGAGCTCGGACAGGTCTCGAATGTTGCACTGGCCGCTAACGGCAATACCGGCACTTCCGTACCTCGCCCGTTCCAAATCAGACTCGAAAACTGCGATATAACCACAATGAAAACCGTACAAGCCATTTTTTCTGGCCCGGTATCGGCTTATGACCCTGATAGTCTGGGGATTAGTGGTACTGCAAGTGGTGCCAGCATCGAGATGAACGATGGTAGTAATAACAAAATAAGGTTAGGTGTACCGACGACGCCTCAGCCTCTGTTGCAGGGTTATAACACGCTGCCTTATACCGCGTATCTTCGGGGTGGTGGTGCTTCCGCGACAATTACTCCTGGTGAATTCCAGAGTATTGCTGGGTTCACACTCGTTTATCCATAAACAGGGAGGGGCATGTGAAGCGGAATTTCACATGCCTTTTTACAACGGAGAGGAACAATTAGTTACTCAGTTTCAGCTCTGAATTTTTACCTGAATCTCCTCATTGTAAAAATTGTGGCACCAAGGGATGCCTGAGGTGGATAAAGACTAAGAAATTATCCAATGAGTGATAAAAACAATGGACGTTTTAACGCTCTCAGCTATTTGATAAAGGCGATTTTAATTTCGTGTTTACTCGATAGCCTACCAGCATCTGCAAATGAAATTCGCTTCAACACTGATGTGATGGATATTAAGGACCGGGAGAATATCGATTTTGCGCAGTTTTCTCGTCGTGGATTTATTTTGCCCGGGAGCTATCAAATGTCGATTATGATTAATCGCCATGAATTACCAGAACAGGAAATCCATTTTTATCCCGTGGATAATAACCCAGAGGGCAGTCAAGCCTGTCTGACCCGCAACGAAGTGACGGCGTTTGCCATCAAGCCCAACCTGCTGGCCCGGCTCACCTGGTGGCACCACGGCGAATGTCTGGATATCTCCAGTATCGCCGGAATGGAAGTGCGGGGCGAGCTGGGGGAGGGCGTGCTGGTTGTGAAAATCCCGCAAAACTGGCTGGAGTACGATGCCAGTGACTGGGATCCGCCTTCGCGCTGGGACGACGGAATAGCCGGCGTACTGCTGGATTACAACCTGAATATGCAGGCCACTGAACAGCATCATACTGGCACACAGAGTTACAGTATCAGTGGTAATGGCGTCACCGGCGCTAACTTCGAGGCGTGGCGGCTGCGTGCGGAGTGGCAGGGACGCTTCGGCGAGAAAACGCAGAGTGGGGAAAACCGCCAGTATGATATCGACTGGAGTCGCTACTACGGCTGGCGAGCAATACCCAGCCTGCGAGCGCGCCTGACGCTGGGAGAAGATAATCTCGATTCAGCCATTTTTGATAGTTTCCGTTTTACTGGCCTGAGCCTGAACTCAGACGACAGTATGTTACCGCCCGGCTTACGGGGCTATGCTGCCGAAGTTACGGGTGTCGCCAGAAGCAATGCCAGAGTGATCATCAGCCAGCAGGATCGCGTACTGTATGAAACTCAGGTACCCGCTGGCCCCTTTCGTATTCAGGATCTTAGTGATGCGGTAGCAGGTAAGCTGGATGTGCGTATCGAAGAGCAGGATGGGAATATCCAGCGTTTTCAGATCGATACCGCCACGGTGCCGTATCTCACCCGTCCAGGTATGGTGCGCTATAAGCTGGCTGCCGGAAAGCCCTCGCTGACTGCCCACCGTCTTACCGATCCACTGTTTGCCAGCACAGAATTCTCCTGGGGCATTTCTAATAGCTGGTCAGCCTATGGCGGCAGTATCCTCGGAGAAGAATATCAGGCAGTGTCGGCGGGGATTGGACGAGACTTGTTTATCCTCGGCGCAGTCTCTGTTGATGGCACCGTGTCGCGCGCGGATGTCTCTGATGACATTAGCCTGAGTGGAGAATCCCTGCGCCTGAGCTACGCCAAACGTTTTGAATCGATTTCCAGCCAGTTAACCTTCGCCGGCTATCGGTTTTCCGAGCGTAATTTTATGACGATGTCTGATTATCTGCTGGCAAAGCAGGATAATTCGCTGAGTCGTCACGGCAAGCAGCTCTATACGCTCACCTTCAGGCAGCAGTTTACCCGCTGGCAGCTGGATGCATATCTCAATTACAGCCACCAGAGTTACTGGGATCGCCCTCACAGCGAACGATATGATCTGACTTTAGCCCGAATGTTTGATCTGGCTGGCTGGAAGAATATCAACGTTTCGCTGGCCGGTTTCCGCAATAAGTTCAGTGACCGCGATGATAAGGGTGGCTGGATCGCTTTCGCCTTGCCGTGGGGAACACAATCAACACTAAGCTATAACCTCTCCCTAAATAATCAACAGCTTGAGCAGAGCGTGGGATATTTTAGAAATATTGATGAGCAGCATAACTATCAGCTTAGTGCTGGCACTACACCTCAGGGAGGGGCGTTCAGTGGCTTTTACAACCACGCGGGAGAGAGTGCACAACTGAGCGCCAGTGCTGGCTACCAGCAAGGTCAATATAGCTCAATTGGATTATCAGCACAGGGTGGTGCAACCCTGACGCCTGAAGGGGGAGCAGTGCATCGCGTCTCGGCTTCTGGCGGCACCCGGTTACTGGTGGATGTTGATGGCCTCGCTGACGTACCGGTAAGAGGATATGGCAGCCCGGTCAAAAGCAATGTTTTCGGTAAGGCGGTGATAACAGATATGCACAGTTATTACCCCAGCCGTGCCCGTATTGATGTTGAAAGGCTGTCTGACGATATTGAAGCAACCCGATCGGTAGTGCAGGCCACGCTGACGGAAGGGGCTATCGGTTATCGAAAATTCAATGTGACTGCAGGTAAGAAGGCGATGGTCAGTATCCATCTCGATAAGGAACAGGTTCCACCCTTTGGCGCGTTGCTGCGCAATGAAAAAATGCAGCAGACCGGCATGGTCAGTGATGAGGGCAGTGCCTGGCTGAGTGGCATCCGGCCGGGCGAGAGAATGTCGGTTGAGTGGGATAATAGCGTGCAGTGCTATGTACAAATACCTGTTTCGTTATCAGAACCGCAGTTAGCTGCGCTCAGTCTGCCTTGCCGTAACCGGTCGGTCGGGGCTGAATAGTTTTTAAGGACATCATTCAATAATCGTTACAGGGATGGATAGCGTGATATGAAACTTAATTTGTCGGGCCGCGCCGTCGCGGTCATCTTGCTGGTGAACCTCAATACATCAATGGCTATGGCCGCTATTGCGCTCGACCGCACAAGGGTCATTTATAATGCCGGCGACAAAGCGATTAGCCTGAGTATCAGCAATGAGAATAAGCAATTGCCTTTTCTGGCTCAGAGCTGGCTGACCGACGAGCAGGGAGAAAAAATCAGCTCGCCATTAATGGTGTTACCTCCGGTGCAACGTGTTGAGCCGGGCGAAAGAAGCCAGATAAAAATACAGGCGCTGCCAGCGGCCGAATCGCTGGCGCAGGATAGAGAGACCCTTTTTTACTTTAACCTGCGCGAAATCCCCCCACGTAGCGACAAACCCAATACCTTACAAATTGCATTGCAAACCAGCATCAAGCTGTTTTACCGACCACAGGCCATTGTGCCTGGTGAGGCAGAGCGGCTGACGCCGTGGCAGCAACAACTGACGCTGACCCGGCGGGATGACCGCTATCAAATCGCTAATCCGACGCCTTACTTCATCACGCTGGTAGACGCCAGGCATCATCAGAAGAGCACTACGGCGGCGGGGTTTGCGCCGTTAATGATTGCGCCACGAGATAAGGCATGGCTGGGCGGCTCGCTCTCCAGTCTGGGATCAGAGCCGGTGCTGACTTACGTCAACGACTACGGAGGGCGTACTGAGCTTAAATTTCGTTGCGAAGCCGATCGCTGCCGAGCGGTGGTAGAGCATAAATAATGATCGACCTGCCCGGAGATAAATCGATGAAGCCATGGCAAAAAAGCGGCAGTCAGCCGGGAAGTATCCTGCTGTTATGTAGCGCAATGCTTGTCGCCTTTGGTATTAACCTGCTGAGCGTAGCCCATGCCGTTCCGCAGAAGAATATAATGCTGCGCGTGGTGCTGATTACGCCTGCCTGCATGATTAATCAGGGTCAGATGATCACGGTCGAATTTGGCGACACCCTCAACGCGGATAAAGTCGACGGGCAGAATTACCTGCAGGATATCGATTTTAAGCTGAAGTGTCCCGGTACCGTTGCTCCCTCAGTGGTGACATTGACGCTGGCCGGCGCTGTCAGCCCATTTGATATTACCGCACTGGATACCAATATGCCGGGTCTGGGGATAAGAATGCTGCTGGATGGAGTACCACTGGTGATTAACCAATCAGTACCGATAGACATCGCTCATTTGCCGCGACTGCAAGCGGTGCCGGTTCAGCGCCATGGAGCCATGCTGGCGAAAGGTAAGATAAAAGCCTCCGCCACGTTGCGTGCCGTTTATTTGTAGCCTTGCTGGCTATTCGAGTAAAGATTGCCAGAAGGAACAATGGAATGTTTATCAAAGTAGTCCGGACGTTAATCATCCTGCTGACTGTGCTGGCGCAACAGGTAATGGCGGGGGCTTATGTGTTTCCTCTCTCCTTCAACAATCTCCAGGTGGTTCATCGGCTGGCAGGGTGGGAGGAGAATGAAATCGACCTTAATCCTTGTTTCAAATGGCCAAGTTGTTATGTCGGTCTGGATGTGATGTATCGTTCGCACGCGCCGAGTATGTACTCTTCCTGCGCCCTGAATAATAACTGTATTCGTATTGAACGGCTGCGGACGCGTAAAGAGGTGATGGAAGCGTGGCGACAGGCAAAAGGCATCCCTTACACCGGTGTGTTTAACGTTGAGAGCCGGCAAGCCACTTGCGTCGGGATGTTCTATATCGATCAACCGCAGCATCCCACGCCAGAGACCCGCACCGCAGTGAAGTTTCCTGGGTCGGTATGCGGTGAGCTGCCACCGGAAAATCAGTCATGTCACATAGTTCTGCCGCTGGAAATCAATTTTGGCGTGCTGAACAGCCTTCAGATTAATGATATCTCGCAGGAGGTCACCGGACATTTATATTGCTCATTAGCCGGAACGGTCAATGTGTTTGCGGAGTCTTTGTTGGGAGAGCGTCAGATTTATTTTGATGGCGCCAGGAGAAATTTTTACAGCACGCTGACGATTAACAATCAGGATGCGTGGGATGGCGTGACATTTACCCTACAGGGCAACAACGTGCGGCAAAGTTTCACTTTAAAGGCCGCCCTTGGCGCTAAAGAGATGCCGGAGGCGGGAAAATACAGCGCCAGTGGCATTGTTTATATCTCTTACCTGTAATGAAGTGGCACCGCAGAGCGGACTCTGTAGTGCCAGCAACCGCTATTTACGCAATCGAACGCATTCCACCGCATGATCGGCGCTTTTGGTCATAATCAGGCTGGCGCGTTCACGGGTAGGTAAAATGTTCTGCTTAAGATTTAGCCAGTTAATCTCTTTCCATAACTGGGTCGCGATACCGACGGCTTCCTGTTCCGAAAGCTGGGCATAGTGGTGGAAATAGGAGTCAGGATCGGTAAATGCGCCCTGGCGGAATTTCAGGAAGCGATTGATATACCATCTTTCCAGCAACTCTTCTGGCGCGTCAACATAGATTGAGAAATCGACAAAATCTGAAACGAATACATGATGCGGATCGTGCGGATAATCCATCCCGGTCTGTAATACATTCAGGCCTTCGAGAATCAGTATATCCGGCTGTTGTACAATCTTGTCCCCGTCGGGGATCACATCATAAATCAGATGCGAATAGACCGGAGCAGTAACCTGCGAAGAGCCTGATTTCAGATCAGACACGAAATTGACCAGACGATGCATATCATAGGATTGCGGGAATCCCTTTTTCTTCATCAGTCCGCGCTCTTTCAGCACGTCATTAGGGTGCAAAAAGCCGTCGGTGGTAATCAGCTCAACGCGTCTGTGTTCCGGCCAGCGGCTCAGCAGCGCTTGCAGGACACGCGCCGTGGTGCTCTTGCCGACGGCAACGCTGCCAGCAATGCTAATGATATAAGGAACTTTCTGACCATCGGTGCCTAAAAACTGCTCGAGCACTGCCTGACGGCGTACGTTGGAACTGATGTAGAAATTCAGCAAACGTGACAAAGGCAGATAGATCTCAGCCACTTCTTCCAGCGAAAGATCTTCGTTAATGCCTTTCAGACGTGCAATCTCTTCTTCTGAAAGCGTCATTGGCACGGAGTCACGTAACGCTGCCCATTGGGTCCTGTCGAACTCTAAGTAGGGCGTAGTTACCAGGGAATCTTTTTTGCTCATATGCATGCTTCTGCCAGCAAATATTTACCCGTCAGCACGTTGCATAAGGGCTGACGTGAAAACGCCATCTCCTTATTTCGCTTACGTACTCAGGGAAATTTCAGAAAACAATGCGCAGGAGGTTAACACCAGTAAGGCGAGAAAAAGAAGGAAAAAGATAAATGTGCAGACGCAATCGCAACAACGCCCGCACTTTTGCACTTTTGTTAACTGGCAATCGAACGGATCAGCGGGTTAACCGCGAACAGTCTCTTGTAATAGATCACCGATGCATGGAAATAGCCATCGGGTGAACTGGCATAATCGGGGATTTCACCGAGACAGTGGTAGCCCTGTGCGCGCCAGAATGCTTCCGAGGCTGAGCCAGCACGGGTATTCAGGCAGAGCAGGCCACGCTGCTGCTCATGCGCGCTGCGCTCAAGAGCAGCGATCAGCATTTTAGCCGTGCCCTGGCGTCTGACGCGCGAGTGCACCAGCAGTTTATGGATTTCCGCGCGGTTCTGACCATCCGGCTTTTGACAGACCTCCAGCTGGACGCTGCCACTTACTCCCTGGGCGTCACGGGCAATCCACAGCAGCCGTTCCCGTTTGGCGATTTCAGAGCGCAAACTATGAAAGTAACTTTCAGCCGCTTCACGTGTTAAACGTTGTTGATACCCGACGGACGCATTACTGGCGACAGCATCCATTAACAGAGTGGCCAGCTCGCTACGATACAGAGGTAAGGTGGCAGCATTGAGTAAGATGATTTTCATGCGTTCTCCTCCTTAAAGACTTTCATTGATTAGATGCAATAAGCGATCCAGTGCTGGATAGTGGAAAACAGGCGGTAAATGTTCATCCCTGAGCGAAAAATTGCACTATCGATGAGCATGACGACAGCGAGTGGTGCAGAAGGGTGGCGTTTGTATGATTGTTGAGCGGTTGACGGGCGCCGAAAGAATTAAATGGCTACAACCTGGCGCAGCGGTCGCAGCAAAATGCGCTGGCGAGTGGCTTTTATTGCACGTTTTTTCTCCAAAAAATCGTCAATTTGCGAAGTTTTGCACAAATAATAAGCGAAAGCACATTTATCGCAATTTTTTTGTTGCATCCCGCGCCCGCAGTTCCTAGAATGCGCACCACTTGATGCCGGCTTAGCTCAGTTGGTAGAGCAACTGACTTGTAATCAGTAGGTCACCAGTTCGATTCCGGTAGCCGGCACCATCAAGTACCCAGGTGGGGTTCCCGAGCGGCCAAAGGGAGCAGACTGTAAATCTGCCGTCACAGACTTCGAAGGTTCGAATCCTTCTCCCACCACCATATTCAGACTGAGCTCAAGCACAGTCAGGGTCAGCAGGCTAAGCCGGTTGGCTCGAATAATAAGAAACTCCTCTTATTATTCATAAGCTACAGAAAGAACAGGTAGCCGAGTTCCAGGTTGCGGGCATCGTATAATGGCTATTACCTCAGCCTTCCAAGCTGATGATGCGGGTTCGATTCCCGCTGCCCGCTCCAAAAGATGTGCTGATATGGCTCAGTTGGTAGAGCGCACCCTTGGTAAGGGTGAGGTCCCCAGTTCGACTCTGGGTATCAGCACCACTTCACAATCTCCCTCCCTGATTCTTCTCTGTGACCAAAAAATTCAACAGTTCAGGCAATGCCTGGTTGATGTGGTGATATCACCGATTTATCCGTGTCTTAGAGGGACAATCGATGTCTAAAGAAAAATTTGAACGTTCAAAACCGCACGTCAACGTCGGTACTATCGGCCACGTTGACCATGGTAAAACTACCCTGACTGCAGCTATCACCACCGTACTGGCTAAAACTTTCGGTGGTTCTGCTCGTGCATTCGATCAGATCGATAACGCGCCAGAAGAAAAAGCTCGTGGTATCACCATCAACACTTCTCACGTTGAGTATGACACCCCGACTCGCCACTACGCGCACGTTGACTGCCCGGGACACGCCGACTACGTCAAAAACATGATCACCGGTGCTGCTCAGATGGACGGCGCTATCCTGGTTGTTGCTGCGACTGACGGCCCTATGCCTCAGACCCGTGAGCACATCCTGCTGGGTCGCCAGGTTGGCGTTCCTTACATCATCGTGTTCCTGAACAAATGTGACATGGTTGATGATGAAGAGCTGCTGGAACTGGTTGAGATGGAAGTTCGCGAACTGCTGTCTGCTTACGATTTCCCGGGCGACGATCTGCCGATCGTTCGTGGTTCTGCTCTGAAAGCGCTGCAAGGCGAAGCAGAGTGGGAAGCTAAGATCGTTGAACTGGCGGGTTACCTGGATTCTTACATCCCTGAGCCAGAGCGTGCGATTGATAAGCCATTCCTGCTGCCTATCGAAGACGTATTCTCCATCTCCGGCCGTGGTACTGTTGTTACCGGTCGTGTAGAGCGCGGTATCGTTAAAGTTGGTGAAGAAGTTGAAATCGTTGGTATCAAAGATACCGTGAAATCTACTTGTACCGGCGTTGAAATGTTCCGCAAACTGCTGGACGAAGGCCGTGCTGGTGAGAACGTTGGTGTTCTGCTGCGTGGTATCAAACGTGAAGACATCGAACGTGGTCAGGTTCTGGCTAAGCCAGGCTCTATCAAGCCACACACCACTTTCGATTCAGAAGTTTACATCCTGTCTAAAGACGAAGGCGGCCGTCATACTCCGTTCTTCAAAGGCTACCGTCCACAGTTCTACTTCCGTACTACTGACGTGACCGGTACCATCGAACTGCCAGAAGGCGTTGAGATGGTAATGCCAGGCGACAACGTAAACATGAAAGTGACCCTGATCCACCCAATCGCGATGGATGACGGTCTGCGTTTCGCAATCCGTGAAGGCGGCCGTACTGTTGGTGCGGGTGTTGTTGCTAAAGTTATCGCTTAATCGCGGATAATATTTGACGCAACGCACAAGAAAAGGGCATCATTTGATGCCCTTTTTGCACGCTGTAACATAGAACCTGGCTCATCAGTGATTTTCCGTCATAATCATTGCTGAGGCAGGCTCTGTAGCACGGCGTTAAATGCCGAGTTACGCCTTCAACAGCTTTCTTCGGTTTGGTTGCCTCGCATTGCGCGGGGCAAAATAGTTTCTGTTTATTGTGGCAGGTTGGTTTATGAGTGCTAATACCGAAGCTCAAGGGAGCGGACGCGGCCTGGAAGCGATAAAGTGGTTAGTCGTTGCCATTTTGCTTGTCGTGGCAATCGTAGGTAACTACTACTATCGCGAAATTACATTGCCGTTACGTGCGCTGGCCGTTGTGGTGCTGATTGCCGCTGCGGGTGGCATCGCGCTGCTGACGACGAAAGGTAAAGCTACGGTGGCTTTTGCTCGTGAAGCAAGAACTGAAGTCCGTAAAGTCATTTGGCCTACTCGTCAGGAAACGTTGCACACCACCTTAATCGTTGCCGCGGTTACCGCCGTGATGTCACTGATTTTGTGGGGGCTGGATGGTATTCTGGTCCGTCTGGTATCGTTTATCACTGGCCTGAGGTTCTGAGATGTCTGAAGCTCCAAAAAAGCGCTGGTACGTCGTTCAGGCGTTTTCCGGTTTTGAAGGCCGCGTAGCACAATCGCTGCGTGAGCATATCAAGTTACACAACATGGAAGAGCTGTTTGGCGATGTCATGGTTCCAACCGAAGAAGTGGTTGAGATCCGTGGTGGCCAGCGTCGCAAAAGCGAGCGCAAGTTCTTCCCTGGTTACGTTCTGGTTCAGATGGTCATGAACGATGCAAGCTGGCACTTAGTGCGCAGTGTGCCGCGTGTCATGGGCTTCATCGGCGGAACGTCAGATCGCCCGGCACCGATTAGCGATAAAGAAGTCGATGCGATCATGAACCGCTTGCAGCAAGTTGGCGATAAGCCACGTCCTAAAACCCTGTTCGAACCAGGCGAAATGGTGCGCGTCAGCGACGGTCCGTTTGCCGACTTCAACGGTGTGGTCGAAGAAGTGGATTACGAAAAAAGCCGCCTGAAAGTGTCTGTTTCCATCTTTGGCCGTGCTACGCCAGTGGAACTCGACTTTGGTCAGGTAGAAAAAGGCTAATTATCGTTGCGAATCTCCGGGTGGCGCTTCACTGTCACCTGGTTAAAGAGTTTACGCATTGAGCGATTATTGGTTGCGGAAGGCGCGAAATTGGCATACAATTTCGCGCCTTTTGTTTTTACATGCTGTTTCAGCGGGTAAAACGTAGATTGCACCGCAGCCATTTGGCCGGGTGCAAACGAATAATCACGGGGAGCTTCTCGCGAAGCGCTATAACCCAATAGAGGAATCATCATGGCTAAGAAAGTACAAGCCTACGTCAAACTGCAAGTTTCTGCAGGTATGGCTAACCCAAGTCCACCAGTTGGTCCAGCACTGGGCCAGCAGGGTGTTAACATCATGGAATTCTGTAAAGCGTTTAACGCCAAAACAGAGAGCCTGGAAAAGGGTTTGCCGACCCCGGTCGTTATCACCGTTTATTCTGACCGTTCTTTCACCTTTATCACTAAAACCCCGCCAGCAGCAGTTCTGCTGAAAAAAGCGGCTGGTATTAAGTCTGGTTCCGGTAAGCCGAACAAAGATAAAGTGGGTAAAGTAACTCGTGCTCAGGTACGTGAAATCGCAGAAACCAAAGCTGCGGACATGACTGGTTCTGACGTTGAAGCGATGACTCGCTCAATCGAAGGTACTGCTCGTTCCATGGGCCTGGTAGTGGAGGACTAAGAAATGGCTAAGCTGACCAAGCGCATGCGTGTGATCCGTGACAAAGTTGATTCAACTAAACAGTATGACATCAACGAAGCTGTTGCTCTGCTGAAAGAACTGGCTACTGCTAAGTTCGTAGAAAGCGTTGACGTAGCTGTAAACCTGGGCATCGATGCTCGTAAATCTGACCAGAACGTTCGCGGTGCAACTGTACTGCCAAACGGTACTGGCCGTTCCGTTCGCGTAGCCGTATTTGCCCAAGGCGCAAACGCTGAAGCAGCTAAAGCTGCAGGCGCTGAGCTGGTAGGTATGGAAGATCTGGCTGACCTGATCAAAAAAGGCGAAATGAACTTCGACGTAGTTATCGCATCTCCAGATGCAATGCGCGTTGTTGGCCAGCTGGGTCAGGTTCTGGGCCCACGTGGTCTGATGCCAAACCCGAAAGTTGGTACTGTAACGCCTAACGTTGCTGAAGCGGTTAAGAACGCTAAAGCAGGTCAGGTTCGTTACCGTAACGACAAAAACGGCATCATCCATACCACTATCGGTAAGGTTGATTTCGATGCAGACAAACTGAAAGAAAACCTGGAAGCCCTGCTGATTGCGCTGAAAAAAGCGAAACCATCTCAGGCGAAAGGCGTTTTCATCAAGAAAGTTAGCCTGTCCACCACTATGGGCGCTGGCGTAGCTGTTGATCAGTCTGGTCTGAATGCAGTAGCGAACTAATTCGCTGCTTTACGCGGGCGAAAGTTTCGACTAGAATCTTACGCCCGTTGTTCTGTAATTATACAGAACCAGGATTCAAGGCATTTGCGCTTAGACACGGCGGCAATTGAGCAAGTCATCAGGAGCATAGTTAACTGTGTAACTGGTGCGAGTGAAAGCGGCCAGTGCAGTATCAGCGTGAATGACCAGGAAACCTAAGAATTTTAGTTGTTCGGTTGGAGCCTGGCCTTATCCAGGCCTCCGTCCAAGACCGCAGGAGTCAGACACTTTCGGGTTGAAGACTTAATACATCCTGCGTAGACGGTGACAGAACCTGAAGAATATTTTAATAGTCTTTGCTGGATTCTGCTCACCGTGTTCTAGCGCTTACCTACGGCGACGTGGGTAAGTGATGTGAGTTTCGGGGAAATCCTTCCCCGACCAAAATCCAGGAGCTATAGCTAATGGCATTAAATCTTCAAGACAAACAAGCGATTGTTGCTGAAGTCAGCGAAGTAGCCAAAGGCGCGCTGTCTGCGGTAGTTGCGGATTCTCGTGGCGTTACCGTTGACAAAATGACCGAACTGCGTAAAGCAGGTCGTGAAGCTGGCGTTTACATGCGTGTTGTTCGTAACACCCTGCTGCGCCGCGTCGTTGAAGGTACTCAGTTTGAGTGCCTGAAAGACACGTTTGTTGGTCCGACCCTGATTGCATATTCTATGGAACACCCGGGCGCTGCTGCTCGTCTGTTCAAAGAGTTCGCGAAAGCGAATGCAAAATTTGAGGTCAAAGCTGCAGCCTTTGAAGGCGAGTTGATCACCGCGGACAATATTGACCGTCTGGCGACTCTGCCAACTTACGATGAAGCAATCGCACGCCTGATGGCAACCATGAAAGAAGCCGCTGCCGGCAAACTGGTTCGCACTCTGGCTGCTGTACGCGATCAGAAAGAAGCAGAAGCTGCTTAATCAGCCTCTCTTTTCTTTTCTCGTTCACTTGCTTACGTATAAACTTTTTCTGAATTTAGGAACACGAAATGTCAATCACTAAAGACCAAATCATTGAAGGCGTTGCAGCTCTGTCTGTAATGGAAATCGTTGAACTGATCTCCGCTATGGAAGAAAAATTCGGCGTGTCTGCTGCTGCTGCTGTTGCAGGTCCAGCTGCTGCTGCTGAAGCTGTTGAAGAAAAAACTGAATTTGACGTTGTACTGAAAGCTATCGGCGCTAACAAAGTTGCTGTGATCAAAGCAGTACGTGGCGCAACTGGTCTGGGCCTGAAAGAAGCTAAAGACCTGGTTGAGTCTGCACCAGCAACTCTGAAAGAAGGCATCAGCAAAGATGACGCCGAAGCCCTGAAAAAGGCTCTGGAAGAAGCTGGCGCTGAAGTTGAAGTCAAATAAGACAGCCTTAATGGTTGCAGCCTGATCCGTCAGGCTGATGGCTGGTGACTTTTTGGTCACCAGCCTTTTTGCGCTCAAGGACCTCAATGGGGTTTCACACTGTTTATCCATTGAAGTTCCTCAATATCTTTTTCTATCGACGCCTTAATATACTGCTTCCCTGTGAAGATTCCCTGTCGGCACAACAGCAATGAAATGATTTAAGAGTGATAGAAAGATGTATTGTCGGGGGGTGAGCCCTCACTTTCCGAAAAAACAAAATAGTGTTGCATGAACTGTCCTCCAGGACGGACAGAGTGGGTCACTGATCAGCGAGCTGAGGAACCCTATGGTTTACTCCTATACCGAGAAAAAACGCATTCGTAAGGATTTTGGTAAACGTCCACAAGTTCTGGACATTCCATATCTCCTTTCTATCCAGCTTGACTCGTTCCAGAAGTTTATCGAGCAAGATCCGGAAGGCCAGTACGGGCTGGAAGCAGCATTCCGTTCTGTTTTTCCTATTCAGAGCTACAGCGGTAATTCCGAGCTGCAATATGTCAGCTACCGCTTAGGCGAACCTGTATTTGATGTTAAAGAATGTCAGATTCGTGGCGTGACGTATTCTGCTCCGCTGCGTGTAAAACTGCGTCTGGTGATCTACGAGCGCGAAGCGCCGGAAGGCACTGTTAAAGACATCAAAGAACAAGAAGTTTACATGGGCGAAATTCCGCTCATGACCGATAACGGTACCTTCGTTATCAACGGTACAGAAAGGGTTATCGTTTCTCAGCTGCATCGTAGTCCTGGCGTCTTCTTTGACAGCGATAAGGGTAAAACCCACTCATCGGGTAAAGTGCTGTATAACGCACGTATTATTCCTTACCGTGGTTCATGGCTGGACTTCGAATTCGATCCGAAAGACAACCTGTTCGTTCGTATTGACCGTCGCCGTAAACTGCCTGCGACCATCATCCTGCGCGCACTGAGTTACACCACTGAACAGATCCTTGACCTGTTCTTCGAGAAAGTGGTGTATCAAATCCGTGACAACAAGCTGCAGATGGAACTGGTACCAGAGCGTCTGCGTGGCGAAACTGCCTCTTTCGATATTGAATCGAACGGTACGGTTTACGTTGAGAAAGGCCGTCGCATCACGGCACGTCATATCCGTCAGCTGGAAAAAGATAGCGTTGCGCATATCGAAGTCCCGGTTGAGTACATTGCGGGTAAAGTGGTCTCTAAAGACTACATTGACGAAAACACCGGTGAGCTGATTGTTGCTGCCAACATGGAGCTGTCGCTGGATCTGCTGGCGAAACTGAGCCAGTCTGGTCACAAGCGTATTGAAACGCTGTTTACCAACGATCTGGATCACGGCGCTTACATGTCCGAGACCTTACGTGTTGACCCAACCAATGACCGCCTGAGCGCGCTGGTTGAGATCTACCGTATGATGCGTCCTGGCGAGCCACCAACGCGTGAAGCGGCTGAAAACCTGTTCGAGAATCTGTTCTTCTCTGAAGATCGTTATGACCTTTCTGCGGTTGGCCGCATGAAGTTCAACCGTTCTCTGCTGCGTGATGAGATCGAAGGTTCCGGTATCCTGAGCAAAGACGACATCATTCAAGTGATGAAGAAGCTCATCGGTATCCGTAACGGTGTTGGCGAAGTGGATGATATCGACCACCTCGGTAACCGTCGTATCCGTTCCGTCGGCGAAATGGCGGAAAACCAGTTCCGCGTTGGCCTGGTACGTGTTGAGCGTGCGGTTAAAGAGCGTCTGTCTCTGGGCGATCTCGATACCCTGATGCCTCAGGATATGATTAACGCGAAGCCGATCTCCGCGGCAGTGAAAGAGTTCTTTGGTTCCAGCCAGCTGTCTCAATTTATGGACCAGAACAACCCGCTGTCTGAGATCACGCACAAGCGTCGTATCTCTGCACTTGGCCCGGGCGGTCTGACGCGTGAGCGTGCAGGCTTTGAAGTTCGAGACGTTCACCCGACTCACTACGGTCGTGTGTGTCCAATCGAAACGCCGGAAGGTCCAAACATCGGTCTGATCAACTCCTTGTCTGTTTATGCACAGACCAATGAGTACGGTTTCCTGGAAACCCCTTATCGTCGCGTACGTGACGGTGTGGTCACCGACGAAATTCATTACCTCTCGGCAATTGAAGAGGGTAACTACGTTATCGCTCAGGCGAACACCAACCTCGACGACGAAGGTCACTTCGTAGACGACCTGGTGACTTGCCGTAGCAAAGGCGAATCGAGCCTGTTCAGCCGCGATCAGGTTGACTACATGGACGTTTCCACCCAACAGGTGGTTTCCGTCGGTGCGTCACTGATCCCGTTCCTGGAACACGATGACGCCAACCGCGCATTGATGGGTGCAAACATGCAACGTCAGGCGGTTCCAACTCTGCGCGCTGATAAGCCGCTGGTGGGTACCGGTATGGAACGCGCGGTTGCGGTTGACTCCGGTGTAACTGCCGTAGCGAAACGTGGTGGTACCGTTCAGTACGTTGATGCATCGCGTATCGTTATTAAAGTTAACGAAGACGAAATGTATCCGGGCGAAGCCGGTATCGATATTTACAACCTGACCAAGTACACCCGTTCGAACCAGAACACCTGCATCAGCCAGATGCCATGTGTTAACCTGGGCGAGCCGATTGAACGTGGCGATGTGCTGGCTGATGGCCCGTCTACCGATCTCGGTGAACTGGCGCTGGGTCAGAACATGCGCGTGGCGTTCATGCCGTGGAACGGCTACAACTTCGAAGACTCCATCTTAGTCTCCGAGCGCGTAGTACAGGAAGATCGCTTCACTACCATCCACATTCAGGAACTGGCATGTGTGTCTCGTGACACCAAGCTGGGGCCAGAAGAGATCACTGCTGATATCCCGAACGTGGGTGAAGCTGCGCTCTCCAAACTGGATGAGTCCGGTATCGTGTATATCGGTGCAGAAGTGACCGGTGGCGACATTCTGGTTGGTAAGGTTACGCCGAAAGGTGAAACCCAGCTGACGCCAGAAGAGAAGCTGCTGCGTGCGATCTTCGGTGAGAAAGCGTCTGACGTTAAAGACTCTTCTCTGCGCGTACCAAATGGTGTCTCCGGTACCGTTATCGATGTTCAGGTCTTTACCCGCGATGGCGTGGAAAAAGACAAGCGTGCGTTGGAAATCGAAGAGATGCAGCTGAAGCAGGCGAAGAAAGACCTGACTGAAGAACTGCAGATCCTCGAAGCTGGCCTGTTTGCGCGTATTAACTACGTGCTGGTTTCTGGCGGTGTTGAAGCTGAGAAACTGGACAAGCTGCCACGCGAGCGCTGGCTGGAACTCGGCCTGACCGACGAAGACAAGCAAAACCAGCTGGAGCAGCTGGCAGAGCAGTACGACGAGCTGAAGCACGAGTTTGAGAAGAAACTCGACGCGAAACGCCGCAAAATCACTCAGGGCGATGATCTGGCACCAGGCGTGCTGAAAATCGTGAAAGTGTATCTGGCCGTTAAACGTCAGATTCAGCCTGGTGACAAAATGGCAGGTCGTCACGGGAACAAAGGTGTTATCTCCAAGATCAACCCGATCGAAGATATGCCTTACGATGAAAACGGCACGCCGGTAGACATCGTACTGAACCCGCTGGGCGTACCATCACGTATGAACATTGGTCAGATTCTTGAAACCCACCTGGGTATGGCTGCAAAAGGTATCGGTGAGAAAATCAACGCGATGCTGAAAAAGCAGGAAGAAGTGACCAAACTGCGTGAGTTTATCCAGCGCGCGTACGATCTGGGCACCGATGTGCGTCAGAAAGTCGACCTGAACACCTTCACCGATGATGAAGTGCTGCGTCTGGCAGAGAACCTGAAAAAAGGTATGCCAATCGCAACGCCGGTGTTTGACGGTGCTAAAGAGAGCGAAATTAAAGAACTGCTGCAGTTGGGTGGTTTACCGACCTCTGGTCAGATTACGCTGTTTGATGGCCGTACTGGCGAGCAGTTCGAGCGTCCGGTTACCGTTGGCTACATGTACATGCTGAAACTTAACCATTTGGTTGATGACAAGATGCATGCACGTTCTACCGGCTCTTATAGCCTCGTTACTCAGCAGCCGCTGGGTGGTAAGGCACAGTTCGGTGGTCAGCGCTTCGGTGAGATGGAAGTGTGGGCGCTGGAAGCATACGGCGCTGCCTATACTCTGCAGGAAATGCTCACCGTTAAGTCTGATGACGTCAACGGCCGTACTAAGATGTATAAGAACATCGTGGACGGCAACCATCAGATGGAACCAGGCATGCCGGAATCCTTCAACGTACTGTTGAAAGAGATCCGCTCGCTGGGTATCAACATCGAGCTGGAAGACGAATAATTTCCCGATCGATTTCGGGTTGCAGGCAGCTAACGCGCCTGCAGCCTGAAACAGAAGGGAAAAGCACTTGAATTCGTACTGGTTACGAGGCGTCCGGGTCACACCGGACTGCCTTGAGAAGTCTCACTCCGACGGGAGCTAATCCGTGAAAGACTTACTTAAGTTTCTGAAAGCGCAAACTAAGACAGAAGAGTTTGATGCGATCAAAATTGCTCTGGCCTCGCCAGACATGATCCGTTCCTGGTCTTTCGGTGAAGTTAAAAAGCCGGAAACCATTAACTATCGTACGTTCAAACCTGAACGTGACGGTCTGTTCTGTGCGCGTATTTTCGGGCCGGTAAAAGACTATGAGTGCTTGTGCGGTAAGTACAAGCGCCTGAAGCATCGCGGTGTGATCTGTGAGAAGTGTGGCGTTGAAGTTACACAGACCAAAGTTCGCCGTGAGCGTATGGGTCACATTGAGCTGGCTTCGCCAACTGCGCACATCTGGTTCCTGAAATCGCTGCCTTCGCGCATCGGTTTGCTGCTGGACATGCCACTGCGTGATATCGAACGCGTGCTGTACTTCGAATCTTATGTGGTGATCGAAGGCGGCATGACCAACCTTGAGAAGCGTCAGATCCTGACTGAAGAGCAGTATCTGGATGCGCTGGAAGAGTTTGGTGATGAGTTCGACGCGAAGATGGGTGCGGAAGCGATCCAGGCGCTGTTGAAAAACATGGATCTGGAGCAAGAGTGCGAGCAGCTGCGTGAAGAGCTGAACGAAACCAACTCCGAGACCAAGCGTAAGAAGCTGACCAAGCGTATCAAGCTGCTGGAAGCGTTCGTTCAGTCTGGTAACAAGCCAGAGTGGATGATCCTGACTGTGCTGCCGGTACTGCCACCTGATCTGCGTCCGCTGGTTCCACTGGATGGTGGCCGTTTTGCTACGTCCGATCTGAACGACCTTTATCGTCGTGTGATCAACCGTAACAACCGTCTGAAGCGTCTGCTGGATCTGGCTGCGCCAGATATCATCGTACGTAACGAAAAACGTATGCTGCAGGAAGCGGTCGATGCGCTGCTGGATAACGGTCGTCGTGGTCGTGCGATCACCGGCTCTAACAAGCGTCCGCTGAAATCGCTGGCTGACATGATTAAAGGTAAGCAGGGTCGTTTTCGTCAGAACCTGCTGGGTAAACGTGTCGACTACTCTGGTCGTTCCGTCATTACCGTAGGTCCATACCTGCGCCTGCATCAGTGCGGTCTGCCGAAGAAAATGGCACTGGAACTGTTCAAACCGTTTATCTACGGCAAGCTGGAACTGCGTGGCCTCGCGACCACCATCAAAGCCGCCAAGAAAATGGTTGAGCGTGAAGAAGCTGTCGTTTGGGATATCCTGGACGAAGTGATCCGCGAACACCCGGTGTTGCTGAACCGTGCACCAACACTGCACCGTCTGGGCATCCAGGCGTTTGAGCCAGTACTGATCGAAGGTAAAGCGATTCAGCTGCACCCGCTGGTCTGTGCGGCATACAACGCCGACTTCGATGGTGACCAGATGGCTGTTCACGTACCGCTGACGCTGGAAGCCCAGCTGGAAGCGCGTGCGTTGATGATGTCTACCAACAACATCCTGTCCCCAGCGAACGGTGAGCCAATCATTGTTCCTTCTCAGGACGTTGTACTGGGTCTGTACTACATGACCCGTGACTGTGTTAACGCCAAAGGCGAAGGCATGGTGCTGACCGGCCCTAAAGAAGCTGAGCGCATCTACCGTGCTGGCCTGGCTTCACTGCATGCTCGCGTTAAAGTGCGTATTACTGAGCACGAGAAAAACGAGCAGGACGAGTGGGTTGAGAAAACCAGCCTGATCGACACGACCGTTGGTCGCGCCATCCTGTGGATGATCGTGCCGAAAGGTCTGCCTTACTCCATCGTCAACCAGGCGCTGGGTAAGAAAGCGATCTCCAAAATGCTGAACACCTGTTACCGCATTTTGGGTCTGAAGCCGACAGTTATCTTTGCTGACCAGACCATGTACACCGGTTTTGCTTACGCTGCCCGTTCAGGTGCATCCGTAGGTATCGACGATATGGTCATTCCGGCGAAGAAAGTGGAAATCATCACCGAAGCGGAAGCGGAAGTTGCTGAAATTCAGCAGCAGTTCCAGTCTGGTCTGGTCACCGCTGGCGAACGCTACAACAAAGTGATCGATATCTGGGCTGCAGCTAACGAACGTGTTGCTAAAGCGATGATGGAGAACCTGTCGACTGAAACCGTGATTAACCGTGACGGTGTTGAAGAACGTCAGGTTTCCTTCAACAGCATCTTTATGATGGCCGACTCCGGTGCGCGTGGTTCTGCAGCACAGATTCGTCAGCTGGCAGGTATGCGTGGTCTGATGGCGAAACCAGATGGTTCCATCATCGAGACGCCAATCACCGCGAACTTCCGTGAAGGTCTGAACGTACTCCAGTACTTCATCTCCACGCATGGTGCGCGTAAAGGTCTGGCGGATACCGCACTGAAAACTGCGAACTCCGGTTATCTGACGCGTCGTCTGGTTGACGTAGCGCAGGATCTGGTAGTAACCGAAGACGACTGTGGTACCCACGAAGGTATCCTGATGACGCCGGTTATCGAAGGTGGTGATGTTAAAGAACCACTGCGTGAGCGCGTACTCGGCCGTGTTACTGCGGAAGACGTTCTCAAGCCAGGTACCGCAGACATTCTGCTGCCGCGTAACACCCTGCTGCACGAACAGCAGTGTGATCTGTTGGAAGAGAACTCTGTCGACAGCCTGAAAGTACGCTCCGTAGTAAGTTGTGAAACTGACTTCGGTGTGTGTGCGCACTGTTATGGACGCGATCTGGCGCGTGGTCACATCATCAACAAAGGTGAAGCGATCGGCGTTATTGCAGCACAGTCCATCGGTGAGCCGGGTACACAGCTGACGATGCGTACGTTCCACATCGGTGGTGCGGCATCTCGTGCGGCTGCTGAATCCAGCATCCAGGTGAAGAACAAAGGTACTATCAAGCTGACCAACGCGAAATCGGTAACGAACTCCGCTGGTAAGCTGGTAATCACCTCGCGTAACGTTGAACTGAAAATGATCGACGAATTTGGTCGTACCAAAGAGAGCTATAAAGTTCCTTACGGTGCCACCATGGCGAAAGGTGATGGCGAACAGGCTGCTGCGGGCGAGACCGTCGCGAACTGGGATCCACATACCATGCCAGTTATCACCGAAGTGAGCGGTTTCATCCGTTTCACCGACATGATCGATGGCCAGTCGATTACTCGTCAGACTGATGAGTTAACCGGTCTGTCCTCGCTGGTGGTTCTGGATAGTGCTGAGCGTACTACCGGTGGTAAAGACCTGCGTCCTGCACTGAAAATCGTTGATGCTAACGGCAACGATGTACTGATCCCTGGTTCTGATATGCCAGCACAGTACTTCCTGCCAGGTAAAGCGATCGTTCAGCTGGAAGATGGCATCAAGATCAGTTCAGGTGATACCCTGGCGCGTGTTCCTCAGGAATCAGGCGGTACCAAGGATATTACCGGTGGTCTGCCACGCGTTGCGGATCTGTTCGAAGCACGTCGTCCGAAAGAGCCGGCAATCCTGGCTGAAATCAGCGGCATCATTTCCTTCGGTAAAGAGACCAAAGGTAAACGTCGTCTGGTGATCACGCCGATTGATGGTAGCGATCCGTACGAAGAGATGATTCCTAAATGGCGTCAGCTCAACGTGTTCGAAGGTGAGCGCGTAGAACGTGGTGACGTGGTATCCGATGGTCCAGAGTCTCCGCATGACATTCTGCGTCTGCGTGGCGTGCATGCTGTGACCCGTTACATCACTAACGAAGTGCAGGAAGTTTACCGTCTGCAAGGCGTTAAGATTAACGATAAGCACATCGAAGTTATCGTGCGTCAGATGCTGCGTAAAGCAACCATCGAAAGTTCCGGTAGTTCAGACTTCCTGGACGGTGAGCAGGTTGAAGTGTCTCGCGTTAAAATCGCGAACCGTGACCTGGAAAACAACGGCAAGATTGCGGCTACCTACGCACGCGATCTGCTGGGTATCACCAAGGCGTCTCTGGCAACCGAATCGTTCATCTCTGCGGCATCGTTCCAGGAGACCACTCGTGTCCTGACCGAAGCAGCCGTTGCAGGTAAACGTGACGAGTTGCGCGGCCTGAAAGAGAACGTAATCGTGGGTCGTCTGATCCCAGCCGGTACCGGTTACGCTTATCATCAGGATCGTATGCGTCGCCGTCAGGCAGGCGAAGTTCCGGCAGCACCTCAGGTGACTGCAGACGAAGCTTCTGCAAGCCTGGCTGAGCTGCTGAACGCAGGCCTCGGTGGTAGCGACAACGATTAATCGTTAGTCTGCTATGACGTAATAAAAACCGCTCTCCGGAGCGGTTTTTTTATGCCTGAAATCCGGCAGTTCTGGGAAATTTCGTATATTTCAACGATTAATGGCGTACTGACTGTCACAGGGGTATTTTTAGCTGATACCCTAATGTTAAGGACATCATTTATGAAATTATTACCTGCTGTTGTACTGGCCTCGGCCACCCTTTCCTCACTGGCTGCGGTGGCAGCTGATGCGCCTGCGGCAAAAAATCCACTGAGCGTACACGTGCTCAATCTGCAAACTGGCGTACCGACTGCCGGGGTCAACGTTGAGCTGGAACAGAAACAACAGGATAAGTGGGTGAAGCTGGCATCGGGCACCACCGACCAGAATGGTCGTATTAGTGCGCTCTATCCGGCGGGGAAAACTTTCGCTGAGGGTGACTACAAAGTGGTATTTAAAACCGGCGAGTACTACCAGAAAGTGAAGCAAGAGACTTTCTTCCCGGAGATCCCGGTGATTTTCCATGTGGCAAAAACCGATCAGCACTACCATATTCCGTTGTTGCTGAGCCAGTACGGTTACTCAACTTATCGCGGTAACTGATCGCTGAGTGGCTTCATTGCTGCTCAACGATAATATGCTGGTGGCCATTCAGCCAGTAAAAAGGGGCGAAGCTGATCCTTCGCCCAATAGCAACATACACATCATTTATAACGCTGCACATCTTCACAACTTAAGCCAATATCCCGTAGCTGTGCTTCACTCAGTGCCGATAAAATTTTTCGTGTCTGCTTACGCAGTAGCCATGCCTTCCACAGGCGATACGGCAGGATAAACATCAAACGAAAAGGGGACTGTTGAAACGGTTTCCCCGCCCGGTTCTCATTAAATTCCATCATCTGTTCCTCATCCTGTGCCTGAGAAACATTTTGCAGTCGAAGTAAATTTCAATACAGATGCAAAAATCACCTTTATTTAACATACAGAATGGCAGATAGTGGTTCTGAATGGTCGGTTTTATGTCGATCTGTACTGGTTTTTACCTGGCTGATTAAGGTGAGTGTAATACGATGACGCGCTATCAACATCTGGCAACGCTGCTGGCACAGCGAATTGAGCAGGGGCTGTATCAGGGAGGCGAACGCCTGCCATCTGTACGGTCGTTAAGTGCTGAACATGGTGTCAGTATCAGTACCGTGCAGCAGGCTTATCACCTGCTGGAGGAAAAACAGCTGATCACTCCCCAGCCGCGCTCGGGTTATTTCGTCACGCCATGTAAATCAAAACCGCCCGTACCGCCGATTACCCGACCGGCACAGCGTCCGGTAGAGGTCACGCAGTGGGAATCGGTGCTGGAACTCATTAATTCCCGACTGGACGAAGATACTTTGCAGCTGGGTAGCGGTACGCCAGATACCAGCCAGCCGACCATCAAACCGTTATGGAAAATCATCAGCCGTCTGGCGCAGAAACAAGATCCGCGCATGCTGAACTACGACAATATCTATGGTGTTCCGGCGCTGCGTGAGCAGGTAGCGCGCATGGCGATAGACAGTGGCTGTCAGCTGTCGCCGGATGACATTGTGATTACCACCGGTTGTCATGAGGCGCTGTCGGTCTCGATTCGCGCCGTCTGTCAGCCGGGTGATATTATCGCTGTGGAGTCACCGACCTTTCACGGCACCATGCAGACACTGCGTGGTTTTGGTATTAAAGTCATTGAGATTCCTACCGATTCCGTCACCGGCATCAGTCTTGAAGCGCTGGAGCTGGCGCTGGAGCAGTGGCCAATAAAAGCGGTGATTGTGGTACCCAACTGTAATAATCCGCTGGGCTTTATCATGCCCGACGCGCGGAAACGCGCACTGCTGTCGATGGCGCAATGTTTCGATATCGCCATCATTGAGGATGATGTGTATGGCGAACTGGCTTACGAATATCCTCGTCCACTCAGCATCAAGTCAATGGATGAAGATGGCCGTGTGCTGTTATGTAGCTCGGTGTCTAAAGTGCTGGCTCCCGGCCTGCGGGTTGGCTGGGTGGCACCGGGGCGCTATCTTAACCGCGTACTGCATTTAAAATATATTGGCACCGGCTCGACCGCCACCCAGACTCAGCTGGCGGTCGCTGAGTTTATCCGCCAGGGACATTATCAACCGCATCTGCGCAAGATGCGCATGCACTATCAGCGCAATCTCGATATTTTCACTCACTGGGTGCGCCACTATTTTCCCTGCGGAATTTGCGTCAGTCGCCCGCAGGGTGGATTTATGATGTGGATTGAGCTGCCCGAAGCTTTCGATGCGATGCGCCTTAACCGTGAACTGCGTGAATCGCATATCCAGATTAGCGTCGGCTCGCTGTTTTCCGCCTCGGGCAAATACCGCAACTGTCTGCGGCTGAATTACTCGCTGGCAGTGACGGCACAAACTGAACGCGCGCTGGCGATAGTGGGCGCAGCCGTTGAGCGCGCAATGGTCTGTTGCCCGCCTTCAGCTTCAGTGGCAGAAGTTGAAGGCGGGGCCAGCCTGAAGGGGTAATAGCCGGCCCCGGACGATAACGAGCTTGTTACCGACCACGCCACTATAGCGCTGTCGGTTATTGCTGCCAGCCGCGGTTGAGCGGGTTGCGGCCCGTGCCGAAACCTTTCAACCGCCGTTGCATCAGCTTACTTTTTGCCGCGAGACGCTTTCCGGTTATTCAATCGCTTCCACGCCCTGTGGTTCTGCCAGCGCCAGCAGCGTTTGCGTCGCCTGCCGCCAGTCCGCCGCCCGCGTAATGGCACTGACCACCGCAATACTGCCGACACCACAAGCCAGCACCTCGGGTGCCCGTTCAATGCTGATGCCACCGATGGCCACGGTAGAAATATCGCCAAGGCGACTAACATGGCGTTTCAGTTCAATCAAACCCTGCGGCGCAGAGGGCATATCTTTAGTCTGGGTAGGAAAAATATGGCCCAGCGCGATATAAGAGGGGCGCACGGCCAGCGCGCGCTCCAGCTCAGCGTCATCATGCGTCGAGAGGCCGAGCCGCAGCCCGGCATCGCGTATCGCGGCTAAATCGGCCACATCCAGATCTTCCTGACCGAGATGCACGCCATAGGCATTATGCTTAATTGCCAGCTGCCAGTAATCATTGATAAACAGGCGTGCGCGATAACGTTTACCCAGCGCGATGGCTTCAGCGATTGCCGGTTCTGCCGCCTCGTCGGGTTGATCCTTAATTCGCAGCTGGAGGGTTCGTACACCTGCGTCCAGCAAGCGGGCAATCCATTCGACAGTGTCGACCACCGGATAAAGTCCAAGTTTTTTCGCGGTGGCAGGGAAGGGCGCGGTCATACATTTTCCTCTTGTTTCAGGTCGTCGGCCGGATGATAAAGTTCGCCGCCGCGACTGCGGAATTCAGTCGACATCTGCGCCATACCGATCTCAATCGGCTGGGCTAATGCTTCTTGTTGCGCGGCATATTCGCGGACTTCCTGCGTGATTTTCATTGAGCAGAATTTCGGGCCACACATTGAACAGAAATGCGCAACTTTACCGGATTCTTGCGGCAGGGTTTCATCGTGATAGGCGCGGGCGGTATGCGGATCCAGCGCCAGGTTAAACTGATCTTCCCAGCGGAATTCGAAGCGTGCTTTTGACATGGCGTTATCGCGAATCTGCGCACCCGGATGGCCTTTTGCCAGGTCGGCGGCGTGGGCGGCAATTTTGTAGGTGATTAATCCCTGTTTAACATCTTCTTTGTTCGGCAGCCCAAGATGCTCTTTAGGCGTGACGTAACAGAGCATCGCGCAGCCAAACCAGCCAATCATTGCCGCACCAATCCCTGAAGTGAAATGGTCATAGCCCGGAGCAATATCCGTGGTTAACGGGCCGAGGGTGTAGAACGGTGCCTCATGACAATGTTCCAGCTGTTCGGTCATATTGCGGCGAATCATCTGCATCGGCACATGGCCCGGCCCTTCGATCATCACCTGCACGTCATATTCCCAGGCGATTTTCGTCAGCTCGCCCAGCGTATGGAGCTCGGCAAACTGCGCTTCATCGTTGGCATCCTGAATCGAGCCAGGGCGCAGGCCGTCACCTAACGACAGCGAAATATCATAGGCTGCGCATATCTGACAGATGTCGCGGAAATGCTGATAAAGGAAACTCTCCTGGTGATGCGACAGGCACCATTTGGCCATAATTGATCCGCCGCGCGAGACAATACCGGTCAGGCGCTTCGCGGTCATTGGCACGTAGCGCAGCAACACGCCAGCATGGATGGTGAAATAATCCACGCCTTGCTCGGCCTGTTCCAGTAACGTATCGCGAAAAATTTCCCAGTTAAGGTCTTCGGCGATGCCATTCACTTTCTCCAGCGCCTGGTAAATCGGCACGGTACCAATCGGCACCGGGCTGTTACGCAAAATCCATTCGCGGGTTTCGTGAATATAGCGCCCGGTCGAGAGATCCATCACCGTGTCGGCACCCCAGCGGGTAGACCACACCAGTTTTTCTACTTCCTCTTCAATCGAAGAGGTGACCGCCGAGTTACCGATATTAGCATTCACTTTCACCAGGAAGTTACGGCCGATAATCATCGGTTCCGATTCCGGATGGTTGATATTGGCCGGGATAATGGCGCGACCCGCCGCGACTTCCTGGCGGACAAACTCGGCGGTGATATTTTCCGGCAGCTGAGCGCCGAAACTGTTACCGGGATGCTGTTGCAGCAACACTTCACTGCGAATGCGCTCGCGCCCCATATTTTCCCGCAGCGCGATAAACTCCATTTCCGGCGTGACGATACCGAGGCGTGCATAGTGTAGCTGCGTGACGCAGCGACCGGCCAGCGCACGTCTGGGACGCGGCAAGTTATCAAAGCGCAGATGATCAAGACCCTCATCGGCCAGTCGCTGCTGGGTATAACTTGAACTGAGCTGGTCGATCTCTTGCGTATCACCGCGTTCGGCAATCCAGTCGGCGCGCAATTTCGGCAGGCCATTATGTACGTCAATGCTGGCTGCGGGATCGCCATACGGACCGGCAGTGTCATACACCGGTACTGGCTCGTTATCCTCGAATTTCGGCTGATCTTTGCTGCCACCCACCATGGTCTGACTGAGCTGAATTTCACGCATCGGCACGCGAATATCCGCGCGTGAGCCACTCAGATAGATACGTCTGGAATTGGGGAAAGCGGTGCCCTGCAGGGAGTCGATAAACTGCTGGGCCTGAGCGCGTTGCTCACGGCGACTGGATTTTTTCTCAACGGTAGACATAGCTCATATCCTGATTACATAGGGAAAATGGCTTGTCCGGAGTTCGGAGGGAGTAACAGACGGTGTGACGACGTGTCGGCAAACACCGAAGCAGATTGCTTACTCTTGTTCCCTTCGCAGGTACTAACCTGATCAGGTTCCGCGGATCCCGAATTAACGGTCTCAGCCCCGGGGGGCACTCCGACAAGATGTTGGTTGGATGAAACTCAACCAAAAAATAACCCCTCCAGCATAGGGGGGCTTTCGGCAAACTACAAGGAATTTACCAACTGATAATCGTTACGCCGGACGAACCAGCGTGGCCTCATTAGCTGCCGGCAGGGGGCGCAGCTGATGGTCGAAGGCGAGTTGAATCAGCTTATCTTCGAGAGTAAAGCGTGCTTCCAGTGCTTCACCCACGCCGGATAATGCCTGCTGGAATTCCAGACAGTTATCATCGTCAATCGCCGTTTCCAGGTGCGTATCGTAATAATCCATGATCTGCTCAGTATTGGCCTGCAACGCCGGATAAATCTGGGAAGCCGCAATCAGCGGGCTGTCACCCTGCAGTTCATTGATGATGCGTTCATAGATATTGAAGTGCCCGGTGGAAAGGTAATCCACCAGTCTCTGACAAAAGTTATCCAGAGCTTCATCGTCAAGTGCAGTCAGTGGATCTTTGTTAGGCTTCATACCCACTAACTGATAATAGGCGGCCAGTAGCGGTCTGCGGGCATTTAACCAGTGATCCACCAGTTCATTACTACCACCGACGCGTGCGGCCAGAGCATCTAACTGGTTAAGCATGATCGACTCCGTGTGAGTAAATACCCTGCTACTTTGGGTATTATAGTTTAAAGCATCTTTCCGAATACTTAACATCAGTACTACAGAGTGCCTGTTAAAGCAAAGGATAACAAATTTTATGGAACATGAGATTTCAAGCGTAGACGCTGGCTGGTGGGTTGTCAGCCATGAGCAGAAACTTTGGTTGCCGAACGGTGATCTGCCGCATGGTAATGCGCAGACTTTTGGGCTGACAGGATCGAAAGGATCGCTTATCGGCGAATGGCAGGGCGAAAAGGTGTGGTTGATCCGCGAGAACCGCACGGAAAATATGGGATCGGTGCGGCAGATTATCGATCAGGATGTCGGGTTGTTTCAGCTGGCGGGCCGCGGCGTCCAGCTGGCTGAGTTCTTCCGTTCTCATCGCTGGTGCGGCTATTGCGGCCACGAAATGCACCACAGTAAAAGCGAAAACGCCTGTCTCTGCGGCCACTGTCGCCAGCGCTACTATCCGCAAATCGCGCCCTGCATTATTGTCGCCATTCGCCGTGGCGAAGAGATTCTGCTGGCGCAGCATGCCCGTCATCGCAACGGTATTTATACCGTGCTGGCCGGGTTTGTCGAGGTTGGCGAAACGCTGGAGCAGGCCGTTGCGCGTGAAGTGATGGAAGAGAGCAACGTCAAGGTGAAGAACGTGCGGTATGTCACTTCGCAGCCATGGCCGTTCCCTCATTCACTGATGATGGCGTTTATGGCCGAATATGATGCAGGGGCATTGCAGCACGATGGTAAAGAGCTGATTGACGCTGGCTGGTATCGTTATGACGACCTGCCGCTGTTACCGCCGCCGGGCACGGTGGCACGCCGGCTGATTGAGGATACTGTTGCACTGTGCCGCGCCGAAGCGGAATGAGTGATATACTGAGCACCTGTTTTTGAGAGAGTCTGATGATGAGTGAATTGAAGAACGATCGTTACCTGCGTGCTCTGCTGCGCCAGCCCGTTGATATCACCCCGGTATGGATGATGCGCCAGGCGGGACGTTATTTGCCAGAGTACAAAGCCACTCGCGCTGAGGCTGGCGACTTTATGTCGCTGTGCAAGAATGCCGAACTGGCGTGTGAAGTCACGCTGCAACCCCTGCGACGTTATCCGCTTGATGCGGCGATCCTGTTCTCCGATATCCTGACCATTCCTGATGCGATGGGCTTAGGGCTCTACTTTGAAACCGGCGAAGGCCCGCGTTTCTCCTCGCCGATTACCTGTCGTGCCGACGTGGAAAAATTGCCGATCCCGGACCCGGAACAAGAGCTGGGTTACGTGATGAATGCGGTACGCACCATTCGCAAGAATCTGAAGGGCGAAGTCCCGCTGATCGGTTTCTCCGGCAGTCCGTGGACGCTGGCGACCTACATGGTGGAAGGCGGTAGCAGCAAAGCTTTCACCAAAATCAAAAAAATGATGTACGCCGAGCCGGAAACGCTGCACCTGATGCTGGATAAGCTGGCAGACAGCGTCACGCTGTATCTGAACGCCCAGATCCGTGCGGGTGCGCAGTCACTGATGATTTTTGATACCTGGGGCGGCGTGCTGACCGGTCGCGACTATCGTGATTTCTCGCTCTGGTACATGCATAAAATCGTTGATGGTCTGCTGCGTGAAAATGAAGGTCGTCGCGTGCCGGTGACGCTGTTTACCAAAGGCGGCGGTCAGTGGCTGGAAGAGATGGCGGCGACCGGCTGTGATGCGCTGGGCCTCGACTGGACCACCGATATCGCCGATGCGCGTCGTCGCGTAGGCGATAAAGTGGCGTTGCAGGGCAATATGGACCCTTCTATGCTTTATGCTTCGCCAGAACGCATCCAGCAGGAAGTGGCGGGCATTCTGCAAGGTTTCGGTAAAGGTAACGGCCACGTGTTTAATCTGGGACACGGTATTCATCAGGATGTGCCACCCGAGCATGCCGGTGCGTTTGTGGAGGCAGTGCACGCGTTATCGCGTCCTTACCATCAGGAGTAAGCATGGATATTCAGGCGCTGCGCGCTGAGCAGCTTGCCCGGGCGGCGGAAGTGGTTCGCCACGATGACTTTGATTGTTTACCGCCGCGCCTGATTGCCGGTGCGGATGTCGGGTTTGAACAACATGGCGACGTCACCCGCGCGGCGCTGGTGATACTGGAATATCCCTCGTTAAAACTGATTGAACACAAGGTGGCGCGCGTCGCCACCACCATGCCCTATATTCCTGGCTTTCTCTCCTTTCGTGAATATCCGGCGCTACTGGCGGCCTGGCAAATGCTGGAGCATCGACCCGATCTGGTGCTGGTCGATGGTCACGGCATTTCGCATCCGCGTCGGTTAGGCGTTGCCAGCCACTTTGGTCTGCTGGTGGATGTGCCGACCATTGGCGTGGCAAAACGGCGTTTGTGTGGTCGTTTTGAGCCGCTCGATGAAGAGCCCGGTTCCCGTCAGCCACTGCTGGACAAAGGCGAGCAGCTCGGCTGGGTATGGCGCAGTAAAAAGCGCTGCAACCCGCTGTTTGTGTCAACCGGCCATCGCGTCAGTCAGGATACCGCGCTGCAATGGGTAGAAAACTGTATGTCAGGCTATCGCCTGCCGGAACCCACCCGCTGGGCAGATGCTGTCGCCTCGCAACGCACGGCTTTCGTGCGCTGGCAGCAGCAGGGTTAACGGTGTGAGTCAGCGGCTTTTCAGGTACACTGCAGGCCGCGCGTCAATGTCTATGAGATCCCAACATGTTACGTAATCCGATTCATCTGCGGCTGGAAAAGCTCGAAAGCTGGCAGCACGTTACTTTTATGGCTTGCCTGTGCGAGCGTATGTATCCCAACTACTGGGCATTCTGCCAGCAGACCGGTTTTGCCGATCCTCAGCTGTATCGCCGTATCCTCGATCTGATATGGGAAACGCTGGTGGTGAAAGATGCCAAAGTGAATTTCGACAGCCAGCTGGAAAAACTGGAAGAAGCGATCCCGGCGGCAGAGGATTACGACGTCTACGGCGTGCACCCGGCAATTGATGCCTGTGTGGCGCTGAGCGAGTTGCTGCACTCACGTCTGAGCGGCGAAACGTTAGCCCATGCGATTGAAGTGAGTGAGACCTCAATCACCACCGTTGCCATCCTCGAAATGACCCAGGCCGGTCGCGAAATGACCGATGAAGAGCTAAAAGAGAACCCGGCTGTGGCAGAGGAATGGGACATCCAGTGGGAGATTTTCCGCCTGCTGGCAGCCTGCGAGGAGCGGGACCTGGATCTGATTAAAGGACTGCGATCTGACCTGCGTGAGTCGGGAATCAGTAACATCGGTATAAATTTTCAGCAGTAAGGCGATAAAACGTGACTTCACGCCTGATTTGTCATGCCTAAAGGCTTCACATTCGCCCCCTGTCTGGTCTACATTTGGGGGGCTGAAAAATGTGGCTATCGGTGCGTGCAGGCTGAAGAGTGCCGAATCTGGCTTTTCCCTCGCACTTGATGCTTAGCAAGCGATAAATACACTGTAAGGATAACTTATGAACAAGACTCAACTGATTGATGTAATTGCGGACAAAGCGGACCTGTCTAAGACCCAGGCTAAAGCTGCTCTGGAATCCACCCTGGCTGCGATTACTGAGTCTCTGAAAGAAGGTGATGCTGTACAACTGGTTGGTTTTGGTACTTTTAAAGTTAACCACCGTGCTGAGCGTACTGGCCGCAACCCGCAGACTGGCAACGAAATCAAAATTGCTGCTGCAAACGTACCGGCATTCGTATCTGGTAAAGCACTGAAAGACGCTGTTAAGTAATAGCGTTACAGTGAAGGTTTGAACACTGGGAGCGATTAATCGCTCCTTTTGTTTTTTTGAGTGTCCAGGCTATCTTACTTGTCATATTCGGCTGGTGCCGTGCTCGCACCAAATCTGACAGCGACGATGACGCCTTATGAAATTCAAGTCCGTAATAATTCTTTCAATGATCCTCCTTGCGGGTTGCAGCTCGCGTTCTTCCCTGCCGGATTTTACCGCCAGCGGTTATCTGGCCGATCGCGGCGCGGTGCGCATCTGGCGTAAAGACAGTCAGCAGGAAGTGGCCCATATGATGACGGTGTTCAGCCCGTTTAATGGCGACGCGACTGAAATCACCGATTACAACTGGCAGGCTGGCAAGCTGGTTTCCATCGAACGGCACATCAAAGGCGCTTACCCTGATGACGTCACCTTACGTTTCGATCAGCAGGGAAACCTCAATTTTATGCAGCGTCAGTTGCAGGGACGGCGTGAAGCGGTCTCAGCGGACGCTGTAGAGCTTTATCTCTTCGATGCACAACGGATGCTGAAAATCAGCGATGCATTGCTTAGCGGGCGTGTAATGCTGAAACAGGGGCACTGGCTGGCGAATGGCGAAGTGAAAACCTGTCAGGGAAAGCTGGAGAAGCCGGCACTGGATGACCGCGCATTAACAAATATTGCACAGCGGCAGAGCCGCTCACGGATTCCGGTAAGCATCGCGTGGCTGGAAGCGCCAGAAGGCACGCAGCTGCTGCTGGTGGCCAATGAAGATTACTGCCAGTGGGAACCGAAGGAAGAAGATTTCTGACAGGTTTTTTGCAGGGCGGCGTTAACGCCGCCCTGCAAACAGCTTACTTACGGTTAATCGCGCGGTAACCGATATCTTTACGGCAGAAGCTGCCACTCCAGGAGATGTGCTCCATCAGCTGATAAGCGCGCTGTTGTGCGGCGGCTACATCATCACCCAGTGCGGTTACGCACAGCACGCGTCCACCGTTAGTCACCACCAGATCATCCTGCATGGTGGTTCCGGCGTGGAAGACTTTACCGTCAGCCACCTCTTCCAGCGGTAACCCGTGGATCTGGTCGCCGGTATTGTAGTTGCCCGGATAACCGCCAGCCGCCAGCACCACACCCAGTGAAGGGCGCGGATCCCACTGCGAATCTTTTTGATCTAATTTGCCGTCGCAGGCCGCGAGACAAAGATCGACCAGATCCGATTGCAGGCGCAACATGATCGGCTGCGTTTCCGGATCGCCAAAGCGGCAGTTAAATTCGATCACTTTCGGCTGATTGTTGCTGCCGATCATCAGGCCGGCATACAGGAAGCCGGTGTAGGTGTTGCCTTCTGCTGCCATGCCGCGAACGGTTGGCCAGATCACTTCGTCCATCACGCGCTGGTGGATCTCATCAGTCACCACTGGCGCCGGGGAATAGGCACCCATCCCGCCGGTGTTCGGGCCGGTATCGCCATCGCCGACGCGTTTATGATCCTGGCTGGTGGCCATCGGCAGCACATTCTCACCGTCAACCATCACGATAAAACTGGCTTCTTCACCATCAAGGAACTCTTCCACCACAATGCGGTGACCCGCATCGCCAAAGGCATTGCCGGCCAGCATATCCTGGATGGCGTCTTCCGCTTCCTGCAGCGTCATCGCAACAATCACGCCTTTACCGGCAGCCAGACCGTCAGCTTTAATCACAATCGGCGCGCCTTTGCTGCGCACGTAGGCCAGCGCGGGCTCGATTTCGGTAAAGTTCTGGTATTCCGCGGTGGGAATCTGGTGGCGAGCAAGGAAATCTTTGGTGAAAGCTTTTGAGCCTTCCAGCTGAGCCGCTGCCTGAGTCGGGCCAAAAATCTTCAGGCCTGCCGCGCGAAAAGCATCTACCACGCCAATCACCAGTGGCGCTTCCGGGCCAACGATAGTCAGATCGATTTTCTCGTTCTGGGCAAAGCTCAGCAGCGCCGGAATATCGGTCGCGCTGATAGCGACGTTTTGCAGCGCCGGTTCCAGTGCCGTTCCGGCGTTACCCGGCGCGACAAATACCGTTTCGGCCAGAGGAGACTGGGCGGCTTTCCATGCCAGTGCGTGTTCACGACCGCCATTACCGATAACTAAAATTTTCATCACAAACTCTCCGAAGGACGATTAATGGCGGAAATGGCGCATGTCGGTAAAGATCATCGCAATACCGTGTTCATTGGCTGCGGCGATCACTTCATCATCACGAATCGAACCACCCGGCTGAATAACACAGCTGACGCCAACGGCGGCGGCGGCATCAATACCATCGCGGAACGGGAAGAAAGCGTCGGAAGCCATCGCACAGCCTTTCACTTCCAGGCCTTCGTCCGCGGCTTTAATACCGGCAATTTTGGCGGAGTAGACGCGGCTCATCTGACCCGCACCAATTCCGATGGTCATATTGTTGCGGGAATAAACGATGGCATTGGACTTAACGAATTTCGCGACTTTCCAGCAGAACAGCGCATCACGCAGCTCTTGTTCAGTGGGCTGACGCTGGCTGACGACGCGCAGCTGGCTTTCATCGACCATACCCAGATCGCGGTCCTGTACCAGCAAACCGCCGTTAACACGTTTGAAATCCAGCCCTTTCTGGCGCTGTTGCCACTGGCCGCAGGTCAGTACGCGCACATTCTGTTTGGCTGCGGTGACTTTCAACGCGGCTTCGCTGGCGGAAGGGGCGATAATTACTTCAACAAACTGACGGCTGATGATCGCCTGTGCAGTCGCTTCGTCCAGTTCACGGTTGAAAGCAATAATGCCGCCGAATGCGGAAGTCGGATCAGTTTTGTAGGCGTGCTCATAAGCATCGAGGATCGCATCACCCACCGCCACACCGCACGGGTTCGCGTGCTTGACGATCACGCAAGCCGGCTCGCTAAACTCTTTGACGCATTCCAGCGCGGCGTCGGTATCGGCGATGTTGTTATAAGAGAGCGCTTTGCCCTGAACCTGCTGCGCAGTAGCGACTGAAGCTTCAGTGATCTTCTCTTCTATATAGAAGGCGGCATCCTGATGGCTGTTCTCGCCGTAACGCATATCCTGCTTCTTAATAAAGTTGAGGTTGAGCGTACGCGGGAAGCGGCCTGCGGGTTCAGTGGACTCGCCGTGATAAGCCGGAACCAGGCTACCGAAGTAGTTAGCGATCATGCTGTCATAGGCGGCAGTGTGTTCGAAGGCTTTGATCGCCAGGTCGAAACGCGTTGCCAGCGTCAGGGAGTTGTCGTTGGCATCCAGCTCGGCAATGATCGCGTTGTAATCACCGCTCTTTACTACGATCGCCACATCTTTATGGTTCTTGGCGGCGGAGCGCACCATCGTCGGACCGCCGATATCGATATTCTCAACGGCATCTTCCAGGGAACAACCTTCGCGGGCCACGGTTTCGGCAAACGGATAAAGGTTAACGACCACCATGTCGATAGGGGAGATGTCGTGCTGAGTCATAATCGCATCATCCTGACCGCGGCGGCCTAAAATGCCACCGTGCACTTTCGGGTGCAGCGTTTTGACGCGTCCATCCATCATTTCAGGGAAGCCGGTGTAATCCGACACTTCGGTTACTGGCAGGCCTGCATCAGCCAGCAGGCGAGCAGTGCCCCCTGTAGAGAGCAGTTCGACACCACGGCTGGAAAGTGCCTGGGCAAATTCGAGGATACCGGCTTTATCAGACACGCTGAGCAGCGCGCGGCGTAGAGGACGAGGTTGTTGCATGGTGGTTATATCCCTTGGCTTTGGTTCGCAATGACTTGGGGTAATGAAAGAGCGTTACATCAAGCTTAGCTTTTCTCTCTATATATAGAGGAGAAGCCGATAAGTTTCAGGTAACGCCCCCAAAGGGGAGCCCGTACGTCGCCCGGCATTGTAGCGAAAACGTTTGCGTGATGCTCGTCAAAATTAGCGGTTGATAATGAATGTGGATAAGTTTGTGCATAACCACGTATAAGGTGGCCTTTTGCTGGGGATTGCAGCAAACAGTTAATTTATCGCAATTTACCTGTTGCGGCCTGCGGAGAACTCCCTATAATGCGCCTCCATCGACACGGAACAACGGCTTACAGGCCACGGTGTTGAGAGGTTCAGGAAGTTCTGAACCGCCGGAGAAAAACTTCTGAAAAAGAGGTTGACTCTGAAGGAGGAAAGCGTAATATACGCCACCTCGCAACAGCAAGACAAACTGCTGATTGCACTGCTCTTTAACAATTTATCAGACAATC
>Ga0308161_1000938_pt1 | contig 39205 bp, 38 predicted proteins | sample PhyFR2_FD_201034 | JGI IMG/M metagenome (GOLD analysis project Ga0308161, IMG submission 201034) | Phyllosphere microbial communities from UC Gill Tract Community Farm, Albany, California, United States - DLSLF.R2 | ecosystem: Host-associated > Plants > Phyllosphere > Unclassified | place: USA...
TTAATAAAATACCGCAAAGGATAAATGGGTTTAAACGTAGTGATTTCGGCGTGAAAGGTATCTCATTGAACAAACTAGCAGCTTTAGTGCTTTTAATGACCTTCCTAATAGGTCAGTTCATTGTGTATACCCATGCGCATCCGCAAACCGCTCTTAGCATCGTAGACAGCCCTGCAAAAAAACACCATGCAGATCATCCTAAGTGTTCCATTTGTGATCAAAACTCGCACCCTCAGATAGTTTTTCATTTTACACTAGATGAAATCATTCTTCCAGCGCGCCAAATTGAATTTGGCTTATTTATTACGGGAGACCAAACTATCAGAGCGCTGCTTTCAGGCAATCGTGGTCCCCCCATCGGTTAATTTTTACGCTAATTCCAATAGCGCTGCTGCTATTTGTACAACGCTATTGCCATAAAACGACTTCAATAAGTGTTTTTAGCATTTAACAATCAAACGATTCATACGGTGGATACCGAACTAAACCAAAGCCCAACGGAACTTGGTTTAGTTTGACACAGCAATTCGTCGATGTTATCCTTGATATTATATACGTAAAAATTATTCGTACAGATGAAAATTAAAATTATAGGCTGCATTTTTATGCTCGTCTCCTATTTCTCCATACTTCCGGCCTTTGCGGCAACGATCAGCGGCAAGGTAACGGATGCCAAAACAAATCTTCCGATTGCTGGCGCAACAATTTCATTGCAGCAACTTCGTTCAAGCACATCATCCGACCAACAGGGTCGCTATACCTTTAAATCGCTTCCTTCAAGCGGACGTTACCTGGTTGAAGTTCGTTTTTTAGGCTATCAGTCCATTGTAAAAGCCGTCGATTTAACTTCAGAAAATCTTACCGTTGATTTTTCACTGACAGAAAGTATTATTGAAACCAATGAGGTTGTCGTTACGGGTACACTTGTCACTTCACAGAGCCGCCGCAACAGCACTTCCGTTGCAGTAATATCCAAAGATGAACTACAGGGCAATGCAACAAATTTGATTGATGCACTTGCACGACAAGTTCCCGGACTGAGCCAGATCACTACAGGACAAGGCATCTCAAAACCTGTGATACGGGGCCTTGGCTATAACCGTGTCGTTACGGTGAGTGATGGGGTCAAACAAATGGGCCAGCAATGGGGCGATGAACATGGTATTGAGATCGATCAAAATCAACCGGATCGTGTGGAGGTCCTTCGCGGTGCTGCATCGCTGATGTACGGATCTGATGCTATTGGTGGTGTGATCAATGTACTTGAACCAAACGTTCCTACTACAGGGCAGATTAAAGGTGAAATACTGAGCAGCTACTCAACAAACAACGGATTGACCAATAGCTCTGTCATGCTGACGGGTAATGAAAATGGATTTGTATGGCGTGGCCGCGGTTCTTACCAGAATGCCTATTCTTATAAGACCCCAGCAGGCCGATATGGCAATAGTGGCTTTAACAACAGCAATTTCAGTGGTATGCTGGGACTAAACAAGCAATGGGGCTATTCACATCTTAATTTTTCGTACCTAAAAAATAATATCGGTTTTTACGATGCCGAACCGGGCGATCCGCTTTACATCAATTCGAAAAGCCGTACGCTTGATTTTCCAAAACAGGATATCCGCCATTATAAACTGGCTCTTAACAATAACTTTGTCGTTGGATCGGGCAATTTAAAACTCGATCTTGGCTATCAAAAAAATCAACGTCGGGAGCTTGAAGAAGCGACACCTTCCTTATTCTTCGATCTGAATACCTATTCACTTGATGCAAAATATTCTTTAAGCGAAAAAAATGGCTGGCAACATGTATTTGGCATTAGCGCAAGCCAAGAACACAGCGTTAATAAGGGGGTGGAATTCCTGATTCCTGCCTATGACCAGCTGGAGCTGGGTGCTTTCGGATATGCAAAGAAAAGCTGGGGTGAAAATACGTTTAACGTTGGATTGCGCTATGACTATGTCAACAACAAAGGCAAGCAGCTCTTTGTTGAAGACGAGGAGAAGTTTGCTGGTTTCAAAAATAGTTTCAGCAATGTCAGCGGTGCACTTGGATACACGCATATCTTCAGCGAGGACCTCAATTTCAAAGCAAATGCCGGTTCGGCCTTTAGAGCACCCAATCCTGCCGAACTTGGTTCGAACGGTGTGCATGAAGGAACCTACCGCTATGAGGTCGGCAATGAAAACCTTAAACCCGAAAGAAGTTACCAAGCGGATGCTACCCTGGAGTTTGGACATAGTATCGTTACAGGAAGTATTGGAATCTATGAAAACTACATTCACAACTTTATCTATGCCTCAACCACAAAAGGCGACACGAAAACTGTCATCAATGACAATGGCGATTCACATACCTACGACGTATACCGCTATGGTCAGGTTAATGCCAATCTATATGGTGTCGAAGGAAGCCTGAATTTTCATTTGCTAAACTGGATCCACCTCGACAATACTTTCAGTTATACCCATGCACAGAACAATACATTTGACAGACCACTGGCATTAATTCCTGCCGGAGTCGTGCACAACACTCTACGTCTTGAACCTAAGATTACGGGATTAAATGCGTTCTACGTTTCTGTCGGTCTCGACAATTATTTCAAACAGAACCGCATCGACGAAACCTTTGAAACTCCGGCCGATTCCTATACCTTATTGAATGCTGGAATCGGTACAACATTACATCTTGGATCGCAGCAATTAAAAGTATTTGCTGCAGCGTCCAATTTAACCAACAAGCGTTATTACGATGCACTGAGCAGATTACGCCCGGGACGTCTATCACAGGAAGATCCCAATTTTGGTGTCTATAATATGGGAAGAAATATCACTTTCGGTGTTTACCTCCCACTTAGCATCAAGTAAATTAAAAAAGGCGGGATCATTTAAGATCTCGCCTTTTTTAGCTATTATTTGGGGTCATCTGCAGTTGCCTCTCTTGCCAATGGCACATCGTCGGGCATTGCTTCCAAAGAGGAATCCAGGGCAAACAAGGATTCATCCGAAGCGCGGTCACCACCGGCGATTTTCAACTTATCAATCAATTCCAATGCTAATTTCTCTTCTTCGATCTGTTCTTTAACAAACCATTGTGCAAAGTTCCAGGTTGCCCAGTCCTTCTCCGCCATTGCCAAATTGACAATATTATAGATCGCTTCCGTATTCTCCACTTCGTGTTTAAAAACACGGTTGAAACACTCTGTCAACGATTGCGGATCTGCAGGAGGCTGTGCAATGGCTTCTATCCGTGGCCGGCCACCCCGTTCCAAAATATACCCCATAATCTTCGTCATGTGGTTACGCTCTTCCTGCGCATGCCGATACAGAAAATTGGCAATTCCGCCATAGCCCTGATCGTCTGCCCATATACCCAATGCCAGATATATCTGAGCTGCCTCAGCTTCCTTCGTCATTTGCTTGATTAGAGTTTCTTGCATGTCTTTTGACAATCGATTCGTTTCCATATGTCATCTATTTGATTTAGTAAAGAACACCATTATCAGGCATTTCGTTTGAAATTTATCGAACTAAAACAGGCAAAATCGCTGTGGACGTAATGAGCAAGTCCCTCGTTTTATATTGCACAAAAAAAGGGAAAACCAGCTGGAATTCCCTTTTCTATGCTTAATAGTGATACTATTTCAAGTTATCTCTATATACTTTTGCTTTTTTGATTTCCGTTTGGATATCTTTCTTCGATGCATCAAAGCTTAACACTTTTTCATAATCCTTGATTGCATTATTGTAAGCGTCAGTTGCCATCGCTTTATTGTAATTAGGCGTACCTTCTGTTCCGATTAAAATACCCAAATCACGACTAGCAATCGCTCTATTTTGATAAAATTTAGCGTCACTTGGGTTGATAGTGATTGCTTTTGAATAATCCTCAATAGCTACTTTCAACAATTGTTCTTTGTTGGCAACAGATGTTTTGTTTGTTGCCTGAACAGCAAGATTGTTTGTTGCTTTCGCTTTAAAGTATAAAGCATTGGCATTTTTACCGTTTAATGCAACTACTTTTCCAAACGTTTCAGCTGATTTTTTATAATCACCGTTTTGAAACTGAGAATATCCCAACATATATAATACATCCGGATCTTTCCCTTCCTGAGGTAGGGCTTTGGTCAAGTATGACTCAGCATTCTTGAAATCACCATCCAAAAGAGCTTTTTGCCCCATTCTCACATTAGCGTTGCTATGCTCAGCCTGTTTTGGTTGTTGTGCATTTGCGCTAAAAGCAACTAAAGCAAAAACCCCTGTAAACAAACCCAATTTAAATGATTTTAAATTCATATCTAAATAGTTACGTTTTTATATTCTCTCTTTAATGATCACAATCGATCAATTTCATATCCGCGAAAAAAGCTTCTGGCACTGTCTCTAATCATAATAAAGATGCCATCAGCGTTGTTTCACAATCCAATATTACAATTATTATATTATGTATTGAATATCAGCTTTTTATTTTTTCTTTGTCTCTAAAAAGAGCTCTTTTTTATTTTTCTTTTTGTCAAATGTAGGTTGAAAACTTCTTCAACTGACATTTCCTTTTTCACTACTTTATCAGAACTTTTTTTAGAACTAATTATCTGTTCAAAGATACTATTTCCAATTTCTACATAGTTTGTAACGCCATGCTTTTTCAAGTTATCAAAAACTATGCCTATTACATTTTTAGCATCATTGGATTCTTTATGATATTGCAAATCTAACATATTGTTATAATTTTCAACTAATTCATTTGAAAATAATCTTAATTGCATCTGCAAGGTCAAAACATCAGTATCAAAAGGTTTATTACTTTCGCTTAAATCGCTGATTATAGCGTTAATTACATTAACAACACCTTCAATATCTTCGTTGACTAAATAGTCTAACAAAATGTTTTTTGTCTTTTCATCAATAGAATTCAAAATTGAATAAAGATGCAAAGAAGGTTGTAATAACATCCTTAGTACTCTGTTTTCTTTGTTATTGTCCATTTGGCAAAAATCAAGGTATAAGTTGACATTTACAATAGAGAATTAAATACTAATCTATTTAAACTTAAATATCTAGTAATGAGGTGAATAATTTTTTGAAAAGATGAAAATAATTTTGAAATTGATTGATTTGTAACAAAAGCTATTATTTGATTTTGTCGTCGTCTTTTGAATAGTTCTTATTGGTACCTGAAAGCCGTTCTTTTATGATAGTCCAAAAATCCAAATTGGTAACATCGCCTAAATTTTCCATAATAGATTTTAATTCCGCTGTTGCTATAAAAACCGCTACTACTTGCAGAACTGGAACGATTGGCATAAAATGAACTTGGAACATGTGGCTTACCATAAGAGCAAGCATATAAGCGGTTGATTTGCCTATCGTGTCCCTTAGTCTTTTTGACCGAATAGGTATATTGTTCTTATATGCACGCATTAAAGCGGTTATAACATCAATAACAACAAAGATTCCGATTACCAATAAACTAATCCAAATCGGTGCAAAGTATATCCAAAAAAATAAAACAGCTTTCCCAAACCAAGTTGAGGCAAGCCATGTAAAAAAGCTGTAAATCAATTCCATCTCTTACCCTCCTATCTTGATATACTTAACACCATTGTCGATGATGGTTTCACCTGCATTATATTTGGCTAATGCCTGATTAATCGACATTCCAAATGTCTTTTCAAAGTGTGGACTATCTTTAAAGCTTCGAAAATCTCCGCCCCATTTCCAACCCTTTGATTTGAAGTAATTCACAACCGTCATAAAATATTTATCTTCGTCCCATGATGCTGTTTCAAAGGTTCCATTATTGTCTTTATCATAAAGAATTACTATATCCATAGCCATCGCATAGTTGTGCCATGAGGTGCCACCTTTTGCATTTGTCACAATCTTTCCTTTAGTTGTTCGACCTTGTGCGTAAAGTGCATTTTGTTCTTCGAAGGTTCTAAGCGTGTGTGTAAATCTTAGTCTAACACCTTTGGGTAATTGAGTATTGATTTCAAGGTATTGATTCCGTAATTCGTTTCTTAATGCTGGGTGCATTCGGTTAATTCTATTGAGCGTTATGGAGTCCGCCCATTGTAGTCTTTTGTCTTCCATTTTTAAGATAAATATTGGATGATAATAGATTTTGACTATAGTATAATCGATGACCTATAGAGAGATAGACCATTATTTTTTAATTCACAAATAATCCACTAAATTTTAAGATTTTGACCTCATTAAATGACGTACATTGCAATAACTTTCAGTCGGAATATCTTTGTTTAAGGATGGGTAATAATTGATTATAGGGCTTAATTTTGGCTTAACGATATGATAATCGTCTAAAACAACAAAAGGGACTATAATTGTCCCTTCTTTATCTTCTCTATCTTTGAAATATAGACTTTAACATCATCACCATTTTCGTCTTTACCAATGAATACCATTTGAAAATTGGGTTTTTTGGGTTCGACATACTCAACGACATTAGTCCACTTGATATTTAATGATTTCTCCATACCACAAAATTGGAAAACATCAATATGAGTTATTTACGGTTAACCATTTTTTGGCAATATATTCATACAGTTATTGCGGAATGATGAAAATGTGACAGTGAAAACATTACCGCTACACATGTCTCCGAAATTGTCGCTAAATGGAACAACCGATACATTACCATTTATTTCTAAATCATCATGTTCTGCTAACCACTTTAAAAAATCCTGTGCAATTTCATTTGTGCTGTCTATAACATCAAATTCCGTAACCTCATCGCTTAAGTCCATAACAGCAAATTCCCATATAGTTGCATTGTCATTGCTAGTATTGAAATTTGATTTTACATACTCGTAATTTACCAATGGATATTTCAGGTTTTTATAGGTTGATAGCTTATCGGTATCTCCGAATTTAACGTCATTGACCATCGGATGTTGGTTAAAATATCCTTCAATGATGTTACGGATATATTTTAGATTCCTTACCATTAGTAACCCCTCCTATAGTAATTTACTTTGCTCGCTCTTTCCCTATAATACTGTGCAGAATAGTCTATATTATCACCCAAATAAACATTCATGCTGTTGAATGTCGAATCAGCGGTAACACTTGTATTTGTTGTTTCGTCATTGTCAGTTGCAAAGTATTTTATTAACCTAGATTTATATCCATCCATCTTTTGCTTAACACTCTGGACGGCACTGTCTTTGTCTTTAATTTGAAGAGCTGATAGTGTAGCATCTGTTGCAACGTTGATACCTTTGTTATTGATTTTTAAATGCAAATAGTCTATTGCATAGGCTATTGTAGCGTAAATTAAAAACGGTTCTATGATTTCATCCAAGACGAAATTGTCCGTTTCTGTTGTCGTGTCTTCTGCAATTTTGGTTCGCATTGATGCTATGTAATCAGCACCAATTAAAGGCTCCAACTCTAAATCGGTTGCTTCATTCAATGCTACTTGTATGATATTTTCGTCAATGTTTTTTGGTAAAACACTATTGTTTTTTATTGATTGAATTGATATTAAATTTACTTTTTCCATGTTACTAATTAAGGTTTGTACACTTTCACTGGCACCCACTCATGCCTGCAAAATTTATTGACGACTCCAGTCTTCTTATTTTTCCAGTATCCACCGCAATGTTCCATAACTGAAAATCCCATCACCTTGGACATAGCCATTATATCGCTTGCACTGAAATATTTGTTACTGTTTATTATTGCTTCACAAAAATGCCTTGTCGTTGGAATAATTGTGCTACCGTCCGCTTCATCTCTTTTCACATAATCATACCATACCTCTATTTTATTAGCATTCGCAATGCTCGATGGTGCAGTATGAATAATGTTATTTGCTGTATTAGTTTTTGCATTAATAAGACCTGCATTTTTCAGTAGTTCAATAGCTTGCTGAACGTCTTGTTTGCTAACATTTTGATTTAGCTCCTTACCAATTTTAATAGCAATTTCGTCAAGTGTCATACCCTCGATTTTGTTATCTAATAAGTATTCTTCGATTGTATTGTAATTACTTGCAAAATGATAATGACCACACCCCGAAAATTTTGCCTTACCGATTAAAACAAAATCCTCTTTCGCTGTACCTAAATGCTTTACTTTCTCGAAGTCCTCTAATGTTGCTGAATAAGATTCTATTTCATCATCTTTTTTTTTATCAGCGGAAAATGATTGATTAGTTGTGGTTAGTAACGTATCACCATCGGCTAACGGTTCTAAACCTACTTCACTTCGTAACTCATTAACCGTCATAATCTTCTCTTTAGTCGCACTGTCCAATTCAGGTTTAAACAATTTTTCTTTGTCTTTTAAATCAATGATTGGCAAACGGTCATCCGCTTGGAATAACTTGTTGAATGCGTTTACAATTTCTATACGCTTATCTTTAACATAATTGTTTTTAAATAATTGGTATGCGTTTTCTAATTCTGTTGCATTGCCCAGGCTTCCTTCCTTCTCAATTCCGAATAAAATTGAACTAGTCGCTTGATGAGCTGACAAAATATTACGTTCAGTTTTCTTGATTACTTCAATTAGTTTACTTGCATAATCATCTGCTTCAATAGTGTCTATTTCCATCCCCTTTTCTTGTGGGCTATTGAACTCAACTAATAAATTTTCACCATCTGCACCACTAAAAATTTCTCTAAATTTCTTGGTTGTCCTCGCTTTATCGTCTTCATTTAGAATACCTTTGAAGGTCTTAATGACTTTGGTCAATGAAAACCCATTTGCAACATTATTTTTGAACAATTGCGTTACTAACATATCAGTTACAGCTGATTCGATACATTTATAATCTTGACTTGGATAGGTATTATTTACGCTGACATTATATGAAGAAAAATAGAACAATTTAGGCTCTGTAGTGTCATTGCTCTTTGGAAAATATTTTGGATAACTCAATACAGTACGAGGGGTATTCTTCCAGTCTTTATTGAGAAAGAATGTCGTTTTTGAATTGTTCAACCTAACATGGTGCAATGGCACATGATAGTAATTAAAAGGCTCTCCAAGTTGGTTAAATGTTACTTCAACAGCAAACGCATTGAAGTAAACTAAATCATTTATACACTTTTTTATTAATTCCGATAACGAATCATCTTCGTTAACTTGGATTTCATTTAAAAACTCTCCCGATTTCTTATCAATAAGTCCATCACCAAAAATATAGTTTGATTTTGAGTTCAATATAGAACCATGCAACGATGATTTATCAGCAATATCAATCAAAAAATTAGGGTAAAGATTGTCCTCTCCCCAATTTACATGCTTATCTGCATTCGTTTGTTTTGGTTCGGTCGGTAAAGGGGTTATAAACCTCGCAAAGTTTTCTATTTTATAATTTATTTGGTTATTTTTTTCTTCCATCAATCACTTTTCTTACTTCTGTTGGTCGTTCTTTTACAACTTTCTTCGATTCTCCAACCACCGTCAAAAATCCACTGTCAATTTTTACTTCATTGTTGACTAATTCATAGCGATATTTACCCACTTCAAGCACATTGAAAGAGTGCAAAACCTTTATAAATCTTTCGGTTATAATTTCGGGTTGTAAATCGAATTCTATTTCTTTATTTGATGATTCTTTGGTTAGTTTCAAAGTCACTAAACCCTGAATTGTGAAGGGTGCAACATTAAAAAACAACCTATTTACATCTTCTTTTACGTCGATTATCATCTTCTATTTTTCGATAAATATTGGCTCAATAAAAAAGGGGACTTGAATAAGCCCCCTTGGAAGGATTTGTATTTTTTTAACTCTCTAATTTGGGATTAGATTAAGGTTGCCAAAATAGTTTTGTCTAGTTCAGGTGTTGGTGCATAAATCTCACCATTGAATGATAATGTACGATTTAGGTCACTTGCTGAAATTGTACCGACACTTTCTTTTAACTGAACGGTTCCATCAAGGCCACCGATTACATAAGAGCCGTTTGCCAATTCTATGATTATCGCCACTGGCTGACCTAAGAGACTAGAAACAAATTGATTTGCTTCTGCTGAATATCCAACCATTGAAGCACTAAATGCGAAAGTTCCGCTTATAATGCCATTATCACCAATTTGAATTGTATCGGTTACGTTATTTTGTTTATTTTCTACTTCTATTTTAACAAACTTTTTAGATGTTTGTAAACCAACTTCTGAGACCTTACCTGCCGTCATTGAATATACACTTGTTGAGCCTTCGATATTTTTTAGGTCTGAAAAACTTATCATATAAATGTTCTTTGTACCACCTATAAGCTTCTCTCCACATTGCTTTACGTATCCGACTAGTGAACTACATGCCATATTTTTAATATTTTTATATATAAAAAAGGATGGTGTTGTTATTGCACCACCCTTATAATTTCAATTTTTTTAAAGCGATTACGCTACGTCTAAAACCCCTATTTCTTGAACGAATACAGGTTTAACACCGATTCCAAAACGACCACGGATATACATTGTATCTTTCTCTTGTACGTAGAATGATTCAATTTCGGTACCCTCTGACGTAATATCCCCTTTACCTTGTAAGTTTCTTGCACGTGAAAAAACGATTTTTTTAGAGTCTGCAAGACCATCACAAATCACGAATTTTGCAGATGTACCAAACACCGCCAATGGTTCTAATTGGTTGTATAAGTTCAAAGGTTGAATCTCGCTTACATATTGATTGTATAATTCAGTTCCGATAAAAATACGGAAATCAGCATTTGAAGTAACTGCGACTGGCATCAACAAGAATGCAGAAATAATTTTTTCGTACAATTTAGTTCCTGTTACACCTGTTAAATCAACAGTACCAGTTTTTAATTGCTCCAAAAATCCATCAAAAGATGCTGCATCACCTGCAACCACTTTTCCCTGCCATACGTTACGTTCTAATTTTTCCTTGTTAGCTTTTTTAATATCTGCCATAATTGCATCGGCAAACAAGATTTCATCCATCGTTTTTGCTGATTTTTTAGCTTTCATCACTTCACCTGTCCATTTCGGCCATAAATCGGCTTTACAATATGACTGCATAAATGCCAATGGCTTAACATAAATATCTGTCTGTGTTAAGGTTACATCGCCTAAATCTTGTAATGCGCAAATTTTACCATCTTGGTATACTAAATCTGTTTTCATGATATTAACTGGCTCGTAACCACCAATTTGACCTTCTGCAAATGCTCCATTATCCGACAAAAAGTCGATTGTTGAACCGCCTAAAACGGATTCTGTTAAAAATTTCTCTGTTTCGTCACTTGCCAAAATATGCTTTGGCAACGTACTCACTTTATAACTCATATTTTTTTTTATTTACTTGATTTGTTAAGTCTTGCCATTTGCAAAAACTTGTCTTCTTTCTCCGCTTCTGCTACTGTATTTTGTTTGCTAAATGATGCAGGCGTATTTTTAAGGATTGCTTTAAATTCCTCGATTTTGGTATCGATTTGTTTTGCAAATTCCCCTTTCAATTCTTTGATTGTTGCTTTCAAAGCTTCAATTTCCGCTTTCAATTCTTCAACTTCTTTGGTGTCTTCTGTTGGTTCTTCCTCGGATAAGTCTTCTTTTTCCTTATCCTTATCTTCCTCAACACCTTCGATTAATAAATCAATTGCTTCTTCTTTTTCTTCTTCAGCATCACCTTTTTCTTCTTCAGTGTCTTCAGCTTTTAATTCTTCAGCATCTTCATTTGCTACTGTAATTACTTCAGCTATTTTGCCATCTTTAACGATAAAACTATCACCATTAGGTAATTCAACTTTACCATCAGGTGCTAATTCACTACCTGTTGATGTTGAAATATATACCTCTTCACCTACTTCGTTTTTCGTATATTCGTAAACAGTCTCACCGACATTTGAAGATTTAAAAGAAAACTTAGATACTAAATCATCAAATTTTGCTTTAATTTCTTTGAATGATTTTATGTTCATTTTTATCTCTTATTTTCTGATAAATATTGGCTTACTATTTTTTAGTATTTAGAGCTTTTAAAGCATTGTCAATTTCTTGTTCTAAACTCAATTGGGAATTGAAATTTTGTGTTAAGTGATTAATAAAATAGCCTTCAACGGAGAATCCTGTGAATTTACCTGATTTGATGAACTGCCATAGTTTTTGAGCACTTTTATCTGATTTATCTAACTGTACCCCCACAATCCAACTGCCGTCAACTGCATCAATTCCATGCGGTGCACTCATACCCATAGCATTATTAACAATATATGATTGCCACACATGTGCATTTACAAATGTGTCAGAATGTTGAAGGTTAATAGAATGCTGATAACCACTATAAAAATAGTTTTGTGCTATAGTTCTTATTGTGTCCTTCGAAAAAAACACATCATACTCTTCTCTGCTAACTTCATCATATCGTGGGATAATCTTGTCAGGTATCATTGCAACACCTATTAATTCCATTCTATCCTCATTAGCAACGGCAAAGGTTTCTTTCTTTTCCTGTTTACTAAAAGCAAGGAAACTGCTTTCAACAGCAGGTGAATCAACAATCGAAATCACATTTACGTCCATACCAATAGAGGGGTTTATCTTTAATTCGTAAAGTTTTCTATCCATTATATTTTTTAGATAAATATTGGATGGAAATAAAAAACCCCTTACTTGAAGGGGCAAAAAAACTAATAGCTTGAAGTTCGTTTTATAAATTGGTTTTTCTGTTCGTTTGTTTCCAAATCACTATTTGTTATGTAAGCTTTAACAACTTGATTTTCGTTGCTTTGACTGATTACATCACTTAGTTTATCTGTTCCGTTTTCAGCTGTTTTTAGAACTGTACTATTAATGACCGGTGCGCTAAATGTTGGGGCATCTGCTCCTGCTCCGCCTGAGGTATCACCATCAACTTTTACATTCATGATTTTTTTTACTGTTGCTAAACCACTTGCAATTGTAGTCGCTAAGGCTACAAAGTTGAAAGGATAAGGTGTTTCTTTCATTGCCTTGGTTCCTGCAACGTACGTGTCAATAGTTGCTGTCGCAATCCCTGCAACCTTACCTGCAACGGTTGACTCTCCTAATAATTGTTGTGCTTGGTCGGTTGCACTTGCGATAACTGACAAGTTATCTAGCTTCGCTTTTGCCTGTTCTTCCAATAACTTTTTCTTTGCTTTATTATTAGCTTTTTCCGCTTTTTGAATGTTATCATTATGTTTTTCAGTCGCATCTTCAATTTCCTTATTGTTCGCTTCGATTGCGGATAATTTTGCATTTAACTCTGCTTGAATGTTTGTGATTTCATTCGCATTGACCGATGGGTCGGCCATTAACTCCTTTAATCTTGCTTGACCTTCTGCGTACAATCTTTGAATCTCCGAATTTTCAAGATTTTTAGACTCCGTTGTTATGAGCAATAAGGTGTCTTCATAATCCTTTTTTGCTTGCAGTTGAGCATCTAGCTTTTCCCTTTGTTGCTTAAATTTCCATTTGTCTGCTTCATCGTCAATTTCATTTTTGTCTAATGAATTTGCTAAATCCTTTTCGGCTTCCTTTTGGGAAATGGCTAATTGCTTTAATTGTGATAAATAAGTTAATTGATTGTTTAGCCTTGCATCTAAATCAGCCTTTTGTTCAGGTGTAGCATTTTCTTTTTGCTTGGTATAACTCTCGATTGTCTCTAAGTATTCACGGCTAAAGTCATCCAAGAACTGACGGCTATTGCTTTTTATATAATTAAAGTACTCATCATCATATTTTTTGTTTATTAACCCTCTTTCTATCCTTTGGGCTTCTTCAAGCTTGGAAATATCTTGATTTAATTTCCTTGCTACTGCAATTTGCTCTTTATACTTATCTGCAAGATTTTTTAAATCGGTTTGTCTGCTATTGTGATTAGCAGAATAGGTTACTTTTTCGGCTTCTTTTAAATATCCTTTTAGCTGATTTAACAGTGTATCATATTCTTGCTTTGCCTTTTCGACTCTTTCTTTAGCAAGGTCATTGATTCTTTTACGCTCTGATAATATCAATACATTGCGCTCTGTATTTAAATCAATTAATTGCTTCTGCTCTTCGTCATTTAGCTTTTTGTTGACTTTTGCAGTTTCTATTAAGGATTGTCTTTTTAGGGAATTACGTTTTAAGGATAATTCATATATTTCTTTCTCTTTATTGCTCTGAGCTTGGAGCATCTCGATTTGTGCATCTATTCCGCTAGTTATACCTTCGTTCAGCTTTTTTAAGCGTTCTAACTGTCTTTCCGCTTCACTTGTGATACCGATAAAATCCGTTACTTTTTGAATTATATTACCCACAAATTGCGCTACATCCTTAAGACCAGGAACTAGATTAAAAACAACCTCCTTAAGCTTGTCAAAATGGGTTACCAAATATGCTAATGCACTAATTAACAAACCTATACCTATGCTCTTAAAGGCTAAGCCAAAGCCATTAGTGGCACCAGTAGCACCCTTTGTTGCTGTCGCCAATCCTTCTGTTGCTGTACTAGCTTCACCAGTTGCAGTACTAATTGTATTGATTGTTTCGGTCGCTACCTTTCCTGCTTTGAAGCTAGACATTAAAGCTGTCCATTGCTTGCGGAATTGATTTAAGCTTTGTAAGCCCTGCATTATACTTTGCAGTTGCATCAACTTTGCAATATTTTCTTCTGCTGTTTTACTCTCAATGCCCATAAGTTGCAAAGCACCTGTAACACCGCCTAATACACCTGTTAGGTTTTCTCCAGCTTGAACGAACTGCCCCCATCGGTCAACACTGAGTGAATCGACGGCTAAATCAACATTTTTAACATTTTCTTTTAATTGTGCAACTTTGGATAATATTTCGTTAAATTCTTTACTACCTTGCTCCCCTGCCGTTGCCATTGCATAAAGACGGTCCTCTAATTCGCCTATCTCCCTATTAACGTCCCGAAAAGGCTCGTTTAAATCTCGAATTTTTAGCTCTAATTCGCCTGCTTCATTTGATAATTGTTGTAATTTAAGCGGGTCTTTTGTCGTTCTCTGCTGGTCACGAAGAGACTTCAATAAGTCCTCCATTTCCGATAAAGAAAGGATTGTATTTTTTAAGTCCTTGTTATCGGTTTGAGGTTTTATTTTGTTCTTGTTGACATTTTGAATATCATCATTTAGGTCTTCAACGACTTTTCCAACATTTTTAACTTCTTCAACATTGGAAGAGGGATTGATAATTGTTTCATTGAGGTCTTTTATTGCTTTGGTCGTTTGGTCGATTTCCATATTGACCTGTGCCAATGCGTCGCCTGATACTTTTAATTTGACCTCTTCCAACGCATCAAGCTTCTTTTCAAGCTCTTGAACTTTCTTTTCCGCTTCTGCAACGTCAATTTGTACACCAAGTAATATTTCTTCTTTATTTGAATTGCCTTTAATAGCCATATTTTTTTCAAATAAATATTGGCTCCATGGCAAAGGGCGGAAAACAAAAAAGGCTACCCAATTAGATAGCCCTCATTTCCATACTCTGGAAGATATATGTATTTTAATATTCAGCTTTTGTAGCTTCAACCCCTTTAATTATTTTAAACATCCAATCTAGGCTTTTATTGTCATTTCTAATTAAGGAATAACTAGATAATTTACCGCTTTCAAAATGGAAATCTATAACCCCATCGGGTTTTACAGTAATCCTATATGTTTCCTTTTTGTTCTCTTGAAATTTTTCCAATTCGTACAAAAAATCTTTCCCATATATATCTTTATATGCACCTTCTAGATTGCTAATAAGTTCGTTTTTAAAAATTCCTTTTTTAATAGTGTGCTCGTATTGATAACGGTCTTTATCACCTTTGCAACTTGTTAATATGGTTGAAGCCAATCCAAACACAACCAACAATAATAATATAGCTTTTTTCATTCTGTAAATATATATTAAATGGTAATCTTCTGCAATTTGCATTTAGACAATAGCGTATTGTTATTGTAGTTCACTTCAAGTAACTTGAAATATGCATTACCATCTTCATTTTCAACATAAATCGGCTTAGTAAAATCTAATTCTTCAATATCTTCTTTAGTTAGATATATTTCAACTTCCAAAACCGTCAAATTATTATCGGTCAGCTCCTTTATTCTATTGGTGTAATATAAATTGAAGAGGGATTTATTTTTATCAATGGTTGTATAATCATAAGTCATCAAGTTATACGGAATATCGAATAATAACATACCCTCAAATACATCGGATGTACTCCATTTCAACATACTACAATAGTTGTACGAAGGTCGATAACCTATTAGCGTATCGCCATTTTTGATTTCATAACTTTTTGATAGGCTCTTTAGTCCGTTATTGTACAATATCCTTAATTCACTTTTAAAAGGCTTTTTCTCTCCCATTAAAGAATCTGATTCGTATATAATAGGTAAATTTTTCAAGTCCTTTGAATGACTTAAATTAATGGTCGGGGAAAATATTAATTCAACTGTGTTATCATCCTCTGTACCGTTTTCATTTATTACCATATAGTCACCGTAATTTGATTTATAGGTTTCCTGATAAAAGTTATTCATCATGTCTCCATCCTCTGTGAACTTGAATGAATAGCTTTTTGGAAGGTTAATGTTAGTAGAGAATTTAGCTTTGTTCCACTCAATTTTATCACTCCAATCAACAGAATTTGATGGGTTTAATGTTATGATATTTTTATAAAAATCGTTATAAGTAGAAAATATAAAACGGTTGGGAATATCCTTATCTTGGTATAAATAGAGATTGAACATCTGCATCACCGACTTAAGAAAATCGACAATCTTAACATCTTTCGGAATGTAATTAAATACATTAATAGTATCATCGTAATTAACACTTATTTCCGTTGTTGTATTTTCTTTTCCTACTTGAATGGCTATATTATCAAATTCAATTCCTGTTTCATTTTTTGAATCCTTTGCGCTTTGGTCCTCCCGAAAAAATACAAACGCAAATTCGCCTTGCAGGTTATCAATTTGCAAATCAAATTCCATGCTGAATTCCTGACTAATATTAATATCCGTTTTCTGTACTTTGGTGTAATGCTTTAATTGCCCTTGTTCTAACTTGTTCGCTCCTGCTACATCAGCAAGCCCAACCATCCAAGTGCCTATTGTGCCTTTCGGCATCACTAACCTAAAACGCAAATAGAGTGTACAATTGACGTATTTATCTCTTGGTCGCAATGTTGGCATTGACAATTGTGTTACTCCGCCCCCACCGCTAGATTCCCAAAGCTTAAAATTTGTCTTTGTCGAAGTAATCCAAAAGTCATCAACACTCGAATTAAATTGAGATGCTACTCCATTTATTGTTTGCAGATTTAAATCATTACCTGACTGTGCAGGTGTTGACATAAGGATTTTTGTAATTATACCTTCTTGACTACGAGTAAAGTTTTCAAAATTATTGGGAATAAATACGTTATTAATAATGCCATCAATCTTGGAAGTATCAATTGTATTGTTAATTAATATTGTACCATCTTCCTTTTTTTGCGTGTAAATCTTTTTACTCTGGTCGAACCTAAACCCTTTAAAAATAGCATTCAAATAGCTTTTCAAATAAAATGCAGGTCTTAAATTGTTAAATTCATAATTATTGTCATAAGGGTCATAATTACCTGTTCGATAGTCAATGCCAAAGTCCAACATCGGGAACAAATAAGGTGATGTTGAGCTTGTCCATGTCGGTGTGATATAAGTGTAATTATAAAGCGTGGTTGATGATAAGCTATCAAGCTCATGTAAATAGCGGTCTTTAATGTTACCCATGAAGCTAACAACCTCCCCTGTTATCGCTGCATTGTATTCGGTCTTATTGAAGTCTACTATTTGCAATTTACCTTTTAACAATTGAGTATTATCTTCATAAAGTTGACAATTAACAAATTGGTTGGGTGTATAATTGTGTCCTAGTTGTTGGTTGTATTGAGGTGATGAAAATGTTGAAATATCGTATAGATTTCCCAATGCGATGTTATTGTTTTTTGTTCGCAATAACTTAATATCGTAGGTTATGGTATCATTCCGCTTGGTTATATCTTGAAGGTTTTCAACAGCAAATATTGTTGAAGTGTCGAATGTATCAATGTCAAGCTCGTATATCTCGCTATTGTTGTCCGACATTATATATAGATTGTACTTTTTAGCCATTATATTTTTTCAATAAATATTGGCTTTGGTAACATGGTCAATCTATTTGGCTTGGATGTGGATGTTCACAAAATATTCTTCGTGGTTGGTCATATTCAACAAATCGCTTGGTAACATTTGGGTACAAATTATATCTTCTAAAGAATCAATTGAATATAGGCGCAATGCTTCAACTGAAACAACATGACCTGTTAAAATAGAACCATAATCAAATCCAAACAAATCAGATTCTAACATATTAATTTTCGCAACTTCAATCCAACTTCTTAATTGGTCTTTTGTGAATTTTAGAACCTTTAATTTCTTAGCTTTTTCCAAATCCTCCTTAGCTGAATCAGGAAAATGCGCTAATAAAAACTGCTCATATCTCCTAAAATTTTGTGTTCTAATTGCTTCATTTCTCAATACTAACGCTTCGCCAAACTCAGCTAAAACATCTTTGTAATTCTGCAAGGTCTTCATCGCTCCACTTTAATAAATCATCTAACACTAATACACTCGTATCCTCTTCATCTAGAGTATCTAGATATTCCCAAATGTCACCTTCAACCTTGGTTGGTACTCCACTTTTAAGGATGGCATAACCCTCATTAACCCATCCCTGTACTTGTTCTTTGTTCATTTATTTTTCTCCTTTCTTTGACTACCCATTTAACAGACTCTTCCAACTCGTCAGGCCATCGGCTTAATCCTTCATTTAGAATCTTTATAGCTCCTTCGATACCTACATTCATTGATACCGATAACGCTGTATTTCGTAAATGCTCCGCATGTCCTATGGGTATTTTGTCAGTTAGTTTCATGTTTCAAATTTGATACCAATTCAAAAATACTAAATTTATTAGCAATATATCAAATCAATTTTTACTTTTGTTTTTATGGACATCTTGGAATTCTATTATAAGAACAAGACATACAACGTAATGGTTGAAGTGGTTGATGAAGGAAAAACGGTAATCGATTATATCGTATTCGGCAAGAATAATGCAAGATTCCTTTTTCAACAACAATATCATCTTTGGCGGTTAGTTGAGGGTAAATTGAATAAGGAATTGGAAATAGTAATTATTGATGCTCTCATTTACAAGTATGAAACTAAAATGGTTTGTTTAGCCTATCATGGTGACAAAAGAGAAATTATAACAGTATCCAATTTGAACTATACAGGCCAAAAATATGCTTATAGTTTCATGTGTAATAATAGCGATTTGGGAAGTTTATATTATTGTGAAAATCAAGGGTGGGTAAATAACTTAACGCTCAAATTTTCAGCTCAATGGTTCACGGCTGCTGACTTGGAAATAGTTATTGAAATGCTCGAAAACAATCAAATTCCGTGGGTAAAGCCCTTTAACAAAAAAACACCCTAGCGGAGGGGATAGCTAGAGTGTAATTACCTATGATTTGAAAAACATATTAATAACAATCAGAAATTGATAATGTTTTTATAACAAAAAACCCCTTACACATCCACATGTAAGGGGCATCCATTAATAAACTAAATTATGAGAAACATTAAATTCCCTTTTTATATATTAAATATACAAAAAAATAAATAATAAAAAAACCCCTCGTATCCCGAAAACTACGAAGGGCTAAAAATTTCAATTTTTATGAAAGAACTTAAATATACAAATTATGTCCAAAACTTGGATAATTTCTATTTCCAAACATTATTTGCTAAACTATTCGCCAATACAAACCAAGCGGTCGACGCAATAGCTTTATTGTTGGTAATTTCATAGGTCGCATCACGTAACGTTGCATACCGAAATGCTCCGTCTGATTCTTTAAACTTATAAAGTCCATCCAAAAGTTGATTATATTTTTCAACGTTACCTATTTTGTAGTAGGCCAATGCAACGCCAAAAGAGCCTTCAAACCAAACGGTGTCCTTAGCATTTGGATAACCAAGTTCACTTGAATATGGTTTATATCCTAAAGCCCCTGTTTCTTCGTTAACACTTGAATAATACCGTTCGGCTCTCTCTAATAACTTAACAGCATACTCCCTTTGACCTAAAGCAACCATAGCTATAGCACCCCAACTATTAATGTCCAATGCGTCCGCTGTATCGGGGGTTCCATCTGCATTAATACCTTGATACATTCTATTCTCTGTTGAATTGTACAAACGTGCTACTATGGAATTACCTATAGTTGTTGCAATGCTTGTATAACCTACATTTGCTAATACATTTCCTGCTTGCTTAAAAGCAAAATAAGCATCAATATTATGCTCGGTCGATACCCACGGAATGATGTAATTAGGGTCGAATGTCTCAATCCCTCCGCTCGTTGTATACCTGCCTGAGCCACCTTTAATTAGTCCGCCTTTTGTATTGTCTTGAAGTGTTTTTAAATACTCCAAAGCCTTGATTAAACATTGTTTTACATCTTCTTTAATTGCAGAATTAGGGTACATTTCCAAATAATAACCCAACGCATAAGCAACCCAACAAATTGCTCCTGACCTTAAATAAGCATCTGCACCGATGGGATTTATATGGTTCGTTGAAAATGGAAATGCTCCATTCACCAATTGACTTTTCACAATACCTTTTGCGGTTCTCTTTGCTCCCTCGCTATTTCCAACGCCTGCCAAAGAAATTAAAGACAAACCTGCATCGTATAGGTAACTCTTCGAAGCAAAAGGCGTAATGTAAGCAGGGTCATCTTTTTCAAGCGTATAAGACCTTGGTAGCCACCCTTTGACAGGGGTTTCGGCCAATACTTCATTGGTGGATTTATTTATGATTTTAACCTTATAAATTTTGTCTTCATCGGTTGTGCTTACTTCAAATGAGTAACCGCTAGTTACTCCAATAGAGGTAGCACGTTGGTAATAATCTATATCACTTGTAATATATAGCTTTGCTTCAATATCGCTATAGGTTTCTCCGTTAACACCATCGTTTATTACCTCTTCAATTAACGTATTTGTCGTTGAATTATAAATTTTGAATACAAGTGTTGAAATCCCTTTGTTACCTGTAAAAGTAAATTCCCCTGTTGTAGCATTAACAGCACATTCACCCACTAAATAATCTTCATCACTTCGTCGATAAACTTTAACAATTCTATTGGTTTTGGTTCCATTAACCTTACCTATGATTGGTGCTTTCCAATTGTTTTGAAAGCTTGTTGGAGATATAAAAGTAATGGCTGCTGACTTCTTATTGAGTGTTAAGTTGGTTTTTATTTTACCTGCTAGTTTTTGAACTCCTGACTCATTATTTACTTCGGGCTTTGGTGCTTTGGCTCCTTTACATGGTCTAACGAATTCAAACTTATTAACCAATGTTTTTTCAGTGTAGTACACCAAGCCGTCAGGAAGAGCATATTGCTTTACAATGACCTTTATCCACTCTGTACCATTATCTTCTATCTCAAAAGTAGTATATGTTTTTTCACTAAGTACAGCCACCGAACCTGAATCGCCAATGTCATTAATTTGGAATGGTCCTGAACCTCTATCCACATCTTTATGAAACGGACTAGCTTCAATACATGGAGTTAAACGGTTTTCGGGAAAGGTCTTCCAGTCTAATAAAGTTGGTGAAGTAGTATCAAATATTGCGTTTCTCCCATCGTCGATTGCTTGTTGGTGTGTGTCTCCGTTGACAATAAACATGTTGGTAATATTATTGGTATTCATCCATTGCCATAACTCTGTACGCTCTGCTTTATACGCTGTCCAATGTTCACCGCTACTGCCATAATCCCACGAATAACCATCAAGGTCTTCACCTGTCCATGAACCAGGATTTAACCAACATATTAAAGCAATATCATCATTGTTTTTTGCTGACAATAGAGTCGATTTAAACCAAGCCTTTTGAACATCACCTAGCATTTTTTTGTTAGGGTCGTAATCATCTATCAAAAAGTTATCCCTTTGACTTCTTAAATCCGTCATTATAAATAAAACTCGTCCTACTATCCAAGATTGACCAAGCGAATCAGTTAAGGGATTTGAATTTGCATCATTCAGAAATGAATAGTGAGGGATATTTTCCTGATAAAAATTAATTGATGCAACTTTTGAAGGGGAATTTTTATCGCTATTGTTGTCTCCAAAATCGTGGTCGTCAAAAATATACATCAAAGGTACATTCCGATTTAAATCCCTTACCCTTGTTTGTTTCGCTGTTGTATTGTATGCATTGCGGAATAATTGGCTATCATTTGTTGTAATGTCTTCATAATGCCAATCACCAAGGTGTGACCAAAATAAAGGCTCTTCATTCTTAATCTCTTCAAATGTTTCAGCATTTGAGCCTGTATAATTACATGAACCTGCAACGAATTTAAAATTTGTTGGAGTTCCAACCAATGGGAATGTCTTAAATTTTAATATTTCGGGTTGTTCTACACCGTCCGTTTCCATTTTGACGTAATATTGTGTATTGGAACTAAGACCTGTTAATTTATGCTTCGTAACTCCATTGTTTGCTGAATTATGTGGTAATAAAGCGGTGTAATTCGCATCGGTAAAAGAGGGGTTTTTAGAATATTTCAAACGAGTATTTCCCAATACTGTATTAGGTGGATAACTGATACTATACACATCTGAAAATGGTACTTGCACCTCGTTAAAGCCTGCTGTATTGATTCTGACAGCTAAATTAGACTCACCACTATATTTTTTGATTCTTATAGCATTATTGTAAACGGTTCCACCATCGTCAATTGCTCCAATAACGGTCTGGTCACCTGTTGTATCATCAAACGCAAAAACCATGAAAAAAGTAAAAAAATCAGGGTCTCCTGTCTGCTTTAAACCTGATACCTTATAGTTATTTGTACCATCGAAATAAAGTGCATTCTTACCTTTAAATTTATTGACAGCTATCGTTGCAGGCAGTGAACCAGTTGTTGGTACACCATGTTTTAATACCCCTCCAAAACCTACAAAATCATCCCATTTGCTACACTTTCCACTACCATTATTTACGATAGTTGTTTCATTCATCTGCAACCATTGGATTCTATCGGGCATCGGAATCATAGGAAATGAACCGCTTTCACTTGCTTTAACTACATACCCATCATCTAGCACTGTTCCAGTTGCTAACCACTTATCCGCTAACCATCTTTCTTGTGCGATAATGTTATTATTAGTTGCTGTGTTTGGAGTTCCAAAGTCGTTAATAAAAGCTAATTCACATATATATCCTTTGAAATAAGCTACTTCATCGGCATCTGAACCTATCATTAAATTCTCGATGTATGCAAAATTCCCTGTCTTACTATTGTCCGTTCCTTCTAGTTTCCCATTCACATATACCTGCATCCCCAAAGTCGAATGGTATCTAATTCTCAGAATCTTTAATTCTGTTGAATTAGGTGTTGGTGCTGGGTAATCGAACTTGCTTGTTATTGTTGCGGAGTTTGGTGTTATAGCCCCGATTAAATTATACTGTATTGCCATTTGTTAAATTATTTCTATACCCTTATCATTCTCAACCAAACTCCAAAAATTGCTTAGTATATAGTTGATTTGGGGATTCTCGTCACGATTTGCTATTAGTATTTGCTTGAATAAATCAATTGAAAATGCTACGCTAAAATCTATTGTCAACCTGCTTCTTTTAAAGCCGTTGTTTCTTTGCTGTAATACCTTGTAGGTTTTTACATCTATTGCTATCTCAACAAAATACCCTTCAATTTCAATATAGACCTTATTAGCAATTAACAGCTCTTTTATTAAGCTTGCATCATGGTCGCTCAATACATCACTATATGCATTATAACTATATTTCGAATCAACATTGATAAGCTCCTTGTCATTAAATAATACGCTATTAACTGCTGTTTGCGCTCTCGATTTGTTGAGATATGTTTTATTAATTGTTAAGGTCTCAACCCTATTATTAAATGTGAATGTATCCCACGCACCTAGAGGATTCTTATAGATTAAAGTGAAATCATTTTTATTACAATCTCTCTTAATTATGTATCCCTTGAAATCGCTGACTTCAATATTATCACCATCGACAATGACAATCCTGTATCTGTCTATATTATCGGCTCCTGTAGGAAAAAGAATTGAAGGTGATACGTTTATATTTATCACATTTCCTGTTGTTGGAATATCATAAAAGGTATCTGTACCAACATTATTTACATACTTCGTTACCTTTACTTTCTTACCAATTTTAGCTGTATCTAATATTTTTAAAAACTCCTTCTGCTCTGCTGATACATAGTTAATGTTTGCCTTGTTCGATAAGAAGACCGCTTTGTTCAGTGTTGTATTAATGTTGTACTTGTTGGGCAGATATTTTAGATAATCCATCAACCCCATTTCGCCATCAAAAACGTATTTAACGCCTGTTGATATATTACTACCAACCGCAATTAGCCCTGTTGAGGAATTTATCAAGTATTCCGTAATCGTCAATTCGTAACCATATAAATTACTAGTGCTTACAACATCATTCGAGTTATTCAATTTTGCTTCTACTACATTAGTTAGGACGCTAGATAAATCAACAGACATTGTAGTTGCTAATGGCTTTGGATAGACTTTCTTTTTCGCTATTACATTACCTGTTATAGGCTCTTTAACTTCAACAATACAGTAAATCATTTGGGAACTATCGGAAGTAAATTCCCATTTATTTGTATTGTTTGATGGATTTATATTATGTGGTTGCCCTGTTATTGTTATTGCCATTTATTATTGTTTTTTATGTACATTATTTCCGTACTTATCGAAGATTCGGAAGCGGATGTCATTTGCTAACCCTTGTCGAATCCGTGTATTTAATTCTTGCTTCAACCAATCTACATTCGAATCCCAATAATTACCCCTGCTTTGAAATCCCTTCTTATAAATTGTTGCTCTTATCGCATACGCTAATTGTGTTATCTTCTCGTCCGTGGTCATATCATCAAATGCAGGGTCTTTGAAGAATTTTGAATTGTTAGCTGTTATTAATTGTCTATTTTTAACCCAATCAATAAATACACTAACAGGGGGCTTAAACTCCTTATAACTATGAACCGAACCGTTATTTTGCTCCGTTCCATTTACGCCCCTACTTTGATAAATGATATGTTGTAAACCTAATATTTCAACCTCATTCATATTATTGACCTTGATACTTAGCTCTTCAATCGAACCAGTAACCAAGAAGTCATTAATTGAATTTATCTCCGTTTTAACACGTTCTATAAACTCCGCAACAATCTGCTCTAGTATGGTCATATTAAAGGAAAACGCCCCTTTATCTTCACCGACGGTTGCAACAAGGTTATCAATCAAGTTATTGAATTGTGCTTTTTTACTTGCTTGTTTTAGACTCTTTGCCATAGTTATTTCTTTAGTATGTTGACCTTATCTTTTAATAAAGAGCTATAAACAAACACATCGACCGCAAACATTTTCATTCCTTCGAGCATCGTTATAAAAAGATATTCGCAAACATTATGTAAAAGCTCAAAAAACCCCCAACGTTTATAAAATTCCTTTTTCAAATACTGCTGTGATGCTTCTATTGCGCTTTGTGCTTCTTCTTCAACTTCTCCATCAAAGAGGTTTCCAAAGCTGTTAAATAAGTCTTCAATTGTTTCTCTAGTGCAAAAAAAAACCTATTGGCTTCTGCCATGCTCATATTGTCCTCAATGTTTTCGATAGGAGTTTTTAGTAATATGTTTATCATTTCAGGCCAATTGTTGATGCTGTTCTGCTCTTGAAGGTTCATGAACTTCAATAAATCTTCGAAAACTATTTGGTCAAAGCTTTTTATAAGATTCTGGTCAATCTCTGCTGTTTGGTTTGATTCGTCATTTTCGAACTGATTAAAACGTTCAGCAACTTTGAAATAATCCACTTCTTTAAATCCCACCACATCATATAATTGTACACCTGTGAACGTGTAGAAATATATATCTAGCATGTTACGGTATACCTTTTCAAAGTCATCAACACCGCCTAATTTGTCAATCAAATTCCTGAATGTTATATATTGCTTTAGCGTTATATCAGCCCATTTTAGGGGGAGTTTACTTAATAATTCTTCTTTACTTACCATTACTTTTTTTGGATAAATATTGGCTTACCAACCGTACTTGGCTAAAGGATTGCCATTGCTTCCATGCATCGCTTTACCTTCTTCTAAATAGAAATTGGCTAATGCAAGTGACACTACAGTATCATCGTGACAACCTGATATTGAATTGAAGCTAATATTATGTGTTTTCGGGTTAAGTGTTGCAATGTATGTACTTAACTCCTTGGCTGTAATCTCGTTGTATTTTAGCTTATCGGTATTAAGAGCAACACGTAATTCTGTTATTAGATTTAGCTTGGTTGAAGTATCGAAGTGCACGCCTATTACATTCTGCGCTACCATTTGAAGGCGATAAAATAATCCATCCCCTATGCCTGTTTTATCGATTGCTTTTATAATTCCACTCGGTAAATTCTTAATTATGCCTTCCAATAGATTAGAATCAAAACCCTTATAGTGTTGATGCTCGGTCATGTGTCCATTAGTATCTAAGCCTGTTATTGATGTGTAGTCACCGTTGGGGCTTGTTGCAATATCAATTCCATACACAACTGTTGGAAGCGTTGATAATACTGTTATTGTATTTCTTTCTATTACATCGCTATCAACAATTGCACTTGCATTTTCGCCTGCTATAGCTAGATATTCCTGATTGAACTGTGCTTTACTTAATTGTTGCCTGAACCTATCAATTACTTCTCTTTTGATATAGGGGTTATCGTATGTGGTGTAACGAAAATGTGACCATAATACCCCATCATTTTTTTGACAGATTTCAAACCAGTAATTTTTTCCTAAAGGCGTGGAAATCAGCAACATACGGCCATCCCTATCTGTTAGTGTCGCACCTATCGGACCATCAAGCTTTTCCTGTAAATTCGCTATAAATGCGCTCTCATCGACGATGACCAAATCGTAATTACGCCCCCGTATTGTGCCGTCCAGGCTATCACCATTTCCTGAATAAAACTTGATTTGACCGCCTGTGATAAATGATATTTCTAAATCACTTTTGTTCGATTCCGCAACATTAACAGGTAATAGCTTTAATATCTCATTGAAAAAGAATTTGGCTTGGCTATACTGCGGACAAATATAGGCTATTTGCTTACCGTTACATGCTTCAACAATTGCGATGATACTCATTATTGTACTCTTCCCACCCCTGCGGCCAGCATTTATAGTTATATTTTTTACCTTACTGTTAAAGTATGCGTTTAATATTTCTTTCTGCTTATTGTGCGGTGTAGGTAGCTTGATATTATATTCATTATTCACTGTTGCTACCCTCGTCAGTAGAGGTATTTAAAAGGTCTCCAAATGAAATATTTATTTTAACATCACCTTTTACATCCGTTGTATTATCATTTTTATTAGCGGATAACTTAGGCTTGATATAGTTCATGAGGTCTATATAGACTTGCAATCGCCTTGAACTATTTACTTGTGCTAAGTCATCGATAATGGTCTCCGCTAGGTTATCCATTACCATTTCAATTGTGGCTTTTGTTCTTGCTGTTACTTTATTAGGTGTTCCTTTTGGTCTGCCACCTTTTATTTTATTCCCCTTTTCAAAAGTTGTTGCATTCTTTTTTTGTGGTTGTCTTCCTGCCATTATGCCCTTTTATGCCCTTATTTTATGGGCATCTCCACGAATAAATATTGGATGAGATAGCTAACAGTAATTTAATTTGAATAACAGATAAATTATAACTAAATTTATTCTAATTTAATAAACCTATATGTGTGAAGTTCCTCCGCCTTTAGTCGTTCAGCATCTTGCTCAAAAGGGGTTAAAAAAAACGATTAAGCATTTTATTATCAAACCTTTGTATGTATCAATAACTGTTGAAGACTATTTATTTCATTTCATCCGAAATGGGAAAATCTATAAAGAAAGGGTTTTTAAATATCATTGCTTTGAAAAATCAGCTTATAATTTATTGTTCAAACATCTAAAAATAAACCCAAACGAAACTGCTAATTCAATTCAGATTCCTGTTGAGTTTAATAGTTTTAAGTACATCGTTTTATTCGAAAAAGTGGGTGATAAATTTATTATAAAAACACATGAATTTGTAGACACATAAAAAAAGGATAGCTAATTGCTATCCCTTAAATAAAACGTATATAATAAAATGAAAATTTACTTTCTTTTTCTTTTGTTGTTGTTGTTCGTTACTTTCTTCGGCTCTGGCACGTCTTCGACTTTAATATCGGTATCTGAACCAATTGGATTGAATGGATTTACCTCATTTACTGTTGTTTTTTCCTGCTTGCTCAACCTCGCGAATACTGGCAACAAATCGCCTAAAAAATTTCGAATGCATCCTGCGCAACTGTCAATTTTTAAAGGATATTTGACTGTGGGATAAGCTTCTTTTAACTTATTCAATATCACATTCAATTGCTGTTGAGTGGCAATGTTAATAATAAGGTCACCACCTTTTTCAAAGATTTCTAATACCTTTTCAATTTTCTTAATTTCTTCTAATAATTCTTTTTCTTGGTCTGTCATTTTTAACTATTTAGTTTTTTTAATAATTCTTTGCAGTTATTTGTTATCTGCAATAATATTTCATTATATTTTTCTCGGTCTAGATTGTTAAATCTTCCCTTTTTCCCTGTACCTTTTTTGTTAATATAGATGTAGAAAAGTTCTTTTTGCTCTGCTGTCATCAGCTCTATAAAGTCATCAACGTTTAATTCATATTTTTTTTCAAATCCTGTTATACTATTATCTTCAATAATATATTCATCTTCATTATCAAATAATTCGCTTGTATTTACACGCTTCATATCTTTGTTATATTCAATACTATACCTTTTAATCTTTTCGTAATAGCTTTTTGGTGACGGATACTTTTCATTAACATCTCGAAATAGGTGTCTCTTTACCATTAGGCAGATGGTTGCTGTTAGTTTTTTTGGATTTTCAAGTAATTCAGGCCATTTTTCCAATTTGATTTTTAAAACCTCGGTAAATACCTCATTGTAATAATCCCCCATTTCCCTACTTATTTTTTCATCGCTCCATCCTTTTGACTTAAGCCATCCGCTAATGTAATGTACAATAGGATTATGTCCGCTTGATGACTCTCTACCCATATATGTACCTTTATATCTACCTGTTGTATACAGTTCTTTTATTGCTTCGTCTTTTCTTTTTAGTAGATTTTTATCAAATTCTAATTCTTTATTATTGTTCAACTTCTATTATTTCAACCTAATTGGTAGGGCGTTTTTCAGCCTTTCCATCACATCAGCGCAATAAGGTGCACTAAGTGTCACAAGCAACCATTTCACTATCGGCAATGGTGCTAAGTTAAATGTGCCTATTGCGACACAAATCCAAAATGTTAGGCAAAAAATGCATGAAAATGGCTTGCCTAGTCTGTCCAAATAAGCATACAAAGGGATGGAAGTAATCATATTGACCACCATCCCGATAATTATGCTATACCCTATTATATCCCACATACTATTAGATTTTAAATAGGTTTATAAAAAATTCTTGTCCAACTGGTGTAACCTTGGTTACCGTTGTCATCTTCTTATTTCCCTTATTATCGAGGTATTCGCTGTATTTCAACTCAAATAATCCATCTTCGACAGCGTGTTGAAGAGGCTTGTTATATTTATCACCTCTTACACCTAAATAGCCCAAATCCCGTAACAATTGGAACAATTTATTTTGACCGATTGTAAAGCCTGCTTGGGTTATAAGGGTCGCTAAATGACCTACTAAACAGCTTTCTCCAGTCTCAATTACAGCATCAGCAAATACCACCTTATGGGCTTGTTCTTTCAATTGTGATGCTTGTTCATTTACCTTTGTGCTTACCTCATTTAATTGTTTATTTGTCTGCTCAATTAATAATTGTTGTTGTTCGATTTGTTCAGCCTGTTGGCTAGCCAGTAATAACGCACCTGACAACGTTGTCGGGATTTGGAATTGATTATTTACCGCTTGCTGTTCCAATTCTTCCCACCTGTTTATCAACTTCGCCCTTGCGACATCGTTGAATTTCGTAATGATGTATAGGCTTTCTTTTTTCGTTAAGAAGTATTCAGGTCTTTTCTTTCCTTGCTCGTCAAAATATTCAGCCAGCGCAAAATTGCGCCCACCTACTTCTAACCAAGATTTTTCCATATTCCTAATTGCTCTCATCACATCTTTGTGATTCTTACCTGCGTAACTTGCAATCTCTCTGCTACTTAGTAATGTTTGTCCATTTCTGTTTGTTGTTGTTAAATCCATTATTATTTGTTATTTGTTATTTGCTCTTTTATTTTTTCTCTTCTCTTCAATCCTACCCTCCAATATTTTTATCATTATTTGTAATCGGTGGCATATTTCATATTCTTCTTTTTTCTCCATTACTTTTTGAATATCTCGCATATACTGGAGCTTTGTTATTGTTTCTTCGTTATCGTCTTCCTTAGTATCTCTTATTGCTTTAATTGTACTAGCTAAGTAGATGTTGTTTAGTTGTTGTTGACTTAACACTTTCTTTATTTCCTTCATTGTCAAGTCTCCGTATTCCTTTAATGTCATCTTTGTTTCTCTTTCTTTATTATAAATATCATTCAATTTTAAATAATTCACTTATTTATTAAAATTTTCTTAAATTATTTCATAAATAATTGACATTCAGGTAAATTATTTTTCTATTAATATATATTGAAATGAGATTTTTATAAACTCTATTAAAAAAAAAGGCACAAAAAAAAGGGGCTAATTAAAGCCCCTTGAAAACAAAAATTTATGAAAAAATTAAAACGGAATACAAAAATGAACAGCCTATTCCATAGCCTTATATTTTTAAATCGCTTGTAGCAACTCGTTATATAGTCGTGTTGCAGTTGCTCCACTTATACCTTTATTTACTATTTCCTGCACGCTTATATTATTGTTATTCAGGTATGATTTTACTATTTCTTTTTTGGTCTTCGTATCTTTAATGTGACGGCCACATATACGTGTTGCTGTAGCTTCTTTCTCGCTCACCGTTACCTCTTCTACCTGCTTTACTTCTTTTATCTCAACTTGTTGAACGTCATTATTATTGAATACTATTTCGTTGTTGGTATCGGGCACAATAAAAGCTTCTGCGTTGTATATATCAACGTTATTGTCATTATCTTCATTTGGGAAAAATGGAGTATCAGCACCTTTTATCTTTTTGCGCTCAATCAATGTACTAGCATATACATCTTGACTACTGCTAACCATATTACCCTCGCTATCATATACATACTGAGGTTCAAAGTATTCATTATTTTTTACTTCTTCTACAATCTCTGTTGAAGGTTGAGCAACCACATGGTTAACACTATTGTTAACTAACTCATTTATTTGCTGTTGCATCGATGCAATTAATTCTTCCAAAATTGAAACCTTAAATTCTAATTGGGTTATCTTTTCTTTTTCTAAATCCATATTATTTTTTTCTAAATCCTTACCTACCTGCAAAACCTCAACATTCATCTTCTTCGCAATCTCTTTCACTTTCACTTTAGTTGAGGTTGAAGGTATGATAACATTATAATTATCTTTAATGTATTTCTTAGCAAAGGCACCTGAATCTTCTGTAAGTGTATAAAGTGTATAATCATTTCCAGTTGCATCTTTACCTTTATACAGGTACGGAGTAACAAGTGTATAACGTGTATAATGTTTTGCAGTTGTATATCCGCTTACCTTCTTAATAATACCACCATCTACTAACTTAGCAATAAATTCTGTACCTTTTTTGCCTGTTAGAGCCATCCAATTGCCGTAACGGCTAGATACCTCTTGATAAGCTTCATATCTCTTTTTAATGCTATTATACTTTCCCTTATTTATCCAAAAGACAGTAAATAATACTTTTTTGAAGTCTGTTTTATCACCTTCGAATAGCTTTTCTATTTTCTTTACCAATGACGTTGGAAACATCATATTAATTGTTTTTTGTGCTGTTTCTGTGCCTTGCACATCTACTGCTATATTATTGTTATTTCTCATATTCTTTTTATATATACTAATTGTTAATCTTTAGTTATTCATTTTAATAATGGTTGAGGGTTAATTACTCCCCCAACCTTGAATATGAAATAACAATTAATATTGTATCGTTTAATAATAAATACTGCAATAATTAAGTAATGTATAGTTTATTTTTAAAATAAATTACAACTACCTGTATATCAATCAGATTATTTTTAAATAATTTAAAATCTTGTTGGAATGTTCCAATCTCGAATGAGTTGGATAATCTTAGTGATGTTGTAACCACATATAACGAATATAATGCAAGAATGCTCTATACCTAATTTTTTTATACTTTTTTTTTAAAATAAAATTGAAGAGTAGATTATACACCTAATTATACATATACTAACAATTGTTATACACTACGTTATACACATTATACAATAGATTATACAGTAATAATATATTTATGTTATAAAAAAGTTATACAGATGTTATACACATATATAAAAGAATAAGAGTATAAGAATATAAAAGAATAATAAGATAAAATACTAAAAGAATAAGATACTATAATTGTTATATATATGTATAGATATGTATAGATATGTATAGATATGTATAGAATTGTATATAAAGTGTATAACTGTTATAATTCTATATTTATATATTATTAATGTATGTGTAATGTTGAAGGTAGAGAAATATATACTATTCAATATTATTTATTATATCTCAACAGTTGAAGGTAAGTAATATTATTATATTCAATTTAACAATATAAATAAGCTATACAATCAATTATTATATCTTCAAGAGTATAAAGTATTATAATTAACAAATAATGTGTTATATCTCTTTATTTCAATTCAAATAGATATACCGTTAGGTATTGGTAAGAATATTGAATCTTAATATGTAACAGTAATATTAATTCTCAATATTGATAGTATATTATATCTTCAACAGTATTGTAATAGTAACAGTAACAGTAATCATTACAGTATATTCAATAGTAATATTAATTCTCAATATTGATAGTATATTATATCTTCAACAATGTAATGTAACAGTAATATGTATATATCAATTTTAAGGTATAAATAAAGCTATACAATTAATTATTATATCTCAACAGTATTAAGTATTGAAATTAACAAATAATGTCTTATATCTCTTTATTTCAATTTTAATAGATATACCGTGAGGTATTGGTAATGTTATTGAATCTTAATATGTAACAGTAAATTCAACAGTAATTTAAATATTCTATTATCCAATACTATGTAATGAGGTTACAAATATTTGAATATCTCAATTATAAAAAAATGACTATCGTCCAAGGTTACAGAGATAGAAAATAGTTAACCATCAACATTGAGACAGTTCCGCCCCGCCCCCCTTTTTGAATATGCTATAGTAACGATTATTAAAGCTAAATCAAGCCCTAGAATCGATTATTATTCAGAAATAGTATAAAGTATTCAGATTAACACAAAATGCCTTAAATCGATTAAAAATAGTTAATAATCGTGACCTGTATAATGACCTGTATAATGACCTGTATAATCAGGTATATAATCAGGTGCTTTGTCGGTGTATATTTATTAAAAAAACAATCATTCTCCAACTTGTTTTTTTTCCTTTTTGCACTATTTATAAAAAAAGCTAAAATGAATAAAAAAGAAAAATTTGAAAAAAACTTGATAGAATTATCATTATCAAATGATTATGAAGTCGCAAAAAAAGAATGGGTATTTAAAAAATATATTAACAATGAAGCTACATGTGTATGTGGTCAGCACCTTCAAAGACATCTCATTTTCGTCAATAAGGTAAATAATAATAAGGCTATTATTGGGTGTAACTGTGCTGAAAAGTTTATTGACGTGGCTATCGGTACATCATTCACAAATGGACTTAAAAAGTTACAGACAAATAAATATGCCATTATTAGTTATTCATTGTTAATGCATTTACATGATAATGAATTAATTACGGATAATGATATAGATGAATATCAAGAAAAAAAATGGGATAAAGTAAAAGAAATAAATGAAATTTTGCTTGTACATATAGGTGTCGATATTACAACATTTTATGAACAAAAAGAACTTGATTTTAATCCCGAAATAGCTGAAAATATTGAAAAATTGATTGAAATTGCTAAAAATAATAAAAGTAATTTCTTAAAAAAATTCGCTCAAAGTATTAAGGAACAGTTTGCTGAAAGAGGTACATTAAGTAAAAAACAGTTGGAAATTTTGCATAAATACGTGTTGTAGTAAATAAAAAAAGGGGCTTTAATGAGCCCCTTTAATACTAATCTAAGCTATCAAATAAATCTTCGTCAATCACCGCTTCAAATTCTCTGCTGTATGTGGCTATGATAGTTGTAGACCTATGCCCAGTAATTTTAATAATTTCTTCATCAGTCAATCGGTTGTGTTTGTAATAATGGACTCCGTTGTGTTTAAACCCATACAATTGATGATTTTCGGTAAATAAATCTTTGTCTGTTGTTTTTTTACTCCTAAAAGCGGTAAACATCCTTGTAAATGTGTTCCGAGTTGTTTTGTTTTTACCAAATAATTGAATGTCATTTTTTGTGAATGGTCGATTTCCTAAAGCAACCTTCCCATTATTCCCAAAAAAGTAATCGTCTTTGTCAGGTTTATTAGTCTCCAAATATTCCAATAAAATAGGCATTAACCGTTTATGTATACGCAATGTAAGTTTCTTTTTGGTCTTTATTTTTTTTGCAGGAATATTAATAATTCTGTTTTCAAGGTCAAAATCCTTCCATTGTAATGATACAATTGTTTCAGGTCGATGGAGTGAATAATATATGAATTGAGCCATGTAACCAAGGTATTTGTTGTACTCAAATAAAGAATCCAAAGCCTTATTGACATCATCATATTTTGCATACTTCTCTGATTCTTCAACATCAAATTTCTCAATCCCAAATGATTGATTTTCAATATTCAGTCTTTCATGTTGAATAAGGAATTTATAAAAGTCCTTCCATAAATTCAGGTAGGTATTATGCAGGGAATTAAAAGTTTTATTATTATCCCCCATTTTTTCACCGCTTTGAATATAATTGAGGAATTTTTTCAAATGTAAATGGGAAAATTTACCGACTTCAATATCATATATTTGTTTTTCATCTAACCATTCGCTAATTACGTTAACCTTGCTCACATATAATTCAAATGTACCACCTTTTACCCTTTTACTTTTATACTTAAGCCATTCTTTTAACCAGTGCTTTAGCGATAAGCTTGCTTTTTCTTTTACAAAGTCCCCCGAATCAACATCAAATTCTAATGTTTGGAGTTTATCAACAAGTAATTCAACAAGTGCATCCGCCCTTTCCATCCGTTTTTTAACTATAGAACTAGTAGTAACAACACTGCCATTTTTGACAAAAGGCGGTTGATTGAGGTCAAATGATTTTTTCCATTCTTTAGGCTGATTAAGACTATTTTTATACTTAAATCCAATAGTCCATTTTTTTGAATCACTTTTACACCCTTTCTTAAAGGGATTACCTATTGATTTACCGCTATTTATACTCATATTTTTTGCAATTTTCGAGAGCTCCAAAAAGAGCTCCAACAGTGAATTTTTAAACTAAAAAACCGCCTTTAAACGATTTAAAGACGGCTCTAATGTACAAAAAACGCACACACAAATTTACAATTATTATGCCTATTTCTCTAACAAATGGCAGATAAATTTTATTTAACCTGCCTTTTTTTCCTATTCTAGGAAATAGATTTGTAATTTTGCTCACTTTTAGCAATTGGCACTCCCCTTGCAATATACGGGAAACAATAATAGAAGCTTAAAATTTGAGCGTCAGCCGTCAACATGTCAGCGACTGCCAAATACACAAAATAAATACTATGAGCAAATTCGAAACTTTTGATTTCAGTCAAGCAATTCCAATCGTTGCAGAGGATACCGAATTCTTCCCCTTACTCACCCAAGAGGATGAAGATAATATGGCGAATGCTGAAATTCCAGAAGCATTGTCTATTTTGCCTTTACGTAATACCGTATTATTTCCCGGTGTTGTCATTCCGATTACCGTAGGTAGAGATAAATCCATCAAACTTGTCAAAGAAGCCTATAAAGGCAGCAAGACTATCGGTGTTGTTTCTCAAAAGGACATGACAGTAGAGGACCCAGGATTTGAAGAACTAAACAAAGTGGGCACCGTTGCCCATATCATCAAAGTACTTCAAATGCCTGATGGTAATACCACCGTCATCATTCAGGGAAAACAACGATTCAACTTGTTGGAAATTGTCGATACAGAGCCTTATTTAAAGGCGCGTGTGGAGAAATTCAACGAAGCGAAGCCGAAGATGACCAAGCACTTTAAGGCGACAATTTCTACCTTAAAAGAAATGGCGCTGCAAATCATCCAACTTTCGCCAAACTTACCGAGTGAAGCTGGTATAGCGATTAAGAATATTGAAAGCCCCTCGTTTCTGATCAATTTCATTTCGTCGAATATCAATGTTGAAATGACAAAAAAACAGGAGCTGCTTCAAATACCTAAAGTAGAGAATCGGGCCAAACTTTTACTGGAACTGTTGACTACAGAAATCCAGATGCTGGAATTAAAACACCAGATACAAAATAAAGTACGTGTGGACCTTGACAAGCAACAACGCGACTATTTCTTGAACCAACAGCTTAAAACTATTCAGGAAGAATTGGGCGGAAATACCCCCGATCTTGAATTGGAAGAGCTTAAAAAACGTGGAAAAACAAAGAAATGGAGTATTGAAGTAGAAAAACATTTCACCAAAGAACTCGAAAAGCTTTCTCGTATCAATCCTGCAGCTGCAGATTACTCGGTGCAGCTCAATTACCTGGAGTTACTGCTCGATCTGCCTTGGAATGAAGCAACAAAAGATAATTTTGATTTAAACAAAGCACAAAAAGTGCTCGATAAAGATCATTATGGGCTTGAGAAAGTAAAAAAACGTATCATTGAATACCTTGCGGTATTGAAATTAAAAAATGATATGAAAGCGCCAATCCTTTGTTTGGTAGGCCCTCCGGGAGTCGGTAAGACCTCTTTGGGAAGATCTATTGCCAAAGCATTGGGCCGTAAATATACCCGTATGGCCTTGGGTGGTGTACGCGATGAAGCTGAAATCAGAGGGCACCGCAAAACTTACATCGGCGCAATGCCGGGCCGCATCATTCAATCCCTGAAAAAAGCAGGCGCAGCAAATCCTGTTTTTATCCTGGATGAAATCGATAAGATGAGCGCGGATTTCAAAGGTGATCCTTCTTCTGCCCTGTTGGAAGTATTGGATCCGGAACAAAACACGCATTTCTATGATCACTATGTGGAAATGGAATTTGATCTTTCTAAAGTGATGTTTATCGCAACAGCCAACTCGCTAAGTTCTATTCAGCCAGCTTTATTGGACAGAATGGAGATCATCGAAGTGAATGGCTATACCATCGAGGAGAAAATCGAAATCGCAAAAAAACACCTGTTGCCAAAACAGCGCGAGATGCATGGAATGGCATCTAAAGATGTGACCCTAAAAGGCAAGATCATTGAAAAGATCATCGAGGACTACACGCGCGAATCTGGTGTACGGGGATTGGAAAAGAAGATCGGCTCGGTCGTACGTGGCATCGCAACGCGCATTGTTATGGAAAAAGATTACAACCCGAGTATCAATGAACAGGATCTTCTGGACATCTTGGGTGCACCGATCTTTGATAAAGACATTTACGAAAATAACAATGTTGCCGGCGTCGTTACAGGTTTAGCCTGGACTTCTGTAGGTGGCGATATTCTATTTATAGAATCGTCTTTGAGCCCAGGGAAAGGACGTTTGAGCCTGACTGGTAATCTAGGGGAAGTTATGAAGGAATCGGCATCGATTGCATTGGCCTACCTGAAAGCGCATGCTTCGGATTTTGGCATTGACTACCGTGTATTTGACCATTGGGACATCCATATTCACGTTCCTGCAGGAGCTATTCCAAAAGATGGCCCTTCGGCTGGTATAACGATGCTTACAGCATTGACATCGTTATTTACACAACGTAAAGTGAAGGAGAAACTAGCCATGACCGGTGAAATCACCTTACGTGGAAAAGTGTTACCTGTAGGCGGTATCAAGGAAAAAATTCTTGCTGCTAAACGTGCTAACATCAAAGATATTATCCTTTGTAAATCCAATGAAAAGGATATCCTGGAGATCAAGGAAGATTACATCAAAGATATGCAGTTTCACTACGTGACTGAAATGTCGCAAGTGATCAAACTCGCATTGTTGGAAGAAAAAGTCATTGGCGCCATTGATCTGGCACAGCATATAGAAAACACAAAAAAGGAGAGCTAACAGCTAACCGAAAGGTTTTTAAATGACAAAGGGGCTATCCAAAAAAGTTGGGTAGTCCCTTTGTTATATAATTTTATACCGAATATTCTATTCTTAAACGGTTTGGGCTTATTTTTACACATCCTCCTTTAGTTTAAACTAAGCCTTCTTTTACGGTTAACTTCTGATAACGCATATCATCGTTTAGATCCCAACTTTTCATGCAATAGCTCCTCGTCCAAACTGTTTTCATATTTGGAGATCACCAATGTCGCCGCCGAATTTCCGATCAAATTTGTAATCGCCCTTGCTTCACTCATAAAACGGTCCACACCAAAGATCAGAGCTACGGATTCTACAGGTACATGTCCGACAACAGGTAAGGTCGCGGCAAGGGTAACAAAACCGCTCCCCGTGACGCCGGCAGCGCCTTTGGAAGTCAGCAGCAATACCAGCAGCAAGGTAATCTCCTGCTCTAAGCTAAGGTGCATATTCAGCGCCTGTGAAATAAATACCGCTGCCATGGTCAAATAAATACTTGTCCCGTCCAGATTGAAGGAATACCCTGTAGGGATAACTAAACCTACAACAGGTTTAGCACAGCCTGCATCTTCCATCTTCTGCATAATACCCGGCAATGCCGACTCTGAGGAAGAAGTGCCCAAGACAATCAAAATCTCCTCTTTAATATATTTTAAAAACTTAAAAACATTGACCTTAAGAT